>Ga0209347_1000741_pt1 | contig 70775 bp, 65 predicted proteins | sample AutmiccommuBRH23_FD_187382 | JGI IMG/M metagenome (GOLD analysis project Ga0209347, IMG submission 187382) | Deep subsurface microbial communities from Mt. Terri, Switzerland - Autotrophic microbial communities BRH/23 (SPAdes) (version 2) | ecosystem: Environmental > Aquatic > Deep subsurface >... | reverse complement strand
GCTGCGGGAATCAGCGGAGTGCATGGTGGAGGATCGCCTATTATGGAGAAGATTGCCATTATGGCTAATTATGACCTGGAAAGCAAAAAACGCCTGGCTAGGACTTTAGCAGGAATACCAGAAAAAGTAGGGAAATAGCAGTGAGTTATCAGCGATGGTTAATTCATAAAACTAACGGTATTGTTACGTTAACCCTTAATCGGCCAGAGGTACGCAACGCCTTAGATAATCTCTCTTGGCAAGAACTTGGGGCGATTGTATCTGATATTTCTAAGGATGCACAAATAAAGGTAGTAATTATAACTGGAGCTGGTCAAGAATCATTTGCGGCTGGGGCTGATGTTGAGTGGCTGTTAAATCGGCCTACTATTGAATCCTGGGATCCGGGCGTTCAGGGGGTGCTAAACTCTTTAGAAAATCTTCCCCAACCCACAATAGCAGCTATTAATGGATATGCCTTTGGAGGCGGTTGTGAACTGGTGCTGGCTTGTGACCTGCGTATCGCAAGTCAGAACGCACGCTTTGGATTGACTGAAATTGGGGTAGGTATTATTCCCGGAGGTGGAGGAACACAACGGTTGCCTAGACTGATTGGCGCCGGACGGGCTAAAGAGATGATTTTCTTAGGAAAATTAGTTGATGCTTCTGAGGCAGAGTGTATTGGCTTAGTAAATCGCGTTTGTCCGCTGACGGAGCTTATATCGGTAGCGAATGAACTTGCACACAAACTTCTTAATAGAGCACCGTTGGCTGTTCGTATGGCCAAACAAGCGATTAATTACGGATTACAAACTGATTTAATTACAGGTATGGCTTATGAGAAAGCATGTCAATCTTTTCTGTATACAACTGAGGATCAAAGGGAAGGAATGATTGCTTTTTTAGAGAAAAGAAAGCCTATCTATATAGGAAGGTAAATTCTTAGAGAATTGACTAATTTAATAAGTTAGGTGATGAGAATTTGCTTCTCTAGGTAAGAAGGGGGGACTTATTTTCTTTAAGTAAATAATGAAAGGGGGGATTTATCTTTGGCAAATTTTGACCTAAGAGATCATGTTGTACTAGTAACCGGAGGGACAAAAGGAATTGGCCGAGAATTAGTATTAGGCTTGGCAAGAGCAGGAGCAAATGTAACTATTGTAAGCCGTAATCAGGAGCAATGCGATGCCATTGCTTGCGAGGTGCGGAAAATTGGAAGAACGGCTCTTCCCTTAGCAGCGGATGTCTCCAACGTTTCTGAGGCAAAAAGGGTTGTGGATGAAACAGCGAGGGTCTTGGGTAAGTTAGACGTTATAATAAATAATGCGGGTATTAATTCAGTTGTCGATGCACTAAATGTCAATGAAGATGAATGGGATCGGGTTCTTGATATTAATTTAAAAGCAGCATTTTTTTGGTCCCAAGCAGCTGCTATGGTTATGAAAACTAATGGCGGTGGGAAAATCGTTAATATCTCTTCAGTTGGAGGGATTATCGGTGAAAATAAAATGGCTGCTTATGCAGCAAGTAAAGCGGGAGTCATTTCCATTACTAAGAGTTTAGCCCGTGAATGGGGTCGTTTTAATATTTGCGTGAATAGCCTAGCACCAGGTTACGTGCGGACCGAGATGAATGACGAGGCGCTTCAAGAAGAGCATATTTACAAAAGTATAGTTTCTACGATTCCATTGCGGCGAATTGGCGAAGCTAAAGATTTAATTGGACCAGCAATTTTCTTGGCAAGTCATGCCAGTGATTTTATCACAGGCCATACGTTGTTTGTTGATGGTGGTAGAGCGACAGGGGTTGCGAGACTGTAGCGGTGAACATGTAATTTTATCATTGCATTACGCGACTTTCTCAGGAGATAGAGCGGTTCTATACAAAAATTTTTTGAACAGAAGTTTCTGAATTTTAAATGAATTATAACAATGGAGTTAAAGAAAGGGTGTAAAAAATGAATCGTTTACAAGGAAAAGTGGCAATTGTAACTGGGGCTGCCGGGGGACAAGGGTCTGCAGAAGCTAAGTTGTTTGCGGCAGAAGGAGCAAAAGTCGTGTTGACGGATGTTTCAGAAGCAGGTGTTCTTAAGGTGGCGGCCGAAATTCAAGAGCTGGGCGGAGAAGCGTTGGCTCTTGTACATGATGTATCATCCGAGCAAGAATGGAAAAATGTGATCAGCCAAACGGTAAACCACTTTGGTGCACTTAATATTCTCGTTAACAATGCTGGCATCTACGCTATCGAAGGGATTGAAGATACGTCATTGGAGGTATGGGAAAAACTTCAGGAAATCAATACCCGAAGTGTATTCTTGGGGATGAAGTATGCTATCCCCGAAATGCGCAAAGCAGGCGGAGGATCAATCATCAACGTCTCGTCAATTTTTGGTATCATTGGTTCCGGAAGAGCTACTGCCTATACTGCAACAAAAGGCGCTATTCGGTCATTGAGTAAGACTGTCGCTGTAGAATTAGCAAAAGACGAAATTCGCGTAAATTCTATTCATCCAGGAATTATCGCAACACCTATGATCAAAACTTTATTAGAAGATCCCGTGCAGCTTAAGTTACGCGTGGAAGCGACACCGTTGCCTAGGTTGGGTAAACCGGAGGACATTGCATATGGAGCTTTATTTTTAGCCTCAGATGAATCTTCTTTTGTAACGGGAACTGAATTAATAATTGATGGCGGATATTCAGCACGATAGATGGCATTTAATTTTGTAGAGAAATTATTGGTACTATTTTAAAAGAAAGAGAGTGAGTTCTTAATAATCTAAATAGCTTTTGTCTGGGTGGATATAAGGTTGAGAAAGAAGTGTGAACATGGATTTTGCATTGACAGAAGAACAAGAAGCGTTAAAACTTATGGTTCACGACTTTATGAAAAAGGAGTGTTCTAGCGAATATATGCAGGAAAAGGAGGAAAAGGAGGAATTTCCGGAAGAGTTATGGCAAAAAATGGCACAAACCGGGTTGCTCGGGGCACCTATTCCTGAACAGTACGGTGGAAGTGGTGGTGATATAATCACCATGGCTATTATTCTTGAAGAGCTAGCCAGGGTTTTTCCAGACATGTCTTTCGCATATATCGTAAACATTTGTTTCGGTAGTAAGTCATTAGAATACTTTGGAACAGATGAGCAAAAAGAAAAATATTTGCCTTTACTATGTGAAGGGAAGCTGAAATTTGCCATGGCTATGACAGAGCCTAACGGAGGTACTGATGTTCTGGGAGCTTTGAAGACTCGTGCTACTTTAGAAGGAGATCATTTTATCGTTAATGGCACGAAGATGTTTATTACAGGTGCTCATATTGCTGATCATATAATGACTATCGTAAAAACAAATCCCAATGCACCCAAAAAATCGGGAGGAATTTCTCTACTATTGATTGATCGGAAAAGTCCGGGCGTAGAAACTATTCCGATCAAAAAATTAGGGTTTAAATCAGTGCAAACTTGTGAAGTCGTATTTGACAATGTGTCTGTTCCAAAGGAAAATATTTTGGGAGAAATGGATAAAGGTTGGTATCATCTATTAGATACTCTTAATAATGAACGGATTGATGTGGCAGCACAGTGTATCGGTATCGCCCAGGGTGCGTTTGACTTAGCCTTAGAGTATGCCAAGCAAAGAGAAGCTTTTGGTAAGCCTATTGGACAATATCAAGCTATCCAACATTATTTAGCAATTATGTCGACTGAAATAGAACTTGCCAGACTCATGAATTTTAAGGCAGCTTGGCTTCAATCAAATAAGAAGCCTTGTGGAGTGGAATCAACGATGGCTAAGTACTATGCTTCAAAAGTAGCGTTCGAGGTTGCCTCTCAAGGAATGCAGATTTTGGGCGGTTATGGTTTCGCAATGGAGTACGATATGCAACGATTCTTTAGGGATTCTAAGTTACTCACTGTTGCGCCAATTAGTAATGAGATGGCCCTAAATTTTATTGGTCAAAACCTTGGACTTCCAAAGAGTTATTAAGATTTGAATAGAGAAATTTGACGAGAGGGACACGACTACAGCTTGAATTCATGAGGAAACAAGTCAGACAGTACCTATTAATCCTTCGTCGGTATAACCAAATGTAATGACATTTATATTTAGGAGGGAAAAGAATGAAAAAAGAAATACTTCGTTGGTTTATTCTCGTGCAGTTGTTTATCTCAGTGGGCTGTACCGGCGGTGTCTATGCTTGGAGTGTATTCTCAAAACCCCTGATGAAACTGCATGGTTGGACTGGTCCGGAAGTAACGTTGGCATATTCTTGTATCCTTGTATGTGTAGCACTCGTCGGGATTGTTGGCGGGCGCTTTCTGGATAGATTTGGCCCCAAGTATCTTATGCTTGGTGCAGGAATTCTCTTCGGGAGCGGTTGGTTTTTAGTTGGTTATGCGGATACTCTTCTTAAACTTTATTTATTCTTTGGAGTAATCGGCGGAATCGGTGACGGTTTACTTTACCAAACATCAGTTACGACAGCAACTAGATGGTTTCCGGAAAGAAAAGGTCTTGCAGCTGGTATTGTTGTTGGTGCAGCTGGTTTAGCACCGGTGGTTATAGCTCCGCTAGCAAACTGGGTTCTTACAAATTATGGCGTTTTGAATGCGTTTAAGTTTTTTGGCGTACTGTTCTTAATAATAAGGGTTGCTGGATTCTGGATTGTTATTGACCCTCCTGTTGGCTGGAAACCTGAAGGTTATGTGCCGCCGGCCGTGACAGCAACAACTATTTCCACTGGTCTTGACTATGGACCGAAAGAAATGATGAAAGACAAAAGATTTTACATGTTGTGGTTCACTTACCTGTGTGGATGTGTTTCGGGTTTGCTGTTGATCAGTCAAGCTTCAGGACTCGCTCAGGAACTCGCCCATCTTACCGCGGCTCAAGCCGCAGCTCTCGGTGTTGGTGTCTTGGCAATATGCAATTTTGTAGGTCGGTCTGGAATGGGGTTTCTTTCGGATAAAATTGGCCGTTTCAAAACTTTGTCCATAATTTTTATAACAACAGCGGTTATGATGCTTCTATTTAGGCAAGCCCACTCTTATGGTACCTATGTACCAGTGTTGGCTATTACTGGAGTTTGTTTTGGCGGCTTGCTTGCCACTTTCCCAAGTATCACTGGTGAAATGTTTGGCATGAGACGTATGGGTTCTAACTATGGGATAATGTTTACAGCCTATGGGACTGCAGCTATTGTTGGTCCGATGGTGGGAGCATGGTGTAAGCAACTTACCGGAAACTATAATTTAGCATTTGTTTTCTCAGCTTGTTTAGCATTAATAGCGTTCATATTAATCTTTACTTTGAATAATATGGAAAAAAATAGGAGGATGAGTCTTGGCGGTGGAATAAAGGCTTAAAACTAATCCAAATCATCTGGAAATTTTGGAGACGGTTCAAGGGGTAACAACGGTGTACATCAGGGTGGGTTATGCGAAGTTTTGCATAACCCAAATTACACCAGAAGAAATGATGAAAGACCTAGGATTTCGGCTTTTGTGGCTCGCTTACTTATGTGGTTGTTGTGCGGGCTGGTCAAGTTAAACCTTACCACGATATATTAGCGCAAAATATTGGAAGCTGACGATAATATAAATCCTTATTATTAGAGATGGAGTAGTTCTTGTCCATCTAATTATAAGGATGAATTAAATGGATAACAAGGATACCACTAAATCCTTTTGTAATTGACTCGCGCTGAGGGAATACCTCTTGTAGAGATACTTACGACCATCTTTTCAAACTCCACAGATCAAATGTAACATTAGGGTACCATCAACATTAGCGTGAGGATTTCTGAAGATATGCATTTGTAGTTGATTTAGAGTAGCAGCTTATTATACCGGAAACCTAATGTTCGTGCGGATTTTTACGTTTTTTGTCTCATTTCGGGCCGAAATTTTGGCTGTAGTGTGGGTGCGTAACTTTAGTAATATAGATGAAAGGGTTGCAGGAAAATGAACGAAGTTGTAATTGTCAGTGCAGTAAGAACAGCAGTTGGAACTATTGGAGGCACATTAAAAGACATTCCACCACAAGACTTAGGAGCACTTGTGATCAAGGAGGCCATCGCCCGATCTGGCATTAGTTCAGATTTGGTAGACGAAGTGATAATGGGTTGGTCTCGGCAAACTACTGAAGCTGCTAATATCGCTAGGGTTTCCGGTCTCTTAGCTGGAATTCCCGAGTCGGCTGGTGCTTTTACAGTGCATCAACAATGTGCTGCTGGATTGCAAGCCATTAGCTGTGGTACGATGTCTATTCAAACCGGTCGAGCGGATATTATTGTAGCTGGTGGAGCAGAAAGTTTAAGCCGTTCACGTATTATCTGAAAAACGCTCGTTATGGCTATGGAGTTGGGGATGCAGTTTTGGTTGACTCTTTGACTGAGGCGGGTCCAGGCGGGCAGCCGCAGTCCATTTACGGTTCTGTATCGATGGGAGACACGGCTGAAAATGTGGCAGAACAGTTTAAGGTTTCGAGGGAAGATCAAGATGCCTTTGCATTTCAAAGCCAGCAGCGTTATGTTGCGGCTTACACCGAAGGAAAGTTTAAAGATGAAATTGTGCCAGTTGAAGTTAAAACTCGCAAAGGTACTGTTTTTTTTGAAAAAGATGAGCATCCTCGAGAGACTAGCTTAGAGAAATTAGCTCAACTAAAATCACCGTTTAAAAAAGGAGGATTGGTTACAGCCGGAAACTCGTGCGGTCGTAATGATGCTGCAGCTGTAGTTGTGCTCATGTCTGCCCAAAAGGCCAAAGAATTCAATGTTAAGCCCTTAGCCCGTATTATTACAGATGCAGTGGCTGGGGTTCCGCCACAAATAATGGGGATTGGGCCGATCCCGGCTGTGCGCAAAGCTTTAAAGCAAGCAAACTTGACATTAGACCAAATTGATCTAATTGAATTAAACGAGGCATTTGCTTCCCAGTCATTAGCAGTGATCAGGGAACTTGGCCTGGATATTAGTAAAGTGAATGTTAACGGTGGAGCAATAGCTCTCGGGCATCCTATTGGGGCTACTGGTGCCCGTTTAATGACTACTTTGCTTCATGAAATGCGCCGACGTAGTTTAAAGTATGGTATGGTGACTCTTTGTATTGGTGGCGGGCAGGGAATGGCAACCATAGTTGAGGCCATTTATTAGTAGTAGTCTTTTGATTTAATAGATTAAATCTATTAAAGACTTAATCTCAGATATTATCGTTGAGGTAGAAATGATCCTGGTTATATACAAGGCATTGGGAGTAAATAGACAAGACAATATTCAGGAGAGCTTGAGGGTGAGGTGTAAACAACTCAAAAGTATGAGGATAGCGAAAGGGGCCATAGAAATGGGTTGTTCATGTGGCGTTTGTTACAAATGCAGAATAGAGAAATTGGAGTTGAGCAAAGTGGATAGTATTTATCAAGATAGAATGGAAGTTAACTTGAAGAAAGTTCCAAAGTGGGAAAAAAAGACACTGGGGGATCGGTTTGATGACTTTGTAAATATGTATTCAGATAGAGAATATATTTTTACATCTGGCAAACAGTACACATATTCGGAAACTAAGCAACAGGTCGATCTATTAGCAAAGGGGCTTATAAGAATAGGTATAAAAAACCGTGAACATGTCGCAATGGTTATGGCAAACTACCCAGAAGCAGTTTTTATTAAGTTTGGCGTAGCAAAAGTTGGTGCAGTTAATGTGCCTTTTAATTACAGGACTCAAAAGGATGAGTTGAAATATGTCATGTGGCAGTCTGATACAGTCTGTTTAATTACTATGGATCAATGGGGGTCCCTTAACTACATTGACATGCTTAAAAATTTATGTTCGGAGGTTTTTGCAGGAGGTAAATCTTCGGAGTTTCCGTTGCTAAGACATATCGTGGTTTTTTCACCTTCAGGAAAGAAATATCCTGGAACGATTGACTATTATGATTTTATTAAATCTGGAGAAACTTTATCGGATCAGGAAATGCAGAGCACTCAGAATAGAGTTTGTTATCCTGATGAAGTAGTTGATATTTTATATACTTCAGGCACGACCGGAAAACCAAAGGGTGTAATGTTGACCCACGATATGTTGTGGCGCAAGTCCTATGCTAGTACACTCGGTAGAGCAATCGAAGATGGAAGGCGTATGTTTGTTCCCCTTCCTCTCTATCATGTATTTGGCTATGTTGAAGGAATACTGGCAATGCCTTGGGTCGGAGGGGCTATACTACCGCAAGTTACTTTTGGAGCCAAAGAAGCCTTGGAATTAATCCAGAATGGAAGGGCAAACGACATTATTTGTGTGCCTACAATCGCAATAAATTTAGTGGACTGTCCCGACATAAAAAATTATGATCTTTCATCTTTGCATTACATGTATTGTGCCGGCGCACCGGCCCCGGTAAGATTGTGGGAAAGGATGATAAGGGAACTAGGATTGGATTACCTTAATACGGGCTATGGTATGACTGAAACGTCGAGTGCTCCGATTCAATCTGAAGTTGGCATTAACGTCGAGAAAATTGCGACCAGATGTGGACGCAATATCCCAGCAGGAGCGGCAGGGCTGCCGGAATTTGGGTATAAATGTATCGAATATAAGGTTGTCGATACTGTAACAGGAAAGGAACTGCTTCCGGGAGAAGAAGGGGAACTTGTTTGCAGAGGGCCTGTGGTTACTAACGGTTACTACAATAAACCGCAGGAAACTTCAGAAGTTATCGACAAGGATGGCTGGCTACGTACGGGTGATTTGATAAGGATTCATGAAGATGGATATTTTGAAATAACCGGTAGAAGCAAAGAACTTTATCGTATTGTCGGTGAAAACGTTGCCCCTAAGGACATTGAAGAAGTTATTAGTACGTATCCAAAAGTTAGCCAAGTATATATTGTAGGGGTTCCCGATATCAAATTGGGAGAGGTTGGATATGCGTTTATAGACTTAAACTCGGGCGAGACATGTTCTGAACAGGAAATATTGGATTATGCACGTGCCAAACTTGCCGGATACAAAGTCCCCAAATTTATAAAGTTCATAAATACCGAAGAATTACCTTTAACTTCAACAGGTAAAGTACAGAAGTTTTTGTTAAAGGAAAGGGCAATTAAGGAACTTTGTTTAGACTAACATAGAGGAATAAATTTAAAAAAGAATTAAATCGCTAGGGTGTCAAAGGAGGTAAGCCAAAAGCAGAGCTTCGAATGAATATGATTTTATATTGAGTCGCGAGTTGAAGGAGATTATAATCCTTCAACTCGTTTTATATTATGCCTTTTCTTATAGAAAGAATGAGTTATAACTTGATTAGTTTAACCATTTGACCCTTAAAATTGGCTATTAAAACAGTTATTTTGTTCGTTGGCAATATTTTAATTGTCTGAAAATTATTCTTAATGTATAATTTTAAACAAAGAGTCAAATTTAGCCCAGCGATATAAAATTTATTTTAAAGAAATGATTTGTCAGTTGAATATATAATCTTTTGATCGCATTGACAAAATATGCACTGAGCAGAGCATAATCTCAATGAAGGGATGCAAGAGAGGTTAATCTGCTTAGAAAGAATGAGGTGATGGCAGTTGTATAAAAACAATATAACTGTGGTACAGCTTTTAGCTTCTTGCTCACATCGTTTTAACATTAATGTTAACGAGATGACGAGAGAAGCATTTATAGGTAATAGAGGATAAAAGTTAGGGGTGTTTTGGTGAAACTTGAGACATATTTATCCATCGCTGGAGAACTTGCAGACCTATACTACGAAGACGTGTTAGTTTCAGTAACTGACACAGAAAAAACATTGGCTTACTATCCTAGCAAGACTATGGATTTCAACATCAAAGTGGGTGATAAACTTCGTAAAGGCACTGTTACCGGTGAAGCTATACGGTCGTGCTCCAGAATGCAAAGACGGGTAAATAAAGAGTTGTATGGGATCCCGTACGTAGCTATTGCCAACCCTATTGTGGAAAAGGGAGTAGTGGTCGGTTGTGTTACCGTTTGTATTTCAGTTGATCGTTTTGACTCTTTGGTGAATGCAGGCGAAGAAATTCTGGCTGCTGTTCAGCAAATGGCCGCAGCGGGTGACAATCTGACTCAGGCTTCAAGTCAGTTAGTATTAACAATACATGATATGGTACAGGAAACTAATCAGGTGCATTCGGATGTCAAACATACTAACATGGTGGCGGAACGTATCCGAACTCTTTCTAAGCAGAGTAATATTCTTGGTCTGAATGCATCAATCGAAGCAGCCCGTGCTGGTCAGTTGGGGAGAGGATTTGCCGTAGTGGCAAGTGAAGTAAGCAAACTTGCGGATAATACTAAGTTGCTTACCCTCGAAATAGAGAGCGACATTGCCAAAGTAGAAGTAGCAATGGACACTTTAGTGGGAGCTGTTGAACGATTATCCGAAGTAGCTCAAGCCCAATCCGTAGGTACTAATGAAATAAGTTGCGCTTTGCAGCAAATTACTCGCATGGCTGAAAAATTAGTGGAAATTGGTAATTATTCATAATCTGTCAGTAATGATGAAACAGTCTACCAGAAGGGGAGATGGCATTGAATCTGAAAGGAAAAGCGTTAGTTGTTGGTCTTGGCATTACCGAAATGGGAGGATGAACGAAAGTATATTAAAAGTAAGAATTGGATAATTGTTGAGGAAAATTTAATGCTTGACCGGATGGCTTGAGCTTGGATTTATTAATGATATTTTGTTGCGAAGTTTAAAATTTTTTGCATCAGCGTAGATAATTGGAGGCAGCCATATGTTGGATTATGAAACTTTAACATTACCTACTCCATTTCCAGCAGGTAATGTTAAATGTTATTTAATCAAAAATGATCCTGTTACTTTAATAGATTGTGGTATTTATAGTTTAGAGTCATTAAAGTCTTTAAAAGAACAACTAACTTGTTTTGGATTTAAGATTAAAGACATTAAACAAATTTTAATTACTCATGCCCATCCAGACCATTATGGTCTAGCTTCCACACTGCAATTGGATTCCGGTGCAGAAGTCTATATTCATGCAGATGAAATGAGAAAAGCTGAAAATCCTACACTTCTCTTAAATAGAACATCAGAATACTTAGCTTTCTATGGATTATCGGAAGAATTACGAAGTCAGCTTAGTGATCATTTTAGTTGGGAATTGGGTTTTGTTCATCCGCTTGAAGAAGTTATTGAAATTGGGGACGCCTATACTTTTACTTTTGAAGAAGCTGAATTACGAACAATTTTAACTCCCGGTCATACAATGGGCCATCTATGTTTTTATGAAAAAAGTTCTGGATTATTATTTTCTGGCGATACAATAATAGGAAACTTTGCTCCCAGTCCTGTTCTTGAACCATCCCCTATTAAACCCTATTTTAGGGATCAGAGTTTAGTAAAATACATTGATTCTTTAAGGCGATTAAAGGACTTACCACTAAAGTTAATATTACCAGGTCATGGAGGACAGATAGTTGATATAGCAGATCAGTTTCAACGAGTATCTAACCATCATCAAAAACGTAAAAAACAAATTAATAATATCCTTATGGAAAGAAATGAATTTACTCCATATGAAATTGCATGTAAACTTTGGCCGAAATTTAAAAGGCCTATAGATATGTATTTGGCAATTTCGGAGGTGCTTGGCTATATAGATATGTTAAGTGTTGAGGGTGAGATACGACAAGAAGAGACTGCATCAGGTTTTTTGATTTTGAGGAAATAGCCCAAATGGTAGCGGAAAAGCTGCTTTTTTCAGTAATACATTAACGGTTATTTTAGTACTGATTTTGGTGTAGAAACCTAAATTGACTTTCTGCAGTGGAGTTAGTATTTTATTAACTTAGCTTTTTCTGAGGAATATTTAGTCCTATATTATTATTATTATTAGATTAGTTTTACTGCTGTTGGTAATAGGTTTTACAATTTGGTCATGGACAAGATACAAGGAGGTTATTCTATATTAACTTATGAGACTTTAGGAATTCCTACCCCTTTTCCGGTAGGCAACATTAATTGTTACTTAATAAAAAATGAACCCATTACTTTAATTGACTGTGGTGTATATACTCCTAAGGCTTTAGAGTCGTTAACAGACCAATTAAGGAATTTTGGGTTAGAACTAGGCGATGTTAAGCAGATTCTCATTACACATGCTCATCCTGATCATTGTGGACTTGCTTCAGTAGTTAAGAAGTACTCAAATGCAAAAGTATATTTGCATGAAAAAGAAATTAATAAAGCCATGGATCGTGCTGAACATTTAAAAAGGATTGAATTACACCTTGCATATTATGGATTACCAGAAGACTTGAGACACGAAATGCATAACTATTTCAAATGGCAATTGGATTTCGTTCAGCCGTTGAAAAAGTTTGAAGTCATCGAAGACGGTCATATTTTTACTTTTGATGGTGCGGAACTACAGGTAATTCTCACTCCTGGTCATGCCATTGGCCATTTATGCTACTTCGAGAAGAGTGATAGATTGTTATTTTCGGGTGATCTGATGCTAGGTTCTTTACTTGAACCGATTTCGATTGAACCTTATAGAAGAGAGCGGGGTCTAGTAGACTATATAGAATCATTGAAAAAATTAAGCAGTTTAAATATTAGCTTAATTCTACCGGGTCATGGAAAACCAATGAGCGATATCGAAGCGCATTTAAAACGAATAGCCAACAACCATCAACAACGAAAGAAGCAAATTTTGGACATTATTAAGGGAGAAGGGAAGATAACACCCTTCAGGATAGCCTCTAGACTTTGGCCCAAGTTGAACATGTTTTTAGGGATTTCGGAAGTTCTTGGGTACATTGACCTATTAATAATGGAAGGCAAAGTCCAAGAGGACCAGACCGAATCCAGATTGATAGTCTTCCACGTCAAACCATTCGACACCCTAAATGAAAATATTGTATAGAAATTAGATTGCGATTGCTAGTTAAACTAATAAAATCGACTGAATGATAAGTAATGCGTATGCTGAGATGGAGTATGGTTTACATTGTCTAACCAAAATATTATGTCGAAGAATTATATTTTAGGATTTCTAGCTAGCCTAAGCATATTTGGTGGAATAAACTATTTAATACCTGTGCTACCCCTTTTTTTTTAGAAATATGGGTTTTAGTAATATAGCTATAGGGGCTATGATTAGTGTTTATTCTTTATCAGCTATTTTTTAAGACCTTTGGTGGGGAAATTATCTTCCATATTTGGCAGTAGATATCTCATGCTAACCGGGTGTTTTCTTCTTGCGATCGTCTATCCGTTGTATTTTCTTTTTCATTCCGTTCCAGACTTGGTTGTTACTCGCTTAATACACGGTGCTGGTATAGCATGTTTTGCTACAGCGTCGTCAATACTCGTTACGGAAATTTCTCCAAAAAATAGGTTAGCGCAAGCAATCGGCATTTATGTTGTTTCTACTAGTATAGCAACGGGTATAGCTCCCGCGATTGGGTTATCTTTTATGCAAAATCTACCGACACAGTTGTTTTTCGCAATACCAGCGGTATTTGCTCTGATTGCTTTTGTGATGGTTGCCACTATAGATACGAGAAGACCAACTCTTTGTGAAAAGCAAACCTCCATATCTTTTGCAAATGTTTTAACCAATAAACATGTATTAATCCCCGGTATTACATGGGTTTCATGCTCGTTTACCTTAGGGGTTGTAAATGCCTTTTTGCCGCTATATTTATTACCTTTTTCTAACGTCAGTACGTCGCTCTTTTATGCTATTTACTCTATAGCTCTCATTTTGATACGATTTCTTGGTAGTGGTTTATCTAATAAATTTGGGAGAAAAAAGGTTGTAATACCGTCTATGCTGTTATTAACGTTGGGCGTTTTGGGGCTAGCATTTGTTCAAGAGGCAATTTCCCTGAGCATATGTGCCATGGTCTATGGCTTTGGAATCGGGTTAACATATCCAAGTATTGTGGCTCAAGTAATTGATCATGTTGATGGAGCTAGCCGTAGCATAGCCTTAGGGATCTTTTCTGCTTCAATAGAAATTGGATATTTCCTGGGACCGCTTATTATGGGAATAACTTCCGAAGTATTAGGTTTTAGAGGTATGTTTGTACTTTCTTCGCTGGTCCCATTGGTGGGTATGATGTTCTTTTGGTATAACTATCGTAATAATTTTGAACCACCAAGACCATTGATGAAATCATCTTTGTAAGTGTAAGGTGGATAATCTGATATTTTATAAGTATATTTATTCCATTAATTACTCTAATAATAAATGTTTGATCCAAATCTCTATCAGTATGAGACCAAATCACAACTTCCAGAATTAGCGTTGCATTGCCCCGATCACTCTGGTCGAGTTTACCGTTCAAGTCCATTTTTCGACGGCTAAGAGCCCTAAAGTTCTATTTGGGCCTTTTCTTATTGCTATATGAGTAAACTAAAGGGTAAAATTTTGACTAACGGTATAAAAATTTCAAAATATTTGAAAATGGTAATCACAAGAACACCTTGACCTAAGTCGGGGTCCGTCAGTTTAATCATCTATGAAACAAGTTCCTTTCTTGAATATGTTAATAACTTATAGAAGGGTATATTTTGTAACTGAACGGATATTAATGATATCTGCCCATTTTCATTTGCTTAATCGAAGAGTCTAAATATAGAGGTGTATTATGTTAAATTATGAAACTTTAAGGATCCCTACTCCTTTCCCGGTTGGTGACATTAATTGTTATTTAATAAATAATGACCCAATTACTTTAATTGACTGTGGGGTATATAGCACCCAGGCTTTAGTTTCTTTAAGAAACCAGTTAAGAAATTTCGGATTAGAACTAGGCGATATTAGGCAGATTCTTATCACTCATGCGCATCCAGATCATATTGGTCTCGCTTCAGTAGTTCAGAACTATTCAAAGGCAAAGGTTTATCTACATGAAAAAGAAATTGATAAAGCTGTGGACCGTGCCGGACATTTAAAAAGGATTGAATTACACCTTGCTTATTATGGTTTACCAGAAGACATAAGAAACGATTTGCGAGACTATTTCAAATGGGAATTGGGTTTTGGTCAACCCTTGGAAAATTTTCAAACTATAGAAGATGGACATATGTTTACTTTTGATGGAGCAAAACTAAAAGCAATTTTAACTCCTGGTCATGCAGTTGGTCATTTATGCTATTTTGAAGAGAGTAAGGGTTTGTTATTTTCAGGAGACACGATGCTTGGTAATATCACACCTAATCCTGTAATTGAACCGATTTCGATAGAACCCTACATAAGAGGTCAGGGGCTAGTAGATTATATAGAATCATTGAAAAAGTTAAGAAATTTAAATATTAATTTAATCTTACCGGGTCATGGAAAACCAATGAGTGATATCGAAATGCATTTTAATAGAATTGCCAATCATCATCAAGAACGAAAGAAGCAAATTGCAGAAATTATTTTAAATGAAAGAAAGATAACACCCTATGGTATAGTTTGTAGACTTTGGCCCAAGCTGAATAAACCCGTTGATAGGTATTTGGGGATTTCGGAAGTTCTTGGGTATATTGACTTGTTAAAAATAGAAGGTAAAGTTCAAGAGCAATATACCGAATTAAGTTTAATAGTTTTCCAAGTCTAACCCTTCTTTATGGTGAAAATTTATAAGGTGATAGAACATGCCACCCGGGTATGGATGATGTTACTTCATTGGTGTTGACGTCAAAAGCAGTAGACGCAGCAGAGAAAGTGCTAGAAATGGAGGTCAGGGGAGCCACCATGGGAGATATCGTAGAAAAGTTGATTGAAAGGGTAGGATGGTAAAATGGAATTCGATAACCTTTTTCAGCCTTTGCTTGTTAAGAGAGTAGAGTTGAAGAACAGACTAGTAATGGCTCCGATGGCTACACGGTTCGCTACTTTTGGTGGAGAGGTGACAGATAGGCTAATAAGTTATTATTCGGTTCGTGCTCGGGGCGGGGTAGGTTTAGTAACTGTAGAAGGTGCGACCGTTAGTCCAGAGGGTAGGGGCTGGAAAAACAATTTAGGTATTTACGATGATAAATTTTTACCCGGGTTAAGACAATTAGCAGACGCAATTCATCAAGAAGGGGCTAAAGCTGCTATTCAAATTTTCCACGCTGGCCGGAAAGCACCGGTAGGGATAATTGGCCAGCAGCCAGTAGGGCCGTCACCTATTCCATGTACTAAGGGAGAGGTGCCAAAGGAGTTGAGCTTGGCGGAAATTCGTCGTTTGATCGATAACTTTGGTGACGCCGCTTTACGCGCGAAACGGGCTGGGTTTGATATAGTCAACTTGCACATGGCCCACGGTTATATTCTCCAACAGTTCCTATCTCCCCTGTCTAATAAACGAAGAGATATATACGGGGAAAATACTGCCGGACGTGTCCGGCTAATCGTAGAAATTGTTGCCAAAATTCGGGAATTAAATGGCGACGATTATCCCTTGTTTTGCCGGTTAACAGTGGATGAATCTTCCTCCTCAGGTTTAGATTTGGAGGAGTCTCAAAAGATTGCTTCTATTTTAGAAAAAGCTGGAGCTGATTTAATTGATGTATCAGCCGGAGGTCCTGAGGCACAGCACATGATAATCCAACCAATGACCGAACCACGGGGGTGTCTAGTTCACCTAGCTGAAGGTATTAAACAAGTGGTAAGTATACCGGTCTCAGTGGTAGGTAGGATTAATAATCCCCGGTTAGCCAATGAGATTTTGAGCCGGAAACAGGCAGACTTAATTGTGATGGGTCGACCACTAATAGCTGATCAGGAACTTCCTATTAAGGCTTTTAATGGCAAAGAAGATGAAATTCGACCTTGCATGCCTGTAACCAGGGGTGTATTGACCGCGCGACAATGGGAGCCGGTATTTCCTGCCTAGTTAATCCCATGGTAGGAAGGGAAGATATGATTGAACTTAATGCCATTGAACAGGGAAAGAGCATTGTAGTCGTGGGCGGGGGAGTTGCCGGGATGGAAGCTGCCATCATAGCTGCCCAACGTGGTCATAAAGTAGTACTGTTGGAAAGGAGTAACGATTTGGGCGGACAGGCCTTGTTGGCTGCCCAACCTCCCCATAAAGAAGAGATTAATAGCCTAATCAATTATTTAGTGACTCAAATGAAGAAGCAAGGTGTATTAGTGAAATTTGGGATTGAAGTTAATCGTAGTGTCCTGGAAAAGCTTAAACCTGATGAAATTATTATGGCAACGGGGGCTGTACCTCTTTCACTTGATGTCCCTGGGTTAAGTCCTAAACGAGCTATATTAGCTTGGGATGTCCTAAAAGGTTTAGCTACCATCGGTGAAAAAGTGTTGATCATCGGAGGAGGTCAAGTAGGGTGTGAAACCGCGGAGTATCTACTGCAGCAGGGTAAACGAGTTACAATATTGGAGATGGAAGATAAAATTGCCCGAGAAATGAGTTCTATCAACAGGCAATTATTGAGTCAGCGACTCACTAACCTTGGAGTGGATATCTTGACGCTCGCTAAACTTGTTGAGGTTGACCAGGATAAAGTTATTGTTGATCAATTAGGAGTTAAACTCACTTTTAGTGGATTTGAGAGCATCATTATTGCTATTGGGGCACAATCTTATAACCCAGTTGGCAACGACGTAGGTAATATTCAAGTTCATGTTATAGGAGACTGTCGTAAACCAGCTCGTTTGATGGATGCAATCCATGACGGTTTTTATGTAGGTAGTAATATTTAATAAAAATATATAGATTAATAATATCCTGATATTACGTACGTCCGCGAAACACAGTATCTATAGATGGCAAAAATCGCTTGGATTGTGCAAAGTGTGCCTATCTCTCGGGAGAAGAATGCCAATTTCCCGATAAAGTAGTGTCATCCGTTGAAGCAAATGGAATTGACGTAATGGACTTGGTAAAAGCCTCCGGAATACCCTATAACAATGGTAAAAATACAGTTTCCTATGTAGCCCTGATCTTGTTCAATAGTTGAGAATAGAATTTTTGGCTGAGAAACATAGGAGAAGAGTTAATAACGTAAAGCCAAGAAAGCTACCGATAGTATGCTGTATCGGTAGCTTTCCTTTGGGTGGATTTGAATGAATTAATTTAACGTCCGCCTAAATCATAGGGAGTTTCCTGATAGACATAGTAATTTAACCAGTTTTGAAAGAGTAAGCTCGTATGAGAGCGCCAATTATGGATTGGCGTTTTAGTTGGGTCATCATTGGGAAAATAGCCTTTTGGGAGAGCAATGGCAAGCCCTTTGGCGATGTCTCGATCATATTCCTCTTTTAAAGATAACGTATCGTATTCCGAATGCCCTGTTACGAACAATTGTCGTCCGTCTTTAGAAACGACAATGTAAAGCCCTGCTTCATCAGACTCCGATAAAATTTCCAATTCGGGGTGTTTTTCAAGGTCGCTATGCTTGATTTCCGTATGGCGTGAGTGGGGTACAAAGAATTCATCATCAAAACCGCGCAGCAGTTGCATGCCGTTTAAGCTACGTTTGTTCACATTGTGCTTAAAGATTCCAAACATCTTTTCAGGGAGGGGATATTTTGGAATACCATAATGATGATACAGCCCAGCCTGAGATGCCCAGCAGATGTGGAACGTAGAAGTGACATGAGTTTTTGTCCAGTCCATGATGTCTGTAAATTCTCTCCAGTAGGAAATTTCCTCAAATTCAAGTTGCTCTACTGGTGCCCCAGTTATGATCATGCCATCAAATTTTTGTCCTTTAATATCACTAAAACTTTTATAAAAGGAATCTAAATGTTCTTGTGCGGTATTTTTAGAAACATGAGAATCAATATGCAAAAGTACAATTTCCACTTGCAAGGGGGAATTTCCGAGCAGCCTCAAGAGTTGGATCTCGGTTGGTTCCTTGCGGGGCATGAGGTTGAGGATCACAATTTTTAGGGGACGAATATCTTGGTGGAAGGCACGTTCTTCTCCCATCACAAAGATGTTTTCTTGATTTAATATCTCCAAAGCAGGTAGGTTTTCAGGTATTTTAATAGGCATCTTAATCCTATCCTTTCTTTACTGGTTGTATTAAAGGGGAGGGGGTAAGCAAGGGGACCGTCCCCTTGCCTCCTTAGGCGGTTTGACTTGTCTGAAGAGCTTTATCCAGATCGTATAAAAGGTCTTCGATGGTTTCTAAGCCAATGGATAGGCGGATCATATCTGGTGATACGCCTGCAACTCGTTGCGATTCCTCATCGAGCTGTTGATGAGTTGTGCTTGCCGGATGGATGACTAGAGATTTGGCATCCCCGACGTTTGCCAAATGAGAGAATAGTTTAAGGTTGTTTATGAACTTTTTCCCTTCGTTCAGGCCACCTTTGAGACCGAATGTAAAGATGGAGCCAGTTCCTTTAGGCAAGTACTTTTTGGCTAGTGTGTGATAAGGACTTTTCGCAAGCCCTGGATAGTTAACCCAAGTGACTAATTCATGTTGGTCAAGAAATTCTGCAACTTTTTGGGCATTGGCAACATGACGTTCCATGCGTAAGGGGAGTGTTTCCAAGCCTTGTAAAAATAAAAAGGAGTTAAAAGGGGAAAGCGCTGCCCCAGTGTCGCGTAAGAGGGATACTCTCGCTTTGATGATATAAGCAGCATTACCGCAGGCTTCTGTGAAAACAATGCCGTGGTAGCTCGGATCTGGTTGGCTTAGACCTAGGAACTTGCCGTTGTTCCAGTCAAATTTCCCAGAGTCGACAATGACTCCTCCGATCGAAGTACCATGTCCGCCGATGAATTTAGTAGCAGAATGCACCACAATATCTGCTCCGTGCTCGAACGGGCGGCACAGGTACGGTGAAGCAAAGGTATTGTCAACGATCAAAGGAAGCCCGTTATCGTGAGCAATTTGAGCGATTCTTTCTAGATCGGCAATATTGATTTGAGGATTTCCTATGGTTTCAGTGTACAAGGCTTTGGTTTGACTTGTAATTTTTGAGCGAAACTCTTCCGGTTTGTCGACATCCACGAAGTGGACTTTGATTCCAAGTTTAGCAAATGTATAGGCGAATAGTGTGTAAGTGCCCCCGTAAAGGGAGCTGGAAGCGACAATTTCATCACCAGCTTGCACGATGTTTAAAAGTGCGTAGGTAATAGCTGCTTGGCCGGATGCAGTCGCGAGCGCTCCGACGCCCCCTTCAAGAAGCGCGATGCGCTGTTCAAAGACGTCTTGAGTAGGATTCATAATTCGAGTGTAAATATTGCCAGATTCCTTTAAGGCAAATAGATTAGCAGCATGATCGGTGTCATTAAAGACAAAGGAGGATGTCTGGTAAATTGGAACGGCGCGAGCATTAGTCGCGGAATCTGGGCTTTGGCCCCCGTGTAAGGAAATAGTCTCGATACCTAGTTGTCGTTGTTCCGTCATGATAATTCCTCCCATTACTTTTTGAATTACATACAGTTCCTAATGCCTAGATTAAGTTTTGGATCAGTAGTACCGTCGAGGTAGTTTTGAAAAATAAAAAACGACCACTTCAAGAGAAGCGGTCGTTATGTTATTTAACACGCTACTCTCATCTCTCAGAACCTATGGTTCTGTTGGAATTAGCACCTCATAGCTTGCACTATCGGTTGCTGGGCATCATTGGGCCAGTCCCTCCGCCACTCTTGATAAGAGAAATTCAATATTTAGTTGTCTTTGATTAGGTTATTGCTACTATAAAACAAATTAGGTCCTGTGTCAACATACGGCGATTACCAATTTGTGTTATTCCAATTCACTTAGAGCAATCGTGCCAAACCTACCCCTAACGCAACGCCGGTAAACCCAACGGCAATGCTTAGTAAAGTATATAATCCTGCCGTAAGTAAGCTTCCGCCTTCAAGCAGAGAAATCACCTCAAAACCAAAGGTTGAGAAGGTTGTGTAAGCACCTAAGAAACCGACGCCGATTCCTAAACGCCAGAGGGGGCTGACAGTTAATCGTTCAATAAAAAAAATATTTAAAAACCCTAAGAGAAACGCACCGCTAATATTAATCAGAAATGTGTGTAAAGGGAATCCTTGGTTCCATTTACTTGAAATCCAGACACCAAGGGCATAACGGGACAAGGCTCCGAGCGCGCCTCCTAGGCCAATGACTAAAAAGTTAGGCATTACTTTTACCTCATTTTCCTGAAAATCAACTATTTAGAAGTTAGATCTATCATAATACAGGAAGTGAATGGTAACAAGCATATTTAAATGGCACTTGTATAGTCCAACTACCCTAAAGGATATTTGGCTAGAGAAAAGGGGAAGATCGTAAGGAATAGGACGTTGTGGAATTGTAGGAAAAGAAGTATTATTATACGAATCAATTTAGTAAGAGATCTTGAAACTAGAGGTGTAAGCAGTGATCAACGATCCTTTAAAAGTCTTCGTTAACGTAGTCGAGCACAAGAGTTTCTCTCCTGATGCTGAGGAACTTTATCTATCCCATCCCAATGTTAGTTTACAAATTCAGAGTTTAGAAGAAGATCTCGGCACAAAGCTCGTTGATATTTCGTCAAAACATTTGGAACTTACGCAATCGGGCGAGATATACTATAGATATGCTAAACAAATTTTGCTTTTGCAGGATAAAGCCAAACAGGAAATCAAGCAGTTATCAAATGTGGTGACAGGGGCATTAAAGGTCGGAGCAAGCTATACGATCGGAGAATATATTTTGCCCTTTGTAGTAGCTGAATTTGCGGCTCAATATCCAAAGGTGGAGATTGAAACATCTATTGCCAATACGGATGCGATAATTCAAGCGGTTCGAACTAATTACTTAGACATTGCACTTGTGGAAGGAGAAGTCAAGCATTCAGACATTGAAGTCCGCCCATTAATGGAGGATGAAATTATTTTAGTAGTACCGAACCAACATCCCTTGGCAAGGCTTCCCATTGTTACTTCAGAGCATCTCCAAGACCAAGTGTGGATTCTTAGAGAAAGCGGTTCTGGAACTCGTGCTTTCAGTGATAAGCTAATCAAAGAGTGGGGAATAAATGTCAGAAAGACATATATCTTTGGCAGTGGTCAGGCCGTTAAGCAGGCTGTTATAGCGGGCTTAGGAATCGCTCTAGTCTCACGTTGGATCGTGCGAAAAGAGTTAAATGCGAAGGAATTAAAGTCGATCAGAATAAAGGGGAAGCGACTTACTCGTTCTTTTTACTTAATAGGACCGAAAAATCACGAAATGTCCGAGGCTTTGGAAGTTTTCACGGAGCAACTCTTCACCCCTGAGTTAGGTACCTCGTGGAGAAAATTGGGCAAAAGAGGAATGAATGGTTAGCAAAGTCGAGCGCTATGTAATTTAGAGGGGAATCGTGCTTATTACGTAGAATGAAGATATAATTATACCAATGAGTTGAGAATCGAGAGGAGATTCGCTTGGTATGAAAGATATCGTTGAGTTAGTTTATCATCCTTCCCCTTCGATAGAACGCCTTTACCTTGAGTTGACTAACCGTTGCAATCTGTCTTGTGAAATGTGTTACCGCAGAAACTGGCAGGAACTTTTGGGTGATATGTCAACCCAGGTTCTAAGCTCAATCGCGGGTGAAGTAGCAGCTTTTCCCGACCTTAAGGAAGTGATTCTAGGAGGGATTGGGGAACCGACGATTGCCCATAATTTCCGACAAGCGGTGGAACTATTCGCTTCTCGGTATGAAGTTACCGTGACTACGAACGGGACAACTTTGGATGAGCCTATGATTGAATTTTTACTTTCTCGTGGTGTTGCCCGGATAGCATTGTCTGTTGATTCAACAGATGTGCAGACATTCGCTACTATTCGGCATCAAGATGTACAAGGGATCTTGGATAGCACGCGTCAGATAGCAGAACAGAGGGTTACTGGGAGACCAGAGATCATATGGGAATTCCTGGCCATGAAGAGCACTCTTCCATATTTGCTAGAGACCGTGCGCCAGGCGGCACAATTGGGAGTGAATCGGGTCTTCGTTTCCCATATTCTACCTATGCGGGAAGAGTCGATTGTTGAAACCCTTTATCACCCTATGCTTCCTGAGACAGAACGTACCTTTCAAGAGGCTTTGTTTGTGGGGCTAGCCAAAGGTGTGGAGGTGGTCTTGCCCAAGAGCGAGTTAAAAACAGAACGGTATTGCAAGTTTATGGAAACTCAAAGTGCGGTTGTACGCTGGGACGGTCATGTTTCTCCCTGTTATCGGTTTTTGCATTCTTATCCAGAATATGTTTTTGGAAGGCACAAGTTGATTGACGCCCACAGTTTTGGTTCACTCAGTGAGCAACCGTTGCTTAAAATCTGGACTTCTCCTGAATTTATGAGTTATCGTTACAATGTTCTGCACGGCGAATACGCATCGTGTCCTGATTGTAAGTGGGTTGATGGGTGTGATATGGTTCTACGGGCAGATATGGATTGCTTGGGCCATGCTCCGGCTTGTGGAGATTGTCTATGGGGACGGGGCATAACCGTTTGTCCTTGAGTTGTACTCGGGGTTGAATTGCATTTCCCCTTACAGAAAGAAGGATTCAAATAATAGGATGTAGAATTATTACAAGTGGGTTAAGTAATATTAAAAAGATTTTAGGAGACTGAGTGATGTTTAAAAAGATATTAGTAGCAACAGATGCCTCGGAGTATTCACGTCGAGCGTTGAAAACTGCGTTAGAACTTGCTAAAACATTTGGTGGGGAAGTCGAGCTTTTGAACGTTATGTACATTCGGGAAGCCTACTGGGGTTATAATATGGCCTATAGCATTTTAATTCCTCCAGAACAAATTGAAGAGGCAGGGGTGCTTACCTTAGAGGCAACGCTTGAAGGAATCAATGTAGGGAATGTCCCTTTGAATAAGAAAGTAGTTCAGGGATACCCTGCGACTATGATCTTAGAAGAGGTTGAGAAAGAGGCCATAGATTTAGTGGTCATGGGGAGCCATGGTTACGGTCCGATTGCTGGATCTGTGTTAGGCAGTGTGAGTCAGCGTGTCCTTCAACGAGCTGAATGCCCTGTTCTTATAGTTAAATGAGCGTGTTAAAGTAATTGAAAGTAAAAAGCTGTTGATGATCAAAAATCGGCAACAGCTTTTTATATTCATATGCGTTAACGTACAAGTATTTACCAACGGAGGGCTTAAAGTGGTAGTCCCAGTCGCCGAATGAGCGCAAATCCTGCCCGTTTGGCGAGAGGAAGAAATATTTTGCGCGCTAAAGGAAAGCCAACTCGTTGCACAAGGGGAATACCCACTTTGCGTGCCAGGGGAGGTCCAAGGTGCTGAGCGATGGGAAGGCCTACTTTCCGTGCCAAGGGAAGCCCGAATTGTCGCATAAGAGAAGGACCATATTGTTTTATGAGTGCTTCAGCTTGCTGTTGCCAGACGTTAGAAGATTTTGGCCAAGCTGAAGAGGCTTGCGGTAAATAATTAGGTTGATTCTGAACAGAGGTGGGTTGGGTTACAGATCGGGTTATAGCTTGATCCATGGGCTGAGTCGTCTGAGAAGTAGGTGTAGAAATTTGCTGTTTAGCAGATGATGGTTCTAGCCCCTGCCACGGAACAGGGCTAGTCCCCTGTCGCTGAATTGGGGAGAACCTGTTCTGTTGAATCGGAGAATAACCCCGTTGCCCCATCAACGATTTCATGGGCAAGCCCCCTTTATATAAATATGAGAATCATTGGGTTGTGATACAAAATATGCATTAACTACCGCAATGTTCCATGTGAGGCTAAAAATATCCAAATAACATACAATAAGAATTTTCTATTGCTATTATATATTTATTAGGAGGGTATAATAATGGACAGTATTCAGGAACAGGCCTTAAAACTCCATAAAGAACTGGTAGGTAAAATCGAAGTCGTCGGTAAAGTAGAACTTAATACTCCTGACGATTTGAGCCTAGTTTATACGCCGGGAGTAGCTGAACCTTGTAAAGTGATTGCTGAAAATCCGGACGCAGCTTATGACTATACTGGACGGGGTAATATGGTCGCTGTGGTATCTGATGGTACAGCGGTGTTAGGTTTGGGTGATATCGGCCCCCTCGCAGCTTTGCCAGTTATGGAAGGAAAGTGTGTTTTATTTAAGAAATTCGGGGGAGTCAATGCGTTTCCCATCTGTTTAAATACTAAGGATGTTGATGAAATAGTTCGGGTCATTAAGGCCTTGGAACCCAATTTCGGCGGAATAAATCTTGAGGACATTTCTGCACCTCGTTGTTTTGAGATTGAAGCACGGCTGAAAAAGGAGACCAATATTCCGATCTTCCATGACGACCAGCATGGGACAGCTATCGTGGTATTAGCAGCGCTCATTAATGCATTAAGGGTTGTTAACAAGAAAATCGATGAGATAAAATTGGTACTTAACGGAGCAGGCTCCGCGGGAATAGCCATTACGAAATTATTGCTCCAAGCGGGTTTGAAAAATTCGATTATGGTCGATCGTGCAGGTATGCTTTGCACAGGTGAACGTTGGATGAATTCGGCTCAGGAAGAGATGGCGGAGCTAACAAATCATACAAAACTTAAAGGCTCCTTAGCTGATGCACTGATGGGGGCTGATGTCTTTATTGGGGTTTCAGCTCCAGGTGTACTAAATGGGAAAATGGTAACAACTATGAATTCTGGGGCAGTCATTTTTGCTATGGCAAATCCTACGCCTGAAATATTCCCCGAAGAAGCCTTGGCTGCAGGAGCGGCGGTTGTTGGGACTGGTCGTTCTGACTATCCTAATCAGGTGAACAATGTTTTAGTTTTTCCAGGCATGTTTAGAGGCGCGTTAGATGTCCGTGCTAAAGATATTACGGAAGAAATGAAACTCGTCGCCGCCTATGCCATCGCAGGAATTATAACTGATGAAGAACTAAATGCTGAATATATTATTCCGGGGGTCTTTGATTCCCGGGTAGCACCAAAAGTTGCTGCCGCAGTTGCTCAAGCCGCTATTAATTCGGGAATTGCCCGTATTTATCCAAATCGTAAGACTCCCACTTCTACAAGTGGGAGCGATACACCTTATTCTGCTTCGGTGGGGGTAGAGTCCCCCACCGAAGACTCGATGTTCAACTTAAGTTGAACGAGTTCACTGAGATATTTGAAAAGACGAGTCAGTTATATAATCATCAAGTGGTAAATATAGTTACAAGCAAGAAAAAGGGGTTCCGTTGGAGCCCCTTTTTCTTGCCATTATGAAAGGTTAGGTGCGTTCATCACTATTCAGGAAGTAGAAGTCTTATATGGTAATGCATTTCAGAATATTTAACGTCATTGGAATGAATATGATATAATTTCATTACAAAATTAAGTATTTTACGACATTCTTCGACCTTGACGGATTTTATAGAGGGCGGTTACCCATATGATTTCTGGAACGTGTGATCAGATTGTAGCTTTATGCATGAAAGGTGTTATTTTATAATGCAAGAACGTCATCCAATAAAATATTTAGCTCCTGCATGGTTCGCCGTGGTTATGGGCACAGGAGGAGTAGCGAATACACTCTACTTATGGCAGAATTCTTTTCACCTAGGATACTTTTTAGGAATATTACTCGCCGCTCTTGCCGATATTCTTTATTTTATCGTTTTATTACCTTGGGTAATCCGCTGGGTCAGGTACTACGAGTATGCCCGTCGTGACTTGCAACACCCGCTTGTCGGCAATTTCTTTGTCACAATGCCCGTTGCAACTACAATTTTGGGAACAAATATTTATCTTATCTGGAGCAAGTATCTGGGTGAGTCCCTAACTTACTCTTTGATTTTCGTGCTCTGGATCATCGCCATTGTTGGAGTGACTTTTTTCACCTTTTACACCACGTTTAGAATTATGCGTGTAGATGAAACTCCTAAACCGGAGATGATTAACTTTTCCTGGATTATGGCACCGATTGCGAATATGGCTGTTTCACTGATCGGTAATCCAGTACTTGAGCTCACCACGAAACTTTACCCAACATGGAGTTTATCTGTCCTCATTACAAATACCGCCTTATTCGGTATCGGTTTTTTTCTATTTATATTTATAAGTGCAATAGTTTTTGTTCGTCTAGCCAATCATCCGCTTCCCCCTGCGGAAACGATACCGTCCTTTGGTATTTTTGTCAGTGCAGTCGGGCTTGCAGTTAGTGCAGTCATTGATGCTTCAAAGAATGCTCAAAGTATGGGTCTTTTAGCTTCAACCGATCTATCCAATCTTATTGCTGTGGTCGTCTGGGGATTTGGAATCTGGATTGTCGGGATAATCATGATTATCAGTCTCTACCAGTTCCGTAACGGAGGGATTCCGTTTAGTATGGGGTGGTGGGCGTTCATTTTCCCATTAGGGGCTTATACCATTTCGAGCCAGAAAATAGCCGCGTGCTTTGAAACCCCTCTTACGTCCGGGTATTCAGCATTTCTGACAATACTCTTAGTCATTCTTTGGGTATATACCTTTACGAATACTGTTAGCGGAGCGATAAGTGGGAAACTTTTCACTGGTACTCCAATGACCTAAAAGACACTAAAGGTACCCTATCCATCGGCGGGTAAATCTGAATACGATACAATTCTAAACGTCCTATATCTGTACTCATAGACGCTATCCTGAAGGTGATAAGTAACAAGCAATTTGAGTTCTAGATAAAACAATAAAGGGATACATGAAAACGCATCCGTTTTCATGTATCCTTTTGATTTTACTATTCGGCGAGAGCAATCGCTTCAATTTCGATAATTGCGTCCTTTGGCAACCGGGCAACTTGTACAGCCGAACGGGCAGGAGGATTACTCGGGAAATAGGTGGCGTAAACGGCATTCATGGCTGCGAAATCATTCATGTCTCTCAGAAAAACCACGGTTTTTACGACTTTGTCTATAGAAGCGCCTGAGGATTCTAAAATTGCTTTGACATTATCTAAGGATTGTTTGGTTGCTCCTTCTATATCAGCGACCAATTCTCCACTTAGCGTGTTGATAGGGAGCTGTCCAGATGTGAAAATTAAATTTCCTACTTTAATCCCTTGAGAATAGGGGCCGATGGCTGCGGGTGCATTTTGGGTATTGAGAGTTTGTTTATTCATGGTGATCTACCTCCTTGAAGTTGTCAGTCATTGGCGTAAAGTATTCTTCATACCATACCATAACTGTATTTAAGTATACTTGATTTTAGGGAATAGACCAAGCAAGGCATTTGTAACCTTAAACCCTTCGAAGGTTAGGTTAGTTGTCTTGTCCAGTTTGCATATTACTTAGATCAAACTCATGGTTCACTTCGACACTATGTTCCTGTCCCGGGATAAAACTTTTTTCCTTGAAAATCACATGATTATTACGGTCTATCAATAGTACTGTGGAAGATCTTGTCCCGTAATCTGCCCCTTGGATAAAGGTTGAGGATAAGAATCTTTCCAGTTCTTGGCTTATCCCGGTATCTGGCAATTCGTGGTCCTGGGCAAGTTCAGTATCTGCTAAAATTTCGAAGAGAGGTTGCGGTTCAATTAGCGTCTTTTTTTTTAGGTAGTTGGCTAATGCTTGTTTGCCTTTTTGAACTTTAGGCCAAGGCGTGTCTAGAAAATGATTACTAAGTCCATAAATTCCAGGTTTAAGTGCCAAAGCTTTCGAGGACAGTTTATTAAAATATAATAGCTTTGATGCGTCACCAACTAAGAGATTAAAAGGATTAAAAAGAGTACGCTGATTGGCAACCTCTTGCATGTACTTTACTGGAGATTCATTTGAACATAGAAAGTTACTCACTAACATACCACGTGATTTTGGGTCAATAATTTGGGCAGAAGGGTCCCGAAAGTTTGTTAGTGCAGCAAAACGACCTGAGCGTGTAATCCCCATCCAAGTTCCTAGCATCTCCAGATCTCTACCTGCTAAAACCCAAGGGTGAGTCTCCCAGAACCGAGCAGAATCAGTCGGTCGACGATAGTACTCATCCCTATTTGCTGCCAAAATAAAGCGATAACGTGGATGGCAATCATACGCAATAAACAGCAAACACATAGTTGTTCCCCCTTTCATTTTCTGCTTGCTCAAAATAGGGCTAAACTCTATGCTCTTATCAAAGATGTTATGGATATCTAACTAATGGATACAAACTCTTGACGTTATTATAAGGGATATTTATGTATTCCGACAAGCTTTGCTGGACATGACAAGGATAAAAAGGAAAGCCCATTACCCCTGCCTAAGGAATAATGGACTTTTTTTGTCATTCTGTGGGAGACATACTCCTAACTTTTTTAGCTGATCTTGTTGGGACTTTTTTTCTAGAAAAACTTTCACAGGTTACTGCTTTTAAATCACCATAGGTCCAATAGCCGTCATTAATACCGGTGCAAAGACCGATTAATTTATCATCTGCTTTTTTAAAATAAGAACAAATCTTGCACTTGGCTAACTGCGCAAACTTGCTGCATACTTGGTGATCGATCAAAACAATTTCTTGCGTGTAATTACAAATACCTTTGGCGACATCAATCGGAATAAAATTCTGACAATCATCATGTCTTAAATCTTCACTCATTCGTTATCACATCCTTAACTAAATTCCTTCGTACTCGGTCCTGGCGATAACCTCGTCCTGAATTGGCTTGCCAATTTCCACCCAATATTGAGTAAAGCCAGCTACGCGCACCATAAGATCACGGTGTAGGCCAGGAGTTTCTTGAGCGTTTTTAAGCATTTTAGAATCAACAATGTTGTATTGAATGTGATATCCACCTTGACGCAAGTAAGCGCGTGTAAGTTCAAGTAGCTTCTTTGATCCTTCCAACCCTTTTACCGAATTCGGGTGGAGTTTAAGGTTCATTTGCGAATTCTGTGATTGGGTATGATCCCAAACTGTAGCTGAGTTGAAAAGTGCGTAGGGGCCGTTCTTATCTGTACCTGGATAGGCTGACATTGAACCATCAGCATACGTGGTTCCAGTCAAACGTCCATCGGCAGAAGCCAAGGTCGCAGCGCCTTGTGGCCCGTGGGTAGAAACGGAGATTTGACAAGGGTACATAGGCTTAGCATACAAAGATTCAAAATCCTTGCATATTACACATAACCACTCTTCATACTCTTTCAGAATACTGTCGGCAAAGAAATCGTCATTGCCATACTTGGGAGCTTTTAGACAATCGCTATGAATCTCCGCAAATTGCTCCCCGTCACTTTTCCTTTCTTGAGTAGCCAAGGAGAAACTGCCGATTTCCAGAGCAGATTTAAAGCCGAAGTTATTCAGGATGGCTTCCTTCATTTCCACCAAGGAATATTTCTGATCCTCATATACCAATTTTTTTAACGCGACCAGTGAGTTAACTTGATTAATCGTCCCACAGGTTTCAATATTAAACGTCGCGTTATAGCGGTAACCAAGGTTGCCAATATGCTGCCCCTTAGTCAGGCAATCTGGTTTGAGAAGAGAATTAAATACTGACATGTTATTTTTTCGCCAAACATCGTGCTGGATATTGTTCGTTTTTGCAAGACAATCAACAACAAGAAGGTAATATTCTTTAAAGGTTTCCAATAGTTCCTCATAGGACTCCAGTTCTTTATTATGGGGTGGCAGTACTTGTTCTCTGATCCTATGATCATAACCATTCGTAAGCACTAATTCGAGCACCTTGGGATTGGCAATAAAGTGAACACCAACGCTGGTAGGTTGTCCGGCACCGCCGGTAATCCAATACTTTTTGCCGTTTAGAGTTAGTGCGTGCCAAGCGCAGGGAGAGGTTTCCAAACAGCCACCAATTGCTACAGACCGTGCTTCCTCGATAGTCATACCTTCAGGACCATATTGTCTCAGTAAGAAGGCAATCGCATTTTGGTTGTTCATCCAAGCGGGATAACCTGTACCAGTCTTATTACATTCAATGGCTTTCAGCAAGAATTCCTCCGGGAGCTTTTCATCATACAGCATGGATAGGGTCGGCTGGGTTGTTTCATTGGTCATGCCAGCCTCAATGATCAAAAATTCCAAACGGTTAGCTGCAGACTTGCCATCTCGGGTCAACCCGCCAAGAGCTAAATTGTTAAAAGTATTACCTGAAAGAACACCACCAACAACACCGGTAGAAGCAAAACAATCTATACAGGTAAATTTCATTCTATGGCATTCGAGCAGTTCAAGCACTTCACTTTCTGTAATTCGACCCGCTTCAATGTCTTGCTCAAACCAAGGATAGAGAACTTGGCCCAAGCGACCGGGAGATAACCCCGAGATAGCATCTTCATTTAGTACGGCAATGTGAATAAGATAGGTAAGCTGTAAAGCCTCCCGAAAAGTCCTGGGCTGATTAGCGGAAATCCAATCCATGATCTCGGCTATTTTACCCAGTTCTTCAAGTCGTTCCGGATCATTTATCAGTTGAGCCAGACGCCTTGCTTCTTTAGCGTAGTTGCGAATCCAGAGCTGAATGCCTTCTAGGGTTAGGATAACCGCTTCATAAAAATAGAGACGATCCATGCCGCTTACACCGTCACCATCTGCATTACCGGCAACCTCTGCTTTTCTTTCCTTGGCTAACTTAAGTAATCCATCAAAACCATATTGAAGGGGGAAATAGTAATTGACGACTTCCCGTCCTTGCGGTAGGGTATAGCCCGAGTCAAACATGCAGATTAAGCTACGCATAACCTTTTCTTTAGTGTCATATTCGGGAACCATTTGTTCGTACTTGTGTCCCAAGTCGTCAACAGACTTGCCGACCCAGGCTTTCGCCAATTTCACCAAGGCAGGTACCTCTTCGGCACGCATCCCGAATTTTCCAGCAATCGAAGTGACTTTGCCGAAACTTTTGGTTACGTTACCACCACCCGTTCCGAACTCACTCAATTCGTCTGCGCTTGCGCTGCCCTTGGCAAGGGCTGATTGATAAAGTTCATCCTCTTTAGCCATAAAGTAACCTTCCGAAAGCCAAGGCATGGGAAAGGAACCACGATAATAGAAGGCCTTACTTCCTACCAACAATTCTCCAGGCCAAATAACAGGCGTAGAATGGGCGAAAGCTTCTTTTAAGGCAGCTGCACGCCGCACAACAGGAATTTCTCCATCCAGTTCTTGGTATTTTCGTGTATACCAGTAGGGGAACTCTGTTGTTGCTGATGAAAGACAGTTCATATACATTTCTTTCAGTTTTTTCACCCGGGGAAAAGGTTCTTTTTTAATCTCACGATCTACCACTTCAGCAGGTGCTTTGCCGCCGTACTGAAAGTTAATGTCCTGACCTTTTCCCGCAAGAATTTCAGCCAATGTCTTAACCATGCTAAAGCCTCCCTTTGTCTAAAAAAGACAGATTATTTAAAGTTATTTAAATATTACAAAAAATAAATTCTTAATACAATGTGAAAACTGATTGAAAGAAAAACTCTGATCTCGTAGGTTATCTACAGAACTTTAGCTGAACAGAATTTTACTACGGTTTAATGGTCGTCTCTGCCCTTAAACGGTTATTAATCCTTTCGAAAAAAACATCCTACACCTGGTAGATTGTCAGGTGTAGGAATTCGGGTTCGGGTTATACACGATAAAAGTTAGATATCTTTCCTTAAGACCTGTATTTCCATTTCATAATCATATTTACTGAAGGCAGATAGATCAATCATTTTAAAAGTTTGGAGGACAGTATCAGATATAATGTTCTGATGGCTTTTGGCATATTCATATATCTTTTCAAAATGTTGTAAGGAATTCGCTTCTGAATATTTAAAGGCACTGCTTAGGTATCTTCCTTCGGGCAGTATGAAATATTTCATGTCAGGTATTTCTCTATCGGAGATGGTACCTAATTTAGTAATAAGAAGTTCATGAGAGGCTAAATATTGCTTGCATGAATATACATAACACAGATTTTCGTCCGCTGTGTTTTCTTCACAGTGAAGATTGACATTATTCCTTTTCATGTATAAATCAATATTGTAGTGAGTTACATTGGCCTCGATATAATAAACTTTTCTTCTTAAAAAATATTGTTCAAAGATATCGCCAGTTTTATCTTTGGCATGTTGGCTTTTAATATCAGTGATTATTCTAGAAAGCATATCCTTAGAGTATTGATATTTTCTGATTTTATTATCGATGATGGATTTATGAGCTTCCAGGAACTCTAATAGTTCTTCACCATTCATGTTGTCATTCCACATTAACTTGATGTCTTCTAGAGGTACATATAATGACTTATTGAGATATCTAATCAGGTCTATATAAAAGAATTGATCGTAAGCATAATATCTGTAGTTGTTTTTGGGATCTGTGTAGGAAGGTATTAATAGGCCTATTTCAGCATAGTGCCGTAATGCCTTAATGGATATATCCATAATCTTGGAAACTTCACCGATCGAATAGTAAGCTTTCATTGCTGAAATCCTTCCAATTTGCAATAGCACGATAATCTATCAGTTAATAGTCTAAATTAAATATTCAAAATAATTAATAAATTGTTTGACTCTACCCTTGGGGAAGGGTTTACGATAAAAGAAAGTTATAAGTATTCGTGGGAGTGAAATTTATTTCCTGCTATTTTGTAAGTAGTAAAATTATGTTAAATGGTGGTATTGATAATTATGACAGAAAAAGCGAGAATTACAATTAATAATTTTGAATTGTTTGTCAATAAATCTAAGACAATTTTGGCGGTAGCTCTGGAAGCGAATATGTATATTCCCCATTTGTGTCATCATCCGGATTTACCAGATATCGGAGCCTGTAGGCTCTGTGTGGTTGAAATTGACGGATCGGATGACATTGTAACCTCATGTACTACTTTGGTCGAAGACGGCATGGTTATTAAAACGAAAACAGAGCAACTTGACAAAATGCGTAGACTGTCCCTGGAACTGATGCTGGCTAATCATGTGGATGATTGTACAGATTGCCCCAAATATCTTAAATGTGAGCTTCAAGCTTTGATTCAGTACTTGGGCGTAAGTACTTCCCGGCTCAGAAGGACATTGAACAGTGTGCCGATTAATACCGAAAATCCATTGTTTGTCAGAGATTTAAACAGATGCGTCGTTTGTGGTAGATGTGTCCGTGTGTGCCGGGAAATAAGAGGAGTTGGTGTACTTGATTATCAGAAAAACAAGGAGGGCAGGACTTACATTGCTACCGAAGGAGACCTCGCATTGGCTGATGCAGGCTGCAAATTTTGCGGCGCTTGCATCGAGGTTTGTCCAACTGGTGCATTAAGGGATAAAGAAGGTATCTTCAAGGCGGGTCTTAATCGGGAGCTTACTCTGATACCCTGTAAGCAGGAATGTCCGGCTGGCATTGATGTGCCAAAATATGTCCGTTTTATGCGCGATGGGAAATATTCGGAGGCTATGGCAGTTATTAGAGAAAAAGTACCGTTCCCTCATTCTTTGGGACATATATGCTTACGTTTCTGTGAAACTGCCTGCCGTAGAAAGGAAGTCAATGAAGCTGTTTCCCTAAGGGCACTTAAAAGATTTGCAGCCGAAAATGATACCGGGTTATGGAAGAAGAAGTCAAGTATCAAACTGGCAACCAATAATTCCGTTGCCATTATCGGTGCTGGTCCGGCAGGCTTGACTGCAGCCTACTATCTAGCAAAATCGGGACACAAAGTTACTGTTTTTGAACAGCTTCCTGTTGCTGGTGGTATGTTGACTACTGGGATAACTGAGTATCGTCTGCCTAGATATGTCGTCGAAGCAGAGATTGAAGATATAAAAGATGTAGGTGTAGAAATTAAGACTAACACTAGAATAGAATCTTTGGAACAATTGAAAGATGATGGCTATGAAGTAATTTTGGTTGCAATCGGAACGGATAAGGGTGTCAGGCTTCCTATCCCAGGCTCTGATTTTCCGGGTGTACTTGAAAATATCGATTTTCTCAGAAAGGTTTCCCTTGGGAAAATCGTAGATATTGGCAATAACGTAATAGTTTTAGGGGGCGGCAATGTTGCTTTTGACTGTGCTCGCACAGCCAGAAGGCTTGGCAGCAAGCAGGTTAAGATAGCCTGTCTAGAACCAAGAGAAAGAATGACGGCCAGTAAGGATGAAATAGAAGAAAGCTTGGAAGAAGGTATTGTTGTTTACAATAACCTAACCTTCAGTAAAATTGTAGAAGAAAATGGGAAGGTCTTTGGTGTTGAATGCCGAGAAGTTGCGTCTTTCGGCTTTGATGAAAATCAGAAGCTTCAAATAAAGATTGTAGAAGGGTCGGAATTTATCATAGCAGCCGACACTGTAATTTTTGCGGTTGGGCAAAGACCTGACTTGCCGGTGGGCTTTGAGCTTCGGACGGGCAGAGGCGGAACGCTAATAGTTAATGAAGAGACTTTTGAGACGGATCGGACAGGCGTATTTGCTGTAGGGGATGCTGTTTCCGGAACAGCATCGGTGATTCAGGCCATTGCATCAGCTAGGAAAGCCGCGATAGCAATTGACAAATATTTTGGAGGTGAAGGAAGCATTGAGGAGACCCTTTCTCCAGAGAGTGATCCCAGCCCTTCTATTGGTAGAGAGAAACATTTTGCATATCAGGAACGCCGACCTACAGGTCGGTTGGATATTGAAAGCAGATTAAACAGCTTTGACGAAGTAGATCAGGGCTTGGATGAGAAAAGTGCACAATCTGAAGCCCAACGTTGTCTCCAATGCGACCTGCGGCCTAAATTGACGAAAGTGAGATTCTGGACTGAATACAGCCGAAAGTAACTTTAAAAAAGGAAAGAAGAGGGAAATTTGTTAGATCGGACACTAAGAGAAGAAGCAGCTAAAAAACAAACTGAAAAATCAAATGCCACGAAAATATCTGCAACAGCGATTGACAAGGATCCAAAGGATAACACTTTCACAATAAATAATCCGTATAAGAAAATTACCAAGCATTGGGGAAAGACTGTATCGGATAGTATTGATCATTATATATTGTCGGGAGGCTATGAGGCACTTAATAAAGCAATTTCCATGAAGCCTGAAGAGATAGTTCAGGAAGTGGAAAAGTCAAAGCTGCGTGGACGCGGTGGCGTCTGTCTTTTGACTGCAGAAAAATGGAAAGCTTTCACAAAGTATGGCGACTCGGAGAAATACATCATATGTAACGGGACTGAAAGCAGCGGGCAATCAGGAAGCGTTCAATTACTATTAACTAGCGAGCCTCATCTGGTACTGGAAGGTATAGTTATTAGCGCTTATGCCTTAGGTGTAGGTAAAGGCATAATATGCCTTAACACTGATAACCAAGTTTTAAAGGTAATCGAAGGCGCGGTACATCAAATGAGGGAAAGTAATATCTTGGGTGATAATATTTTGAACAGCCATTTCAGCTTCGATTTAGAAATCAGATTAATTCCGGATACTACTGTAGCTTTTGAAGAGACTTTTCTTTTGAAAGCACTGGAAGGTAAAAAAATAATCACAAGCGCAGGACTTTTTGGCAGACCGACACTGATCCACACTGCGGAAACTATGGTAAATATACCTTATATCGTGTCTGAGGGAGCTCAGAAGTTCATTAATTCGGAAACGAAGCTTATTACCCTGTCAGGGGATATAAAGCATTCTGGTGTGATAGAAGTGTCTGTGCATACCAGTTTGGCTGAAGTAATTTACGACCTAGCAGGAGGAATACCTACAGGACGGCCGGTTAAACTTGTGCAGGTTGGGGGACTGACTGGGGGCTTCATTTCAGGAAATGACCTGCAGGTCACTCTGGATTATAGTGCTCTGAAAGACAAAAATATCAGCCTGAATTCCAGTTGGATCGAAGTCTATGATGATTCACACTGCGTTGTGGATGTGGTTAAAAATATTGCAAATACAATTAAAACGGAATCCTGCGGCAAATGTGTTCTATGCCGAGAAGGAATACTTCAGCTGTCTGTGATTCTAAGCGATATAACGGAAGGAAGAGGACGTAAGGGTGACCTAGAACTGCTTACGGAAATTGGAGAAAACATCAGAGCAGGCGGCGGCTGTAATTTTGGCAAAACTGCTGCCGATCCCATATTGACGACTTTACAGGCTTTTTACGAGGAGTATGAAAAGCATCTGAAGCGGAAAAGATGCGATGCTCTCGTCTGCCAAGCATATATCACCTATCATATACTTCCCGAAAAATGTTCAGGGTGTGGTCGATGCCTCACTCATTGCCCCGCCAAAGCAATAAGAGGTGAAGAGAAAATGATCCATGTAGTTGATCAGGAACAATGTGATAAATGCGGTGCTTGTATTGAAATATGTGAACATAATGCCATAGCAAAAGCTAGCTCGATCAAGCCGCAAACACCTGAGATACCGATCCCAGTGGGAACCTGGAAAAAGACAGGACTGTCCCCAAAGCTCTGATGGTAAGCAGGAGCAAATAGCACGAATTATCAATTCGCACAGCGAATGATAATAAATATGAAGGAGGAATTTTCAATGAGACAATTAAAAGCGGATGTAATTGTTGTAGCAGGTGGTGCAGCCGGTTTGGCTGCTGCTATTACTGCCGCAGAACAAGGGGCAAGCGTTATCGTATTGGAAAAGGCAAACACAACCGGAGGATGTGCCAACATGGCCATGGGCCTGTTGGGCGTTGAGACTAAAATGCAAAGGAATAGGCTGATCGATATCACGAGAGAAGGGGCTTTTACTAAGTTTATGGATTATACCCACTGGAGAGCTGATGCAAGGTTAGTAAGAGATTATATTTATAAATCTGCAGACACTATAGAATGGCTGGAGAATATGGGTGTGGAATTTGCATTGCCTTCTAAATACTTCCCTGGCTCAGAAGCTACATGGCACATTATTATGCCAAAAACCGGCAATCCAGGTTTGAGAGCAGCTGCAACAATGATTAAATTAATGACAGAAAGAGCGGAAGAATTAGGCGTTAAAATCTATCTGGAAACACCAGTCAAAAGAATTATTAAAAAAGATGGTGCCGTCGTTGGTGTTGTGGCAGGAGACAAAGACGGTGAGATTGAGGCGTTTGGCGGTGCAGTAATTATTGCTACCGGTGGTTTTGGAGATAATCCGGATTTCATAAAAGAATATACAGAATATGAATGGGGAAAAGACTTATTCTCCTACAGGATTCCAGGATTGACCGGGGATGGCATACAAATGGCATGGGAGGTCGGAGCTGCTAAAGATACTATGGCGATGGAGCTTGTATTTTTTGCACCGAACACCGGCGGCTATGCGCCAATAGAATTGCCTTTCCGCCAACCTAACCTGCTGGTTAACTTGGAAGGTGAAAGATTTATGAATGAGCAAATAATTGAAAACCCGGTATTTTCAGTTAATGCTATTACAAGACAAAAGAATCGGGTTGCTTTTTCCATAATTGATGAAAGTATAATTAAATACTATGAAAAGAATGGCTTGGATCTTATCAATGTCGTGACTTCCACTATGGATATGAGCTACTTCAAGCAAGAATTGGAAGCTATGAAAAATGGCAGTGACGTATTATTCATTGGAGATTCAATTGAAGAACTAGCTGAAAAGACGGGTATTAATGTGGAAAACCTGAAGAAAACTATAGCAAGCTATAATATGGCCTACGATTCTCGTGATGAATTATTTAATAAGGATCCTAAATTCCTGAAACCGATTAAAGGGCCAAAATATTATGCTCTGAAATTTGCTCCAAGTGCCTATGGAAGTCTGGGGGGTATCAAAATCAATCATAAAACAGAAGTTCTGGACGCTGAAGGTAATCTAATTCCTGGTCTGTATGCTGCAGGTACGGATGCAAATTCCGTTTGTGATCCGGACTATGTCTTTGTTTTACCGGGAAATTCATTGGGCTTTGCCGTTAACAGTGGTCGAATAGCCGGTGAAAGTGCTGTCCACTACCTTAGGGAGATCTAAGTGAACTCGTTCAACTAAAGTTGAACATCGAGTCTTCGGTGACGTAAGTCTCCAGTGACGATAGTGTCCATTAGTTTAAGAATTTTCTTGCGGTAAGATATCCAATATTTTCAAGGCGACTTGCACACTTAGTCGCTGTTCCGGATCGTTCAAGTCCAAATTGGCTAACTCTTTGATTCGCTTAAGTCGGTAATTTAAGGTGTTGGTGTGTAAATGCGAAGCCCTTGCCGTCCTTTGTAGATTGCAATTATTGTCTAGATAGCAACGCAGCGTGTCTACCAGCATAGTACCATTCTTTGTATCATAAGCTATGATCAACTTCAGCATCTTACCGACAAACCCGGATAATTCCTGCAGATTATTAACATGATTCAGCACCCAATAAATTCCCAATTGTTCAAAAGTAACTACTCTGTTCTTGTGCCCAATCTTTTTCAGGATTTTTAAACATGTATTAGCTTCTTGATGAGACTCAGGGATATCTTTAAGTTGATGAGCCACCTTACCCACTCCGATAGATACTGGTGTTTCACTGAAAACCAAATGAAGTTTGTCCTTAATTTCATTAGCTAAATCAAGTGGGCAAATGTTGTCGCGACACTTCTCATTGCCTTGATCACCTGCGTAAGTTAGAATTACAACCATATCAGAGATCCGCGTGGTAATGCTCTTGGGCGAAGCAGCCATAACCAGATTATTTACGGTTTCAAATAAACGCTGCTTGATTCGGGTGACAAATCCTTCATCTCGCAGCTGTTTTGCCCCAAAATTGCTTAAGTCGTCTATATTCAAAACCATTACTTGAAATGGCTTGGCAAGATCATACCCCAAGTAATTTGCCCTATCCAGAATTTCTTGTTCGGATTTATAGTTTCCCGATAACAGATCATCTAGGCAATCACCCTTCAACCTGTTGATTACCTCGAACTTGATTTTTTCTTTCATCATTTCCAAAGCAATAAACGAAGAGACATGTTCCAGAGCAATAAGGTCAATTTCCTCAAGAGATTTCCCTGTTTCTTGGATAAAAATATACCCTAGGGCTTCAGTATCAACAACTATAGGTGCTACCACTCCGCCATTGAAGCCTTGGACCCGCTGCTGGTTTGGTAACTTGTTCTTTTGTATTTTACTTGGCAGGCGCATAGGCAGCTTTGCCACAACCAACTTTTCAAAAAATTCTCTAAGTTGATGGTTAATGACTAATTCCGTAGGGTTATATAAATAAGTTACACGATCACCTGCCTCGTCTACCGAGTCAACTGGATTAACTGGATCCTTGGAACAACATGCTAGGAGGCGGAAGAAACGGTCAGTAACTTTTACCTGACCATTGACTAATTGGGCGAGGGTACCGGCCATGCTTTTTATACCTTGACCTTGGAGCGCCTTCTGAGTTAATTCCTTATGAATTGAAACTGAACGGGCAAGCATAGTATGTTGGGTCTCCATAAACTGTTTGGAAGTTTGCAAACCAACTAACGATTCCCGCTGTCCGGAATAAAACTTGGCATTTTGAAGAGCAATCATTACCTGGTTGGAAAACTTGGCTAAGAGCTTAATTTCTAAGGGATTAAAGAAGCTCTCCTCTTTTTTACGCCAACAATACAGCACACCGTGAATTTTAGACCCAATTAGCAAGGGCACAGCTAGAGCAAATGACATCTCCTTATCTCGTACCATTAAATCAATGTCGTCATATTCCCGGATAAGCTTAGTTGGCTGTGTCTCCATAACACAAGTCAAAGGGTGATGAGTAGACAAAACCTGACCGGTTAACCCTTTGCCAGGTATCACCTTGATATACCTTACTTCCTCCACAGCATCTCTGGTTCCATAGGTTAGGTGTGCATATTGTCCTTCTTCTTCCAGTAAAGTTATGGCTGCCATATCACAAGCTAACAACAAACAAGCCTTGTCAACGACCGAGGGAAGCAAAGCTTTCAGATCTAAAAAAGCAAAAATATCAATCCCCGCCTGCAATAAGGCCCTAGCTTCACGTTCCTGTTGTTTTGTCTTATATATTAATCGAGCATTATCGATTAACACAGCTAACTTAGTTGTTAAAACGCTCAATAACTGAACATCCTGTTCGGTAAAACCCAGATGTTTATTAACCAAATGCAACACTCCGATGCCTTTTTGGTCAATAAACAAGGGAACATCCAATGATTGCCGAATCCTAAAAAGTTTAATAAACTGCTGGAGGTATTTCTTTTCTGTGGGGGCGTTATTACTAATAAATGACTTTCTCTCCAAAAAAACCTCAAGCGTCCGCAACTCTTGATAGCGGTCTGGACGCACTGAAAGCCGGTACTGATTTATCTCTTTTTCGTGGGCTCCAAAAGAAGGACTTTGTAACACCAGTTCCTGTTTATCCTCATCAAAGAGCATTATCCCGCCGTTTTCAGCCCCGATCAGTTGTGTCATTTTTTGCAGCACCAGCTCTATGAACTTTTCGTAATCATTGGTACCAATGCTTGAACCAATTTCTTGTAGTGCTACAAGAGCTTGACTCATCCGATTTACTTGGGTAGAAAGCTGATGGTTTCGCCAGGTAAGATTTAAATTGGCCACAAATAAACCTAAGAACTGATTTTCTTGGCGGGAAAAGGAGTTCCTACTTTTTGAACCTACCAGGAATAGCCCTTGCTTCATACTATCAATTGAAATCACTTTTAACATTAATGATTTTAACTCTTCTCCTTCCCCTAAAAAAGGAGCAAGCAGCAGTATTCCCGGATTGCTCAACTGAAAAGGATCGTTGGCCAGGTTCAGTAGGTTGAATGCATCTCCGGTTTCCGCCTTTGATCGAACTGATGATGTGCGACCCTGATCATCGAAGACTACCAATGCATCATCTTCCTGCAGCACAAGAGCGGCCAAATCCCCATTAAAAAGTTCCTTGGCACTTCTTAAAACCGTAAGATAATCATCTCTGCTTTCTCCAAGGGATGATTCCTGTTCGAACCACTTTTCCATTGTACTCTCCAAATTTAAAGTTTGGATTAGGACGGCTTCTTCCACAGCATTACCTAACAATAGATACACCCCCTAGTGAAAAAGTAGCCTCTCTGATTTTTGTAATATTCAATAAATTTTAAATTCAGCCTTATTATAGCACATTTCGGATGGGATGCGGATCAGATTGTTTATTCACTAAAACGGCGTATCTGAACCTACATAACATAAAATGTCACGATCTAGAAATAGCGCCTGCACTCGTTCTAAAACTTTATCCGGCGTGCCTTCTATTTCTTTATACGGATAGTCCATCCCAACTTGTCGCCACTTAGATTCTCCCATACGGTGAAACGGCAGAATGTTCACTTCCCTGAGGCCGATATTATGCAAAAACTCAGCCTGGGCAATTATATTTTCATCGTTGTCATTGAAATTTTCGATTAACGGCATGCGAATAACCAATCTACCAGGCCAATCAGACTCTTGTAAACTTTTTATGTTTTTTAAGATAAGCTCATTTCCCACACCCGTCTTTTCCTTGTGTTTTATAGAATTCATATGTTTGATATCGATAAAGACGAAATCTACATAACGCATAGCATCCAGGAAAAACTCTGTCTCAATACAACCAGTAGTTTCAATGACCGTGTGTAAATATGCCTCCTTGCAGCGTTTTAAGATCCCCATAATAAATTCCTTTTGGAAAAGAGGCTCGCCGCCACTAAAAGTTACTCCTCCATTTGAGCCCCAGTAGTTTCGATCGCGGGTTAAAATGCACATTAGTTCAGTCCCGCTCATCCACCTGCCACTAACCTCCATTGCCTCTTTAAGACAGGCTTTTGTGCAGTCAAACGTCAAACAATCCCAGCATTTTTTCCAATCAATAACTGGTAATTTAGTCTTATCACTTACAGTTATGGCTTGACGCGAACAAACATCAACACATCGATGACAGCCTGAGCTTTCGTGGACACATTTAGTCATTCTAAACATTAACCGTTGCCGATACTCCCAACCTTCAACGTTGGCACACCATTGGCATTTCAAAGGGCACCCGCTCAGAAATACCAAGGTACGACACCCAGGTCCATCATGAACAGAGTAACTTTGAATATCAAAAATCAGCCCCATTTTTTCTTGCATCGCTTACCTCCAAAGCACTATTGTATTCAATGCCCCCAAAATAGATTGATTATTTTAATATTATAAAAGTGAATATTTAAATACTATGTATTAACTGATAGAAAAAAACCTCTCGATTTAGTAGGTTCTCTACTAGACTTACACCAAGTTGAAATAATTAACAGTTGAATGGTCGTTTTTATCCTTTTAACGGTTAGAAAACACTAAGAAAATGACCGGAGGTCTAATCTTCTGCTCAAGGTCACTAAGGAGAAAGTCTCAGCAGTACAATTCTTGACCGGTTGTTTCCTGTATTTTGGCAGGGGATCAGGGTAAAATAGAGACATGTTAACTATTGATGAGAGCAAAAGGGAGTGCTGGATTTATGAGTTTAGTTTATTCAGTCTTTGTTCCGCATCCACCCATCCTTGTTCCGGAGATCGGACGGGGAGAGGAACGTAAGTGCCAAGCGAGTTTGGATGCTTACCAGGAGATAGCAAGACGTCTCGTTCAGGCGGAGGTCGAGACTGTGATCCTTGTTTCCCCTCATGCACCGTTTGCTAAGGAAGGGATTACCCTTTTAACGGAGGAGGTCGTCCGAGGGAATTTTGCTCAATTTGGAGCTGAGCAGGTAAGTTTGTCGTTTGCAAGCGACCCTATGATTATTGCCCTATTTCAGAAACACCTAGCTGGGAATTTTTCTGTGCAGGGGCCTATTGATCACGGTGCCCTGGTACCACTTTATTTTTTACAAAAAGCAGGGTGGAACGGAAAGGTCGTTCTCTTGGGGATGCCCTTGGAGCAACCAGAAGAATATGGTTTGCGGATGGGAGAAGTCCTAGATAAGCTGCCTGGACGGTATGCACTTGTAGCTAGTGGGGATATGTCCCATCGCTTGAAGGAAGACGGCCCGTACGGTTTAGATCCTGCTGGGCCGGAATTTGATCAATTCGTGGTCAAGGCACTTCAGAGGGATCCCAAAAAGATCGTTAATATACCGGTTGATCTTGTCGAAAGAGCTGGCGAATGTGGGTATCGGAGTCTTCGCTTGGCACTGGCCGCTAAAGAAGGAGCACCTGAAGTGCTTTCCTACGAGGGGCCATTTGGGGTGGGATATCTGATTGCTGATCTTTATCATTCCTCACCCTTGCCGCAGTGGGCGAGACGTTGTCTTAGGGCCTATTTACAGAAGGATGATCCTAGTCGACCGGATTTACCCGACTTATCATCATCCGCGTTTGGTATGCAAAGGGGATGTTTTGTAACGTTGAAACAAAATGGACATTTACGCGGGTGTATCGGAACAACCGAACCTTGGCAGGAAAATATTGCTCTGGAAATTCAACATAATGCCGTGGCTGCCGGAACACAAGATCCGCGTTTCCGTCCAGTTCGCATCGATGAACTAGATTCCCTAAGTTTTACAGTGGATGTCCTTGGTGAACTTGAGAAAATTGCAGGGCCTGAAGAGTTGGATCCCTGGAGGTACGGAGTTGTTGTGCGGCAGCGTGGAAAAAGCGGGCTTTTACTCCCCCATTTGGAAGGGGTCGATACAGTCTCAGACCAAATCAGTATTGCCAAACAAAAAGCTGGGATTTCTGCGGAAGACCCAGTGGAGCTTTGGCGTTTTGAGGTTAAGCGACATTATGAGTAATACAGATAATGTAAGTAATCTTAACAAGTTAAGTATTAGTAACACAAAAAAGTTAAGTAACACGACTTATGAGAATAAAGAATCCTATAGTGCCAGTTGTCTTTTGTGCCCCCAGCGTTGTCAATTACGACAGGGGCAGTCGGGGCGGTGTCATGCCCGAGAAAACCGAGAGGGAGAGGTCGTATCTCGAACCTATGGTGAAGTGGCGGCCTGGAATATGGACCCGATTGAGAAGAAGCCCCTTTATCATTTCTATCCCGGTTCTTGGATTTTTTCTGTGGGGGGTTTTGGTTGTAATCTAAGCTGTTCGTTTTGTCAAAATCACGAAATCTCCCAGAAACATCAAGTCGGCAGAAAAGTAACTCCTGCTCAGCTTGCAGAGCTTGCCGAGCAGGAACAGAAATCAATAGGGCTATGTTTTACTTATTCAGAGCCGAGCGTATGGTTTGAAATGATCAGAGATACCGCTCCCTTGGTGCGAGCTCAGGGGGGTAAGGTAGTTTTGGTGAGTAACGGAACGATTTCACCACGCTTCCTCGAGGAGTTGATTCCGTGGCTGGATGCCGTCAATATTGATATCAAAGCATTCTCGGAGGAATTTTATCAGCATTATTGTGGAAGCAAACTGGCCTGGGTTTTAGACAATGTAGAGCGTTTGGCGGGACGGGTTCATCTTGAATTGACAACTCTTGTCATTCAAGGAGCAAATGATGATCCGGACGAGCTTACCGAATTAGCACGATGGCTACGCCAGCTCAATGTCCCACTTGCTTGGCATATGAGTGCCTACCATCCAGCTTATCGACTCGCCCTTCCGCCTACGGAGAGAAAGACCTTAGAACGAGTATGGGATATAGCCAAAGAATATCTTCCCTATGTGTATTTGGGAAATGTCAGAGGAGGAAGTACGACGTTTTGTCCCCAGTGTGGTGAAGCAGTGATTCAACGTGAACCTGTTATAGTTAATTGCCTAGACCGAGGGTGTTGCCCGAAATGTAGGGAGAGCATTTTCGGGATTGGGATGTAAGGATTCGTTTTTAAATTTGATACTTATTATAAGAAGTACATTGTCGCCAGCATACCTGTAAGAGACATAATGATTGTGTATGGTAGAGCCATTTTCACCATTTCCATGTAAGACAGGCGAATCAGCGGAGCAAGTGCAGAAGTCAACAGGAACAGGAACGCTGCCTGACCGTTTGGTGTAGCAACGGAAGGGATGTTTGTACCCATGTTGATTGCAACTGCCAGCTTGTTGTATTGCTCCAGCGCAATGCCTCCAGCTTCAAACGCTTTCTGTGTTTCGGTCATATATACGGTAGCAACAAATACGTTGTCACTGATTGCAGAAAGGACACCGTTTGCCGCAAAGAAAGCGACAAGCTGATCCTGTCCTTCTAGGTGCAGTACCCACTGAATGATTGGCGTAAACAGATGCTGATCATGAATAACCGCAACGATGGAGAAAAATACGACCAGCAGTGCAGTAAACGGCAGTGCTTCTTCAAACGCATGACCGATGTGCCCTTCTTCAATAACCCCGTTGAAAGCGGTAAGTAGGATGATAATCATTAGACCAATAATACCGACTTCTGCTAGGTGCAACGCCAGGGAGAAGATCAGCAGAACGCCGCATACAGCCATAATAATCAGGCGTACACGTCCACGAGTATCCATCTTAGCATCCTTGGCTTTTGCGTCATCTTCCATAACCTTTCGAACAGACTCAGGAAGCTGATAGCCGTACCCCCAAAACTTAGTGACTTCAAGGGTAATGGCGGTCAGAAGCCCAGCGATCAGTACCGGGATAGACACAGGTGCGCTGTTTAAAAAGAAATCAACGAAGTTCCATTTCATAATGGAGCCGATCAGTAGGTTCTGCGGTTCACCAACCAGTGTTGTTGCTCCGCCCAGCGCAGTACCCACAGCACCATGCATCATAAGATTGCGCAGAAAACCACGGAACTGGTTCAAGTCCTCCTGATATTGGTCATCAATAATATGGTCGTGATTGATGTCATACTTTTCGTGTACTTTATGGCTGGAAGCAAACTTGTGGAAGATGTTGTAGAACCCATATGCCACAGCGATAATCACCGCCGTTACGGTTAGCGCATCCAGAAAAGCGGAAAGAACTGCACCCAGTATAGAGAACAGGAAGGCAAGCGCGACTTTAGAGCGTACTTTAGTAAGGATCTTGGTAAACAGGTACACAAGACCTTCTTTCATAAAATAGATCCCGGCAACCATGAACATTAGAAGCAGAATAACCGGCAGGTTCAGTTCAACTTCGTGATAGACCGTATGCGGGTGAGTAAGCCCGATCACAACGGCTTCGATCGCAAGAAGTCCACCTGCAGGGAGCGGATAACATTTTAGCGCCATTGCAAGTGTAAAGATAAATTCGACAATCAACACCCAACCGGTAATGTACTTACCGACGGTAAACATCAAAATAGGGTTCAACACCAGAAAAGCAAGAATTGTTGTTTTGTACCAGTTCGGAGCGTGACCCAGAAAATTTGCTCTGAATGCCTGTCCGATACCCATCTTATTCTTATTCATATGACACTCCTCCAAAATGAGAAATTCTATATTCGCCTAACAACGTTGTAATATTCATAGTCAGTCACTTATTGTAATATTATTCCTTATTACCATTTTATGTATTCAAGTATCGCAACTAAACCTCCTTAATATATTATGGATTACATTCCCCCCAAAAAAGGAGAGTAGTCAAATATGACTACTCTCCCCTGAGAAGTTCCTGCTTGTAGTCTGGCGATCCTAGCGTAATTTCAATGAATGAAATTAGCCTTAGACCCATGACTTTAGCGTCCTTCGCTTTCGCAAAGTTTACCCCAACCGAACTGCGATTATTTAATTGCACAAATAATCCCCCGTTAATCACATTTATTATATCAAGATAAGACAAACTTCGTCAAGCGTAATAAAAAATTAGGCTTAGAAAAATTAACGGATAAAACTTACGTTCTATTCAGATACTAACTATTGAAATGAGCGTTATACGTCTCATATTACAACAAGAACGGAGGTTTTTTAAAAGGTGTTTAAACATGTAAAAGATATGGAGTATACTGTACATGTGGATAGACCCGACCCACGCTTTGCAGTCTTGTTACTTGAGCAATTTGGTGGTGGTAACGGTGAACTTAAAGCAGCTATGCAGTATTTTTCCCAGAGTTTAGGGTGTAATGATCCGAAGATACGAGATTTACTGCAAGACATCGCTGCAGAAGAATTAAGCCATTTAGAAATGGTGGGTGAATGTCTTGGCATGCTGATTGGTCCAGTCGATAGCATCCCTAGAGATTTCTCAGCGAATCATATGGCCTTGCTTGGAGGAGGTCCACTGCTAGTTAACTCCGCTGGAGTACCTTGGACAGCTAACTTCGTGAATTCAAATGGAGATATATATACGGATCTTTCCTCAAATGCAGGAGCAGAGCTCCGGGCTAAGCTAATATACGAGCGTCTTCTCCAACAAACGGATGATGCTGGGGTCAAAGACATGATCCGTTTCCTCTTAAGCCGTGAAGAATCTCATAACTTCTCGTTTATGCAAGCGATTGAGACTCTAAAAGGAAGCGGAGTCAACAAAGATTTCCGTGACTCCGATTTCTCGAAGAAATACATGAATATGTCGACGGGGCAGGGAGATAGTCGTGGTCCTTGGAACGAGGGTAACGGGATCTCTTATGAGGATAATCCCAATGAGAGATATGGCGGACCTGCCCAGTATGGAAAAGATCCGCAAGCTACCGGAACGAAGGAAGTTGGGCCGGGATATAATGACCATACTCGAAACAATATACAATATTCGCAGCCACGGCCACAAAATAGCGACAAAACAGTCAACTAAACGATTTTAAAAATAGGGTAATCAAGGGGCACGAGTTTTTGACTCGTGCCCCCAAAAAATTATGGTAGGGGTAATTCATGAAATGCCCCTCAGAGCGGCATTTCACTTAAGACCTTAATCGTTATGTTCATGAAGATGTCCAGGGTGTTTATGGTCGTGCGATTGTCGGTGAGTAATCTCGTGGCTATGCTCATGTGAATGAGCAGGAGAATGTCTATGTGGATGGTCATGATCATTCACATGTTGATGCGGATGCTCATGCTCATGCTCATGCTCATGCTCATGCGTAAGCCCAAGAGCGTGAGCCATGGTATGTTCTTTATCAGGGAGGGTATCAAACCAGCCGTTATTAGCATCCTCTTTGCTGTCAAGGAAATGCATATAAGGTTTAATGTCTAGTAAAGGGGTTCCATTATAGGTGTCAATCCCTGAAATTGTAATTTCGTTGCCTTTTATTTCCTTTACCCTGACAATACTTAGACCGATGGGGTTGGGCCTTTGCGGGGAACGGCTGGCAAAGAGTCCAATTTCAGTGTCAGGAGCCCATGGGGAGCTAGTGAGTAATTCTAGTGGGGGGGTCACTTGATCTAAGTGATAGAGGACATAAATATAGTTGAAGGTATCTAAAGTTCTAAGAGCACTGGCATAATCGGGATTAAGTGTAATCCAAAAATCACCCGGTGCGTCTGCAATCGGCTGATGGGGAGTGTTAATGGCAATATAGGGTGTATGTATAGTGCCAATCGATTGAAAAATGATGTCCATAAAAAAGCTCCTTTCTTTTTAACCGTGGTTTTTAGCTCCGCCGATGTGAAAATGTGAGCGTTCATGAATGAGGTTTACATTTAGGAGGAGTTTTCGGTCACTAAGTATTTCGAACGGTGTGCTGTCAGCTGCGACTGTGTGGTTTTCGCGCAAGACAACCACTCGCTGAGCAATTTCTTCCACAATAGAAAGGTCATGAGTAGCAGTAATAATCGTTTTTCCTGCATTTTGGAGGGCAGAAAGAAATTCCACCAGCCAAAACTGTGTGCGCGGGTCGAGTCCATTCGTAGGTTCATCAAGAAATAAAACTTCAGGATTAGCGGTAAGAACACACGCCAAGGCGACTTTTTTCTTCTCCCCACCACTCAGTTTATAGGGAGGGCGGTCTAACAGTGGTGTGATTCCCAGCAGGTCAGCAGTTTCAACAATTCGTTGTTCGACCAGTTTGACAGAAAGGCCAAGCTGCAGGGGCGCAAAGGATAACTCATCTCGAACGGTAGCCGAGAATAGTTGGGCATCAGAATTCTGAAAAATAAAGCCCACACGTTGCCGAAACTCGGATAAGTATGAAGGGTCTTGCAGTTTCTTTTCAGTAAGTTCCTGCCCAAAGGCCAAGATTTGGCCGGATGTGGGATGCACAAGCCCAGCAAGAATCTTCAGTAGTGTGGACTTCCCACTTCCATTGGCACCGAGAATAACAAGGCTTTGTGCCGGGTAGAGCTGAAGATGAATATCGGACAGAACAGGATGATCAGGAATATAGGCATAGGAAACGGCACCTAATTCGAACAGAGGAACGGTTTGTTTAGACAAGTTTTCATCCTCCTAAGACTTTGTCGGCAGCATAAAGCGATAAACTCAGCATAAGGGCGACTCCCAAGCTAAAGACATCCATCCAGCGCAGTTGGAAACGCTGAAGGGTATAAATTTCACCGGTATATCCCCGCGCGATCATAGAAGTATAGACATCTTCGCTCATTTGCAGAGATTTACCGAAAAGGTGAGCAATGGAAGAACCCACAAATCGCCGTTGTTCAGCTCCGGAAGAACGTCCTGAGTCACGTGCCTTCCGCGCTAAGAACATGTCTTCAAGGAGGGTAATGAGCACAAAAATATAACGGTAGGTCATTTCCAGAGTAACGATAAAAATCTTAGGAACAAAAAAGGTACGTAATGCCCGCAGCAGATTGTTCCAGCGTGTCGTCACGGTGAGGAGAACGGCGAGAGTGACAGAGATACCCACTCGGCTGATCAGGAGGAGTGCTCCCCAAAAGCCCTGTCGAGTGATGATTAATTCATGCGGAACATGAATTGGCCCGATATGGAGTGGAACCGAGAAAGTCCAAATAATCCAGAGGGGGTCACCCGGGCGTACCCAATTAAATAAGGATGGAATGACCATGATACCCGTAAATAATGGAATAACTAACCAAACCCGCTGAATAAGAAACCGAGTAGGAACCTTTGATAACGTGGCGAGGATCAGAATAACCAGATACACCCCCCAAAGTAAAGGTAAATGACGCAGGAGATTGACAGTTATTAGGAGTGAGAAAATGGCGAGCAACTTCATCCTGGGATCCATGGCTTGCAGGAACCCTGAGCGAAGAGCTATCTCCTCAGAATAGACGGACTCCCTTACAAAACTGATAATACCTTGAAGGGTTTTCTGAATAAAGTTGGATTGCTTTAATTTTGCAGGTGAAGGCGCAAGCGGACTATTTTCTTGAAGCCAAAGAGGAAGATTCATTTTGATTGTATCCCTTTCATCACTAAATGCTGTCGGTTCTTTCTAAAATAATACGATGGTTTAGAAGGGCCATGTCTTTAATTTTGGCTTGGATAAACATTTGTTTTCCGAAAATATCCATAAGTTTAAGACCATTTTCATAGGGCTCGATGGTATCGACCGACTCCATAAACAACACTTCGTTTTCTCCATCCTTAAGATAGGCATTTGCTTCACACATTATAAATTACTCCTTCTTTTGAAAAATTAAAAAAGGCCATAGACTGCCCCTGTTCGGGTCAGACCTCCATGGTCTATTTTGTGCATAATCAAATTATAACTATTCACCTTTATTTTTATCATTCGACAGTCAATGCGGATTTCCTGCCAAATGCGATATAAATAAGTTATAAGATGTCTTTTGTATTTTTTTTTGTTGTTCAGCCTCTAATAATTTGGCTCTTAGGTTGAGCATAACTATAAAAAATAAATAATATACAAAGTAGTTAATAAAAAAGAAGGAATTCTAAAATTCATGTAGAAATAGCATCATTAAACAAAATACTGAAAAATTAGACCATGGAGGTCTGGCTTCAATACAGAAGTCAGCTTCATGGTCTCTTTTTTTACTAAAATTGAGGAGTGAAGGAAAGATGGAAGAACAAGTCAAGATGGATTGGGAGCGTTGTGTGGCGTTTCACGGCCATGTCTGCCCAGGGTTAGCGATTGGGTTTCATGCAGCTCAGATTGCCTTAAAGGTACTCCCTACTTTAGAGGGGGAGCCTTACAATCCTAAAAGCGGGATTGTCAGCATTGTACAGAATGATGCTTGTGGAGTGGATGCTGTGCAGACGTTACTATCAAGTACCTTTGGCAAAGGTAATCTAATGTTCAAGGATCATGGCAAGCAAGTTTTTAGTTTTATTCGTCGTCAAGATGGGCGTGGTGTTCGCGTTGCTCTGAAATATGGGGCAATGGATAATGAACGGCATCAAGCTTTGCGCCCTAATGTGATGAACAATACGGCAACCCCAGCTGAGTCGGAGGAATTTTATAAAGTGCATGAAGAGCTTTCTATGCACTTAGTGGAAACTCCGCCAGAAGAGCATTTTGTCTGGCAGGAAATCACCTATGACCTACCTCATGGTCCTAAACTCAATCCAACGGTGCAATGTGCTTTCTGCGGAGAAGGTGTGATGGAACAGCGGGCAAGTGTTCGTGAGGGACGCATCGCTTGTCCGGAGTGTGTGGAAGAATACAAGTCGCGTGTCCTAGTGTTAAATAGATGAAAAAACGGTTTTCATTTTTAGCAATAGTAGACATACTGAAAATCACATTTTGGCATGTTTAGATTAGCTAATTTCAATTGGTTTGTCTAATCATGCTCTACGATATGGAGAGGATGAATCTTAAATGAGAAAAGTAATGGCGTTATTATTGACTCTGCTAATGTCGATGTTGCTATTAGCGGGATGTGGAGGGACTACAGGACAGAAAGAGGCAGGAACAGTTCCGACAGTGGCTAAGGTTCAGAAACAAAAAATTACTGATTTGGTCGGGAGAGAAGTTGAGATAGCGGTTCCTGTCCAAAAGGTTGTGGCGATTGGACCAGGTGCCTTGCGGCTGGTGACCTATGATGAAGGGGCGTCTATGGTAGTAGGGATTGAAGAGATTGAGAAAAAGCCATCGCCGGGAAGATCCTACATGTTGGCTTATCCCGACTTAAAAAAACTACCGAGTATTGGGCAGGGGGGACCGGATACCGCTCCTAACGAGGAGAGCTTGGTCGGCGTCAAACCGGATGTGATTTTTGTCTGTATGCTTGTAGATAAAGAGAAGGCTGATCAATTACAAGCTAAAACAGGTATACCCGTAGTCGCCTTAAGCTATGGCGATCTGGCGACGTTTGGTGAAAATCTATATCGTTCCATAAATATAATCGGCTCGATCATAGGCAAAGAGAAGCGGGCGCAAGACGTTGTTACATATCTTAAACAAAATGAAAAGGATTTGGGAGAACGGACGAAAGGCCTTGCCGATGGGGACAAAGCAAAAGTTTATATAGGCGCTGTGAGTATGAAAGGAGCGCACGGGATTGAAAGCACTCAGGCTCAATACCCTCCATTTAAGTATATTGGAGCAAAAAATGTTGTTGATGAAACTGGGAAAAATGGAACCGTTATGATCGATAAAGAAAAGCTCATCAGTTGGGATCCGGATTTTTTGTTTCTTGATGCAGGGGGGTATGCACTAGTTACGGAAGATTATAAGAAAAACTCAGCTTTCTACAAATCCCTGCAGGCTTTGAAAAATGATCGAATATATAATTTGATTCCCTTTAATAACTATAACCCCAATATCGACACAGCATTTGCAGACGCTTATTACGCAGGAAAGATTATCTTTCCTGAACAGTTTAAAGACATCGATCCGATTAAGAAAAGTAATGAAATTTATCAGTTTCTACTAGGTAAACCCCTGTATGCAGATATGGATAGGGATTTTGGCGGTTTCAAGAAGTTGGAGCTAGGAAATGATATGAGGTGATTTGAGTTGGTTGGCAATGAGACCGTGCCTAATGGCGGAGTAAACCATTATTTGAGATATACATGGAAGAAAAGATTAATCTTGTTGGGTCTGTTGGTGATGACTGTAGTGCTCGCCCTCTATGCAATCTGTGCCGGTTCAGCCGAGCTTTCGCCTTGGCAAGTGTTATTAACGTTACTCGGCCAAACCGAGGGACAGTCTCAGATTATTATATGGTCAATCCGCTTGCCTCGGGTATTGGCGGCGATGGTCGCTGGGATTGGCTTGGCAGTGGCGGGTGCGGTCATGCAAAATATCCTCAGAAATCCCTTAGCTTCTCCGAGTACCCTCGGAATTGCTCAAGGCGCAGCCTTCGGGGCTGCGCTGGCTATCATCGGCTGGGGAGCAGGTAGTACACAAAGTACAGGCGGAGGAGCGTTATTGATTAACAGTCCTTATCTTGTCACAATTTCAGCCTTCATAGCGGCCATGCTTACGACTATGATCATTCTTTTTCTGGCTCAATATAAGGGAGTGTCCCCGGAGTCGATGGTATTAGCCGGGGTCGCCTTGGGATCTCTCTTTACGGCAGCTACGATCCTTTTGCAGTATTTCACCAATGATGTGAATGTAGCTACCATCGTCTTTTGGACGTTCGGCGATATTGGGCGGGCATCTTGGGGTGAGTTGGGGATTATGTCCTGTGTAGTCTTCGGAGCCTTGCTCTTTTTCCTGTTTAACCGTTGGAATTACAATGCTCTGGACAGTGGAGCAGAAACTGCCAAAGGACTAGGTGTCAACGTGGAACGAACGAGACAGTGGGGGATGTTCTTTGCCTCTTTGATCACAGCTACCGTCGTATCCTTTTTAGGAATCATGGCTTTCATTGGTCTCGTGGCTCCCCACCTTGTGAAGCGCTTGATTGGCGGCGACAATCGCTTCCTTATTCCAGCTTCTGGGGTGATGGGAGCCTTGTTGCTCTTGGCTGCGGATACCCTGGCTAGGCGAATTATTGCGCCCGTGGTTTTGCCTGTTGGGGCAGTCACTTCCTTTCTCGGGGCTCCACTATTTCTCTATCTTCTGGTAAGGGGGTCGAAGTTACGATGATCTTATCCGTAAATGGGATCGAATTCAGATATGCTAGCCGAACAATTTTAGAGAATGTAGGCTTTACAGTACTGAGGGGAGAGTTCCTATCAATCCTCGGGAACAATGGCGCTGGAAAATCGACGCTGCTCAAGACCTTAAACAAGATTTTGTTACCGAAAAAGGGAAGTATCTTACTGGAGGGGCAGGAAGTGTCTAAGCTTAGTCGCTTGGCCATAGCCCTTAAAATGGCATATGTTGCCCAAAACTACGAGAGCAATCGGCAGACCGTCTTTGACGCTGTGCTCTTGGGCCGCAAGCCTCATATCAAGTGGGAGGCGACGGCGTCTGATTTGGCGTTGGTACAAGGAATCTTGCTAAAAACAGGTCTGGGGGAATTTGCTCTGCGCTACTTAGATGAACTAAGCGGAGGTGAACTGCAGAAAGTCATCATTGCCAGAGCCTTGGCTCAGGAACCTGAGGTTTTGTTATTAGATGAGCCAACCAGTAACTTGGATCTGAGAAATCAAATGGAAGTGTTGAAAACTATTCGGACCGTAGCTAAGGAGAAGAATATTGCGATAGTTGCTGTGATGCATGATCTTAATCTAGCCTTACGCTTCTCTGACAAATTTTTGTTACTCCAGGACACAAAGGTTTTCGTAGCCGGTGGCCCAGCGGTGATGACGGCAGAAAATATCACTCAGGCGTATGGGGTTCCGGTAAGCGTGGAAAAAGTACGGAACCAAATGGTTGTGATCCCAAGCTAAGGAGTATTTATCCAGAAGGGCTAGTAATACTCCTTTTGGGGAAATGATGTGCTAAGTTTCAAGAATAAAGTTTGAATCCTTTCCTCATACTACAATTAATTGAAGAAAGGATTGGTGAATTTTATGAGTTGCTCAAGTATTAAACATCGCTATTTTAGGAACAACTGGAGTAACCGCATAATCGTGAAGGCATCTAGTCGTAGGCTTGGTCATATTGATAACCTTTACATTAGGCATGTCCTTGGCAACGTTTAAAGCGAAAATGTACATTGGGTACATAGATGACCATCCCGAACAGGTATATAACCAATACTGGAGGCTATGGTGCATATACAAAATTGTCAAAAATAATATTGACGATCATAGTTTTCAGTAGTACAATTTATATATGATAATGATTATCATTACCGAATAAAATGTGAGCAGAAAATGATTGGTGTGATAACATGTCAATTTATAAAATCGGCGAAGTTGTAAAAATTAACGATCAGGGAAATGATGATTTTTTTGGACAAGTAGGGATTGTAAAAAAAATAGAATTAGGAAGTGATGATATCTCCATACTTTATTCTGTTGAATTTCCGACCAATGATTGCCCACTTAGATCAATGCTTGTTTTTCTTGAAAACGAATTAGTGGTTGCATAGGCAGTAAAATTCTCATTGACGAAATGAAACATTAATAATAGCGATACTCGATGCTGTTGGCACAGGGGATTTAAGCCAACGAATTAGTATTCCTGAATTGGAAACTTCAATACAAGTGGAAGAACTATCCCTAAAAATAAAACAGCTTATTGATGGCTACGAGCTGGCAATCAAAACCACGACTCCATTACAGATAACCAACTATGGATTTGGTATATTGATTCCATGATTTCCAATAATGAAGTGGTAGACGCGCAAGTCGCGGGTGATTTTGAGGCCTGTCGGCTTGGCAGTTGGATAAATTCAGAGCAGGGGTTAACAGGCCGGAGTGGGTTCCAGGCGATTCAGTTGGCGCATGCTGATTTTCATGCACTTGCCCAAAATGCAGTTACCGCTATGAACACTGGGCGGAAAGAAGAGGTCGCACAGTTTCATAGACAAATGCATGTTCTTTCAGGTCAGCTGGTTGAACTACTTATAAAAGGGTCAAGATTGGCCCTGAATAGGGGAGTCGCCCAGCAGGTACTTGTGCAAGTTTGATAATGAAGGGAGGTAAGTCGTTTGGAGAAGACATTAAAGGACTTGAAGCCAGGTGAAAAATCAATCATCACCAGAGTTTTAGGAGATAAAGGCGCGGTGAAGAGGAGATTTATGGATATGGGTGTGATCCGTGGGGCAGAAGTATTAGTTAGGAAGGTAGCACCGTTGGGAGATCCGATTGAAGTGAACATTCGTGGTTATGAACTGACGCTGAGGAAATCTGAAGCAGAAAACATTATTGTGGCCTAAATAATGCTCCTGAATACGAGGAGCATTATTTAAGGGCATAAATTGAGAATGAATATCATTAATAGTTGGAGGGAGAGGAGTTGAAAGTACCCAATGTCCTTGAAGTTTGTATTGGAAGGAAACTCAAACTGCGGTAAAACCACATTATTCAATGAAATCACCGGAAGTACGCAGTATGTCGGGAACTGACCGGGAGTGACCATTGAGAAAAGAGAAGGGAAAGCGCGAAAGATCTAGGAGGATACAAAGATCATTGATCTGCCTGGAATCTATTCCTTATCCCCTTATTCCATGGAAGAAATTATTGCCCGAGACTATATCGTGAATGAAAAGCCCGATGTCGTCATTAATATTCTCGATGCCACGAACATTCAGCGAAACCTATATCTGACGACCCAATTGCTTGAATTGGGTGGGAACGTTGTTGTTGCGCTGAAATGCTGTGGAGGGTGCGCCGAAGGAGGGTGCAGCCAAGGTAAGTGCACTTGTGCGAAATTAAGCTCAGAATAACGTAGTATTACAAAATGAGGATTAGGAGGATATCATCGAAAGGAGGTGTGTGATGAGTATTGTGCTTGTAGGAGGTCATGATCGGATGCACAGTGAATACGCGGGAATATGCTCCAAGCGTGGACATCGTGTTAAGGTCTATACGCAAATGCCAGCAAAGTTTGATAAAGTAATCGGAAGGCCCGATGGCATAGTTTTATTCACCTCGACGGTCTCTCATCAAATGATTCACACTGCTGTCAAAGAAGCGAAAAAGAAGAAGATACCAGTCTTTAGATGCCATAACAGCAGTGGAGCTTCATTAGAGGGGTTGTTGCTGGAACTTGAGGCTAATAGTAACGATAGTGGCGTAGTCGTAGGAGAGTAACGACTCGAAAGGTACTTAGCGCATGATTCAATACATTCAAAGGATTTTCCGTCCGCACCATTTTCACGATATTATTGAATGTTTAGCTGCAGCACTGGAAGCCAAAGATTTATACACCAGCGGACATTCTTCGAGGGTAGGCGATATGTCGTATGACCTGGGGCGAGCTATGGGGCTGAAAGGTTCAGAACTTGAAAATATCCATATCGCGGCTCACCTCCATGACATAGGGAAGATGGGTATTTCAGAAAATATTCTGAACAAAAAAGGAAGACTCCTTCCCCATGAGTTCGCGCAGATCCAAACACATCCGGAGATCGGCCAAAAGATTTTAGCAAAATCGAACGGGCTGCGAAAAATTGCAGAAATAGTGCTACACCACCACGAAAGATGGGATGGGGGAGGGTACCCTGATGGCTTGCGAGCGGAAAAATCCCCTTAGGTTCGAGGATAATCGGGGTAGCAGATTCGGTGGATGCCATTACATCAATAAGGCCTTATCGAAAGGCCATGTCCTGGGAGGAATGCTGGGATGAGATACTCTTAAACAAAGGTATCCAATTCGACCCCGTGGCGGTGGAAGCGTCGGAAAAGCTGTGGAAAAAATGGAAGAGCAGATGGCAGGAGTCTCAGAAGGATAATATAGAGGTCAAACTAAAGACTTATTGTAGGTAGTATTAATAGGAGTACTTTTTTTGAAGGTACCTAAACTAATATTTGATAAATTTGCAGGAATTGATAGAAAAATGAAGATTTCAATTCGCCAAGCAATTATAGGCCTAGAGCCAGTCCGCGGCATTACTGATATTCATATTTGGAGTTTATCAAAGAGAATCATCGCCATGATAGCCCATGTCGAAATGGCTGAGACGAGTCTACCTCAATGTTTCTTCGCGCACAAGGAAGCGGTCAATGCACAATGTGCATTGACTCTACCCAGAAGTACACCGTGAGCGACTTGTAACGTTCCTGGGGGTATAATTCAATGTCATTAGGTTAGTCTTACATAAAAAGGGCATTATATTACCCTACGAGGGATATGTGGGTGTTTCTGTTAGCTTGTGTTGTATTCAGGGATATGCGCAGCCTCTTGGCGCTCATCGTCGAGAGGCCTTTTTGTGGTTTACATAACTTTACAATCAAGGTATAATGAAATCAATTAAATATGTAGGAATGAGTGATTCTTTCCTGAGGGGAAAGAATTGAAAAGGGAAGTCAGTTAAGCTGACGCGGCGCCCGCCACTGTGAAAGGGAGTCTACTTGCAAAATATCACTGGGTATCTAATCCCGGGAAGACGTAAGTTGATGAAGATCTTTAGTCAGGAGACCTGCTTGTTCTGAAGTGAAAACTACCTACGGGAGTGTTAGGGGTTTGTTATTGACGTTTGTGATTAATACGAGCTAAACCTTTTACCCTGATGTGGTAAAGGGTTTTTATTATTAGTTTGAGTCTCCTGTTATCGAGTACTAATTATTTTTGCCACCCACGGTCGATCCTTATAATCCAGGATGTTCATACAGACAGGTATCGGAGTCGGTATTCTTTTCTTTTTCCTGGGAAGATTCATAGAGAGAACTAAGGTAGAGAATGAGAATGAGAAAAAGGAAATCGGGCGATCTGCTTCTGTATAATTGTAAGTTAAAATATACTCGTTAGATTGATTCAGGATGCCGCGAGTAGCCCATTAACAGAACCACTCGCGCGTGAATAGATGCCATTATTGCTTCTACGTAGATGTGGATCTGGCCTATTCATGGGCCGTTTGAATATTTGCCATGAACCAAGGATAGTAGGTGCTTACTGAAGGTAAACGGAAGAGAATTTATATGCTAGCCTTGCCCCGCAGGAGAGATTAACAGCAGTAAAAATTAACATCGAGGTTGGACGGAGATTGTTGATATTATGAAAAATAAAACAGCAATATTGATAGCAATATTGGCGGCGGCACTTTTTGGAATAAGCTCACCAGTATCTAAGCTATTGCTTGTAGAAATACCTCCTACGTTAATGGCAGCACTCCTTTATCTCGGGGCGGGCTTCGGAATGTTAACCATTAATCTAGTGAAAGCACTTTGCAAAAGAGAACAGATTGAAGCTAAGATGACAAAAAAAGAAATGCCGTATATCCTGGGTATGATTATCCTTGATGTGGTTGCACCTGTTTGCTTGATGATTGGACTAACGATGACAACATCTGCAAACGTCTCCCTACTCAGCAACTTTGAAATTGTGGCGACATCACTTATTGCTTTATTGATATTCAAAGAGGCTATTGGCAAGAGAATGTGGATTGCCATTTCACTGATAACCTTAGCAAGTATTATTTTATCCGTTGAGGATTTAACGAGCTTTTCATTTTCAAACGGCTCAATATTTATTATCCTCGCTTGCTTTTGCTGGGGTTTTGAAAACAACTGTACTCGCATGTTGTCTTTGAAAGACCCTCTTCAAATTGTTGTCGTTAAGGGTTTCGGCTCTGGTGTTGGGTCACTTATGATTGCACTTGCCCTAAAGCAGTACAGCACTAACTTGTTATACCTATTAATGGCATTAGTGCTAGGATTTGTGTCCTATGGTCTTAGTATCTACTTTTATATTATCGCGCAAAGAGAACTCGGCGCAGCAAGAACAAGCGCTTATTACGCAGTCGCTCCTTTTACTGGGGTGTTATTATCGATAACCATTTTTGGTCAGCAAATTACCCTATCCTTCGTGATCGCCTTAATTATAATGATAATCGGTGCTTATTTTGGAGGAGTTGAACACCATAAGCATCTCCATAATCATGAGGAAGGCACTCACGAACATAGGCATAATCACGACGATAACCACCATACTCACATCCATGACTACAAAGGTGAAGGCGAACACAGCCATGTTCATACCCATGAAAAAATAGAGCATACACACGCGCACACACCAGATATGCACCACGTTCATTCCCATTAGAGTTAAGGCTTACCCAATAGTACTATACAAACCTATTGGTTCGTGTTATGATATGCACAATTCAATATGTAGGAATGAGTGATTCTTTCCTGAGGGGAAAGAATTGAAAAGGGAAGTCAGATAAGCTGACGCGGCGCCCGCCACTGTGAAAGGGAGTCTACTTACAAAATGTCACTGGGGATCTATTCCCGGGAAGACGTGAGTTGATGAAGATCTTAAGCCAGGAGACCTGCTTGTTCCGAAGTGAAAACTACCTACGGGATTGTTAGGGGGTTGTTAATAGTGCTCGCGTTAAATACGAGTTAAACCCTTACCCTTATATGTGGTAAAGGGTTTTTATTTTTGTAATGTCATTTTTAATAGTTTGTGTCTCATGTTATTTTAGTACTAATAATTTTTGCCACACACGACAGTTTCGTTAAGACCACTGGCAATGAAAATCGGAAGGGAGAAATGGATGAGTACAATCGTTCTCAAAAGTGAACATTGGGATGGACATACCCATGGGGATGAAATAAATCATAGTCACCATAATATCAGACATAAGCACGGCGAAGGGTCTTCCATTGATTTTTATGCTTATGCCTCGAATATCAGAAATTGGAATCCTGCTTTTAAAGTATCTCTTTCCCTGCTGATACTAGTTCTTTCTATTGTATTGAACAATCCCTATGTATCCCTTACGGTCATAGTTGCAATGGCCTATTTGACCATCATAGAAGGGGGGCTTTCAATACATGCCTATTTGTCTATACTGATGATTCCAATCTCCTTTATTCTTCTTGGCACGATTACCATCGGCATTGACTTTTCGATACAACCGATTGGACAGTATAATCTGTATCTTGGTTTCTTCTATGTGTTTACTTCCCAGGCGAAGCTTAAGATCATGTTCTTTTTGATGCTGAAGGTTTTTGCGGCGATTAGTGCGATGGAAATGATGACCTTATCGACTCCATCCTCCGAGATTATCAGTGTCATGCAAAGGGTACATGTTCCGAAGCTTTTTACAGAACTGATGAATCTTATTTACCGATACATTTTCATTCTCATCGATGTCAATATCAAAATGAGAAATTCTGCAAATTCCCGTCTTGGCTTCTGCGATATTAAGACTGCGTGGTATACTTTCGGCAAAATTGCTAGCAATCTGCTGATTGTTTCGTTTAAAAAGGCTAATGCTTATTATGATGCCATGGAAGCCCGATGCTATGATGGAGATCTTATATTTTTGGAAGAGGTTAAAGAGGTTAACACATTACAAATTGCCAAGGCAGCGGTATTCGTCATTTTTCTCATTCTGCTCTGGGGCTTTACGCGATAGAAAGGAAAGATTATGGGGGAACCAATCTTAAAGATCAGGGATCTGTATTATGCCTACGGAAATGGGACGCCCGCATTGAACCGTATTGATGCGGATATCTATGAAGGTGAGAAAATCGCGGTCATTGGCGCCAATGGTGCTGGTAAATCGACATTTTTTCTGAATGCGAACGGCGTCCTCACTCCGGACCGGGGAGAAATCAGCTACCGTGGGATGATCATTAATAAAAAGAACTTAAAAGAGCTACGTAAAAATATAGGCATCGTATTTCAGGATGCCGACAATCAGATCATCGCATCCACAGTTATGGCAGAAGTCGGATTCGGACCGATGAATTTAAAGCTTCCCAAAGAGGAAGTCTTGAGGCGGGTTGAGGAAGCACTGACCTATATGAACATCCTGGATTATAAGGATCGTCCGCCTCACTATTTGAGCGGCGGAGAAAAGAAGCGCGTCAGCATAGCCGATATCATCGCCATGAAATCAGAGATCATTATTTTTGATGAACCTACGGCGGGACTAGATCCCTTAAATACACAGATGTTGGAAGAAGTTTTGGTGAAACTTGGTTCAGAGGGCAAGACAATGCTTATTTCCACCCATGATGTAGATTTTGTATACAGATGGGCGGAACGAGCCATTGTATTCAGTCAAGGGAAAATTATCGCTGATGGAACACCGTTAAAAATTTTTCAAAACGAAGAAGTTTTAAAAAAGGCAAACCTTAAACGGCCGACGCTGATGGAAATCTATGATCTGCTTGTCGAAAAACATCTTCTTGAAGATACTAAAGCCTATCCCACAAGTACCCAGGCATTTAAGGAGATGCTTGGAAACATGTAAGGCGTAGGTAAATTCAGTTGCGGACGAAGGAGAGATAGAAGTCAGCAAGAAAATTTATGATTCCCATCATAGATGGAGGTAAATTATATTTTTAATTTTTAACAAATTCATATTGTAACAAAGAGAAAAAATGAACATAAGAAAAAGGATTTATGGAGGAAAGAAAAATGAACATCAAAGAAAAAGGCTTTTTTATTAGTGTAACAGCAATTTCCTTACTTTTCGGAATACTTCCGGTAGCCAACGCAATGCACATCATGGAAGGTTATCTTCCAGTCGGATTCTGTATCGCGTGGGGCGCAATCTGCATCCCATTTTTGGTGATAGGTTACCAGTCAATTAAAAAAACAATCTCTGCAAATCGTAAATCGATTACTTTGCTTGCCATGGCAGGTGCCTTCATTTTCGTACTTTCATCTTTAAAGATTCCTTCAGTAACAGGAAGTTGTTCACATATGACAGGTACCGGACTTGGTGCAATTTTATTCGGACCGGCAGCAGTCAGCATTCTGGGTATCATTGTCCTGATTTTCCAGGCAATCCTGCTTGCTCATGGCGGACTGACCACTCTTGGTGCTAATACGTTTTCTATGGCGATTGCAGGTCCGTTCCTTACTTATGGAATCTACAAATTATGCCAGCTGATGAAAATCAATAAGTATGTCGGTATTTTTCTAGCAGCATCAATCGGTGACTTATTTACCTATTGCGTAACCAGTGTTGAGCTTGCACTTGCCTATCCGTCTGCGACCGGTGATTTCCTAGCATCTGCACTCAAGTTCCTTGCAGTATTTGCACCGACCCAACTTCCACTTGCAATTATCGAAGGTATTCTGAGTGTTGTCATCATTATGGGTCTTGAAACCTATGCTAAACCAGAATTGACAAAGATCGGATTTTTAGTCGGAGGTAAAATGTAATGGCAAAGACCAAAAATAAAGTAATCATTTTATTAGTTTTAGCGGCATTGATTGCCCTTGTACCATTATTTGCGTTAAAGGGTGCTGAATTCGGTGGCTCCGATGACGCAGGAAGCCAAGTGATTTCCGAAATTACAGGTACCGATTATCAGCCTTGGTTTACACCTGTTATGGAAACCTGGATTGGTGGAGAATTACCAGGAGAAATTGAGAGTTTACTCTTTTGTGTTCAGACCGGTATTGGAGTCGGTATTCTTTTCTTTTTCCTGGGAAGATTCGTAGAGAGAACTAAGAATGAGAATGAGAAAAAGAAAAAGGGAATCGGGCAATCTGCTTCTGTATGATTGAAAAATACTGATTATAAGCGCAAGTTTTGCTTTCATGGGATTCATCTGGGCAGTGGGGTTTTTCATAAAATCTCAGCAGCCTTAGAATTTAATAATTGTAAATTTATATACTTACAAGGTTTAAAGAATTTAGAATTAAGGGTATAATGAGAACAATTCAATAGTTGGTAATGAGTGATTCTTTTCGAAGGAAAAGAATTTAAAAGGGAAGTCAGTTAAAATCTGACGCGGTCTCGCCACTGTTATAGGGAGTTGCCTCACAAAATGTCACTGGATTTTATCTGGGAAGACGTGGGTAATGATGAACTAAAGCCAGGAAACCTGCTCATTGCATTTCAACACAGGAACCTACGAAAGATAGGGGAGGTGTCGTTTATGTCGGGAAGTCAGCGTATTCTATCCGGCTAGCGGAGTCACTATATCCCTTTACAGGTATTCTGTAGAGGGTTTTTTGTTTTCCTTGAAGGAGGCCTGATTGATGAGAGATCGAGACAAGAATAAGGAGATCGAAGAAACTAGGCGAGCGCTGCTTAATGCGAGAGGAGAAATTTTGGGGAAGTATCATTCGGAAAAGGGACAGAGGATTCAGTGGCTCGTGAAGTTTATAGATATTGAAGACGAACTCGAAGAATTATCCCGTCGAAAAAGTAGAGATTGAGAAAAGGTATGGATAAATAATATTTGGGATGGGAGTGAAAATGTCATGATTACAGCCACTGCTCATAGCCTAGAAGGTGTTGTTTGCAGACTAGGGTTGGACCCACTCATAGTTAACCGCTTTATGGAGGAGTGGTTGCAAACTGCACACGAAGTTTCTTTTGAGGAAGCTAATGAGGTAGCTTGTATATTGAATAGAATGAAAAGAGGCATTAATTACTATTTAGCCCCAGATCCTTCACAAGAGGGTCAGCAGGTCGTGCTCATCGTGAGAAAAAATCGAGTCATAACTGTACTTACTCAGTTAACCAATTCCTTCTTCGGTGTACCTGAAGCTAAGACGGTTAATGGCACACGTATGATTAGAACCCTAGGGGGTGATATGTATGAAGACTATGGCAATTGGGTTAGACAACTTAGAAAAAGACGGGAGAAGTATTTTTTTAGAAAAAAACTTAGATCGTAGAAAATCCAATGGTTAGCTGTGAAAGTGCTTTTTGGTCAGTCTTCTATCTCTAACAGACTGCGCAGGGTAATTAGTTTTTGGAGCGCCTTTCTAAGGAAAACTTGAGGAGTCTCCTCGCGTTCATCACAAGAGTAGAAGCCATGAAACCGATTTGGTAGAATCAGCTTCATTATTAGAAAACAATATTTTCTTGACAATCATCTTTTTAAGAAAGCAAAAGCGAAAAACAGATATTGTGTTCATAAAGGAGCGAATAAATGAAATTGTTAAAAATAGTAGCACAGCAGATGGCAGAAATCGTCGAGGAAATGTCCTGGCAAGAGGTTGCGTTCCTTGGGAAGAGTCGATAAAATCGAGCATTGTCTAATCGCCACAAAAAGTTCAATCTAAAGACTGGAAGATAAGTGGCGCAAGACTAGTTTTCTTTATTGCAAATTAAGGAGTTTAGGATATTCGAAGAACTGTTATATAATTAAGGGATGGAAAAAATGAATATTGCTATAGGAGCTTTGAATTATGGCCGAATGGCTCCTATTAAAAACAGTCAAAGGATGGACTGTCTAAAATACTCAGGAGGCTAGGAGTTATGATGAATCAGTCAGTAAATGTACGCCACATCACGGAAAGTGTATGTCCGGTATGCTTAGATAGGATACCAGCAAGGCATGTTTTATCAGGTGGAGATATTTACATGCAGAAAACCTGTGACAAGCATGGTGATTTCTCAACAATTATCTGGCGCGGCGACGGTGAACTTGATTATAGTGCCTGGAATAAAGAAAAATTGCGCTCATATCCTCAGAAGTGTTTGACTGAGGTTGAAAAGGGCTGCCCTTTTGATTGCGGCTTATGCGCTGAACATAGACAACAGACCTGCTGCGTGTTGATTGAAGTGACAGAACGCTGTAACCTGAACTGTAACTTTTGCTTTGCCAACAGTGGAGGAGAGAATACTGACCCTTCTTTTGAGAAGATTAGAGAGTGGTTGGAGCTTCTTGTGGAGGCTGGAAAACCCTTTATTCATCTTTCCGGGGGAGAGCCCACCGTGCGGAATGATTTGCCGGAAATCATCAGCCTTGCAAAGGAAATGGGCTTTCCCTACATCCAATTAAATACAAACGGACTTCGCCTAGGTCGGGAGCCAGCTTATGTTAAAAAACTCAAGGAAGCAGGCTTGTCTGCTGTCTTCATGCAGTTTGATGGTACAAGGGACGAGATATATCAACAGCTCAGGGGCCGCAGTCTTTTAGCGGAAAAAGAAAAGGCTATCCAAAACTGTGGTGACAACCATCTCGGAATTGTGCTTGTACCAACAATCGTACCGGGGGTTAACGCAGATAATATTGGAGAGATCATACACTATGGTTTGGCAAGAGTCCCTGAAGTAAGAGGGATACACTTCCAACCGGTGAGTTATTTTGGTAGATACCCAACGGCACCCTTGGACAGTCAGCGGATTACTCTACCAGAGGTAATCAGGGGTATTGAAAGTCAGACAAAAGGTATCTTCAAGGTGGAACATTTTGCACCATCGGGTTGTGATCATGCTCGTTGTGCCTTTCACGGAGATTTCGTCATGTTGTCAGACGGTAGTGTTAAACATTTAACCATGAAAAGCGAGCAAACATGTTGCAGCCCAAAAACGAATTCTTCGGCAGTTGAAAGAAATAGGAATTTTGTTGCGCGACGATGGGTTAGAAACAGTTCCGAAAATAACCTAGATCGAACAGAAACAAATCCTAACATGGACGATATGGACAGCTTTATTGCTCGAATTCGATCCCATGGATTTACGATTACAGGGATGGCTTTTCAAGATTGTTGGAACATCGACCTTGAAAGGCTACGTGAGTGTAGTTTGCATGTCCTTAGTCCCGAGGGGCGGATTATTCCATTTTGTGCCTATAATCTAAGCAGTATAGAGGGTGGATCTCTTTACAGGAGGTCGGGGCAGTCATCCAAAACAAGTGTCATCGACCGTGCGGAGAGAATAAATTATAAAGCGGAAGGTGTCCAAACTGAGAGAATAACTCAACAGGAACAGCATCCAGAATCTTGTTGCGAAATGGTTAAGAAAACTGAGGGCTGTTTGATATGTGGAAAAGATCTGATTTACTCAGAAAAATCCTCTACAGTAGAAATCTGTAATATTTGCGGAAAAGCAAATGAAACACATATCAAATGCGGCGAGGGTCATTTCATATGTGATCTATGCCATTCTGCAGATATTCTCGAAAGACTGGAAAGGCTCATTGCTGCCAGTACCGAAGTGAATCCTATGGTCCTTATACAAAGAATATTTGAGGTTCCTGGGCTGAATATGCATGGTCCTGAGTATCATAGTATTGTACCAGCAGTTCTTGTCGCTGCGTATCAGAATTTGATCGGCGAAAAGGATACAGCAAAAATAATGGAAAGTATGAAGCGCGGTAATTATATCAAAGGAGGGGGATGTGGTTATTATGGAACTTGCGGTGCCTGTGTCGGAGCAGGAATTGCGGTCTCCGTCATCGATGATGTAACCCCCATGTCCGTCGATAAACGTGCTATGGCAAACACAGTCACAGCACATGCATTATTGGAGATAAGCAGGCATGGTGGTCCAAGATGTTGTAAACGTGAAACAATTACTACTATAAAAGCATTTATGAAAAATACAACCTATTTTAAAACCATGTCGGAGGTTAATTATATTTGTAAACAGTATACTAAAAATAAGGATTGTATTCATGAGAAGTGCCCATATTTTCCAGGCCGATATTAATATAGATTCAACGGTGACAGTGCAAGATTCCTACCCTGACAGATTTGAATTAAAGAAGAGTGTACGAGTCATCATCATTAAATATTTGATTTCAATTTCTATTGTTAATAATGGAGACGGAAGTAAAGGATCTGGAACAGGTCACTCAGCTGTATGAGATTAAACTTTCCAATGAATCCAGGCAGTTTTTGTCCGAACGTTCTCCATCACAAATCCATTGACAGAGATCTCTTCAAGATAGCACCTTATTAAATCGTTTTTCTCATCACTGGAGTTATTTTTCGTTTCAAAGAGCGTCCCATAATAAACACAAGCTTCCTCGACCGTTCGAACAGTTTCTCGATCCGTATCGACATAGGTAATACTGGGATAATAGCCAGTTAGCCAAAGGATGTTAAAAATGCTGTAAACGTTATTGATGTAAAAATTTCCTTCTTCAAGTTTGAGTATTTCCGTGCGAAGAATGTCCTGAACAGAGTCGTAGCGATCCACAAAATTGGACAAAAAGCAGTAGCCCTTGCTGGCCTCGATCATCTTTTCTAGGGTGATTTGATCATGGATCCCGGGGCTGTTGATCGCGGTCACCAAGTCAAACCTTTTTTCCCAGCCATGTTCTTCAAGACTGACCTCATCCCAGTTCGAGTTTTTAAACGAGACATTGTTGAGGTTGGCAGCTTCGGCATTCTTCACCGCATAGTCTAACATGTTGTCGGATATGTCTAGGCCTGTAACGTCTGTCGATAGCTTAGCAAATTCAACGGCAAATCTTCCTGGACCACAGCCAATGTCTAAGACGCTACTATTCTGGGTGAGAAGGCTATGATTTGATAAATATTCAACGATTTTCCTGATGCGAGCATCAGGACTGACTTGAGAAACTAATTTATTAAACTCAGCCGCCCTGTTGTCCCAAAATGACTTACCGGCGGCTTTGTCAGTCTTTCCCTCGCTCCAAAGATGAGTAAAATATTGAAGATCCATTCCTTTACCATCCTCTCGAATAGTCTTTGAAGCAGTCAAGGCATACTTTTTTCCGTCATTGATTCGAAGCTTATGCTCTGGAGCACCTTCCCCGCAAATTTCACAAGCTACAGTCGCAAATATTCTCGCCTTTTCGGGTAACTCAAACGTCGGCTTGGAGAAATCAAAGAGTTCATCTACTGCTGAGTTCAGTATATAGACCTGGCGCTACTGGCGGTCCATTTCTTTTTTGCTAAAAATTGAGGAGTGAAGGAAAGATGGAAAAACAAGTCAAGATGGATTGGGAGAATGCAGATGATCAGGATACGGCCTGGTTATGAGATAATCTTGGGGTGCTTAAATTTAGAAGGGAATTAAGCGGATAGCAGTCATTGATGGACAGGGCGGCATTGGTAAACATATAGTCGAGCAGTTACGCAAAAAGATGCCAGATCTGAATATACTCGCTTTGCTTATTTATTTTTCATTGATTCAATCTCTTCTTCAACTTCCTGAGCACCTTCCAGATAGAATTTTTCTTCATCGGGAGCTAACTCTTTTAATAGTCTCAGAAACTCTCCAGCATGCACCTTTTCTTCATCGGCAATATCCTTTAATACTTCAATTGCTAATTTGTTATCTGTTGACTCGGCTAACTGCATGTACAATTGGATAGCTTCATACTCTGCGGAAATCATGAATCTAATAGCTCTAATTAATTCCTGTTCAGTCAATTTGCGATCTTTTGCAAGCCCAGAGAATGAATTGCCAAAATCCGGCATAGTCTTTACCTCCTTAAAACTTATGATTTACCTCCATCTTGATATCTTCAATGTACAGGGAGGGTACTACGACCTTATTGTATTTTTGTAGGAACAATCTGTCAATATGAAAATAGCCATGGTGCGGTAAATCGGCGGTTAGGGGAGAGAAAACTGCCTAACTGCTTGATTTTGAGGATTCGCTAGAAGGGAGGGATATACATGAAGGGGTCTTCTCTAGATACTACTACTGTTGATTTTTTCCAAAATAATACGGTGGTTAAGAAGGGTCATGTCTTTAATTTTGGCTTGGATAAACAACTGTTTTCCAAAGATATCCATGAGTTTAAGGCCATCTTCATAAGGCTCGATGATATCGACTGACTCCATAAGTAACATCCACTATTTCCATCTTGGAGATACGCATTTGATTCACACATTGAAGAGCACTCCTTCTTTCAAAAATTTGTATAATAACTTTACCAGAACAAGCTCCTTAGTAATTGCCTGGGAAAGGAACATTTTCAGTAAGGGTCAGGCCCAATGATTTCGTGACGGTCAGATCAGAATATCATGAGGCCTAACAATTGATAGTTATCCGTAAGGATCCAAACTTTCCTTAGGGACGATGAGTTGATACTTTCGCACGAAAGATGCAGGAAGATTTTTAAGGCATTTTAGAACGTCGAATTCTTTACTGTGCAAATTGTGGAAAGACAGCTGGCTAAAGCGCGTCTGCCAATAATCACCTCCTTTGTAAAACAAAAAAGACCATACGAAGCATGACCAGACTTATTGTCAGGCCAAGACCTCCATGGTCTTTTCTTTTTATTATCATTTGTGATTCTGAGTATTATATTCTACATAAATACTATTATTCCTTCTTGCGGTCACAATATTTATTTGCATTTTATCAGGAATCAATGTGACATATTATCAAAGATAAACACACTGAGTAGCTAATAACCTACTCTCTTACCACTTGTTGCCGTAAAGCCCTTAGCTTAGCTATGGGGATATAAGGCAAATCTAAAGATTTCATTTTATACACTAGTATGGTATAATGAGACAAGTGTCAAGACACGGGCGTTATATTATCGCTAATGTAGTCGATGGACTGCTTGGTAGTAAAGTCTTAGGGAAATAGACCAGCCTTTATATGTTGTACCTTGCAGATGAGTGCCATACCTGTAAGCGAGAGTATATTGAAAGTCTTCGTACC
>Ga0209347_1000738_pt1 | contig 70827 bp, 71 predicted proteins | sample AutmiccommuBRH23_FD_187382 | JGI IMG/M metagenome (GOLD analysis project Ga0209347, IMG submission 187382) | Deep subsurface microbial communities from Mt. Terri, Switzerland - Autotrophic microbial communities BRH/23 (SPAdes) (version 2) | ecosystem: Environmental > Aquatic > Deep subsurface >... | reverse complement strand
ATTTGACCTCCTATCAAGATTGATAGGAAAATCATAACATAAACAAATCCAAACTAATCCTTGTGAAAATGGCTTGGTTATAAAACAATTCGAAGAAAGGTTTGGATTTTATTTTTGTTTGGATAATGAAATCCAAATGTTTGGATAATATCGAGATGTTAGCTGAAAAAAATAAGGACATTAAGAAAGCCTATGACCTATTACAGATCATCAGTAAGGACGAAAAGGCAAGAATGCTGTACGATGCTCGGGAAGCCGAGCTTCGTGACCAGCTAACTAGGATGAAGTCAGAGAAGGATAAAGGAAGAGTACTGACAGCCAAAGCAGCCTTAAAGAAAGGGTTGGCGGTCGAACTAATCGCAGAAATCACAGGACTCCCCCTAGAAGAGATCCTAAAATTAGATCGTAACGAGGTCGTACTCTCACACAATAGGAAACTACTCTGACAATTGATGAATGGTTAAAAGGGGATTGTCCCCTCAAAATTTGGGCATTTCGTCTTCGGATGAAGTGTCTTTTTGGCATTTTAAAAAAATCGATAAATTAGAATAATAAGGAAAGGAATGACTAAAAAGCTACCGGTGCCTGAGAAACCTCAACAACCAAATCAGGTGCTCCCTCACATCCCCTTTGATCCAGTTTTTTGGGATCGCATACGACTACCAAATCGGGTTGTACTACAGTCTTAGTTTCTTCTGTACTCTCGTCCGCCCGTGGAAGACGAACATCAAAAGGGGCAACGTATACTTTACAGGTCTTACCTAGGAGATAGTTAGAAAACTGTCTCCCCAGCTCCACTAGAATTTCCTGGTGTAACCGAGATGGGGCGGGGGTCATGTCAACAATTATGCCTTCGATCAGTTCCATACGCTTCTCATTATCCCATAGCAAGTAGTCTGCGTAAGTATAACCCTCTAACTTTTCACGAGCCGATTCGCCCATTGCAAATCCCCCTTCCAAAAAAATCCCGCACCCATATTATACTCTAAAGTTAAAGAGTTCCTACGAGTGTCTGGCTATTCAGCTTGATTCTTCTCATTACTCTATATCAGCAAATACTTTTACTGGATTTACTGAGTGAATCCAACACTAACATCACCATTATTTTATACTTATAATCTAACGATTTCGGACATCGAGCTTTTCTTTCAAGCCTTCCTGTAGAATCTGCGAAAAATTAACCCCTGCTTTTTCGGCTAGGTCATTAAGCCAACTGGGCAAAGTTAGATTTTTTCGGATTGTTCGATTATCGTTTGCTCTGCGATATGCATCGATATCAATATCAACTAGGGTAACAATCTCGTTGTCTGCGCATACAGGCTGAAGAGTAGATGGTAACGGAATAGACCGACCCATATCCTCTTCACAGATCCCCCATAGCCCAATCGCGTCGCGGGCCATTTCAATAGCATTGGCTATATCTGTGCCTTCGGTGTTAATTCGCAAATCAGGGACAAAGACAACATATCCGACTTCAGCCGGAGTTAAAACAATAGGGTATACTTTTTTCATAATGCACCTCCAATTATTTTCATAGCGGTATAAGGGCTTAACTCAGCCCCTGTCGCTTGATGATAGCTCTTGCTAACTTTTCATCCACTTCTCGATGGCGAGGAATTGGTTCGCTGTTTATTCCATTGGTATATATGTCATGATTTGCACCATTTCGAAATAACCACCAACCATTGACAGTTAATTTTTTAATCAAGTCTTTTCGTTTCATCCCCTCACCTCTTAGTTTATATTATACATATCTAATGCGCATAACACAACAAATTTTTTCCATTAATTACTATTTTATAAAGCTACCGGTGCCTGACACCAACTTATAACTTATCAACTTATTGTTTAGCTTGTGAAAACTAGGGTTCGATGTTGTAGGTGCGAGAAGTATACTCATATGGGTTTAGAGTTTGTTAGTAAGATATTCATAGTAAGCCCGAGGGCGTACCACTTCAACGTCGACGAACTATGCTGACTTATTGCGAATAATGAGTTAAATATTATGCTCTTCGAGGGCATCAAAACGCTCAAGATGAGTCAGCGCCTCGTTTTAGGTTTTCCAATCGCGGAAACAAGCTCGAGAGATACCCTTCCGTCCGGTAAGCCACCCTCGGGGTCAACGCAATTATAAACTTATTCTGACAATTTTAATTTGCTCTTCAAGAATCTAAGGATGACAATAATCAATGTCGTCACTCTTCATAATACGCATATAGTTTGTCTTACTTGGCACAAATTATATCATTGTCGGACATTTTTCAATTCCTACGCTAATTTTCTTTGGAAGATGGCGTGTTTGACCTGTCGAAATTTTCGTGTTTCATAGTAGCTTTTGTAAAAGTAGGGACAAAGTTTAGAAAAATGCCCCTCTTCATCCTCATAAAGAAGCCTTCCATTTCCATCATTGGTTACATTCACAGAAAGATAGTCAATATTATTACAGCATGCCAATATGCGTTTCTGAATAAAATACTGACCTGTAGTTTAACGGCTTAGGTTATAGTATAATATTTACAAAGGGGTAGGTGATAGTCTTGGAAACGGAGATCAACGCTCACAATAATGATATTATCATGAAGGCCACCGCTGCTATGTTTAAGGACAAGACGCTTGAGGTTTTCGGGCTTAAGACAGCTAAGATTGTGGATATCATGCCCACGGTCTTACCTGTAGTGGAGGCCAAAGAGAAGCGGGTAGACTTTGTATTCCTCTTAGAAGACGATACCCTGCTCCACTTGGAATTCCAGACCACAGTCCCTGAGGACCTCTTACGGCGAGTTGCCTACTACGGAGCTAGACTTGTTGAAAGACACAACATGAATGTCAACACTGCCGTAATATATTCAGGACGAATCGAGAGTGCTCCCGAACTACTGGAAAAAGGATCGCTATGCTACAGAGTCAATAACGTCTTTCTCAAGCGCATGGACGGCGATGCAGAATATAATAGGATAAAGACCCTTCTTGACCAAGGAGCGGAATTAGAAGAAGCAGATATATTGAAACTGATACTTCTCCCATTAATGAAGAGTCAACAACCCGAAGCGGAGATGACCATTAAAGCTGCACAATTGGCCAAATCAGCCAATTCCAAATTAACCGACTTTGTCATAGGATCAATCATAGCCATTACTGACAAATTTTTACCAGAAGAATATAAGAAGAAATTACTGGAGGTGTTAAGCATGACTCAGATTGAAGAATGGATAAGAGAAGAAGGCAAGCTTTTGGGCAAGGCAGAAGGTAAAGCAGAAGGCAAGCATGAAGATGCCCGCAACGCATTAATTGAGGGAATAGAACCAACAATTGTGGCTAAAATCACAGGCTTACCTCTGACAACGATCCAGAAAATAAAAGCTGACTTGACTAACTAAGTTATTCCGAATTCTCTTATGCCTCCATGTAATTAGCAAATATGCTCGGGTCGAATCGGTACGATGGAGATCAAATCTTTAATGATTTGGCCACCAAAATCCACAGTGCGAACTGGATCAAATGAGCTTCCTCGATTTTTCGACTTGTGTAAATATTGTTCATGTAAGCATACACGAATACCCGGAATAATGTCTTAGCCTCACGTTCCAACAGAAGAACGTGGGGCTTTTTCTGTCTGATCACACATCAAGAATGGTGCATCTATTCTCGCCTCAATCTGGTCTAACGTTTCAAGTCGGTATTAACCCATTCTAGTTTCTGGTTCAGATAGTTTTCGTCTATCACTGCTACTCCTTTATGCTATTAGAACTTCGGAATTTGGCCTAATATTATTCCCTGAATAAAATTAAGAAGTAAGCTGCTATACGCACTTACTTCTTAATTTGCATTTCTTTCAGTTTATCTAACTCGGTTAGATCATTGGGAACGGCAGCTTGTCTGTTTTCTGCCGCAATCGCATCGAAAATCTCTCCACGGTAAATCTTAACCACTTTGGGGGCCTCAATTGCCAAGCGGATGTTATCCCCTTTGATACTGATCAACGTCACCACGATGTTGTCACCTATGACGATTCGCTCGCCAACTTTACGAGTAAGTGCCAACATATTATCTTCCCCCTTCGACAGCTTCTTTCAGCAAGCCGTCAGGAAATAATTTATGCCGGATAGAATACTCTGGCTTGTCCAGAATAACCTGCCTACCCGTTCGATTGACCCCATTTATTACGATAGGCGCCAACAGATTCACCGTCATATCCGCCAGTCTTTCTTTCGCATTAGCGATCAAAAATACCTGCGGCAGATTTTCCAGGGAAAGGTCCAGTTCCTTAGCAACTCCATCCTCCAGGACAAATTCATAGTCCTTCAAAAAAGCAAAAGGATCCACTAATAAGAAGGTTAAATTTGCTTCCATTGTGGACTGAAGAAAAAAGAAAGGACTTTCCGTATCATGCAGTACATATGCGAACATCTTCTCGTCAGGAAAACCAGGGATTCCGTGGGGGAAGTTAAATAATTGTTCTTCTGCTACTTCCAGTTGTCCTAATCTAGTTGACTCTATCTTCATATACTATTCCCTCCAATCTGGGAGCTCATTCGCAAGCTCATAGCGATCTTCAAACTTTGACATCCACGGTTGATATTTCAATACTGGGGTATTGAATGACTTTAATATCTAGAATCCCAGGCTGATAGTCTCCTTCTACCTTGCCTGGCTGAATAGAAACATTCACATTTCCAGCACTAGCATTTATCTGAGCTGGATTAGCTTGATAATTTATCCTAGGCGCAGCAAGAGGTGCAAAAGTAATCTCTGGAACAGCTGTTAGACTGGCACTGAAAGCTATATTGCCAATCGCATTTGACCCATTCTCAAACCGAGCCATTTGGTTTCCCTCTCCCACAATCCGCGCAATAGTGTCCATAGCGGTTTGCCTACCCAATTCAGCATTGTCTCGGGAAAAATCGGCCATATTCTTTAGCCCGATTGAATAACGAAAAGGAGTCTGGTCGATCGTCAGCTCTCCCCGCGGTTGACGAATCTCCAAAGTCGGCGGCGTCGTCTCCATTTGCACCTGAGGCCGAGTGGACTGCAGATTCAACTTGGCATTCTGAATGTTATAATCCAGACGAATCGGCTGAGTATTAATATTAATTTGGAGCATGAAGCCACTCCCTTCGGTCGAAATACCTAATCCGTTCCATCTTGACCCAAGATGTTTTGCTTAACACAGAGCGAAGCCTCAGAATGAGCAGCCGCCAAACTCAACGAAGACAAGAACCCCAAATCAAGGGCTGAGCACAGGACGTGCGAAGCCGCCAACTGAGCCAGGGACGGCGAATTTGGCGGGGACCCTCGGCCCCAATCCGAAGTCTGAGTCGTAGTTTGGCCTGCGAATTCTACGGCTGACCGAGTGTTAACAAAACATCGCCTATCTCATAAAATCCACTAAAGAAGGCTGAATAATCTGCGCCCCAATCGACAGCGCAGCCTTATAAACATTTTCTGAATTCTTGAAATCGATAATCGTCTTGGCGATATCTGCATCCATAATACTCGAAAGATTCTGGGTCAGATTGTATGATGTGGTATCCAATTGTTCCCGCAGTGCCGTCATCCGGTTAGTACGCGCTCCTATATCGGCACGATGCGCTAAGACATTATCTATATTCCCTTCAATATCCTCAAGAGAATTTCCGATCGCTGTTGCATCATTGTTCTCCAATGCTTGACTTAAGGCATTTAACGTCGCAAATATCCCCGAGCCGCCCGTTAGAGGTTCAAAAAACAAACTCTTACCATCAACGGAAATAGGTAAGCTAAGATTATTCCCCACCTCAAATTTAACAGCCTCACTATTCCCTTTCCATTGCCAAGTTCCATCGGTAGTTACTGGTTCCTTATCCGTTGCTGTCCCTGAGAAGATAAACCTTGAGCCAATTTTAGTATTCGCTAACATACCGAGTTGTTCTGTAATCTGACGAACCTCCAGGACAATACTTTTTCTATCATTTTCAGATAACGTCCCGTTTGATCCTTGTACTACAAGCTCCTTAACCCGTTGCAGCATCGACGTCATATCCCCGAGGGTGCCGTCCGTCGTATCCATCAGCCCCAACGCTTCATCGACGTTGCCCTTCCATTGCTCGACAGCAGAAATATTGCTCTTCATACGCAGGGCATTTTGAATTCCTACCGGATCGTCTGAGGGACGATTGACACGATAACCGGAAGTCATCTGGTTTTGGATTTGATTCATTCTCTCCTGGGTCGCTTCAAGATTACGCAGTAAGTCTTGAGTCATCATTTTATTGGTTATCCGCAAAGTAATCACCTACTCTCGCTGTTTAATATCATGTTCTTATTAACGGGTCGTCCCCATTCGATTGACAATCGTATCTAACATATCATCCATCATGGTTACCATGCGAGCTGCTGCTGAGTAGCTTTTTTGAAACCTCACGAGATTTGTCATTTCCTCATCCAAGGATACGCCGGAAAACGACTCCCGCTGGCTTGTTAGGTGTACGACCAAGACATCTTGTCCGGCTTTCATACGCTCGGCCTGTTGGACATCCACACCCATTTGAGCGACGTTCGACCCGTAATAATCGCCGAAAGAAGCTCCTGTAACAGGAATTGGATAGTCTTCACCAAGTACACTTTTCAGGCCATTCCAGCCACTCGATAACGAGGAAAGCGCTCTTGCAATGCTCCCATCCCCTACGGTAACAAGCAGGTTACCATCAACGTCGAGAGCATGGGTAGGAGGAAGAGGAGGAATAGGTGTTGTATCTAACGGAATCATTCCAGTAGCAATTCGATTAAGATCATCCTCGATTAAAAAATTTAGGGTTATTGTTGCAGCTGTGACCACGGGAAGTTCGGGTGGGTTCGACGAAGAAGGGTTCGACCCATCTGTAAAGAAATTAATCCCGACCGGGCCTGCTAGAGGATCGGTATCGTTTTCCGCGATTAACCCTTGCCCTTTTTGATGAAGCGCATTTACCGCGCTGGCGATTCCCTGAGCTAGCTTGTCAAATTGCTCCCTAAACTTAGGAAGATCAACATCACGCACTTCGATATTTGCAGCGAGGGCTCCAAGTTTACTTCCTAGGTCAACATCCTTATTGGTTAAATCGTCACTCCAGACGACTCGGGAAAACCCTTCATCATTCTCCGGAGGAGGTTCTTCTAAAAATCTTACTCTGCTGTCATCGACCAAGATATTGGACACTGAATTCTCATTTCCAATAATCACCTTATAATTATTAACACTACGATCCGTAAAGGTTGAGTCCTTCGTTTCGACGACTCTGACGCTGACAATCTTGGAAAGCTCATCCACCAGGACATCCCTTTGATCTCGTAAATCATTGGGGTTGTCTCCGGCAACTTCTGACCGTTTAATTATGTCATTAAGATCTTTAATTTGCTGACCATACATATTGATTTGATGAATCTGAACCTTGACATTCGACTCTAAATTTCCTCTCATGTCACTAACTTGTTGGTCAATGTTATGGAAACTTTCCGTTAAAGTTTGTGCTCGCTCACGAACAACTGAGCGCGCTCCCATATTTTCCGGATTTTTCGACAGATCACTCCAAGAGCTCCAGAATTTGTCCATATCTGAATGCAGACTGTTCTCGGAAGGTTCGTTTAGAATGCCTTCAATTTTCTGAAGACTATCTTGTCTTCCTGCCCAATACTGTTGCTTGGATGTCTCCCCTCGAAACTGCCGGTCCACATAGCTATCTCTAGCTCGCGTGATCGTATCCAGAGTTACCCCCGAACCTATGCTCAGGCTTTTTCCGGCCACGGATACCGTATAGGGAGTGGTTGCCGTCAAATTCCCAATCTGCCGAGTATAGCCCTCGGTATTAGCATTGGAAATATTATGCCCAGTAATATTTAAAGCGGCTTGCTGTGATGACAGCGCTCTGCGCGAAAGTTCTAAGCCAAAGAAAGTCGAACTCATATCTTTAAATCCTCCGATCCAAGAGATGAAGTTTACGGGATTCTTCATTCTCTTTAACACTGGGATGCTGGTAAGTGTTTTTTTCCTGATGGGTTAACATACTAACTGTAAACTCCACAACTTTCATGGCCTGTTGAAGAAGTTGGGTATTAATCTCATGAATTTCTTGTAAATCTCCAACAACCTTATCCAGATCATGACTCACTTCCTGTAAGATCGGGAAATGTTCTGCCAATTCTGCCAGAGTGAGGTCCTGGGGCTCTTTTCCAAGGTCACGGCCAATGTGTTCTGCCCACATAAGCCGCTCTTTCTCCAAGCGGCCTGCCTCTAATAAGAGTTGTTCCTCCCGAGCCGTAATCGACTCAATTTCTTGGAGGTTATTCTTCAGCAAAGCTTTTTGCTTATTCCTTTCAAGAACATTTAAGTCCTCATAAACCTTGACTTGTCGTCTTAAGTTTTCATTAAAGCTCTGAAGTATTTCAGGCACGGAATTCTCCCCCTCTGATGCATTCATTAACTAGAACTCTGGAGAAAACAATTTTTCCGCTATCTTTTGTCCGTCAATTTGGAACTCCCCACGTTCAATCTGTTCAGTCAGAGCTTTAACACGGTCCTCCCGAACAGAGGGAAGCTCTTTTGCCTTCTGAAGCAAAGCTTGAAAGACTTGCGCTTTGTCGGAAACAGCGACCTTATCTTCAGAACCGAGCGTCTTCTTTTGCACTTGTGATACACGATTGACTGCTTGAACGCTCCCAATCGGAGACATTGAAGTCCCATCTATTTTCATTTTGCTCACTCCAAAATACTTATTCTACTCTCTATATCGAAGATTAACCGCAAAAACTAAAGAGGAATTTTCTTGATTGCGAAACATTTTTCAAAGAAACTTAGAATTATAGTTTCTTCCTCAGTTTTTCCTATATAATACAATCATAAACTTTACTGTAGAAAATCTAATGATCAGCGTGTAAAATGACGATATAACTATATCGGATCATTCTCATGAAAAGTTTCTCATTTTCGACTAGCGATTATAATAGTCAGAAATTTAGCAAGGGAGGTAAGTCGTAATCCTTCATACTTCAGTTATAACCCCTTTCGAGGTATTAGGGTTGCGGCAAGCAGATCATGGATTTATCAACAATGATTGGACTTCTCGCTGGATTCGGTTCCATCATCATCGGTTTCATATTAGAGGGGGGGACTGTCAGTTCTCTAGGCGGGGTATCTGCTGCTATCATTGTCTTCGGTGGAACTGCTGGAGCAATTATTACCAGTTTCCCACTGTCTGATCTCAAAAAACTTCCTCAATGGTTTAGAATCGCATTTACCTCCCAGACCTTCGGGACTGCTGAGGCTTATGAGACCCTCGTGAGATTTGCCGAAAAAGCAAGACGCGAGGGGTTACTCAGCTTGGAACAAGAACTTGAAACTGTAACAGACCGCTTTACCCATCAAGGCATGCAACTCGTAATCGATGGAACCGACCCTGAAATTACCCGAGAAATTCTAGAATCGAATATTGCGGTTCTAGAAAAACGCCATAAGGTTGGAATTTCCGTATTTGAATCTGCGGGTGGTTATGGGCCTACTATGGGCATTATCGGAACCGTCATGGGCCTTGTCATGGTCTTAGGTAATCTATCTGATCCAGAAGCGCTCTCCCACTCGATTGCAGCTGCCTTTCTTGCCACTCTCTATGGCGTCGCTTCTGCAAACCTCTTATGGCTTCCTATTGCTACAAAACTTAAAATGAAGGACAAAGCTGAAGTATCGGCCATGGAGATGGTACTCGACGGCATTCTGTCCATCCAGGCAGGTCAAAACCCATCCATCCTGAAGGAGAAATTAAAAACCCACATTGGGATATCCTCTGAAAAAAATGAGGACAGTGAAGTCACACCCAGACGTGCCGCGGTTAGTGAGAGCCGATGAGGAGAAAACGCAAACATGAAGCAGAAAAGGAAAATGGCGAGCGCTGGCTTCTAACGTATGCTGACCTAATTACCCTCCTCATGATATTTTTCGTCGTACTTTACTCAATGAGCAAAGTAGATGCTGAAAGATTCCAAGCCGTAGCAGAATCCCTTAACAAAGCACTTGGTGGAGGAACTCCCGCGAAAATCGAGTTGGCTACCAGCCCAGTGGGACCGTCTCTCATTCAGACCGGAACTCCGTCTCCTAGAACCACCCACACAAATTCAAACACCAACGAGGAAACTAAAAACACAACTCAGGAAAATACCGATGCAGAAAACATGAGCATTGAAGCGATTAAAGCCAAACTTGATAAGTTTGCGGCTGACAACCAAATACAATCCAAGCTGGTTTCTTCCCTAGAAGAACGCGGCCTAGTCGTTAGCATTCAGGAAACCTTACTTTTCGAAAGCGGCTCTGCCAGTATTAACGACCGAGCACGCGATATTCTAGAGAAAATTTCCACGGTCCTTGCGCCAACCCCCAATCAGATCAGAGTTGAAGGGCATACTGATAATTTACCCATTCGAACCCCGCAATTTCCAAGTAATTGGGAACTCTCGGTGATTCGTGCAACCAATGTTGTGCAAATTTTATTGAACGATCAGATTATACCCAGTCGGCTATCCGCCACAGGCTATGGAGAATATCGACCGATTTCCCCGAATGATACGGATACAGGACGCAGCAAAAACCGCCGTATTGATTTAATCATTCTTCGCTCCAAATATGACCTTACCGAGCCTAGTGCCCCCACTCCAATCAGCGACCCACTAACAAAACAATAACGAACCCTTAAAAAGCAAGACTATGCACTGCTCTGTAGATCATCTCTGTTGCTAACTGAACCTGTTCAAGCTTCAATAATGCTGTAGTGTCTTCTGGAGTATGATTTTTGACTAACCACTCCTTTGCTAGCAAGGTCACTGCCGGAATGTTGGCCGAGGCAAAACTGACGGAATCGCTATTATGCCCTGCCGAAGGGGTCAATAAGGCACTGGCCCCACATTCTGCAGCGGCTTGACGAATAGCCTTGACCGCGATATTTTCGCTGTCTGCCCAAAGTGCAAAGTTTCCAAGCATCCCATTGCCGACTGTATCGACGTTTAAGACTGCTTGGATTTGTTGAAGAGGAAAGGTCGGAGCTTGGACAAATGCTTGGGACCCAACGAAGCCCATCTCTTCAGCACTCCAAAAGGCGATCACAATCGTTCGTTTTGGAACTTTCCCCTCCCGGAGAACTCGGCGTATGACATCTAGTACACACCCGACCCCTGATGCGTTGTCATTAGCTCCAGGGTAGACCTGCCCTTCAAAAATTCCCAGGTGGTCGAAATGGGCCGAAAGTAGAATGATCTCCTGCGGATTCTCACCGATTAGCCCCCCTAAGAGATTGACACTCGGAGTCTTTAAGGTCCGACTTTCTCCAGGTTTAAAGGTCAACCGACCCTTGACCCTGGTTTTCACCACCGGAGGAATTGTAAACGCATGACTAAACCCTATTTTTGGTTCCCCCATAGGCTTTAGTCCAAGCCTGCTGAGCTGGGTCGTCAGATACTCTGCTGCTTTAGCCTCTCCTATTGATCCCGCTTTTCGACCCTGCATCTCATCTGCAGTCAATATAAGGATATCATCCATTGCTGTGCGGTTTAAACTTTCCTGATTAATCAAATTAGGCTCTTGACTCTCCTCGATCAAAGGGGGAAGTACCAATTCAACCGGCGGACGACCTAACCCTATTTTTATAGTCTCTCCGACACGGGTCGGCCAGAGACTCCAAGGTAGACCGACGGCTCCCAGACCTAATAATGTCTTAATAAATACTCTGCGAGTCTGCATAACAATTCCTTTCTTAAAGGAGAATGACTATGTCTTTACGCATAAATACACCCCATCAAACCCCAGCCACAAACCTTGATTCTCAGAGTCCCTCTGCTAAAACGAATGATTTTAGTGGTGTCTTATCTCAAACCCAAAAAATTCAGCGCATCGAACTCCAAACGTTTCTAGGTAAACTTGAATCTCAAGGGAAGAAGCTAGCTCAATCTCTCTCGATCCGTGATCTTAAAGATTTTCGCGATATGGTAAAAACATTCCTTCGCTCCACCTTTGGACAAAGCCGAAAAATGTTTGAAGATTCGTCCCATGATTCTTATGGGCGCCCAAAGGTCATGACGCGAATTGCCAAAATCGATCAAGCATTAGAAGAGTTAGGGCAACAACTCCTGGATCAGCAATCTAAACCCCTTGAAGTTTTAACAAAGATTGATGAAATTCGCGGCTTAGTTGTCGACCTTTTCGCTTAGGATTACGGTTTTATCAAGTCGTTTGGGAACAAATATATTTATGAAAGAGGTGTAACCCTTGTCCTTTGCATCCATTGCCAATACCTATGAAGACTTTGTTAAAGGGTTTCATCCCAAAAGCGGGCTGGATCTAAAATTCTATAAGCAAAACCAAATGCAGCGTCGAATTCTTAGCTTTATGCACTCTCACGGGCACCAAGCCTATCCGGAGTTTTTGAAAGCACTTAATCTTGATCCCGTCTTATATGACGCCTTCTTTAAACATTTAACCATTAACGTTTCTCAATTCTTCCGGGATGCTAACCAATGGAAAACCCTGCGAGAAACGATTATACCCATGATGCTTCAGAATAAAGCCCCGCTAAAACTTTGGAGTGCCGGCTGTTCAAGCGGCCAAGAACCTTACTCACTAGCTATGACAATGATGGACTATTTCTCCACTGCCAAGTTCACCGTCCTTGGCACAGATATAGATGTTAATGTACTGCAACAAGCTAAAGAGGGTGTCTACAAACAAAATGATTTTGCAAGTACTCCACCAGAATTTCTACAGAAATATTTTACCCCATCTGATAAAGGGTATCAAATCAAAGATTTAGTCAAACGACAAGTCAATTTTCAGCACCAAAATCTACTTACCGATCGTTTCCAAACTAGCTTTGACTTTATTGCCTGTCGTAATGTCGTGATCTACTTCACTGAAGAGGCCAAAGAAATGCTCTACAAGAAGTTCACAGAGTCCTTACGCCCAGGTGGAATTCTTTTCACCGGAAGCACAGAACACCTCTTCGGGATGAATCACCTAGGCCTCAAACCCGTTTCCTCTTTCTTCTATCAGAAACAATAACATAAACCAAACCAACTAGGGACTCTGACTCATTCACCATGAGTCAGAGCCCCTTTAAAGTTTCAAGTAAACGACGTTGGACATTCTCGTTCATACTGTTGAACAAATTCCTCCAAAGGATAGGTAACCCCTTTGCCTTTAAACTCCAACGATACCTGTTGAGCATTTGGATTAAATCCGATAAACTTCATACCGAGCAGCCTAGCCATTTTAGATAATTCGATCCGCGTACCTCGCCCGAGGTCTTGTAATTGCATCCAACACACTCCCCTTTTTCTTGTCATTATGACTCCAAAAAAGTATTGAATGTCCCCGATCAAACCGGCATATTAAGTTGTTTCAGAGAGTGACAAGTCACAAAGAATACTTGGCAACTCAGCTTAGGTTTATCATATCTTATTCACCAGTTTCTTTCAACTCTCTTATCTTGAAAGATATTAGCTTGCCATGAGGAATAGTTCTTACCAAGATCCCCAAATTCCCAAGACACTAATGCCCGCCAAAATCAGCACGCATCCTATGATTTTAGGCATTGTGAGAGTTTCATGGAGTAGAAGAACACCATACAGAATAGCAATTACATATCCCAACGAAACTAGTGGATATGCATAGCTAAGCTCCCAACGTGAAATTACTACCAGCCAAAGAATTGAACTAACTCCAAAACACATAAACCCAACGAAAATTGCCGGAGAGAAAATTATGGATCCCAGCTGTGACCAAATCCCTGTGAGCGTTACCTTTCCATATTGAAGCATACCTAGACGGAATAAAAATTGCCCTGTAGCCCCTAATAAAATTGATACCAAAGCAACGACTAAAGGGCGTACTTCAGAGCTTATAGTCATAGATTCAAAACTCCTTGAATTCAACTTCAAAACTATAGTTAATAACAGTAAAGTTTTCTCTGAATGACGTTTATTTATTCTTCTAACTTTAAGCTCAAGTTATAAAGATAAATAAGTAGTGAAAAAAAACAAGATCTGGGAAAGAGCAAAAATCCTATCAAATAAATAAGGAAACCGCCGATGCATTTACATCCTCAGTTTCCTACAATGCGAAGTCAACCTATAAGCCGAGTTCTGTCCCTCCGTTCGGAGGTGATGATCATCTATCTCGAACCGCCGTTACCGACGGCCTCTAGCGACCTTACCCGGGAACAAAAACGGGCCGTTCATAGTTCCCCTATTCAGTCTTGCTCCAGGTGGGGTTTACATGGCCAGCCAGTCGCCTGACTGCCGGTGAGCTCTTACCTCGCCTTTCCACCCTTACCTACTCGGAGGTCAGTCGTCAGAAGCCGGAAGTCGGATTAGAACAAACTTATTCTAACCTCTGGCCTCTGACAACTGACCTCCGTTATCGGCGGTATCTCTCTGTTGCACTTTCCTTGGGGTCTCCCCCACTGGGTGTTACCCAGCACCTTGCCCTATGGAGCTCGGACTTTCCTCAGAGGCGACCTTTGGGTCCTTACCTCCGCGATCATCTGGTTGGCTTCGCTTAGTTATCTTACTAGAAAACTTTGTTTTGGTCAAATGGAGAGTATTGGATTAATTAACATTAGTCTTTTTCTCTTCCATTTCTTCCATTTCATCATCAATGTCCATCAGTTCGATCAACCATTTAGTACGATTAGCACCGTCTTCTGAAATGTTGATTAATACCTTTTCACGTTGAACACGTAGGATTTCTGTGCGGTTCATAATTCATTCTCCTTTCAAATGTTTTCTATCGGGGAATCAGTAATTCGTCTAAATAAGCCTCGGATATTTCATTGAAAAGACTCTATTATCAGACTATTCCTTGCAATATTATAGTAATATATTTCACAATGGCTGTCAAGTGGTAATATTTACTTTCGTAATGTTGCAATAGTCAAAATTTATTACTAAACAATGACCATCCCTTTAGCCAAGCCATGGCGAGCGATTGATTGAACTCACTTTAATCTCTATTCCTTGCAGAGATTTTTCGGCAGACAAATAGTGATACAGCTTTTTCAGCATGGGCGCTTCGCTTAGGAAATGCCCAAGATCTCCGACAGCCATACCTCCTTCCAGTGCATCGAGAGCGGAATGATGGTCAACATCTCCCGTTATAAGGAGATCCGCTCCTTTAAACAACGCATTAGAGACGAATCGCCCCCCACTGCCATTGACAATGGCGACTTTTCGCACATCTTGCTCTAGTGATCCGGCTAAGCGAACTCCAGATAACTCATAGTCCTGTGCATATACCTCTGACTTGGTCAACTTATCTAAAAACCTCTTCCACAGAATTTCTAATTTCTCACGATGTGGTAAATAGCCGATTACACCGTACCCTCGTTCTTCGCCCTCCAATAGTTCCATTTTTTCAAGTCCTAGGATCTCCCCTAAGACGCGGCTCGAAGAGAATACTGATTGATCCAAATTCGTGTGAGCAGCATAATAACCAATCTCATGTTGCAAAAGTCCAAGAGGGACTTGTGCTCCTGTGTTATCAGATCTTAAGTTTTTCAGAGGACGGAAAATTATGGGGTGATGGGCCACGATAAGTTGGGCGCCAAAATCCTTTGCTTCCTCGACCACTGCCAAGGTTCCGTCTAAAGAAATCAATATGCGCTCAATGGGCTTTGATCCGCTTCCAACCAATAACCCGACATTATCCCACTCCTCAGCCCAAGATTTGGGAGCGATCTTTTCAATTAGTTGAGCCACTAATCCAATCGTTACTGCCATATCCTTAGTCCCTCCACTAACGTCAATTCATTGCAGACCTCTCTGATTTTTGTGACAATTTCTATGCTCTTGGATTTCTTCATTTGCTCGATCCGCCTCAGAAGCATGCCGCAATAGTCGTTGAGATGATCCCTCAAGAGTTCCGTTCGTTCTTCTAGGACGAGGGGTCCGAAATGCCACACAAGTCTGGACACTAAGTCTTGGAATTCAAATGTCTGGATACCGAACTTCTCCTGAAGCGGGTGCAACCGCAGACTCCAAACACTCACATTTTCTTGTAGTTGGACAATGTCCCATCCTTCTTCCTTAGCAAGGGCTATGACCACATAGATTCGATCCTCTTCTTTCACCAACCGCTCTTCCTTAAGCCGCCAGCCACTATTCAACAGCGCTAACCGTAACGGTCCCTCTGCCCCTTGCGGTTGTAAGATGAGATCAGTCACGGAAGCTAAAACGTCTGGACGGGCAGATAGAATCTCCAACATGGTTCTGCCACCCATTCCCGCAAGGGTAAGGGCATTGATTTCCCCTGACTCAAGTGGCATTAAACCATCACCAAACCTCACATCTATGTAAGCCTCTAAGTTCCGGCCTTTAACAGCATTCAACGCGGATAGGTATGGCCCTTCATGGACATCCACAGCGATAGCCTTTGATATTTGCAGTGTCTCGTAGAGTGCTATGGGTAAATAGGCATGATCAGTCCCGATGTCTCCCAGCTCTGCACCCACTGGCACAAAGGATGCAACAGTTTGCAAACGTGGACCTAGAGTGACGGATATTGTCATAATTCACCTCTTTAATAATAACTACTTATTAAAAACTATTATGCCCTTAATTGCATAAATGGAACCCTAGTGTGAGAAAAACAAAACTCAAAATTATGTAGAATAGGTCGTTCTTATTATAACACTCTGTCAGGCAAAGTGCTTCTCGGCGCACAAGAAAAGGCGGATAGATTATTATTGTCAATCCATCCACCTTTAAATTTTGAAAGTTATCTGACGGATCCTCCCCTTGTCCCATCCGTATCTCTTTCGTTACTATCCTCTACTAACTTCGCTTTGGGCCAGTTTTTCGTAATACTGAACGAGAGCTCCATGATCCGCCTGTTCTAAGCCTTGAGCCTTGAGCACTTGCATCATTTCCATTACAGACGCCGTTAAGGGCAACGGAGAACCGATTTCATGACCCGTTTCTAAAACATTGTTTAAATCCTTAATATGCAACCCAATTCTGAACCCCGGATCAAAGCGACGCTCGATCATCAAGGGCGCTTTGGCATCTAAAACAGTACTGCCTGCTAATCCCCCACGAATAGCTTTATAAACAGCTTCAGGATTAACCCCTGCTTTGGTCGCTAGTACTAAGGCTTCGGATACTGCGGCAATATTTACCGCTACGATAATCTGATTTGCCAATTTTGTTACATTTCCTGCACCGACATCTCCGCAAAGTAATGCGGACGAGCCCATAGCTTGAAAGATCGGATAGCATTCTTCAAAATCAGCTAACATCCCGCCTACCATAATAGAAAGGGTCCCCTCAATCGCTTTGGGCTCTCCCCCACTCACTGGCGCATCCAGAAAACGCACGGATTTTCCGGCAAGGACTTCAGCTATCTCTCGACTGACAATGGGAGCAATAGAACTCATGTCAATCACTATAGAACCAGGATGAATCCCTTCTAGAACCCCATTAGGTCCAAGAATTACTTCACGGACTTGAGGGGAATTGGGAAGCATGGTAATAATTATTTCACACTGTTCAGCAACATCCTTAGGGGAAACTCCTGCCTTTGCCCCCGCTTCCACAATCTCTTGAATTGCCTTTGTGCTTCGGTTATACACAACAACCTCATAACCTGCTTTTATAAGATTTCGGCTCATAGGCTTCCCCATGATTCCTAAACCGATAAAACCAATCTTACTCAACTCAGATCACACCTTTCTATTTTTCTATAAGCTATAATTTTTAACCCACCTTAAGGATGTTTCTGTATCAGGGCCAGGAACATATTCCAAGGCAATCTCCTGCGAATACCCTGCTTTCTTAAGCTCTGTCAATAATCTCTGGAAAGCGATCTCACCCGTACCCGGTTGGTGTCTTCCTGGCTGATCCGCAATCTGAATGTGGCCGATCTGAGCTATGGAATTACTGAGGGTTTTCCAGAGATCTTCGTTTTCACGACTCGCATGGTAAATGTCCCACTGTAAAAAGACATTTGGACGATTGATTTCTGCGATGAGTTTTAAAACTTGATCCGTGGTATTGAGGAAGAACCCAGGAATATCATAATGATTAATAGGTTCAATCATCAAGCGCAAACCATGCTCCTCAAGTTTCTTTGCCGCATAAGAGATGTTTTCCACCATGGTCGACCGTAATACCGACTCATCCAACTCAGGATCTCCTTTGCCAACTAAACAGTTCACCTGTGTCACACCAAGTTTTTGAGCCGCCACGATCGCTTGCCCTACTCCTGCACGAAACTCGTTCTTCCGTTCTGGCTTAACCGCGATTCCTCTCTCCCCATTTCCCCAATCCCCTGCCGGAAGGTTAAATAAAACGAGCTTTAACTCTAAGCTATTAAGCTGTGATTTTATCTCCTCAAGGTCATAATCGTAGGGAAACATAAACTCTACCTTTGCAAAGCCTGCCGCTTTCGCGGCCCTAAACCGCTCCATAAAAGGCAACTCTGTAAATAGGAATGAAAGATTTGCGACGAAATTCTTAAGATCTGTACCCATAAGTGATCTTCCTTTCTGCTGACTATTTTATCTACTTATACCTCTTAATTAAGTTCCTTAACTCCACTAATAGTTCCATCCAGAGAAACTGAACATTGTGCATCCGGATCAACCAAGATCTCAATTAGATAAGGGCGATTGATGCTAAACGCACGCGCTAGAGCTTCAGTGATCTCTTCAGGCTTGTCTATTAGTTCAGCTTCTACACCCATTCCTTTGGCCGTAGCGACAAAGTCTAAGCCTCTTTGATGCCCTTGCACTGTGTTTTCGTAGTCCAATTCCGTGGAAATCCATCTGCGGTTGAAAAGCAGGTTTTGCTGCTGTCGAATCAGACCAAAAAGTGAATTGTTTAAGACAACGACCACCACAGGAATATTATGTTTTGCGGCAGTAGCTAAGTCTTGTAGCGACATCCCCAAGCTCGCATCCCCCAATAAATTGACAACTTGACGTTGAGGATAAGCGAGCTGGGCTCCCATAGCTGCCCCTAACCCCCACCCCATGGTGCCTGCTCGTCCTGTGATTAAAAACGTCCGAGGTTCGTAGGCCTCAAATAATTGAGTAGCCCAGATTTGGCTCAACCCACAATCCAAGGTTACAATTGCATTCCTGTGCAGACCTTTTCTGACTTCAATGATAGCCTGCTGAGGTTTCAAGGGTCGCGTCTCGAAGTCCGTTTGACGAGCAAGCTTTATCCTATCTTCTTGAAGAATTTGAACCCTTTCCTGGGCCTCAGTTTTAGGCTTGTACGCACTTCTGCGAATCTGATGGTTGAATTGCCGTAAAAAATCTTTCACATCTGAAACAATCTCCAGTTCCGCAGGTACATTGCGTGATAGTTCTGTTTTATCGATATTGACGTGAATCACTTTACGGTCCTTTTTAAAAACCGCCATGGCTCCTGTACTCCGACTGTCGAACCTTCCCCCTAGATTCAGGATAAGATCGGAACCCAGAAGGGTTTTATTACCTAGCGGAGTCTGACACATGGTCCCCACCATTCCTGCATAGAGCCTATGATAATTTGGAAACCCATCCTTCCCCATGAGCGTGGAAACGACAGGAATCTCGAGTAATTCAGCCAGAGCTAAAAGTTCTTCTGAGGCGTCTCCTAAAACAACTCCTCCTCCAACCATAATTACCGGTCTCTCAGCTTCTTGAATCATTGTTAAAGCCTGTTCTAATTGGCTATGGGTTACTTCCATTATGCGACTATCGGTCTCTTCATTCAAATAATCTTCGACATTAATTATTATACTTCCTTTTTGGACGTCAATGGGAAGATCGATTAAGACCGGGCCTTTTCTACCTTGCGTCGCCAATTTCCATGCCTCTTGCATCACCTTAGGCAACTCAGACGTCTTCTTGACCAAGTACGCTGCCTTAGTGACTGGCGCAGCCATTTCCACAATCGGCGCTTCTTGAAACGCATCGGTTCCCAGTAAGTTAGTAGGAACTTGGCCCGTGATTGCTAGTAATGGAATAGAATCTCCATAGGCGCTATAGAGTCCTGTCAGAAAATTGGTTGCACCTGGACCAGAGGTAGCTGCGCAAACCCCCACTTTACCCGTCGATCTTGCATAACCGTCTGCCATAAAAATTGCGGTTTGCTCATGACGGACATTAATCGAGCGCATATCGTGGCGCTCAAATACCTCGTCGTAAAAAGGCAGAATGGCAGCCCCTGGAATACCATAAATCTGAGTCACTCCCTTGCGAGCCAAAAATGTCACGATAAATTGGGCTCCTGTCATTCTCTTTGTTTCAGCTTTTACTTCTCCCCAACCCTGTTCCTCTACCTTTTCGACTCCCCAAAGTGCCATACCAATCTTCCTCCTTTACTTCTTTTGCATTTCTCATAGGTTAACTTTATTAAATAGAAACCGTAACAAAACGACTAAAAATCATTTTCGTTTTATATAGTGAAATTAAGTTTCACAGTTACGGTAAAGTTTTCTCTGCTGGTGCATTACTCTCTAAAGGTTTTAGCTGACTGTCTCTTAATTATCGGAGGAGATAAATGATTTATTAAACGATTAGATATGGTTGGCTGATTAATATCTAATCATGTTTCACATATTAAAACTGTGTTTCATTATTTCCGTACTAGAATACTACCACATTTTGCCCTGTAAATGCAATAGAAATTTTATGGGTCATAAATATAAAAATCCCCTCACTAGGAGGGGTATAGAAAAAGGAGGAGAGCTAAGTAAAGTGTTAATCATTTAGCTATAAGATACTTAATCTATCTTTGATATAGGTCATGCTTAATAATATCATTAACTTGAATTCTTGGAATAGGACATTGGTCCTTATATTTGACCTAATTTGAAATAACTCCCCGCACAGACCAAGGTGAGTATAGAAAAGACCACAAATTGAATACAACATCTTTTCAGCCAATTGTTTGCGACAACCTGTTTTTCCATCTTATTTACTAGATAAACAACTAGATGTTATCTAGCAGGGCGTTGATTTAAAAACAGTCTCAGAGCTCCTTGGTCAAAAAAACGTTCGCGACAACTGGTAAGATTTATACTCATGTCATGCCTAGATTACGGACTCGGGCCATGAGCAAAATTACTTATTAAAGGATAAAAATAAAGCAGTACTTGCATAAATCCCTTCTACGTTTAATAAACATCAATCTTTTCGATTAGATAATGTTTTAACATCGGTTCCACAAAATTATAACTGCCACGGCTAGATTTTTCGATAACTGCTCTTGAAACCAGTGTATCTACAGCTCGCTTTATCTCATTTGGATTACCGCTCAGCCCCGAATAAATGCGTAACCCTTTTGCAATACCAATCAGCACATGACGGACATTAGCGACTTTCCCCAATTCATCTAAGAGTTCATCAAAAACAGGGGACAACGTTAAAAGCGCCCGGGTATATCCTGTTCTTACAAAATCCAACGTTAATGTCGCTTCCCCAGCTTCTATAAGTGCGTAGTAAATCTCAGAACATAAAAGCATTGTGTCTTGCGGATGACCACCACTTAAATCTAAGATTTCAAGGATTGTCCTCTCATTAACGGCGATTCTTTTCTCTAAATATTTGGAGGAAAGGTACTCCTTCCAAGCATCCGTAGGGATAGGTGGAATAGGCAATATTGTAGCAAATCGATAAAAGGCCTGCCTCTTATCGCCGAAGATAGTATTCATCATGCCCTCTTTTGAACCAAGAAATAAATAGGAAACACCCTCTTGTCTCTGAAAATAAGAGCGCATAACCTTAAGTGTATCCTCACCAGCTATGCGAATGACCTCTTGGAATTCATCGAAAACCACCACGATCTGCTTTTTGTCCTTTTTTGCAAGAATCTCAGGTAGGCGAAGAGCGTAGTTAAATAACTCATCATCATCTCTACCTTCGCCCGGCAACCCAACCTCAAATTCAAGATCCTGGATCTTAGCAGTTAGCCTTGCCCCGCTAGCTATTCTTTTTAGGCCATCTTTTAAAGCTGCCGTTGTTTTACTAATACCACTACGATTTTCTAAACAAGCATCTATAATTGCAAGGGAAAGTTGTTTTTTTGTGTTATATCGAAATAGGTCAATAAACGCAACATAACTATCCTTTGTTTTAAGTCTCCTTAAAACCTCTAACGCCAAAGACGTTTTACCAATTCGACGCGGGCCAGCCAACATGATACTCTGCCCTTCTATTAATCGAATTCCAAGGGAAAGTAAGAAATCCTCACGATCAACGATATCCTTTTCCGATACGGGTCCACCCAATGGAAATAATCTGCTCGGCATGTCTCCACTCCTTATTATTACACTATATGTAACATAATATTACATTTAGTGTAATAATGCAAACGCTTAGATAATGATAAATTGTATGAACGTAAAATATTGAACACGTATAAACTAAAAGGATGGTTAGTGGTAAGGGAATTTTAGAATTGTATCCTTTCAAACAACTTAGAGCCCATTTTGGGCCTCTAAGTGTAAAGGTAGTAATTTCATAAATGTCTCAACTATTATGGATCTATATGTCAAAGCTAAAAAATATCCATTCAATAATAAAATACCTCATTGAACTCATCAATGAGGTATCTGTATTTTTCTTATGACCGCCTGACCGAATTTTGACCGACTACTTAGTGATTCTTACGGGTATTAGTGGGTATTTAACAGTTTTGTCGTTCAGCCTCACAATTTTCCACTATCCACAAATCTGCTCATACCAAGACTGTAGGCTTGTTTACCTAATTTCTATATCTATTTCACTGGTGGGCGATACTGGTCTCGAACCAGTGACCTCATCCGTGTGAAGGATGCGCTCTACCGCTGAGCTAATCGCCCAAATCGATATTCGTTGTTCGTTATTCGATAAACTGTACGAACAAGAACTAAGTTACGTATGTTTGTTATCTTTTCCACCGTTTCGAACTTCGAACTTCGAAATGGTGGGCCCACTAGGATTCGAACCTAGGACCAACCCGTTATGAGCGGGGGGCTCTACCGCTGAGCTATGGGCCCGTAATAAGATAAAAAAGTAATGGCTCCCCGAGTAGGACTCGAACCTACAACCTACCGGTTAACAGCCGGTTGCTCCACCATTGAGCTATCGAGGAATCTCTTGCACGGGTTATTATACGTAATTCGCCCGCTGTAGTCAAGTCTTTTTGTGATTATCTTTATTAGAAATTTTATCCTCTGGGATCGATCCAGTTTTCAGGACCCCCCATTTTGTATGTGGGGGGTGGTTCTAGGTGGGATAGAGTCTGCCCTTCGCCGCGAAGTGTTCCTATTGGGACGGGCCTCTGAACAAGTTCAGGGTCACTTATTCTAAATAATCCTTTAGCTTTTTACTGCGACTTGGATGGCGCAATTTCCGCAATGCCTTAGCCTCAATCTGACGAATTCGTTCACGGGTGACACCGAATTCCTGTCCCACTTCTTCCAATGTCCTCGTCCGCCCGTCATCAAGTCCAAAGCGCAATCTGAGAACTTTTTCTTCACGTGGGGTTAATGTTTCCAGAACTTCTTCCAATTGCTCTTTTAAAAGAATGAAGGATGCTGCCTCCGCCGGGGCTGGTGCATCATCATCAGGGATAAAATCTCCCAGATGAGAGTCTTCCTCTTCCCCAATCGGGGTCTCTAAAGAAACGGGTTCTTGGGCAATTTTCATAATTTCTCGTACTCGTTCAACGGGAATATCCATCACTTTAGCGATTTCTTCAGGAGCTGGTTCTCTTCCCAATTCCTGCAAGAGTTGCCTCGAAACTCGGATCAATTTGTTTATGGTTTCTACCATATGCACAGGAATCCGTATCGTCCGGGCCTGGTCGGCTATGGCACGAGTAATCGCTTGGCGGATCCACCATGTAGCATACGTACTAAACTTAAACCCTTTGATATAATCAAACTTCTCGACAGCCTTAATCAGCCCCAGATTACCTTCTTGAATTAAATCTAGGAAAAGCATACCTCGTCCTACATACCGTTTGGCAATACTGACCACTAGACGCAAATTGGCTTCGGCTAGTCGCCGCTTTGCCTCCTCGTCGCCTTCCTCCATCCGCTTTGCCAGTTCGATTTCTTCATCCGCTGATAGTAGAGGAACTCGTCCAATTTCTTTGAGGTACATGCGAACTGGATCATCAATTCCCACTCCTTCAGGAACGGAAAGATCCACTTCAGCTTCTTCTTCGACCTCATCCTCAGGATCCTCTACGATATCATCGTCATCGTCATCTTTGCCCTTTTTCATGATTTCGAGTTCAACTTCTCCAGGCTCTGGCACCACATCTATTCCCATCCGACCAAGTTGTTGATAGATATCATCTATCTGATCCGCAGAAAGCTCAATCCCTTGGAGAGCATCCATAATCTCTCGATAGGTTATGGAACCCTTCTTTTTGCCTTTCTGAATGAGGGCTTGGACGTTGTCCATTTTTTGTTCATCGTTCACCTGTCCCCCACCTTTCTTCGGATCATTCTTTTGGGTGCCTACGACCTTACTATTCGCCACGTTTCAACCGCTCTCCTATCTCTTTCAACAGAGCCATAGCCCCTGCCATGTCACCGGATTTTTCTAAAGTTGCCATGCGCGCTTGAAGATCTTCCACTCTTTCCACTACTTGCGTTGAAAGAATGCCCTTTATGCAATCCTCTAAAAGCCGCTCAGTTTGAGATATATCTAACTCTTCCAAGAGCAGGCTAGCCAAACAGCTTTGAACCGTTTCGTCGCTATGCGCGGGCAATACGCCATCCTGGTTGAGATACTTAAAAATTTGCTGGTGTGCCGGAAGTTTCCAAAAGGATTCTCCTAGTCTTTCCTTAATTCTCGGCAAATGAGCCTTATTTTCTAAGAGCAATCGTAAAAGCATTCGCTCTGCGCGATAACCCGCTAAATAGACAGTCGGTTGGGGCTGTTCGATATTACCCTTACCTATAATGGTACCCTTAATATTATCTCTATTTTTCCCAGAACTAACCTGTTTTTGTTGAGAATATTCGTGTTCTCGCTCCTTTTTAGCTTTTTTCGGTTCCTGACTTACAATCTCACGCTGCACAGCTTCCAAAGTAAGGCCAAGTTCCAGACTTAAAAAGCGTTCATACCCTTCTCGTTCAACCGGACTGTTCACTCTAAGAATGTCTGGAGCTAATTTCATCACTATTTCAGCTTTTTCAGGAATAGTCTGTGGAAGCTTGTTCTGGACAAATGTCCGATATTTGAATTCTACATAAGTTAACGCCCGGCTTAATGATCGTTTAAACTCTTCCAAGCCATAGCTCTTTAAAAATTCGTCCGGATCTTTGGCTCCACTTAAGGTTAAAACATCCACTCGGATCCCGACATCACAGAGGATTTCTCCCCCTCTTAAAGCAGCTTGAACACCTGCCTCATCCGAATCATAGAGAAGTACAACGCGTTGTGCATACCGCTTTAATAGAGTCGCCTGATTCCGTGTTAACGCAGTACCTAGAGAGGCCACCGCATTCGGGAACCCAGCATTTTGCAGCGCAATGACATCCATATAACCCTCAACTAATAGAGCGTAACCTTCTTCACGAATTCCTTGGTGCGCACGATGCATCCCATAGAGATGATGGCCTTTATTATAGAACGTGCTCTCAGGAGAATTCAGATACTTAGGCAGTGAATCATCCAGAACCCGCCCCCCGAAGGCAATAGTATGGTAGCGCCGATCAAGTATACTAAAGAGTACGCGATTGCGGAAACGATCATAGTACCGGCTTACTTTACCAGATGTCACTTTTTCTAAGGCCAGCCCTGCTCCTACCAATTCATGTGGCTGAACCCCTCGTTCCTGCATGTAAGTTATTAAGCCATCCCAGCGTTCCGGAGCATAACCAAGCCGAAAGCGGTTGATCGTATCCAGATCGACCTCACGTTTAGCAAAGTAAACTCGTCCGGGTTCTCCTTCTGGCAACCTTACTAAAATGTCCTGATAATAACTGGTAGCCCATTCATGAATTTCTTCCCACCTTCGACGAAGTCGATTTTCTTCTCGTTCCTGCGGAGAGAGTGATTTTTCAGGAAGCGCTACTCCATATCGGCTAGCAAAATTCTGAACACTTTCCACAAAAGACCAGTTTTCCTTCTTCATAACAAATGAAAAAGCATTTCCTCCAGAGTTACACCCAAAACAATAAAACATTTGTTTCTCGGCGGACACTGAAAAACTTGGTGTCTTTTCCGAGTGAAACGGACAAATACCCCAATAGTTGTTCCCCTTGCGCTGGAGACTGACATATTCAGATATTACCTCAATGATATCTGTGCGCAATCGCACTTCCTCGATAATCTCTTCTGGTATAAACTCTTCATGAAGCCGATTGTTCACGTTTCTCGCCTTTCAATTCTCAGCCACAATTAATATAGTTTGTCAACCCTTGTCTTATACAATTCTTCGCCGAGAATTCACAAAATCCTCTTTTTAGTTCTTTAATTCAAGTTGTCAGATTTTATTAGGGGCATGGAGCACTAACTAAGTATACCTAATTCTCCTTTTTCAAAAAGAATACCTGCTTACTTCGACAATTATTTATTCTTACTTTTACCATTGGTCTACTTAGTGCAAATTGTGGTCCCCGAGCCACCCTTTTCCATACTTGAAAAGCATGATAGTATAGATCTAATCAAAAAATCCAACTCAGGTTCTGAAGAGTACAAATAAAGAACTTTATGAGGAAGGTAGATATTTTATGAATAAACGATCTTTTATTTCGCTGATTTTATCAATCTGTCTGTTACTTACTGGCGCCTTTTTGATTGGCTGTAATTCAACTCGAACACAAACAATCAAATCACCCGATAACACAACTGCACCTGCACCAACTTCTCCAGTGGTAACACCCTCTGAATCCACTCCGCAATCTCTTAAGTTAACCCTATATTATCCAAATCTGCAGGCCACAGGTTTGATAGCAGCGAATCGCACGGTTGAAGTAACTAATCAGGAAGTAATCAAAGCAATCTTCAAAGAACTAGCAGTTCCCCCTTCCGGGTTGGAAAAACCACTCCCTGAGGGTACTATTCTTCTCAACGCGTCAATAAGTACCGATGGTATTGCGGCGATTGATCTCTCTCAAGAATTCCAAAAAAACTTTGGCGGCGGTTCCGCCGGCGAACAAATGACGTTGTATAGTATCGTTAACACGCTGACGACTCTCCCTAACATTCATAGTGTTCAATTTCTAATTGATGGCCAAAAGCATCCTGGAATTCTAGGTCATATAGACACCAGCGAACCTATTAAGCGAAATGAGAGCTTTATTTTAAAGAAGGACTAAGTATCAGCGTAAATTAGAGCTTCCGCCAAGCCTTAGTTTACTTCTATTGTCCATAACTTATACTTTTTTATCGGCATCTTCTATTGATTTGCACCTTTTTAATTCCTACGAGCCTTCGCACTTCATTAAATGAAATGAAAAGGCTCGTAGGAATTTTAGTGTTCATACGCTGAGGATGTAATCAATAGTTATCTCTTATTCTCTTACTTTCGAGGAATAAATAAACTTTGGAATAAATCAATGGCATAATTATCTGTGAGCCCTGAGATATAATCAATAACTGCTTGGGTTTCATTCCCACTTGCCCAAATCAAAAAATGCTCAGGTAATTTCGATATATCCTGACGATAATATTCAAAAAGTGCTTGGACAATGTATTGTCCTTTGCGCCGTTCATCACGTAAAGTTACACTATTATACACTCTAGCAAACATAAACTGACGAAATTCCTGCATTGCACTATATACCTCTACTGATTGCTTAATGTGACCTAATCCACGGGATGTCTCAATCATGTCAACCACCATCGTCGTAATCATATCACTCGGTTTCACACCTAGCATTCCTTGAACAGTCACTGGCAAATCACTCGGTGTCAGCAAACCAGCCCGCAAGGCATCATCGTAGTCATGACAGAGGTAGGCTATCCGGTCCCCAGTCTTTACAACCTGCCCTTCAAGGGTTTTTGGTACTCCTTCTCCGGTATGATGTAAAATCCCGTCCAGAACAGGCTCTGTCAGGTTTAAACCCTGTCCCTCGCACGCTAAGACCTTTAAAATCCGAATCGACTGTTCATTATGCTCGAAGTGACTAATAATTCGCCGCAGAGCCTCCTCTCCGACATGTCCGAAGGGAGTATGGCCAACATCATGTCCTAAAGCAATCGCCTCAATGAGATCTTCATTGAGTTGAAGCCCCCGAGCAATTGTTCGACATATTTGGGAAACTTCCAAGCTATGCGTCATCCGCGTGCGGTAATGGTCTCCCGAAGGAGCAATGTATACCTGAGTCTTATGTTTAAGCCGACGAAACGGTTTGCTGTGCAATATCCGATCACGATCCCGTTGAAACTTCGTGCGTATTGGGCACTCCTCTTCTAAACGCTCACGCTTAGCCTCCCAGCTCTTTGCTGCATAAGGTGAAAGGCGTTCCTGCTCTTCTCTCTCCGTACGCTGACGGATACTCAGAATCTCACTCATTTAAAAACCCCCTTATTCGTGCAAGTTGGGGACGGTTATCTCCCCTCCAATACTATAATCTCGTGCAAGTTGGGAACCGTACCCGGCTTGCGCGCCGACTCACGAGGAACAGTCCTTAACGTCAGGCTTCTTTAAATATATTCTAACACATGCTTCAGACATCTTCGTGTAATAACTCCAAATAAACAAACACTGAACAAAAAAGTCCAGTGCTTAAGCCAATAATTCTATTATCTTAGCTTTAAGTTGAGGCAACTCGTTCTGCACCACATTCCAAACAATTTTTAGACTAATTCCCATGTAATCATGTATTAACACATCGCGTAGTCCGTCCATTTATTTCCGTGGAATTTCTTGGTGTTGTTCTTTGGTTCCTTGTGATACTCTCTTTGTAGCTTCTCCGACTATTTAGAGATTCCGAATAACCGCATCCTGAATATTCCGCTTTGGTATTATATGCTACATATTACTTTAATACATCCTTAACTACTTCATCAGGAATAACAAACTCAGGGCTTCCTGATGATCCAGGAGCAACCTCATATTTATCAAAGCAGATTACGATCCTGCCATCATTATTGATATAAAAATTCTGTTTTTCTTTAATATTTTCAAAACCTTCGAATGTTGGATCATCTACCCAATAAGTATTTTCACCTTTCTCATTTTGTCTTTTCATTTCGGCTTTAATATACTCGCTAAGCTTTGTAATATAATCAGAATCCTTCTTAAAGAGGGATGGTAATGTAAGCAAAGTTTTTGTTTTCTTATCTATGGTATAGAACTTATGTGTTGTCGATGATGAACCGACAGTATTTACTATATAGACATCAATTGCAAGAATACTTTCATTATCCGTTCTAACGTCTTTCACCTACATATCTTCCGAATGTTAACGCTTTTACCATTTCGCTCATTCCTGGTATATCAGCTACTGTCGCTGCAAAGACCGGACTTAGATTAAGAGATAAACTAAAGGCAATACCGAGACAAGCAACTAAACCTGTCACCTTTTTCCAAGTATTAGCCGTATTTATTTTAGATGCATTTATGGTAATATCAATCCTTTGTTTTAATGTGTCAGACGCCTTAATCTGCATATACTCTTCCTTCATTTTTTCTAGTTTTTCGTTCATAACGCTCCCTCCATTTCAATTCGAAGTATTTTCAGCGCTTTATAGAGCCTTGTTTTGACCGTATTTAAATTTTCATCGAGAATAAGTGCAATATCTTCAAGAGGCATTCCTTCGAAAAATCTTAAAACCACGAATACTTTTATACTTTGGTTCCAGAACGCCTATCATTTGCTCAAAAGAAATATTGGAAAAGTCATCACCATCATCTTGAACATCCGCCATGTCTTTAGGATCTAAGTACACTATCTTTTTATTTTTTTTAATATTCGTGAGTGCTGTGTTTGCAACAATCCTATATAACCATGTCCCTATCTGATTAGGATTTCTTAATGAGTTTATTGACTTTAAGGCTTTAAGAACACTTTCATTAACTACGTCTTCAGCGTCTTCTTGATTTGTGGTGTATGTATAAGCAAACCGATAAATGCTATTTATATGTTTAGAAATATAGGTTTCAAACAGCTGTTTATTTGTCATCTTATTGCCTCCTTCTGACTGTTAGACTATTGAAATCATTAAAAAGTTTTAAGTATGGCAAATTTAATGTGTCTTTTTTCGGTAAACAGCAACTGCGACGTGTATCACCCTACTTGCACCAATATTCCGAGTGTAGCGAGCGGATATGAGTATTATTTGAAAGGATCATAACTTATCATTCCTACCGCTCCTCTTAGCGTACTTCTAAGAGACGAAGAGGCTGGCTGTGTTCAAATTACACAACCAGCCTCTATCGATTGACCCTTCAAGTAATAAGTTGAAAATCCACAATTGTCGCTATAATATTACTGATGCAGTTTAATATCCATAGATTGACGGTGTAAGATGTCCAGCTGTAAACAGGTAAGCTGAATGTGCTGCAAGAGATTGACTCAGTCTTGATAAAATTCTTCTTTAATCTCATCGTCTGGGTCCCACATTGACCATGCAGCTTCTAATTAAGTTACCTTGATCATTATCGACAAGGTTATTCCTCTTGCATATAAGGATAGTTAACTTCTGTACGAGGAACCAAGGTCTCCTTAATTGTACGTTGACTCATCCAACGATATAAGCTGATGGCGCTGCCAGCTTTATCATTGGTACCTGATCCACGACTGCCACCGAAGGGTTGTTGTCCAACTACAGCACCAGTTGGTTTGTCGTTGATGTAGAAGTTACCGGCTGCATGATCTAAGGCTTTAGAGATCTTGATAATTGCCGATCTATCTTGAGCAAAAACGGCACCTGTCAGTCCATAGATGGTAGCTGTATCGCAGGCTATTAATGTTGATTCGAATTCGTCATTTGGATAGACATAAATGGTCATGACGGGTCCAAAAATTTCTTCTACCATCGTCTTGAAGGTAGGGGTCTTTGCTAAGATGACTGTCGGCTCTACAAAGTATCCGACACTGTCATCGCATCCGCCACCAATGATGATTTCAGCATCGTTCGATTCCCGTGCATAATCAAGATAGGTTCGGATATTCTTGAATGATTTATGATCAATTACAGCGTTCATAAGGTTCGTAAAGTCACGAACATCACCCATCTTAATCTTTCCAATTTCGTTTTCAAGTCGTTCTTTTAATTCGCCCCAGAGACTTTCGGGAATATACGCACGGGATGCAGCCGAACACTTTTGTCCTTGGTATTCGAAGGCACCCAGCACAATTGCACAGGTAAGTGCTTCAATATCCGCAGATTCATGAGCAAAGATAAAGTCTTTACCACCTGTCTCCCCAACAAGACGAGGATAGGTAACATACTTATCAATGTTTTCACCCACTTGATTCCAAATACCGTTGAATACTCCGGTCGAGCCTGTAAAATGAAAGCCTGCCATTTTAGGATGACTCACGACAACTTTACCGAAGTCAACCCCTCTACAGGGTACAAAGTTAATAACACCAGCAGGTAAACCAGCTTCCATAAGGATTTGCATGACGTAATAGTTTGAAAGAACCGATGTTGTTGATGGTTTCCACAAAACAGTATTACCAGCCATCGCTGGAGCTGAAGCAAGGTTACCACCGATTGCTGAAAAGTTGAAAGGAGTGATTGCTGCAACAAAACCATCAAGGGCACGATATTCAACACGATTCCAGACACCATTGGAGTTGGCTGGTTGCTGTTTGTAGATTTCTTGTACGTAGTAAGTGTTAAATCGAAGGAAATCTGCCAATTCACAGATAACATCAATCTCTGCTTGGTAAGCATTCTTGCTTTGTCCAAGCATACAGGAAGCCGATAATTTTGCCCGGTACTTTCCAGTCAACAAATCTGCAGCTTTTAAGAAAATAGTCGCTCTATGCTCCCAAGGCATGTTTTCCCATTCTTCTTTTGCTGCTTCTGCTGCTTCGATAGCCATAAAAAGCTCTTTTTCACCTGCTACAGAGTATACGCCAAGTACTTTTTGATGATCATGGGGACAAATTATGTATGTTTTGTTTTCTGTACGAATTATTTTTCCGCTAATAATTATCGGAACTTCGACTGGGTCCGCTAATTGTCTTTCAAGTTCTGCTTTTAAAGCAGCCCTTTCAGATGATCCTGGCATATAACTTTTTACAGGTTCATTTTCCGGAAGTTTAATTTGGAAATAGGCATTGTTCATATTATTAAATAATTCCTCCTTGTGTACTTTTATAGAGAAGTGGCACTAATGCAAGCCAGATTGATGATATCGGAATTTATTTATCTAAATAATAGCTTACAGTATAAATAGAGCCTGGTAAAATCAAAAGATTATATACATTGCTTCACTTTTTTTGAACTATATGCAGGGCCCTAGCCGGATGTTGTTTGATGCGGTCATTGACAACCCAACATAACATGCATAAAATTTATATTATCCGGGATTTGATATAAAACACTGAACATATATTGTTATTCGATACCTATGTAGGAGAGGTGCTTAACTTGACACTAACAAAATTTGAGATCTTTAATACAATTGTGGAAGTTGGCAGCCTAACCAAAACGGCTGAAAAGCTCAATATGACGCAGTCAGGTGTGAGCTATGCAGTTTCCACCCTCGAAGATGAGTTGGGATTTATCTTACTCAAAAGAGATCGTTCTGGCATAAGCTTGACCAGTAACGGGGAGCGCATTCTTAAACATGTACAAATAATCTTGCACCAAGAGGAGCTTTTGCGGCAGGAAGCGGCTGCAATTAGAGGGGTAAATACTGGTACCGTTCGCCTAGGAACTTTATCCAGTGTTTCAACGCGATGGCTTCCTGGGATTTTATCTCAATTTCATAAAACTCATCCTCTTATCGAAATAAAAACGTACCAAGGGTGTTATGATGAAATGAATGATTGGATATCCAACGGCACGGTTGACTTTGGTTTTTTGTCACTGCCCACCTCAAAGTCATTTGAAGTCATTCCCTTAAAAAAGGACAAACTGGTGGTCCTCTTGCCACCTGAGCACCCGCTGCGACATCAAAAAGTTATCTCCTTCGATCAACTTGAAAATCAGCCTTTTATTATGCCGCAATGGGGTAATGATGACAATATTAAACGCAGTTTGAATGAAAACAAAGTGAAACTACAGATCCAATATGAATTAATGGAAGAACAGACCATCTTAGAAATGGTAAAAATGGGATTGGGGATCAGTATTCTTCCTGAACTAATTTTGCTCAATGTACCCGAAAACGTACACATAGTTGATTTAGATAAACCTCATTATCGTATCATAGGAATTGCAGCACTTTCTCTGAAAGACCTATCTCCCGCTGCGAAAAAGTTTATTGATTGTACTCGTTCTTGGTTACGTGATCATGACCTTCTAGAATTTTAAACAAATATTTGAAAGTGGCTAACCTATAAGTTTAGGTTAGCCACTTTCTATTACATTTTAGCAATGATTTGTCCCATCTGGGAGATGTCGTACCCTCCGATTCCCAGCACTTCATTTCGAAAAGCAGGGGATTGCAAGATACTCATTAATGCCTGAAAATGATGTCGTTCTAGATCTTCCTGTCGTATTACTAAATCATAGCGTTCTTTATGCAGAGGGATAAAATCAAGATTTATAAATTGCATGACTACCTTTTCAATCCCTAAACCAACGTCTGCTTCACCGCGTGCAACTTTGCTCGCTATGGCAAGATGGGTCATTTCTTCATCTCCATAGCCAAGGATATCTTTGTGGTTAATTCCAGAAATTCTTAGTTTCTCATCTAACAATACTCTTGCGCCGGACCCTCTTTCCCGGTTAATAAAACGAACATCTGGTTTGGTTAGGTCACTCCAAGTGGTTATATTCTGAGGATTTCCTTTGGCAACATAAAAGCCTTCCATTCGATAAACCAAGTTAATAATACAGGTCGGATGACCGGGTAAAAGCCTTCGAACATAGGGGGTATTATATTCGTTGGTATCGCTATCCCATAAGTGCGCAGTAACAACGTTCGCCATGCCACGGTAGAGGGCTATGAGACCGTCGATGCTTCCAATATAACGACGCAGGAAGTGAACCTGTGGAAATTGCTTTTCCAAATAGCGGGTTAAGATGTCCAAGACAATATCTTGACCACAAATGACTAAGCTTTCGTCAGATTTAAAACAATGATTTGAGCGGTCGTTCGATATGGGGGAGTCTAATGGGGATGCGACGGGGAATTCTAGGGGATTAAGTCCCTTAGATTTTCGTTTATAATTTTCAATATCAGTACCCTCAACTCGGACTTTGCGACCAATATGGTAAGCTGTTAGCTCCCCCCGCTTTATGAGTTCATAAACTGTAAACTTGGAAATTCTAAGGATGTTAGCAACTTCTTCAGGCGTATAAGAAACATCATTGGACATAGCGAACGCACCTGTCCCTTCTGAATATTTTCTAGCATTGATTAGAAAAAATCATCGCTAATGTACTTGCAATATATTATAACACATTGTACAATGACGATGTAATTCAGTTATCTTAGCTTATGTTTGTTTAAGTTAAACACGAGGTCCCATCTACATAACACCGGCAAGTATAAACTAACATAACTCGATATACTAACTATAGCGAAGGTTGTGCGGTGAGTATATCTCAAGAGGGAGAAATACTTGGAAAAATTGAATAATTAATCTCCGAGCCAGAATGACCTAACGAGCAAATCTATGGTCGCTGGACAGGGCCTTGGCCCTCAGGGTGTTCCCAGAAATAGGTATGCCTTCACGTTTTGAAAAGGAGTAGCTCATATTAGACTGGAACACCAGTTTATTCATGGCTCCCTTTCATGGGAGTCCTATTTTTTTATTCATTGTTCTTGACGAAGGGAAGGGGGTTATTTGTGTTTATACTAATTTAAGGGGACTGGATTTTTCCCCATTACTAATTTCATTAAGAGCAGCTTTCATAGCCACTATTGTGACTTTTTTCTTGGGAATCGCAGCTGCCTGCTTTGTTTCGGGATATCGGGGGAAATTCAAAGGATTGATTGATGGAGTCCTAACTCTGCCTCTGGTTTTACCACCTACTGTGGTAGGATTTTTGCTGCTAATCCTATTTGGTAAGAATGGACCCTTGGGAAAGTTCCTGTTGGCCCTTGGCACGACTGTCATATTCTCTTGGCCCGCTACCGTTATCGCAGCGACGGTTGTCGCCTTTCCCTTGATGTATCGCACAGTCAGAAGCGCCTTTGAACAAATTGATCAAACGATGATCTATGCGGCACGCACCTTGGGCGTCTCGGAATGGAAGATATTTTGGAAGATTACAATTCCTCTTTCTTGGCCGGGAGTCGCTGCAGGTACTGTCTTGGCCTTTGCGCGAGCTTTGGGAGATTTTGGTGCCACACTGATGATAGGTGGTAATATTCCCGGGAAAACCTTGACCATTCCGGCGGCAATCTTCTTTGCGGCCGAGAGCGGAGCCATGGGAAAGGCCTTGATTTGGGTGATTCTAATCGTACTTATTTCGATCATCGTGATGACGCTAATGAATTACTGGACTGATTACCAGCGCAAGATGATTGCGACTATTAGTAGGAGATAATATGGATTTATTGGTTGATATCCAAAAAACACTTCCGGGCTTTGAGCTCGATGTTCATTTCGAGACGGGTCAGGACATTCTTGGACTCTTGGGAGCATCTGGTTCCGGTAAAAGCATGACCTTGCGCTGTATCGCGGGCATTGAAACCCCTGATCAAGGCAGAATTGTTCTCAACGGTCGTATTCTATTTGACTCCCAGAAGGGCATCAATCTCCCCTGTCAGAAGAGAAAGCTGGGTTATTTATTTCAAAATTACGCTCTTTTTCCCAATATGACCGTCGAAGAGAACATTGGTTTTGGGCTTGGAGATAAAAAGCGAGACGCTCAGAGGGCAATCATTAAGAAAATGGTGACGATGATTAAGCTGGAAGGCTTGGAAAAGAGGTACCCCAACCAGCTTTCGGGAGGACAACAGCAGCGCGTTGCGCTAGCCCGGGCTTTAGCGATTGAGCCAGAGGCTTTGCTCCTCGATGAACCCTTCTCGGCACTGGATGACTATCTCAGAAGTCACATGGTTCAACAATTGACGGAAACCATAGCCGACTATCCAGGGGTTACCCTGTTCGTAACCCATAACATGGACGAAATCTATAGCATTTGCAATCAATTGGTCGTGCTCTCACAGGGTAAAATTGAAGCACATGGAGGGACAGAAGACCTATTTCGATCACCGCCAACCCTGATCTCCGCGCAATTAACCGGGTGTAAGAATTTTTCTCGGGCTAACTACCTATCACCATTTGAGTTAGAGGCCTTGGATTGGGGAATTCACTTAATAACCCAGCACGAACTTCCTCAAAAAATTGCTTATGTGGGTATTCGTGCGCACTCGATCGAATGGGCTACTGATGAAAAAAGGGACAATGTATTGTGTGGTTGGCTAAAGGCCACCAGTGAGACTCCCTCTCGGATAACCTTATATCTAAACGTGAAGAATGAGACTCTAAGACAGCATGACCAGCAAATTCAGTGGGAGATCACAAAACAAACTTGGTCGGCTTTGAGGGACAAACCACAACCTTGGAACCTGTACTGCCACCCAGTGGATCTGATTATTGTTTAGCAAGTTAGTAGGAAATGGATGGAGAAAGAGGAGAAGTTTATGGATTTTTTCAATCAATTTCGGAAGTCGACTAAAACTCAGGTTGCCGTAAGACTTGTTGCATGTTTGTTATGTTTACTTGTGTTAGTTCTTTCAGGTTGTTCAAACGCCGTCAAAGAAACCCCAAAACAGGACGACAGCAAAGTTGCACAGACAGAAGCGATCGAGCTGATGATTTCGACGGCTCCCAGTTTGAAAGGCTCTTTCGAAGAGATCAAGAAGCTGTATTCGGTCAAAGAAACTCAAGTAAACCTTGTTTTTAATTATGGGCCGTCCGGTTCACTACAAACTCAGATCGAACAAGGCGCTGCCACGGATATTTTCATTTCCCAAGGAAAGCCGCAAATGGATGCCTTGGAGCAAAAGGGACTGGTCAAGAAAGATTCAAGGGTAAATCTGCTCGGAGATGAACTTGTCTTAATCGTTAAGACAGACAACACAACCCTTAAAGGCTTTGAAGATTTAACGAAACCAGAGGTTAAACATATTGGCATTGGTGAAGCTGAATCCGTTCCAGCAGCCAAGACCACGAAGGAAACCTTAAGCACCCTTAAATTATGGGACACCCTCCAATCAAAAATGGTCATAGGGAAAGACCTCATGCAAGTCATGGCTTATGTGGAGACCGGTAACGCTGAAGCGGGTTTCGTCTGGGATACGATTGCGATCACCTCAGATAAGGTGAAAATCGTGGCGTCAGCACCAGCAAATTCGCATACACCAGTGGTTTTACCAGCAGCAGTGGTGACTGCCTCCAAAAACAGCGAAGCGGCCGTGAAGTTTATGGCCTATTTACAAAGTGATGAGGCCATGAAGATTTTCGAAAAGAACGGTTTTATCAAGGGGAAATAGACTCACAGGAAAAATGGGGGTAAAGACGATGCTCTATATCAGTGACGAAACCATCGACCGCTGGATCAAAGAGGATGTTCCGTATCTCGATTTAACTACGCTAACGTTAGGTATCGGCGGACATCAGGGGAAAATCTGTTTTACAGCTAGAGAATATACAGTGTTATCAGGGGTCGAGGAAGTATTGCGAATCTTTACTAAGCTGGGAATTACGCCGATTCGAGCGCTGTCAACGGGTACCCTTGTTGACAAAGGGGATGTCTTCATTGAAGCTGAGGGGTTAGCATCGAGCCTGCATATGGCTTGGAAGTTGTCGATGAATATCCTAGAGTACTCCTCAGGGATTGCGACCAGAACAAAAAAGATGGTGGACAAGGTCAAAGCAGTGAACCCAGAAATGACGGTACTAGCCACTAGAAAATCGTTTCCCGGAACGAAAGAACTGTCCATCAAGGCCATCCTTGCGGGTGGTGCTTTTCCACACCGACTGGGTTTATCAGAAACCATCTTAATTTTTAAACAGCATCTGGCGTTTCTGGGCGATATTAACGACCTAGCCCGAGTCATTCGACAGAATAAAGCCTATGCCTGTGAAAAGAAGATCATAGTTGAGGTTGAAACGCTGGACGATGCTCGCCTGTTAATCGAAGCCGGAGTTAGCGGATTACAATTTGATAAGCTCCCAGCCAACGATTTGAAACTCATCGTTGCTCAAATCAGGGGAATTAACCCCAATATCGTACTGCTGGGAGCTGGTGGCATCAATGGAGACAACATCGAAGAATTTGCTCATACTGGCATTGATGCAGCTGTGACCACGGCAATGTATTTTGGGAAACCATCCGACATTGGAGTGACGATGGTGAGAATTTAACGGTTGATTCACGGAGAGAATTAATCATCTTCTCTATTCAAAAAACATTATAAATCCTATCTTAGAGCCGGAATAAACCAAATGCTAATTTTTCTCAGTGGAACTTGTCGTTCCGCGAAAGTACCTGGAACCTCCGCGGAACGACAAAAAACTGCATACCAAGACTGTACCGCCGAGTACATATCATAATTCATGAGGGGGAGCATAAATGAAAAAAGGATCATGGCTATTACTATTCAGTTTGTTATTAATCCTATCTTTGGCAGGCTGCAGTGCAGGAGGTACTAACCAACCGGCAACAAACGTCGCAAAGGTTGAAACCACAGAAATCATGGTATCTGCCGCAGCCAGTTTGAACGATGCATTGACCGACCTCCAAAAAGCGTATGCTGAGAAAACTCCTGAAGTAAAGCTTACCCTTGTTTTCGGGGCTTCGGGTACTCTCCAACAACAAATCGAACAGGGTGCCCCAGCAGACCTCTTTATCTCTGCAGGAAAGACACAAATGGATGCCCTCGAACAAAAGAATTTATTAGTTAAAGAGAGTAAAGTCGACTTAGTAGGAAATGAGTTAGTGCTGGTTGCTGGGAAGGATAACACCAAGGTTACATCCCTCGAAGATCTGACTAAAGCGGAGGTTGATAAGGTTAGCATTGGTACACCTGAGTCCGTACCTGCTGGAAAATATGCGCAAGAATCCTTGACGAATCTCAAGCTGTGGGATGCATTAAAGCCAAAGTTCGTGTTGGCTAAGGATGTGACTCAGGTCCTGAATTATGTAGAAACAGGAAATGTGGAGGCAGGACTTGTCTACCAATCCGATGCTCAAGGGTCCACAAAAGTTAAAGTCGTAACAGTAATCCCTGCAAGCAGTCACAAGCCCATTGCTTACCCTGCCGCTGTTATTGCAGCTACTAAAAACAAACAAGCCTCAGAGGACTTTCTAAAGTACTTACAGAGTTCAGATGCCCAAAAAATCTTTGTAAACTATGGGTTTAAGACCTTAGCAAAATAAATTAGTTTTTTGGGGGAACCTTATGGAATTTAGCTTTATTCCGATTATTTTATCTCTGAAAGTTGCCTTTGCCGCCGTTATTATTGTCACTTGTTTTTCTATACCTATAGCGGCACTTATGGCCAAGCGTGAGTTCATGGGCAAAGATGTCGTCGAGTCTATCATTACTTTGCCCCTGGTGCTCCCCCCTTCAGTTATCGGCTTTATGTTGCTTTATGTCTTTGGGAAGAATGGTCCTTTAGGTAAATTATTCGAACAATGGTTTCAGACTAGAATTGTCTTTACCCTAGCGGGAGCCGTGATAGCGGCAGCTGTCGTAGCTTTCCCATTAATGTATCAAGCTGTGAAGGTTGCCATCGAGGGTGTTGACCAAAATCTAGAGAAGGCAGCTCGTACATTGGGGGCTAGAGAACTAAAGGTGTTCTTTACTATAACCCTTCCGTTAGCCATAAATGGTATTGTTGCGGGTCTAGTCTTGGCCTTCGCCCGGTCTCTGGGGGAATTTGGAGCAACCTTGATGATCGCTGGAAATATACCCGGCAAGACGCAAACAATGCCTATTGCCATATATTTTGCTAATGAAGCGGGCGATACAACTCAGGCAAGCATCTTGGTTGTGATCATGACGGTCTTTAGTTTTCTCGTCATTTACGGACTGAACCGGTGGGGGAAACGATCTCAACGTGATCGCATTCCCAAAGGAGGCACCTCATAATGCTAAAGGCTCATTTCAAAAAAAAGTTACCTACCTTTGAGCTTGAAGTCGATATTTCGTTGAGTGATGGAATTCTTGCCCTTGTGGGTCCCTCCGGCGCCGGCAAGACAACGATTCTGCAGTGTTTGGCAGGCCTTCAGACTCCTTCGTGGGGGGAAATTAAAATCCACGACAAGGCTGTCTTCGCTTCTGAGCGTAGTGTAGATATTCCAATCAGGAATCGACGCCTAGGGTATGTATTTCAAGATTATGCTCTCTTTCCACACATGACTGTTGAGAAGAATGTGATGTATGGTAAGCCCCAAAAAGGGAGTATCCCCAATAAAGTCCTTACCGTTTCCAATGTCTTAGAGATGCTAAAGATCGAACATCTTCGAAATCGTTATCCTAATCAGATTTCGGGTGGGGAAAAGCAAAGAGTTGCTCTTGCTCGTGCGTTAATGACTGAACCCGAACTTCTGTTGCTCGATGAACCTCTTTCAGCACTAGATCAGGACACGCGGAGTGCACTCCAACAAGAGTTGCTTAAGCTCCAAGCTCAATGGCAGATTCCCTTTATCTTAGTAACGCATGATATTAAGGAAGCAGAAATGCTGGGAAATCAGATTATTAGGCTGGAACATGGTAAACAACAGGAGATCAGGAAGCTTAATAAAGCCCAATGAATGAACCTGCCCTGGAACCTACAATTTCTCCAGCTTCAAGCCTGTCTCATGACCATTAAGATTCTGCTTTTCCAAACTAGCATCCTTAATTCTCTCAATATTGTTTGCTAGAGTCTCTTGTTTTATATAGTCTTCATATAGTTTAACAGCCTCAGCTATTTCCTCATCGCCATCATAGTAGATTTTGATTCTGTCCATCATTTCATAGTCATTAGATTTTCTCATTTGCTGTACCTTGGAGACAAACTCCCGCGCATACCCTTCATCGATCAGCTCTTTGGTAAGGGTTGTATCAAGTATTACAAATAGATTGTCCTCCACGGTCATTGTAAAGCCTTCTTTAGCCGCGATCGTAGTGATGACATAGTCCTTAACTAGGTCTACACCTTCGCCCTCTACCTCAATCGAAATCGTTTCTCCAGCTTCTAATCTAGGCACAAGGTCAGACGCGTCAAGGGCTGCCAGTGCTTTGCCTAAGGATTTTACTTTTGAACCAAAGATAGACCCTGCTACTTTGAAATTAGGCTTTAAGCTAAAGTGCATATACTGGCTCAAATCCTTGGCAAACACAACCGCCTTAACATTAAGCTCTTCCTTGATTAAAGGAAGCATGTAGTCGATCAATTGCTCATATTTACCGTCGATCAAGATCTGTCGGACCGGTTGTCGCACCTTGATTCTGACCTGTTCCCTTGCTGCCCTGCCTAGACCCACTAGATTTCTCACCAGATCCATTCTAGTTTCCAACTCGCCATCGATCAGGCTTGAATCGGCGACGGGGTAATCCGCTAGATGAACGGATAGTTCATCAGTCAAACTTCGATAGAGTTCTTCGGAAATATAGGGCGCAAAGGGAGCCACCAGCTTGGATAATCCCACGAGTATTTCATAGGTCGTATTGTTGACCGCTTTCTTGTCATCCGTAAGCTCTGAACCCCAGAAACGCCTGCGCGAACGTCTTATATACCAGTTCGAAAAATCCTCATTGACAAACACAGTGATCTTTCTCACTGCTTTGGTCAGATCAAAGGCACTTAAATCTGACTCGACGCCTTTTAGAAGGCTGTTATATTTTGATAGTACCCATCGATCAAGCTCGGGTCGATCCTGGTAAGCAATAAAGAAGTCTCGTGGGTCAAGCTTATCCGTTTCGGCATACAAGGAAAAGAAAGCATACACATTTCTCATCGTGCTGAAAAATTTACTCTGTACTTCCTTGATCCCTTCGATATCAAATTTCGTTGGACTCCAAGCCGGAGAAACGTGAAGTAAATACCATCTTAAAGCATCCGCTCCATATTGATCAAACAATTCAAAGGGATTGACTGTATTTCCTTTGGACTTAGACATCTTATGCCCATCCTTATCGAGAACCAAATCATTAACCAGTACTCGTTTATAAGGTGCGATTCCCTTGATGAAGGTTGAGATCACAAGTAGAGAATAGAACCAGCCTCTGGTCTGATCAATACCCTCACAGATATAGTCGGCGGGAAAGAGCTGATCAAAGTTCTCGCTATTTTCAAACGGATAGTGATGCTGAGCAAAAGGCATGGAACCACTGTCAAACCAACAGTCAATCACATCTTTCACCCTGGTCATTGTCCCGCCACATTTTGTGCATTTAAGGTGAATATCATCCACAAAAGGCCGGTGCAATTCAAGCGTTGTTTCATCCAGCGTTTCCACCGCGTTTTCTACCAGTTCCTTTCGAGAGCCAATCGATGTGGTGTTTCCGCAATCGCATCTCCAGATATTCAGCGGTGTTCCCCAGTATCGAGTTCTGGACAAGGCCCAGTCATTGGCGTTTTCCAACCAGTTGCCAAACCTTTTTTCTCCGACAAAATCAGGATACCACTCAACGCCTTTGTTGTTCTCAACCAATTGATCTTTAAATTTTGTGACTTCGATATACCAGCTCGGTTTAGCATAATAAAGGAGTGGAGTCTGACATCTCCAACAGTGAGGATAGTTATGCTCCATTTTTTCTTTCTTAAATAATTTTTCTTCCCCGTGCAACCATTTGATGATATCGAGATCCGCATCCATAACAAAGCTACCTTTCCATGGAGTGATCACAAATTTTCCTGTTTCATCGACAGGCTGTAGAACTGGCAAATTATACCTCTTGCCAATGTTGTAATCATCCTCCCCAAAGGCTGGGGCAGTATGGACAATTCCCGTGCCATCCTCTGTCGTTACATAATCGCCGACCGTAACAAAGAAGGCCTTCTTATCCGCTTTTACAAACGGCATTAACTGCTCATATTCTACGAACTCAAGATCTTTTCCCTTGATTTCTTCCAGAACTTCAAACTCTTCTCCCAAGACTCTATGGGATAAAGTCTTGGAAACATAATAAATCTCCTCATTTTGCCTAACTCTCAGATAGACCTCTTGAGGATTGACAGTCAGTGCCACGTTCGAAGGAAGCGTCCAGGGCGTCGTCGTCCAGACCAGAAAGAACTCTTCGACCTCTTTTCGCTTAAACTTTACGAAGACGGTGTTAGTCTTTATTAACTTATAGCCCTGGGCTACTTCATGGGAGGCCAGCCCAGTTCCACAGCGTGAACAATAGGGCAGGATTTTGTGTCCTTCATAGATCAAACCTTTTTTGAAAAACTGATCAAGTATCCACCAAACGCTCTCAATGTAATTATTATCGAGGGTGACGTAGGGATGGTCCAAATCGATTGAATATCCCATTCGTTTGGTCATATCTCGCCATTGCTTCTCATAGCTGAACACCGATTCCCGACAGTTCTGATTAAACTCCGCAATTCCATAGGCTTCAATTTCCTGCTTGTTGGTAAGTTTAAGTTGTTTCTCTACTTCGAGTTCCACAGGAAGACCATGAGTATCCCATCCAGCTTTACGCTTGACCTGATAGCCCTGCATGGTTTTGTACCGGCAAACTGAATCCTTTAAAGTTCTGGCTATGACGTGGTGTATTCCCGGTTTGCCGTTGGCCGTGGGAGGTCCTTCATAGAATACGAAGGGTGTTTTACCTTCCCTAGTTTGGATGCTTTTATCTAGTATCTTATGATCGTTCCAGTAATCGGCTATTTCACTTTCTTTTTTCGCTACGGGTAGATCCGTTAGCGGTTTGAAGTTAGACATATTCATCTTCCTTTCATGTTGGGTTCAAATATCGTGTAAATAACATCAAAAAGTCCCTAAGTCAATGACTTAGGGACGGATTATCCGCGGTACCACCCTTGTTATTAATGGATAGCTTAAATAAACAATCCACTAATCGCTTAAAACATGTAACGTATGTCTACGGAACAGCTTAGATTATTTCAGCCGCTCAACTCCAAGGTGATCTTCATAAAAAACCTTCGTCATAATCTTTCACCCGAGGATTATGTCTCTAAAACCCAAGTCCTTTATTACTATCCTTATCATGGTCGTTAACAATATTTTATACTATATCCAAACGATTTAACCTATATGCATCATATTCCAGTTGCTTAAACATTGTCAAGGGCACTCCACTCCAACTACAAAACCTTAAGACAGACGTACTCAGTAAATTCCCTGGCTAATTTATCCAAGGCCTCAGCACGCCTAAAACAAACGGCAAACTAGTATTTCCAAAGTTTATGGGTACGCATTATAAGGAATGAGATAGGCGCGCTTGCGAACTTTGATAATGTTTTTTATTAAAAAAGGTCGAAGTGTTATAATATAACTACAAAAAGAAAAAAGCGTTAAAGTATTTGACAATTTCCCATAATGTTGTGATATTTGTGCGATGCCCAAAAACAACAGGCAAATGTTCTTCAGTACTCCCACCAAATTAACGACAAAACTCTTTTTTATGTGATTCGTAAAGATGAAATTAAGCAGCAACCGAGATATATTGTATCCTTTGCCTGGGGCAATTACCCCAATAACCTTGCAATGTCCATGTTCTGGCGATTGTTGTTGCTAATGCTGATTTCATTGCTGCTTAGTTGGCCTGTCTCTTTATTTCTAGCACGCTATATCTCCAGGCCGCTTGTATTGATGGAGACTCAGGCAGCTCGCATAGCCGAGCGTGATTGGTTTGGTTCGAGCCGTTTGTTCTGGATCGGCGTGACGAGATCGGCAAGCTAGGCCGTGCGTTTGAAAACATGCGCCAGCGCCTGGTTAAACAGGATAAGGCTCAGCAGTCTTTTCTACAGAACATTTCACATGAATTGAAGACTCCGGTGATGGTTATCCGCAGCTATGCCCAGTCTATGCTGGATGGCATATATCCAAAAGGAACGCTGGACGAAAGCATTCTAGTTATCAATGGCGAGGCGGAGCGACTGGAAAAACGTATTCGCGACCTGCTGTATTTGACGAAGCTTAATTATTTATCAACAAAGGAGAAAAAACGGGAATCGTTTAATCTGACTGAATTACTTGAACAGCGCTTGGAGAGGTTTCAATGTCGTCGGCCAGAATTAATATGGACTGTAAAATTAGTGTCTTTCTGCACTACAGGCGACCGTGAACAGTGGGGAGTAGCTATCGATAACATGCTTGATAACCAGATACGCTATGCCGTAAAACGGATTGTCTTGTCGCTGGATGCACTAGCGGATACCACAGAGAAGGTTCTGTTACGTATCTGGAACGATGGAAACAGTATTGAAACTGAATTGATCGACTCACTGTTTGAGCCGTTCCAAATCGGCAAGGATGGTGAATTCGGTCTGGGATTGGCTATTGTTAAACAGATCACAGAATTTCACGAAGCCAAAATATGGGCCAGTAATGAAGCGGACAACGAGGAAGAAGGTGTAGCCTTTTACATTGAGCTAGGTTGAGGATATTGCCTACCAACTTTTACCTTCAAACATCATTTTGGGACAGCCCATATTTGCACCAATTGCACGATGTACACACTTTCCGCGTATGGCTTTTTTATATATGGGATTCTGATTAAAGGACCAATCAATTTTTAACCATTATGGAACATTTTTATCTATTGCATAAATTGTTTTTTACTACTCCATATGTCCATACATTGACGGGATAAGGTGTCCAGTATCTGACAAAAAAGAGACCAACGTATATTTGTTTGTCTGTTAGTCTCTTCTCCTAACCTTCTTTATAGAAAGAGAAACCATTCTAACGTTATCCAGATCGATCTTCCCTAAATTCTCGAGACATTCTTTTATTCCAATCGTCAAATCCTGCGGCGTTGTAAATGCTTTAGCCTTGGCAACGACAACTTTTTCTTCAAAATCTAAGAGTACACCATCCGTGTAAGTACCCCCGGTATCTATCCCTAATATGTAAGACATGGCTATCACCACCCAAAATAATTGCCAGCACTAGCCAGCACCGTTACAGCCAAGGTATTACGCTTATAAAAAGTTCATCTATCAGATGAGTTCGTATAGATTAAACTGGATTAAACTCGTGGATGATACCACTAATTAGATTAATATCCCGTTAGAAAACTCTTAAAAGAAGCTTTCTTGGGTAACCATCATTTTTGGGGGAATCACGACAAAATCCCTATCCCAATCTCCAGTTACTAATCTCTCTAAAAATCGACAGGAACCCTTTCGTTCTTCAAGTTCAGCTCCCATAAAGTCAGCTACTTGTTTTGAATAGTCCATAAGTGAGCCATAATCTCCAACTTCTGTATCGATGAAAACAAGTCTCTTGTAATGGTGATATTCAGTATCAATAATATACTTAGCATTCACTTCACCGTATTTATCACAATATCTCTGATACTCTGCCAATGGTTCAGCACCTTGATCGATCCATCCCTTGCTTAGATAGATGGTTCCTGGAGATTTGTCGAATTCCTGCTGGTAAAGCTGTCGTGAACCGAGCAAGAGGCTTATGCAGTCGTGAACCCTAGGGATAACCAGCGTGTGAGTTCTCGAATGAAGATTTACAACTCCGTTCGAACACAATCCATAGCCGAAAAGCAGGGTATCATGTTCTTGGTCTGCATCGATTCTGGCTTGCAACTCTGAGTTAAGTTTTTTAGGTTCGCGATGAAGTGCGTAGGGCAACAGTTCATAGGACATACCTTGAGGTAGCACTTTTTCAATTTCATCGGCCATGGTACTACACACAAAAACCTTTGCTTTCATGGTCACAATCCCCTCTCTTCTTGACAGTATCCGGAGGCAATGATCTCGAAGAACTCTTCAATAAAAACCGTACCAAACTCCGTCTCACTCGTCACTTTATCCTGATTTACGGTGATCTCTGGGTTGGCTATGCCCGCCTTATGGGCATTTTCTATGACAATTTCCTTACCCCTCGTTAGAATTCTCTCGCAGGCGTCATCATAGTACATAAAGGCCTCGCAGCCCCATGGAGCGTGGACTTTGAACCCCGGTTTAATTAAGGCAGTGATCTTCTCGCTAACCTTTCCCATGGCTGCCCCGATCGCACTAGCTACTTCACTGTGCTCAGGAATTATCATTTCGGTATTTAATAGCTGACCCACCGCAGGTAAATAGGCTTTTACGGGAGCTCCGATCGCGACAATTGGGTAATTCAAGTTGATTGGAATACGTATATCCGAGTCCATTGCTTGCTTGAAAAAAGGCTCTAGGAAAAACTTAAAGTTCGCATCCTTCAAATCGAGCTGATAACCTTGTTTGGAAGCAATACTCTGCAGCGTAGAAAGAGCCAGTGATTGAGTCATCGTCTCTAGACATTTTGTGGCAAAACTCTCATGACTACAGCCATAGGTATTAGCAAGGATTCTTGCTCCTTCGAGTGCAGCCTCGACATTCCATTTTTTCAAAAGACCAAGGCAATGCAGGGCATCTGTCGGAGTAAACGAAATACGCCCAATAATTCCCGCTTGTTCGAGAGAACTAAGCGCAAATGGGCTGACGTATTTCCCAATTCGTTCTTTTAAAATCAGGCCATTATGGGGCCCATCCTCAAGTGCCTTGACAATCAAGCTTTCATCCCGGCTTAATCTTTCTAAAGTACGAGGGGGTTTAACGATTATCCAGCAATCCATGGTTTGGGCGTTAAAGCTACTCCCGTTACTCAAGGGTTTTGAGCTTTGGATTTCCCTAAGCTCCTTCACTAAATAGGGATAGTGCAAGCTAATAACACTCAGCGGCCTCACGCGAGTTGGGCCAATACCGAGCTGACCCTTTCCTTGAACTGTAATATAACTATCCCCGCCGATCCCAAATGTACTGATTCCCGCTGTATTGATATGGGTTTTCCACCCTGCGACGATGGCTCCTTCGTCATGCATTCTCCAACATTTATGCTTGACGATTCCGATGTCAGAGGTAGTGCCGCCCATATCCAGCGTTAAGAACGTTTCCAAACCCGAGAGAAACATTGCGCCGACAATACTTGCGGCCGGTCCCGACAGGATTGTCTCAATGGGCTTTTCGAGTGCTTTTTCTTCCCTAATTAAAGATCCGTCCCCTTTTACTACCAACATGGGAACTTCAATTTTCTTTCTTTTAAGCACTTGTTTCACGGCTTTTAACAAGTCGGCGATGATTGGCAACAATTTAGCATTCAAGCAGGCCGTTACAGTCCGTTCATAGAGCCCGATACTTGAGCTTAGCTCGTGGCCACATACTATAGGGACATCCCATTCCCTTCGCACTAACTCTTTAGCTTGATTCTCATGCTCCGGATTTCTGATACTAAAAATCCCGGAGATAGCCAAAGTATCCACTTCACCTTTCATTTGCCCGATGACGTTGATAAGCTCATCCGTGTCAAGTTCACATTTTGCCATTCCAAGCCCATCGTGTCCGCCTGAAACCATACTAATCTTATGGGCTGGGTAAATTCCGGCAGGTTTATTGCCGATCAGAATCAACCCTACTTTACCACCACGTCCTTCCACGATCGCATTGGTAGCGAGGGTTGTCGAAAGAGAAACCATCTTAAATCTGTAAAGGATCAAATTCCCCTATGTTATCAATGCACTCTTCGATCCCAATCGTCAGATCCTGGGGTGTTGTAAAGGCTTTGGCCTTAGCGACGACCACTTTGTCCTCAAAATCCAAGAGCACACCGTCCGTATAGGTTCCTCCGGTATCGATTCCTAAAATAAAGGACACTGTTTTCACTCCTCTTTTACAGAAATGGGTTTACTCCTCGATACTATGTACAACATTAAGATGCAATTTTTATGCCATCGGTAAATATTGATACTCTCACAGGGATGGAGGGGCAGTCAAGTCAACTTTAACTTTATCTTTAATTTTAAGTCATTTCCGACTCCTGTGAACTCGTTCAGCTAAAGCTGAACATCGAGTCTTCGGTGAAGTAAGTCTCCAGTGACGATAGTGTCCGGTGGACACTATCGCCGAAGGCGCATGCTCCATAGAGTACTGACCGCCTAAGGATTACTTATGCCGAAGGCGCAGATCTACTGATGAATACTTTCGCGCGTAGGATGGACTCTACCTCCTTCGCCGCTAAGTGTTCCTGTTGGGAAAAGCGGCTCGGCGAAACCAATCCTCAGCGCGATCGTATTCGTTAAGGGCCGTGCGCTTCGGCGATACTCTCCACTGGAGACTATCGTCACTGGAGGCTTTCGTCACCGAAGCAGAGGACGAGGACCCACTCCCACTTGAAGAAGTGGGAGTATTACGATTGGATAAATATCAATCCAAAACATTGGATTACGAAGTTTCCATGTACATAAGACAATGGCTAATTTCATTGTTGTATCGATCCTTAGATTTTGATGACATATGGATATCTTTGATAAAAAATGATTTCACAATGTCATGGGTAATCTCAGAAGGCTGGTTTATGCCTGCAAACTCAAAAAACAAAAAGAAACGCGAGCAAGCGTTTCTTATCTGAGTCAGGTATGAAGTCCCATAGGCGTAAGGTAACGTTGCAAGATAGTTGTCCAAGAATGTTCTGCCCCAGTTTGGAAGCTGAGTGTAAGGTGACGTATTAAATGTGTTCACCGACCTTAAAACATAACAATAAAGTCGTTTAGAACTGGTTGCTTCTATTTCGACATAAAGTTACTTCTGTAATATCTGAATAAGGTTTCCACATGTATCGTCAAAGACAGCTATTGTGACTTCGCCTATTTCTGTCGGCTCCATAGTAAACTTCACGCCGTGTTCTAATGATAATGCTAATATTTTACATCAGTTGCTCATCTTTATTACCAGACTAACCCAAAATTTCACAATAAGAAATAGGGTACTATCTCTTAATTCTAAAAGACAATACCCATATATATTTTTTAAATATACTCTATAAACCTTGATAGATAAGGATTGGATAGCTGTGCTTATACTATTTGCTTTATTATTTAATTGACCCTTGATTCTTTATCGCTGCCTGAGCCTTATCTATCATAAAAGACCAATCTCTTTTTCATATTGAAACACTTTATGTAATCATAAACTAAATTGGAGTAATCAGAGGCATAATTCTCATCTCCTTTTTCGTGAGTCAATTATAGCTTTCTTCGTCTTATTTTAGGCTTTTATTCTGTTTTCCAGCCTACGATAACCAGCCATAGTCCTGGCGTGTATCTACAACTGCGTCCACATATACGGTGTTTTCCTTGATCTGATAGACCAATAGATACCTTTTCTCCAATAAGAGTTTTCGGTATTTTTCTGAAGGAATCAGCTTGTCAATCAGCCCTGGATTTCTTTCTGGGAACTGTTCTAATGACTTTGCCCTTACCTGAAAGTCTTCAATTAACCACGTGGCTGCATGCTCACTAACCTGTGCCAGAAACCGTGCGTGTGATATCAGCATTTGCTTGGCCTCATCGGAAATAACTACGGTGTACCGTTTATTTTCGCTGTCCATCTAGCACCTCTCGGACTGCTGATTTCATCATAGCAGAGACCTCGTCAATGGAATAACCTGGTTTTCCATTCAGCCTGCCTTCTTCTGCAACAACCAGGTTTTCCCGTAGCCGAAGCATACTTTCCCTTCTTGCATAGGTTTCTATATCCATGACCACGAGATCCCCTTCTCCGTTTTTCGTAAGATAAACCGGTTCTCCTGACCGCTTGCACAATTCAGAAATCTCATTATAATTTTTGCGGATTGCTGCGGACGGCTTGATATTCATCATATAAATCACCTCTCTTGGTAGCAATAAAATACACTTATTATATGCTTATTATACTACCACCGAATCGATTTGTTGTCTATAAACATTACCTAGAACCAGATACTCCTAATTTTTGTACGTATCCCGGTTTTGAGAGCTTTGCCTATATTATTTTAAGCCCTTATTTTGATTGGTCTTTTCAATGCTGATTTCATTTAAAGATTGGCTCAAAAATCAGAAACGAAAATAGGGTATTGTCTCTTAAATTACTAAGAGGCAATACCCTTACTTTATATTTTCTATTAAGTCTCCAAAGCCTTGGTATATAAGACTTTCGGAGTCTCATTCATCCTGTTTTATTCCTTACTTAGATCGGTCTTTGTTGATTACAGCCGCCTGGGCGGCAGCCAATCGAGCAATCGGTACGCGGAATGGAGAGCAAGAGACATAATCCAAACCGACCATATGGCAGAATTCCACAGAGTTCGGTTCCCCGCCGTGCTCACCACAGATCCCTAAGCCAAGAGCTGAGTTTGTACTCCGACCAAGATTTACGCCGATGCCGATGAGCTTACCAACCCCCTCGCGATCTAATACGACAAAGGGATCTGTCTTCATGATTTTCTTATCGAGATAGACCGGGAGGAACTTTCCTTGGGCATCATCACGAGATAAACCCATGGTCATCTGGGTCAGATCATTAGTTCCGAAAGAGAAGAAATCTGCAACCTTTCCGATCTCATCAGCCAAGAGCGCCGCGCGCGGCACCTCAATCATGGTTCCGACTTTATAGTGAAGCTGAACGTTTTGTTCTTGCATAACCTCTGCCGCAGTATCGTCTACCAACTTTCGCATCATCAGGAATTCTTCTTTCCCCATGATTAGTGGAATCATGACTTCTGGATGAATGTCGTACCCTTCTTTGATCAAACGTGCACTAGCTTGGAAAATCGCCCGTGCTTGCATAACCGTAATTTCAGGGAAGGACACGCCAAGGCGGCATCCACGATGGCCAAGCATTGGATTCAATTCAGATAAGGCCCGAACATTACGTAACAAAGCTTCTTTTTCATGTAAGGACGTTAGATCAGTTTTGCTAATTCTAAGTTTTGTGATCTCCACCACCAACTCCTCAGAATGGGGAAGAAATTCATGAAGTGGAGGGTCGAGCAGCCTAATAGTCACAGAGAACCCCTGCATAGCCTTCAAAATACCGTAGAAGTCCTCTTCCTGCATGGGTAAGAGCTTAGCTAAAGCAGCTTCGCGATCTTCAAGGGATTGAGCCAAGATCATCTCTTGAACAATAGGTATCCGCTCAGGGTCCATAAACATATGTTCCGTCCGAGTCAACCCGATCCCAACCGCGCCAAAATCACGAGCATTAGTCGCTTCTGTTGGACTATCAGCATTGGCCATAACCCGAAGTCTAGCAATATCATCCGCCCAACCCAAGAACTCCTTAAATCCTTCGCTTAGTTCTGGATCGACCATGGATACTTCCCCTTTGATCACTCGACCAGTTGATCCGTCGATAGAGATGATCGTTCCTTGGGGATAATCCACCCCATTAATGACAAACAAACCTTGGGTATAGTCAATCTTTAAAGCATCGCACCCACAGACAGCCGGTTTGCCCATATGACGGGAGACAACAGCCGCATGGCTTGTCATACCGCCACGGCTCGTCAGAATCCCCTGAGCTGCCAAAATACCCCGGATATCATCCGGTGTTGTTTCCGTGCGCACCAGAATTACTTTCTCACCGAGATTTCCTAACCGTTCCGCTTCCTCAGCACTTAAGACAATTCTGCCGGATGCAGCTCCTGGCGAAGCAGGTAACCCTTTGGCCAGAACTTGGAGCTTTGAATCCGTGTCCATACGGCGATGTAATAGATGTTCTAATTGATCCGGTTCGATCCGCATCACTGCTTCTTCTTTCGTAATCACGCCTTCGTGGAAAAGTTCCACAGCCACTCGGATTGCTGCCGAGGCAGTACGTTTGCCATTTCGAGTTTGGAGCATATATAGTTTACCGCGCTCGATGGTAAATTCAATATCCTGCATGTCTCGATAATGAGATTCTAGTCGTTGGGAAGCCTCCACAAATTGATTATAGATCTCTAAATTTTCCTGCGCCAAGGTAGCAATCGGGTTCGGTGTTCTAATGCCTGCAACCACGTCTTCCCCTTGAGCATTCATTAGGTATTCACCATAAAGTGCACTTTCCCCTGTGGAAGGATTACGGGTAAAGGCCACGCCCGTTCCTGAATCAGATCCCATATTTCCAAAGACCATGGACTGAACATTAACAGCTGTTCCAATGTCATTTGGAATATTATTGATTCTACGATAAACATTAGCACGGTCGTTATTCCACGAACGGAAAACTGCCAAGACTGCTTGTTCTAACTGAGTTCTAGGGTCCATGGGAAACGGGTTGCCAGTTTTACGTTGAATCTTTTTCTTATACTCACTTACCATCCATTTGAGGCTCTCCGCGGAAAGCTCGGAATCATAGTGGACTCCCTGTTTTTCTTTGGCAGTCTCCAGTATCTGTTCAAAAATATAATGCTCTACTTCTAAGACAACATCCCCAAACATCTGGATAAAGCGCCGATAACAGTCCCAAGCAAAGCGCTCATTTTGAGTGTTCTCAGCCAAAGCTACCACAGTCTCATCATTAAGGCCCAAATTGAGAACCGTATCCATCATGCCCGGCATTGAGAACTTTGCCCCTGACCTTACCGAGACGAGAAGTGGATTTTTCGGATCTCCAAAGAGTTTACCCGTAGCTGCTTCAACCTCAGCCAAAGCAGGCCAGACACCTTCCCATACCCCATCTGGCAACGTTTCACCATTGCTGTAATACTCGTTACAGGCTTCCGTGGTAATTGTAAATCCTGGAGGAACCGGCAAACCAATTTGGGTCATCTCGGCCAAATTGGCCCCTTTTCCACCCAATAAATCACGCATTGAGGCCTTACCTTCTTGGAATAAGTAAACATATTTCTTACTCATTTCGATCCCCCTTAAATAACATTTCTAGAACGATACTCGCAGTTTCTTCAACTGCTTTACCAGTTGCATCGATAATTGGACAGCCTATCCGCCTCATGATACCACGGGCATATTCCAGCTCTCTCATGATCCGATCCAGGTTAGCATAATCTGCTGTCGCTCCCAGCCCCAGAGTTTTTAAACGTTCTGTTCTAATCTGGTTAAGCAATTCGGGTCGCAGAGTTAAGCCAATCACTTTCCGTGAAGAAATACAAAAAAGTTCCTCAGGAGGATCGACTTCTGGAACTAAGGGAATATTAGCAGCTTTAAGCCCTTTGTGAGCTAAGTACATACTGAGTGGAGTTTTCGACGTTCGAGAGACACCAATCAGAACAACATCAGCATAAAGTACCCCGCGCGAATCTTTACCGTCATCATATTTCACAGCAAATTCGATCGCTTCCACCTTACGAAAATATTGTTCATCTAAGCGATGGATAATATTTGGCGTATGTGTGGGGTCCATACCCGTTTGGCTGCTAAGAGCGCCAATTAGAGGACCCAATATATCAACAGTTTTAAGCCCTTTTTCAGAGGCCTTTCTCTCTATATAATCTCGAAGATCTTTAAGTACCAGGGTATAAACTAAGATTGCTTGCTCGGCAATGGCCTCTTCCATAATATCTTCCAAATGAGCTTGATCCCGTACGTAGGGAACCCGACGGATCCGAGTCTTTACGCCAATGAATTGTGCTGCCGCCGCCCGACTTACAAACTCAGCCGTCTCTCCAAGTGCATCTGAAATGACATAAATCACCGACATTTGAGCCGTCACATTCACACCTCCGAATTCATTCGAAGTCTACTCTGACTTCTATTTACTGACCTGGTGCCCTCCAGCCTCTGATTTCCGACCTCTACCTTTGGCTTCTGCCTCTAACCTCTGGATTGCCTTCTGCCTCTGCATCTGACTTCCAGTCTATGACTTCAGCACTCGTCCTTAGTCCAAGTCCTTTATGTAATAGGCTCCCTATTCCGACCTCTGGCTCCTGCCCTCTGTACAGGCCTCTGACCTCTGGCTTCTGATCTCTGACCTCCGGACTATTACCTTTCCGCAATCTCCACAAAGAGCTTTGTGACATTCGTCTTGGTAAATCGGCCCACGACTTCATAACACTCATTACCGTTCTCGTCAACATACCCTTCCACGACTGGCAAACTGTCAACTTGATGTTGGACCAATTTTTTGGCAGCACTTAAGACTGGTTCATCAGACGTCGTCATGTAAATGTTCGGCATACGGGTCATGATGACACCGACAGGCACTTGTTGCAAGTCAATTTTTCCTAAAGAGGCTTTCATAATATCTTTCCTTGAAATCATTCCTAAAAGGACTCTATCTGGCCCGACAACCGTTAAACTTCCTACGTTTTGCGTGAACATTGCAACCGTCGCTTCATAGATACTGGCATCTTCCAGAACCGTGACTGGCATAGATTTAAACGAGCAGACCCGCAGCTGTAGCATGCGTTCCATGATCGGAGAGGGCCCATTATCCTCACGATAAGAATACCCAACGCGCGGCCTGGCCACTAAGACACCGGACATCGTCAAAATGGTTAAATCCGGGCGGAGAGTGGCTCGCGTCAAATCCAGCATTGCCGCAATCTTTTCACCGGTGATGGAACCTGAGGCTTTCACGATCTCCACGATTCGCTGTTGACGTTCCGTCCATTCCAACCCATTTCACCCCTTAATGTTTCTCTCAAACCGCAATGTGACATACTAATAAAGTTTTACGCGCTTGATTATATCATATTATATTATTTTTTGCCTAGATAGTGAGCATATAAATCATATATTTTTATGAACGATTACGAACGTTCACTAACAATCACTAACACTCACTTACTCAAATCTGTCTGCTTGACATGCCGCTTTGCACTATCGAAGTTTTACTGTGGACTTTTAGTTTGTCAGTCATTAATCTCTAATACACTTATGCATAGCTTATATTTCTACTGAAAAATACATTTTCATTATCAGATAGAGGTGCGATGCGGCATGAGGATCTGCCAAAAAAATAACTATTTATTTTAACGATATGCTCAGCGACCTGGGGCATATAAAAAAACACAGATGGTGTTTAAAGTCCATCTGTGTTAACAGCCAATTTTTAATAAAGTATGAATATTATCTAGTAATCAGGCGCCCTAAAACCTACTTACTACTCACTACTTACTTTCAAAAATAAATTCCGCTTAAGCTAAGACGCTTAATTCTCCTAGGCAACCTAAGATTACCACACACTGACTAAGCAAAGCCAAGCGAGCTGTTTTTAAAGCCTGATCTTCTACCATAATCATCACCGCTTGGAAGAGGGCTTCGATTTGCGGGACAAGTTCCCAAGCCAGGTCATAAGCCTCCTCATAATCCCCCAGCGCAATGGCCTGATCAAACCGCTCCCTGCGCTCAGATATCCCTTTAGCAAGGGCAATTTCAGTCTCATCCACCAAGATTGATGAATCTAACGCCCGAATTACTTCTTTTTTAGTCAGATTAAAGCAGCGAGTATAGGTCTGGGCATAGAGAACAAAGGCTTCTTCCTCCCGTTTGACGGAAAGTAGCCGGGCTCTTTTTACAGCGCGATTCACGTCATCACAACCTGACGCCAACGCCGCATCCACTGTATCATAACGGAGCCCTTGTTCCTGAAGCACAAAACGCACCCTTTGTTGGAAGAACTCCTCCAAGAGTGACATGATGTCCTCAACTGGCAACAAATCTGCCCCTTGCTCTGCAAGAAGGCTATAGGACTTCTTCAAAAGCGAGGTTAGAGAGAGATCCCACCCTGAATCTAAAAGAATGGCTATAATCCCCTGCGCCTGCCGTCTTAGCGCATAAGGATCTTGAGACCCGGTAGGTTGAATGCCAATACTAAACGCTCCAACGATGGCATCTAGTTTGTCGGCAACACTGACCACGCGACCTGAATCGGATTTAGGTAGCGTATCTCCTGCAAAACGAGGCTGATAATGCTCAAGTATCCCTTGACAGACTTCAGCTTTTTCTCCGCTGGCACTGGCATAATCCGCTCCCATAACTCCCTGCAATTCCGGAAAATCGCTGACCATTAACGTCACCAGATCCGCTTTCGCCAATAAAGCAGTGCGGTCTATTTCTTCTAGCTTGCCAACTCCAAGCTCCAGCTTCTCTGCCATGAACCGAGACAGGCCGCGTAAACGAGCAACCCTTTGCTCGACCGTACCCAATTTTTCATGATAGACAATTTTTTCCAACTTTGAAACTAGTTCTGACAAAGGAACTTTTTGATCTTCGCGATAATAGAAGGCGGCATCTTCTAGACGAGCTTTGAGCACCTTTTCATTTCCCGCTTTAACCGTATCTAAAGCAAAATCATTCCCATTACGCACCGTAATAAAATAGGGTAAAAGGTCGCCATCTTTAGCCCGGACTGGGAAATAGCGTTGATGTTCCCGCATTGGAGTGGTGATCACAGCCTCTGGTAAATGCATATATTGAGCGGCCACCTCACCTAATAAAGCAGTCGGATACTCCACCAGGTGGATAACTTCACCCAAAAGTTCTTCATCTTCAGGCACCTCGCCGCCTACCTTCTCGGCCAGGGCTTTGATTTGGGCTAAGATATCTGCTTTTCGTTCTTTGGGATCTGCAATAACATAAGCTTGACGTAAGGCTTCACGATAGCTCGAGGGTTGGTCGATCAAAACATCGCCCGTAGCCAAAGTACGATGCCCTCGTGAGGTTCGTCCAGACTCAAGCCCTACGAACTCAAACGAAACAACCTCTGTACCGTATAGCGCCACAATCCAGCGAATAGGCCGAGCAAAACGGAAATCAAGCGTTCCCCAGCGCATCGGTTTCGGAAAATGAAGGGAGTTAATCATGTCGATGGCAAACTGCGAGAGGAGTGACCTGGTCTCCAGCCCAATTTCCGATTTACGTGCAAAGACATACGGCACACCATTGACCTCTTGTACAAAGAGATCTTCCACCAAAACTCCCTGTCCTCTGGCAAACCCTTGGGCTGCTTTCGTTGGACCACCATTCGCATCATAAGCCGCTTTCAAAGCCGGTCCCTTAACTTCCATGGCTAAATCCTTTTGTTTTTCCTCAAGACCCATCACTAAAAGCGCGAGACGGCGTGGGGTCGCCAAGATATTTATTTCCTGATACGTTAAACGAAGCTCGGCCAAGCGTTTACGTGCTTGTTCTTCTAACTGGGTCATCGCCCCCGGGGAGAATTTAGCTGGGATTTCTTCCATTCCAAGTTCCAGCAAAAAATCGTTCACCATCTTACTCCACCTCTTTCTCTACAGCGTTCTTTAATAAGGGGAAGCCCAGTCTCTCCCGTTGTTCCACATAAGCCTGAGCGCAGAGACGAGCGAGGGCCCGAACCCGAGCAATATAGCCTGTTCGTTCCGTGACACTAATCGCCCCCCGGGCATCAAGCAAGTTGAACGTATGCGAGCACTTCAACACATAGTCGTATGCAGGCAGCACCAGCCCTTTTTCTACGACCCGTTTCGCCTCACGTTCATACATCTCAAACCAGATCTGTAAAGCTTCTATATCCGCCACTTCAAAGTTATATTGCGAGTAATCGATTTCATTTTGCAGGTAGATATCGCCATAGGTGACATCTCCGACCCACTCGATATCATAGACACTATCTTTGTTTTGAATATACGTAGTCAGGCGTTCCAGACCATAGGTAATTTCAGCACAAACCGGTTTGCAGTCAATCCCTCCACACTGTTGAAAATACGTAAATTGGGTCACTTCCATGCCATCTAACCAGACCTCCCAGCCTAACCCCCAGGCACCCAAGGTTGGAGATTCCCAGTTGTCTTCTACAAAGCGGATATCATGCTCTTTAGGATTAATCCCCAAGCGCTCTAAACTCTGCAAATACAGTTCCTGAACATTATCAGGCGAGGGTTTCAGGATGACTTGGTATTGGAAATAATGCTGTAAACGATTAGGATTTTCTCCATATCGTCCATCCGTCGGTCTACGTGACGGCTCAACATAAGCGACATTCCAGGGCTCTGGCCCAAGCGCACGCAAAAACGTCGCGGGGTTCATAGTTCCAGCCCCTTTTTCCACATCATAGGGTTGGGCAATAATACAGCCCTGTTCTCCCCAAAACTGGTTGAGAGTAAGGATAATGTCTTGAAACTTCATTGTCAGCCTCCTTAAGAATTATTCTTTTGCAAATCGTGCAAGTCGGGACGGTTCTCGACTTGCATATCAACCAAGCTGGCCATTGGCCAGAAACGTAAAAAAGCCCTCACCCCCGTAGCATTTTTAAGCTACAGGGACGAGAGCTTGTTCCCGCGGTTCCACCCTGTTTGACCCCTCAGGGTCCCCTTCGTTCTATGTGCTCAGAGCTGCCCCATCCACTTCTCTCATTCGGCTTCCACCTACCCGAACTCGCTAATAGAGAGGATTCGTGAACTTCTTGCCCATCATCGCATATTAAAGGTATTAATTTAAATTATTATATGCTGAGGAAGAAATTGTGTCAAATCTTAATTAGTCCTTGAGATCTTTAAATTTAAATCTTGAAGCCTTGAGTTAAGTTATTTATAGATCCCCAACTCTTTGATTTTAGAAATAAACTTGTCATACAATTTATGCATATGAGGTTCATTACTATAATCATTTAATTCGTCTAACGGAATCCATTTTACCCCACTATTCTCGTCTTCTTTAACAATCAGTGCATCCGTTTCATCAGCCTCGATCAAAAAGGCGATTGATAAATGGATATGAGGGGAAACATAGTTTCCTCTTTTTGTATGTCCAAACACAGGAAGTATGTCCAAGGAAAAAATATCCGAAGTAACCGGGTGACTATTTTTAACCCCAGTCTCCTCGTTTAATTCTTTCATAGCGACTGCTAGTAAATCTTCTTCCCCATCTGCATGGCCGCCTGTCCAAGACCAAGAATTATAGATATTATGATGAACCACAAGTACCTTATCCTTTGTTCTATTAACGACAAAAGCAGAACATGTAATATGGGCAATCTCATTTTTCCTCGTTAAAACATCCTCAAAGCGCTCAAGACAGTACAATATGACTGCTTTATCCTTTTCCTCTTGTTCATTATAGGGGGTGTATCCCTTTATTAACTCGATAAAATGCATTTTCTCTTCTCTTTCTTTGATAATGCACTTTATCAGCTATAAATGGTTTCTCAAACTACGATGACTCAAGATCAAGTGCAATTATCTATTTTCAATATTCTTCCGTTTCTTTATCATAAGGATACTTCTGTTCAGTAGCAACCTCTAATTCAAAATGGTTGATCGCCGCCCCTACAGCCCCTACAAGCGCCAGCAATCTTAAGCTGGGCTTCCGCCATACTGTATACGCCAAGGCTAAACCCAAAGGTGCTGAAAGGCTTACAATCGTATTCTCATGCCTTTTAAGACTAATTGTGGAGTGACTAATCGTTGTCATCGTAGATTTTAGACCATCCCACATTCCACGCCCTTGACCTTCAAAATCCCATTCTCGTGTTTCTCCTTTTTGAGCCTTTTCAAGATCGTCTAAAGCCTTTACAACGTCTCCTTGAGCCAAATTAAGAGCCGTACGAGCTTCTTCATACCCTATCCCCATCCGTTCACGTAAGACATCCATTTTTTCAAGTTCCGTCCATAGCGGCTCACTCATTATTTTTACCTTCCTTCCCGTTAAATCCTTCAAATTGTTTTCCCACTTCATCCCGTGTCAGACTTCCCATCCTCCACGATTTGAGGGGTCGCTCAAAACTATGCTCCAGGTAAATCCTCAAAATCTCTACAATTTCCTGCCGCATCCAATCATTCCAACGCAAACGATCCAGCTTAGTGATTTCAGCCCGAATCAATTGACGCATAAACCCGATACTACCCGCCCGAATCCAACGTCCGGAATTGTTCTCTAAACAGTTCCCACAAAGCGTACCACCAGCTGTAGAACTAAAAAATAAACGCTTGCCCTTCACAGGTGCGCCACACTCCGCACATTCTCCTAAACGCGGATGATATCCTAGCAACGTCATTGACCTTAAAGCATAAGCACTAAGCACAAGAGTAGGATCATAATGTTCCAGTAAAAACAGGCAAGTCAACGCAAGCGTAAAAAGTTCCGAATTTGGCTGTGCCGGAATCGTCGAGATATCTAAAAGTTCAACAATTCCTGAAGCCGCAAACGACCGATCAAGGTCATTCCAGAGATGAGGAAAGCTTTCCCTCGGACTGCACTGACTTATCGTGTCCAACGTTTTCCCACGATGAATCAGATAATCCCCATAAGTAAACAACTGAGCCCCGGCCCTTTGACGGCTTTTAGGTTTACGCACCCCTTTTGCCACAGCTTGAAGCTTGCCCAATTCACGTGAAAAAAGAGTGAGCACTCGATCCGACTCACCAAATTGCTTACTACGGATCACTAACGCGTCCGCATGATAAACGGCCACGCCCACTCACCCTTTCTATTTTATGTAAATATGACGTCACTATACATTTTACTTGTTTTAGGCTTACTCAGGACGGTTCTTCTTGCTATAACTTCAAAGTACGATCTAAATACGTTCCAGGCCTACTTCACAGGCTTTAAGTTGTAGAGGCAAGAAGGCGCACATGAAATGTGCCTTCTCCCCAGCAAACGTAACTATCCCCGGGACGCAGTGGGATACATCAGCGACGTCTTTACGTAAGCAGAATAGCAAACTTCCGTGTAAGCGACCCCATACACGGGGCTGAGCACAGGACGTGCGAAGCCGCCAACTGAGCCCGAAGACACTGTCTTCGCACGAATTAGGCCTTCTTGCAGGATGGCGAATTTGGTACGATAGTCTCCAGTGGAGAGTATCGCCGAAGCCGCTGATCCCAAAAGGAACACTTCGCGGCGTAGGATAGATTATCGCCGTAGGCGGGTTCTTTATATAATACTATCGCCGAAGGATGAACCCCGCTCCCCATTTAAGAGCTTACGCGGTTAGTTTGCTCTGCGTCGTATGACCGAGCGATGTACCCACAAGTCACACTAGTACCGCACTCGTCCCTAACCGTTCAGCTCCTGCTTCGATAAGCTCAAGCGCAAACTCCCGAGTCCTGATTCCGCCCGACGCCTTTACCTTAACATTTTCCCCCACCCAGGCTTTAAGATTAGACACGTCCTCGACTGTAGCTCCACCCCCGGCAAAGCCAGTCGAGGTCTTAATATAATCTGCACCCGCACGTTTAACGATCTTCGACACCATTTCTTTCTCATCTTCCGAAAGCAAACAAGTTTCAATAATAACCTTAATTATCAAGCCGCACCCATGTGCCGCTTCAACCACACGAGCAACATCTTGCTCTACCGCGTCCCAATTCCCGGATTTAGCCCAACCAATATTTATCACCATATCCACTTCTTTACCACCATGTGCTTTGACCATAAAAACTTCTTGGATTTTCACTTCCGTAAACGTAGCCCCCAACGGAAAACCCACAACAGCAACAACACCTATCCCTGTGCCGTGTAAAAGCTTAGCCGCCGTTTGCACATAAATCGGGTTGACACAAACCGTCGCAAATTTATGCAATTGAGCCTCATGACAAAGCGCCACAATGTCCTTTTCCATAGCTTGAGGCTTTAACAACGTATGATCCGTCATACCTGCAAGATTCATCTTACTCCCGTTCCTTTCCATACCCGTAATTGCGTAAGCTATCCATACGATTACGCCAATCCTTTTTAACTTTAACCCATACTTCCAAAAACACCTTGCTACCTAACAACGCCTCAATATCTAGACGGGCCAGGCTGCTGATCTCTTTGAGCTGTTTACCTCCGGCCCCGATAACGATTCCCTTTTGAGATTCACGCTCAACTACAATCAAAGCTCTCACTTTAACAAGGGTCTTCTTTTCTTCTACCTCTTCAATCACAACAGCAATCGAATGAGGAATTTCATCGCGAGTCAGCTGAAGTACTTTTTCGCGCACCAGTTCCGCCATGATAAACCGTTCCGGCTGATCTGTAACTTCATCTTCAGGATAATACATAGGACCTGGAGAAAGTTGGTCAAAAATTACATTTAACAGTTCATCCGAGTTTTCCCCTGTTTTTGCCGAAATAGGCACAATCGCTTTAAAATCGATAAGAGCAGAAAAATGCTGGATTTTTTGCATTAAGATTTCTTTCTTGGCTAGTAAATCAACTTTATTTAAGACAAGTACACAGGGGATCTTCGTCTGCTTAAGCATCTCAATAATATACTCTTCGCCCGGGCCATATTCGGCAGTAAGATCCACCATATAAACGATAACATCCACTTCGCGCATGGATTCTTTGGCCTTTCCGACCATATATTCCCCTAACTTATGTTTGGGTTTATGAATTCCTGGAGTATCCAAAAAGACAATTTGTCCCCGTTCTTCCGTCAAAATACACTGAATACGGTTTCGGGTGGTTTGAGGCTTATCCGACATAATCAGCACTTTCTGCCCCAATAAATGATTAAGCAAGGTCGATTTCCCTGCATTAGGTCTTCCAATTACGGATACAAAACCAGAACGGAATTCTTCTTTGTTTGATGTTGATGAAACCAACGGTGAAGCACTTCCCTATCTTATACTTTTATTTATTTTTCATTCTTATCTTTATTACCTTAACCTTAAATAGTGTCATCTATTCAGTGGGGATTGTACAGTCCTCGGACACAAATAGGGACATATGCTAGTTAAGAACCGTTCCTGCTCCCACTAAACCCTCCGACAGGTGGATGCACAGTGCCCACCTAAAAACCCCAGACCGCTGAAAAGGCAAAGGCCTTGTTTTACTGATCTATGGTTTCTTTAGGTATGAAGGCACACATGAAATGTGCCTTCTCCCCAGCAACGTTAACCATCACCGCAACTTCGTTCCCCTCGTTCCACATTTCCGTTCCAAGCCCCAGGACGCAGTGTCACACGAGCGCGACGTCTTTACGTAAGCAGAATAGCAAACTTCCGTTCAAGCGACCGACCCCAGACACGGGGCAGTGCACAAGGATGTGCACTGCCGCCAACCGAGCCAAGGACGGCGAGTTTGGCACGATAGTCTCCAGTGGAGAGTATCGCCGAAGGATGAACCCCGCTCCCCATAGTAGGAGCTTAAACGGTTAGTTTGCTCTGCGTCGTAAGCACCGAGCGCTGTGTGACACAAGTCCCCCTACAAATACTCCGGCCCAAACGCCTCAGGCAATAACGCCTTCAAACTAGTCACCTTCGTTTCACCCTGTCCATTAATTAAGTAAACCAGGCAATCCTCAGCGAACTCCCGAATCACTTGCCGACAAGCACCACACGGGGACGGAAATACGTCAGTCGGAACAGCAATCGCAATTCCTTTCAACTTCCGCTCTCCCCGAGCTACGGCTTGAAAAATTGCATTTCGTTCTGCGCAAACCGTTAAACCATAACTGGCGTTCTCCACGTTACAACCACTATATATTTCTCCAGAGGAAAAAAGTGCCGCCGCACCAACTGGGTAATGAGAATACGGTACATAGGCCTGTCCGTATGCAGCTTGTGCCCGATTACTAAGTTCTTTCGTAAGCTCTGGATCGAGCATTTACGCATACAACTCCTTTTCTAAAAAACCTTGCCCACAGAGCGATACAATAAGGGAGCAAAGACAATTAGTCCAATTATGATAGCCTGAATCGAAGTCACTAAAACCGCTCCTGACGCCACATCTTTTGCCATTCCCGCAAGAGGGTGAAAGTTTGGTTGCACCATATCTACAACAATTTCAACCGCAGAATTCATCACTTCTGCACCGATCACGCTGCCAATCGCTAAAACAAGAATTAGCCATTCAAAACGTGAAACCTTAGCCCACCAAGCAACGCTCAAAACAAGAATTCCAGCGAAAACATGAAACTGCATGTGTCCTTGAGTTTTCAAAGTATATAGCATTCCTCGCCAAGCTTGATTGAGACTGCGCCAAAATCCTGGTTTCAGATATCTTCCCATATGCCCCTCCGTTTTCGGTCTGATTATAAAGAAACCTGGCTGGCACCCGAAGACACTGTCTTCGCACGTGTTAACCTTCTTGAAAGCGCTGCCATGACTCGAACAAGGATGTTTGAGGTTATCGTTATACTCTCTCTAACCCCAGTTTAGTCATTACCTCTTCTTCTTTGTTGCGCATTTTTAGCTTATCGTCCTCTTCTTCGTGATCATACCCTAATAAATGAAGCGTTCCATGGACCGCTAAGTAAACAATTTCCCGTTCAAAGGAATGCCCATACTCCTCTGCCTGCTCCCTTGCCCGTTCAACAGAAATAACGATATCCCCCAGCATTTCGTCTTCAAACTCGAAATCCGGTTCCTCATCCATTTCCTCTTGCAAGGCAAAAGAAAGAACATCCGTCGGGCGATCCACTCCTCGATACTCAAGATTTAAAGCATGTATGCGCTGATCATCAACCAGCATTAAGCTCACTTCCGCCTCAGACCGCCCACCAGACAAGTGGATAGTCTCAGTAATAGCGTTATTTAGCAGCGTGGTGAGAGCATCCTGCCGTTCCGGCAAAATAGACTCCTCTTCCCAAGAGATATCTAAAATCACGTACTTCAGGCAAACCCACTCCCAACATGAAATAGAAGTGTTTTACCCTTCCCCCCTTCAGAAATTGAGCATACTTTTTAAGTAGCTCTTGTCAAGAGCCTAAGAATTATCCTTAATTGGCTTATGATTCACTCGAGGAATCTTAGTTTCAAGAGACCCCTCGCGACTCTCAAGCAGTTTCTCCTTTGGTAAAGCAATACCATCCTCTTGATTAACATCTACCAGGGTTTTCTTATTCAAACCCGCGTCTCGTGTACTTGGCATCTCCGGATATTCAATGCGGGAGTGGAAAATTCCACTTAAGACACGGACAAAAGCCATAGCGATCCGATCTAAATCTTGAAACGTTAAATCACATTGATCCAACTGTCCGTCATTCAGCTTGTCCTTAATAAGCTTGCGGACTAGCCCTTCAACACGCCCCGGCGTAGGTTGTCTCATAGAACGCACTGCCGCTTCCACACTGTCGGCCAAAGCAACCAGCGCGGCCTCTTTGTTCTGAGGCTTTGGCCCTTCGTAATGGAAAGACTCCTCAGGCACATTTTCCTGACTCTCAAGGGCCTTATGATAAAAGAAACTGACCAGACTGTCTCCATGATGCTGGGAGATAATGTCTTGGATTTGCGTTGGGAGTTTATAATCCTTCGCTAACTCCAAGCCATCTTTAACATGTGAAGTAATGATCAGAGAGCTTAGAGTCGGAGCTATTTTATCGTGTGGATTTTCCTGGGTAAACTGATTTTCGATGAAAAAGTACGGGCGTTTTAACTTGCCAATATCGTGATACATGGAGCCTACTCTTACCAAGGTCGCATCCGCATGAACTGCTTCTGCTGCGGCTTCCGCTAAATTTCCCACTAAAATGCTATGATGGTATGTACCCGGTGCCTCCATTAGCAAGCGCTTAAGTAACGGGCGATTGGGGTTCGATAATTCTAAAAGCCGTACGGAAGAAGTGATACGAAATCCCGATTCGAACCAGTGCAAAGCCCCCACCGTTAAAAACGATGACGCCAATCCATTGACAATCCCCAGAATCAGCCCAACCGCCCAAACCGTCAAGCGCATATCTGAGCTAAAAGCAACCCCACTAATCACCAAGACATTGACCGCGGACACAAATATCCCAGCCCGCGCCAAATCCGAACGCTGACTCAAATGGGACACACTATAAACTCCTACAATCCCACCAAAAAGAGCCACTAAACCCGCTTGCAAGCCAAAGGCAGTCGAAAGTGAGGGGTCCACTAAGACAGCCACAAACACCGCTAAGACAACGGAAACCAACATAGCGATATCCACACCAATAAGAATTGCTACGGACATCGTCGCCCAGGCCACCGGAATGAGCATGCCTGACAAATTATTATAATCAGGCCCTAGATTTAAGGCAATCACTCCACGTCCAATAGCCAAAACCATCGTCATCGTCAGCCCTATAAGAACAATTCGATTGGTCAGGCGGAAGATATCCCGTTTATACTGTAACAAATAAACCAAAATCGTTCCCATTCCTGCGAGAACAATCAAGGCAATTCCAAATGTTGCTTTCCACGTATTATGGCTATTAATTAAGCCATACTCGACCAAGACCTGGTAATCTGTTTCGTCAACAATCTCGCCCACTCCAACGATTTTTTGGTTGGCCTTGTAACGCAGCACATCCTTTTTCACAAGACTTTTTGCAGCTGTTCGCAAAGCTTCTGTCGTAATATCGTCTACGATCAGAGTGGGTTGCGTAATTTCCTGTTCTAAGAAGACCTTTAATAACGTTTTGACATGCTCATTTAAACCCGACTGATTAAGATCCGTTTTAGTTTTTTCAAGAAACCCATCTAACTCCGCGTAGGTCCTAGTTCCAGAATCCAAATTGCGCGCTCTGCTAAAGATAATGTCTCTACTGACCTGTTCATCCGCATTCAAATCATCCAGACTTATCTTCACTAAGGACGTCAATACTCCCTCCGGTAAATCCTTAAAAGGCTGGGTTTGCTTCAGTTGATTAATACGTACACGATCATCCTTCGAACTCGACTGCACATCACGCAACGTGGTAAATGTTTTCCCTAAATCCTTTGTCAATAAATTCAAATATTCCTCATCGGGTTTGTAAACCGGTTGAACAGCTTTCTCAGCTTTATCCAAGTTTTGAGCATATCCTTGGATATCTTCAATGTCCTTATTCCACGGAGCCGTGATGAGTTGTGGACTGGGTTCCCCTAATTCTAATTGAAGGGTCGAGACAAAAATATTGGAGGTTAGCAGAACGACAAACAACAGAAAATACATCACCCCGACAATGACACGAAGCCATGTGGTGTGATGTTTAAACAAATCCATACCTCGAGATAACCCCTCCCACATTGTTCTAAATATTCTAATCTTCATGCCATCATCCTTACTTCTATATACCATACAAAGTTCAAATGCTTACGTGATCTAAATAACCCTCCGTACCCCTTATGAATTGGCGTAAACTGCCAAATCTTCATAAGTTTCCACCTCTACCCTAACACGCACTAGATCGGAATTGTTGGTAAGAACCTTAACGGTTTCTCGCACGATGGGAATCTTAGTTGCTACTTTCTTCTGAACTTCAGCCCTGGCAGCTTGTTCAGCCAGTTGAAGGGCTTCCGTGCCAGTACGCTCAAGATGCACTTCACGAAGTTCGACATACTTTATCTTAATACCTTCGACAGGAAAGCGCCAATTCCTCCACGGTTTTAGGGAAAGGCTTACTACTTCTTTACGTCCTTGCTCAAAAGGCGAATTCTGCGTTGTTACCATTATGACGCGTGAACCAAATTTTATACCCCACCCTGTGGCAATTCTCCCACTTTCCTCCACTTTGTCTTCTACCAAGGGGATCGTGGTTTCGGCACTGTACCAGACTCGCGCACGGACAAACCCTCTAGCTACTGAAGCTGGTTGAGTCTGTTGGGCATTGTTTAAGTTATCCGCATTGGGCTTCAGAATTAATACTTGCCCGGCTCGCACAGTTTCTCCTTCGTGTACCTGAGGAGTTCCTTCAATCACCATGATCTCCTTTACAACCCCCGCATGATTAGCAACTAGATTACCTGCTTCTCCAGGAATGGACGGGCGGATTTTTTCCGAAATCTTTATTTTAATAGTCGTACCCTGACGTTCTATCCCTACCCAAGCGGCATCTGGCAATTCTTCCTGAAGCACCTTAGCAATACCATTTAAATCCAGCTTCTTGGAAAACACCCATGTTTTAAGCCCAAGTTTCTCAGCACGTGCTAAAACGTCAGGTGACAATAAGTTTCGATTTCCCGTCACCGAAATTGAAAGTACAAGCTGCGACATTACGCTTAACACCAAGGCAATCATGATAATTCCTACTAAGAGTCCCTTTCTCCGCCACCAACGCGCGGCAACAAAAGGCCAACCATATTTGGCCACAATATGTACCCTTGTATGGGTTAATCGAGCTGCCTTGCGCAAACGTCGAAAATCTGCCAGCTTAATCTGTGCTCGCATTCCCCGATCAGATCTTTGCGTGTGATATAAAATTACACCGTCTTTTAAGGCTTGATTAATGAAACGTGCCAACTGCTCTCCCCTTGCCAAGAAAAGAACTCGGCCATACCAGAACGTCCGTATCCAATCAAACATTACTTTATCTCTCCCCCCCAAACGATAAGGAAGAAAGTTCCCCTTCAATCCGCAGTTCAGTAGCTAATATCACTTTGAGCACTAGTCCTTTTCCTCTAAAAAAGAGATCTCCTTTAGCTGTTTCCAAACGAATTTCTTCCTCAGAAAAGTTAACAATGCTGAAATAATTTTCGACTAGGATTTGCTCCCGACCAGTTATGGTAATTTTAGGACCTTCTCCCGCCACATCCGGTGGAAAATCCAAAACGTCGCCCACACTTGTTTGAATTTTTTTAAACAAAAATAGCCCCCTCCTTCTATGAATAGTTATGAAGGAAAGAGCAAGAATAGTCCAAGCCTAACATAAAAAAGGCCAGTTACAATAAACCCTGTAACCGGCCTTTTTTATAAACTACTAATAAGTTATGCCCCGAGGATTTCCCGTACAATCTGATTGACAAGTTTGCCATCTGCACGGCCTTTCGTCTTAGGTGTTAATTGACCCATGACTTTCCCGAGGTCTTTAGGACCCGAAGCCCCTATTGTGGTAACTGTCTCTTGAACAAGCTGGCGAATTTCCCCTTCGGAAAGCTGTTGAGGAAGGTAATCCATCAGAACGACCATTTCTTCCTCCAGAGCCTTTACCTTATCGGGGCGATCCGCTTGTCCAAAAACCTCAAGCGCATCCCGACGCAGCTTCATTTCGCGTGCTAATACTTCGATGACTTGATCATCGTTAAATTCAATTCTCTTATCGATCTCAGCATTCTTTATAGCAGCCCTAGCCATTCGAATGACGGAAAGTCTTACCTTCCCCTCCTCTTTGGCCTTCATGGCAACCTTCATATCCTCAACGAGGCGATCTTTTAGGGTCAATTCGAGACACTCCTTACTTGAACTTGCGTTTACGTGCAGCTTCAGACTTCTTCTTTCTCTTCACACTTGGCTTTTCATATGCCTCATGCTTACGAGCTTCTGCACTAACCCCTGCCTTTTGACAAGTACGCTTGAACCGGCGGAGTGCGGCATCAAGGGATTCGTTTTTACCAACTTTGACTTCACTCATTGTCTTATCCCTCCCTCCACTGGATCATCACAAATATACTTTATTATTATACTGGATTAAGTAGGTTGCGTCAAGTTGACTTTGCCTGTCATGGTCAGTAAGACTGATCTTCAAAGTCATTTTTACTTAGCGTTCATCCAACATTATCCAATTGCAGCGTTGAGAGCCTGCCCCCCGAGCAAATGAACATGCAGGTGTCCCACGACTTGCCCCCCGTCTGTTCCATTATTAGTGACCACTCTATAACCGGTCTCTGCTACTCCGAATTCCTTTGCTAACCGAGGAATTACCCCGAAAAGGTGTCCCAATAGCTGCTCGTGCTCAGAAGTAACATCATTAAGATTCCGCAAATGGATTTTCGGAATTATCACCAAATGCACAGGGGCTAAGGGTTGGATATCTTTGAAAGCAAGGATCTCGTCGTCTTCATAGGCGATTTCGCTAGGAATATCACGACGGGCAATTTTACAAAAGATACAATCCGACATCGGCATTTTTATTTCCTCCCTTGTAAGATAGATATAGGGTCGATGGTTCAAAACCAACCCGAACGTTCCTTGATAACTTACTCCTTATTGTTCAGATGAATTAGTTGACACGTTGGACCTCAATCAGTAAATATCGTGCTATAATCA
>Ga0209347_1000737_pt1 | contig 70840 bp, 64 predicted proteins | sample AutmiccommuBRH23_FD_187382 | JGI IMG/M metagenome (GOLD analysis project Ga0209347, IMG submission 187382) | Deep subsurface microbial communities from Mt. Terri, Switzerland - Autotrophic microbial communities BRH/23 (SPAdes) (version 2) | ecosystem: Environmental > Aquatic > Deep subsurface >... | reverse complement strand
CAGCGCGGCGCGTTTACCGGACGCAACGCCCGATCCGCGACGTATTCCAGCGCTGCGCGCAGCGGCTCGGCGATGGCATCGGAGCGCTCGTCCAGGTCGAGCCCGAGCACCGAGCGGCCGAGCGCTCGCAGCGTCAGCCTGCGGCATTCGGTGTCGAGGTCGACTTCGGTGCCGTCGACCCAGCTGTCGGCGACTGTTTGCGCGGCCTCGGCCATGTGCCCGGCAAACTCGCGGACGTGCTGTTTGGTGAATATCGGTTGCAGGGCGCGTCGGCGCGGAAGCCACGGCTCGTGAGTGAGGTCGAACAGGTTCGGGCCGAGCAGCTGGCGCATCTCGTGGTGCACACGCGTTTTGTCGATCTGTCCTCCGCCGCGGCCAAGAATGTCGCGGGCACCTTGCGGTGAGGTGGCCACGACCACCGGTGGCATCAGCCATTTGGGCGCTAGCTTGAGCCGTGTCACCGGTCCACCGGCGTCACGCAACGTTTCCAACCCGGTGTGAAACGTCCTGATCGCCCTGACCTGCTGCCGGTAGGGCAACGGATTCCTCGGCGCTAGAGGCAACGTACGCAGACCGGTTCGTTCGACCGTCTCGACCATGATCAGCTCCCTCAATGCCAGCCGGAGTAATGGGCGTGCTTGAGGGTCCGCCGCGATCGTCGCGGCGCATAGGGTAGGTGACTACTCGAATTTTGTCGACCTGGTCAAATGAGGGTTGAACTGCGGATTTACGCAATATGATGCGGCTGTGGCAACCGGATGGCCGCTGGTCGGGCGACTTGACGAGCTCGCTGTGACACAGGCCGCGATCGCGGAATCTGGCGCGGTGGTGCTGACCGGCGTGGCCGGCGTTGGCAAGACCCGCGTGGCACGAGAAGTCGTGGAGCGATCGCAGTACCGGATCGCACGATGGATCGCCGCCACGCAGACGGGCCGGTCCGTCCCGTTGGGGGCACTCGCAGAATTCGCTCGGGACTGCGGACCCGATCCGCTGCGCCGGGTGCAGGAGGTCATCGACGCTCTCATCGGTGACGAGCCGCCGATGACGGTGCTTGTCTGCGTCGACGACGCTCACTTGCTCGATGACCAATCTGCCTTCGTGGTCAGTCAGTTGGTGGAGCGCCGGATCGCACCGGTCCTCATGACCATTCGTGACGGCGAAGCCGTCCCCGACGCGATCGCGTCGTTATGCGCGGGCGGAGGGCTGCCGTGTACTGAGATACCGCCGCTCACCGCCGGTGATGTGACCTCACTGCTTGAGCATGTGCTGGACGGACCGCTGGAATCGACGAGCGCACAACGATTCTGGTCGTTCACGCGCGGGAATGCGCTGTATCTTCGCCAGTTGATCGCTGATGAGGTCGCTGCTGGCCGGTTGACCCAACGCTCGGGGGTGTGGGTATGGGACGGTGCGCCACGTCTGTCCCCGTCGCTGGTTGAGCTGATCGGGTCGGGTATCGGGCGTCTGGATGATTCGGTCACCGAAGTGCTCGATGTTCTCGCCGTCTGTGATCCGGTGGAGTTGGCTGTGCTGCATGGCCTTGCGGGCGTGTCCGGCGTTGATGCAGCGGCCGCCGGGGGGCTCGTCACCGTGGATCGGGTGGGCGGGGTGGTTCATCTGGCGCACCCGCTGTTCGGTGAGGTGCGGCGCGACCAGGCCGGTACGGCGCACCTGAGGAACGTGCGGGCCCGGGTGGCCGATGCGATCGGGGCGCTGCCCACGCAGTTGCCAGTGCAGCTGGTTCGTCGTGGGGTGTTGGTGATGGACGCCGACGGCGACCGAGATCCGGAGCTGTTGCGGTCGGCCGCCGAGGCCGCGTTACAGCTGCTCGACCTCGACCTGGCAGTACGACTATCGCGACGCGCCGTGCAGGTTGGTGGCGGCCGAGCCGCACAGCTCACCCACGCGCTGGCGTTAGGCATGGCTGGTGGTGGAAGCGGGTGCGACGACATGCTGGCCGCGCTGATGGCCACGGCCGGCGGTGGCGAGCTCACGCAGATCGCGCTGATGAGGGCAGCGATTCTCACGTGGAACATGGGGCAACCCCACGCGGCTGAAGCCGTGCTCGACAACGCATCAGAGGCTGCGTCGGCGTGTGGCCTGACACCTTCATGCGATGCGCTTCGCGCCTCGATTTGGGCTCAGCTGGGTCGGCCGTCGGCGGCGGTGGAGCTTGCCGCGACAGCGTTGTCGGGCAGACCTCTGCAGCCGCTGGCAGCGATGTTCGGATTCTGGGCGTTGGTAATCGGCCACGGCGACCTGGGCGAACTGGATCAGCTGCGCGAAGCTGCCTCCAGAGGCTACGAACTCGCGCTATCGGCCCCCGAGGCTTCACACTTGCGATTCTCCCTGGGTTTGATGGAGATGGCCGGACTTCGCTCGGCTGGCGCGCCCGAGTCGATGCGCGCGGTCGCCGCGCGACTGCGCGGGCAATCTCAGGATGTCGATGTCTCCCACGCGTTCACGGCCATGCTGATGGGACTCGCCGAGTTGTCGTGCGGGGACCTAGTATCCGCGCAGCGGTGGTTGCGGGAATCGCTGGCGCGAGTCGCCAAGTTTCCGGATCTGTCCGTGTCGATATGCGAGCTGTCCAGTCTGTGGCTTACCACTGCCTTGGCCATGTCCGGGAATCGTGTGGCCGCGCAGGACGTCTATGGCAAGACGCTGAAGACTTTCGACGGTGAAGTCGTGCTCTGGCAGTCCGAGGCGCGGCTGGCCCAGGCGTGGCTTCACGCGGTCAATGGATCGGCCAGTCTGGCAGCGGCGTTCGCAGTCGACGCCGCCCGCGCCGCGCGTCAGCACGGCCGGCCGGCACACGAAGTTGTCTGCCTTCAGGCCGCGACTCAGTTTGGCAGCACAAGTACTGCTGATCGCCTGGACGAGCTGTCGTCGGCGGTGCAAGGCCCGCGCGCCGGTGCCGCGTATACCCATGCCAGAGCACTACGGAAAGTTGATGGGCCTGGCCTACTTGCGGCGTCGGGCCTCTACGAGGCGTTCGGCGACCGCGTCGCGGCGGTCGATGCGGCCGCGCAGGCGGCCGTGGTGTTGGACAAACGGGGACAATACGAAGCGTCGATAGCCGCTGCCTCTACGGCCCGCCGCCTAGCCGCTGAATCCGGTGCGGACACAATGACCTTCCGTGCGATGACGTGCTCGGCGGTGTTGACCCGTCGCCAGCGTGAGGTGATAGCGCTTGCCGCGAGCGGGCTTTCGAATCGGGAGATCGCAGATCGACTCGTCACGTCGGTGCGGACTGTGGAGGGACACCTGTTTCGCGCCTGCCAACGCACCGGAACGAATACTCGTGATGAGCTGATCGCATGGCTGCAAGGCGCGGGCCCCAGAACCGTTGTGATTCGAACGCAATGGGTGGTCAGGTAGCGGGGCGGATACGAACCAGGCGGGCGAGCTGGTCGCGGTCCTCAATGCTCAGCTTGGAAAAGATCCGATAAAGATGACCATCAATGGTGCGCACTGACACGCCGAGGCGTTCGGCGATCTCGCGATTGGTCAGACCCTCGCCTACCAGGGTGGCGATTTCACGTTCGCGGTCAGTAATCGGCAGCGGGTACTCGATGGAGGTAACGGCCGGGGTTCGTAGGCCATTGCGGCTGGCCAGCCAGTGTGCACGCGTTGTTGATTCCAGTTCTTTGACGCGAGCGCCGGCCCGTGCGTGTTCGCCGGCGGCGTGTGCTGAGGCGTCCGCGGCCATCGCCGCGGCTCCGATTTCATCGAACTTGTCGGCTGCACCGTCGAGACGGTCGCCGTTGTGATCGAACAGACCGCTACTGTGCGCCGCGATCGCCGCGGCCAAGGGACTGTCCAGCTGGGCAGCGAGTTGTCGAAGCCGCGCGGACTGCGACCTGTCGCCGAAGCGGACCGCGGTATGCAGGGCGCACATTTCCACCGCGTACATCTCTTTGAAGCGGGCCGTCTGGGCGGCGCGCAGCGCGTGGTCTCGTGCGGTGGTCGTCTGTCCTAAACAGGCGTAATGCCACGACCGCGCCAGCTCTACCTCCGGCACGAACACGGCGACCTGCGGTCCGTTGGCTTCCTCGGCTCTGGCCAACGCGGCAGCGGCGCCGTCGGCGTTGCCGCGGGCCGCTTCCGCCTGGGCCAGCCACGCGGCAACCAGCATCACCCAACCCGCCGGCAGTGACTCCGACATTGTCCACAGCGACGTCTGTAGGGCGTCACATGCTGCCGGAAGCCTCCCCCGTGCCAAGTTCACCCGGCCGGCCAACGCGTTGACGATCGCTTCTGCTTGCGGCACACCGCCAGTCATCGCCGAATAACGCTCACACGCGTGCTCGGCGGCGTCCAGGTCGCCCGATGCGGTGTATGCGAGCACTTCGGCTAATCCGATGGTGTAGCGCTGCGGCCCCGATTCGCAATTTTGGGCGGCGTGCAGGCCTTGCTGTGCGATCGGGCCGACCTCATCGAGCCGTCCCGACAACGACAGCGCCCCGGCGGTGGCCATCGCCGCCCACACCGTGGCCATCGGCACCATTGCCGTGGCGAGCGCGGCCCGCCCGAGGTCGATCGCTGCGGGCACATCACCGCTGAAGAAGGCGAGCGAGACCTCCATCGCGGTGACGAAGCCCAGCAGAACCGGTGATGCGACACGCTCGCGCACCGTGGCCAGTACCGCTCTCGCCGCCGTGACGTGCCCGCAGCCGAAGAACAAGTTTGCCGCACGCAAGCATCCCCAGCGGACAGTCATCGATGTATCAGCGTCGTCGGGATCGTAGGTGGCAAGTATCGCCTCGGCTTCCTGCCCTCGGCCCTGCCAGCTGATGGCGTCGGCGAGCACGATCGCCGACGGCAAGCCGCCGCCGCGGTCAAAGGCGAAGCGTGCAAGCTGTTCAGCGAGAATCAGATTCGACATCGTTACCGCGCCAGCCGCCGCATCGGTAATCAAGTCCAGATCCGGCGGCGCGTCGCTGAACATCATGAACCGGGCCAACTGGATCCGGCTGCGCACGTCGGCGCCGATGGAGTGGTGTTGCGTTGCGTGTGTGCGTAGGAAATCCGAGACACTCTGAGCCAGCATGGTGTTGAGTTGCCGTGTGCGGGCCACTCCGCAGCGTTGGCGGACCACTTGCCCGAACATTGGATGGCCTGGCCTGATCAGCGTGTGCGATCCGTCATCGACGAACTGAATCACGCCGCGGAGTTCTGTGCGTGCGATCGCTGCCGTATCGCACAATGTGCGAAGAATATCCCAGTCCAATACCTCAGCCGCAGAAACGATCTCGAGAACCTCGAACTCATCTGCGGCGAGACCGGCCAGGCGTGTCTGCACGAGCTGATACACATCCGCGCCCACACGTAACCGGCCGTGGAGCCGCCACCGTCCACCCTGGCGGACCAATACCCCATCTTCGCGCGCGGTGTCGATCAGACCTCGCAGTATGAGCGGACTCCCGCCGGCCATATCCTGCAGGCGGTCAACCACGCTGCTGTCGACCTCACCGTCGAGCACTGCGCCAACCAACTCCTGAGTCTGCGGCCGGTCGAACGCATGCAGATCGACGCGCAATAGTAATTGCTCCTTCCACAGCGCGGTTACCGCGTCAGGAACAACCTCCCCAGACCTAATGGTCACGATCAACGGTGCCGTTTCGCCGGCCGCGAGCTGCTGAACCAGCAACGCCGACAACGGATCTAGCAAATGCGCATCATCGATGACAAGTACCAGATCGTGTTCACGCGCCAAGGCCCGATGAGCGGCGGCCAGCATAACGGCCGGCTCATGAGGATCCCCAACCGCCAACGTGTGGTGGAACGCGCCCAGCGGTACCTTCTGCCCGGTATCGGTGCCAACCACAAACCGCGCCGCCAGCCCCTCCGACCCGAGTGCCTCGGCAATCGCCCCCGCGAGCGTTGTCTTGCCCACCCCGGGGTCCCCCACCAACACAACACCACGAAACCCCGAGCCCGCCCGTACAGCCTCGATCGCTCGACCGAGCTCTGTACTGCGCCCCACCAGAGGCCAACCCGACAACCCCACCCACCCCTCAGTCCACCGGCGCACCCTGCCGGCAAGGCACATTTACCAATTCTACGTCGGCGAAAGTCGCTGCGTTGCAGAAAACGCCCGAGCCGCTCGGGCATTTCGAACGGTTCGTTCGCATTTGGGAGCTTCGACTCAGCATCGACCTCGTCACCTTCGACGCCGTCTGAAAGCAGGCGCTAGATTCCTCACCATGCAGGAGTTGACGAGGGCTGACGCGCAGCGTATTCCGACCGTGCTGATCAGCGGAGCCGGGATCGCTGGTCCTGCACTGGGGTTCTGGCTGTGCCGCATGGGTTATCGGGTGATCGTCGTCGAGATCGCTTCCGGTGTTCGCCCGGGAGGACAGACGGTAGACCTGCGCGGCGCCGGAGGTGACGTCGTCGAGAAGATGGGCCTGCTCGACCGGATGCGGGATCACGCCCTGGTACAGCGCGGGGCGGCGTGGGTGAAGTCCGACGGCAGTCGACGCGCCGAGATGCCGGTGACGGCGTTCGGCGGCAACGGCTTGGTGTCCAAGCTGGAGATCCTGCGCGGGGACCTCGTCGGGGTGCTCTATGACGCGACACGCCACGATCTGGATTACCGCTTCAATGCCGCGATCGCCTCCTTGGAGCAGGCAGCCGACACCGTGGTGGCGACACTGGCCGACGGCAGCACGATCACCGCCGATCTCGTCGTGGGGGCCGACGGCCCGCACTCGGCGGTGCGGCGAATGGCCTTCGGCCCCGATGAGGAGTTCGTCCAACCGATCGGCGGGTACAACGCGTGGTTCTCCGCGCCCGACACGGTCGGACTGGACGGGTGGTTCCTTCTCTACCAGGCACCGGGCGGAGTCAACGCCTCGATGCGTCCCTCGCACGATCCGTCAACAGCGAAGGCGGGGTTGACGTTCCAGTCAGCACCCCTCACCTACGACCGTCACGACACCGACCAACAGCGCCGCATCCTCATCGAACGGTTCGCGGGCGCCGGGTGGCACTGCGACGCGCTGTTGGCAGCCGCGCAGCACGCCGACGACTTCTACTTCGACTCGCTGACGCAGGTGCGGATGCCGTCGTGGTCGACGGGGCGGGTCACCCTGGTCGGCGATGCGGGCTATTGCGCGTCCCCGCTCAGCGGCATGGGCACCAGCCTGGCCCTGGTCGGCGCCTACGTCCTGGCCGGCGAACTGGGCCCGGCGAAAGAGCTTGACGGCGAACGGGTTTCGTCCGCACTGGCACGGTACGAGACGGTCATGCGGCCCTACGTCGACAAATGCCAGGACCTGCCCAACACCGTGGACCGGTATGCCCCGATGCGCGAGTCCGACATCGTGATCAGCGCGCTGGTGATGAAGTGGGCGCAGCGCTGGCCGTTTCGGCCCTACGCTGCCAAGCACTGGTTCACCACCGCGGACTCGATCACGCTTCCCGACTACGGCTGATCGGCCTACATCGAACGCGACAGCACTCTGCCGAACTGCAGCAGGCGCTGCATCTGCGCCAGACCGCCGTTGTCGACGGACTTCACGAAACGGAAAGACTCACAATAGATGTCGGTCTCGGTGGCCGACTTCTGCCGCGACCGGGTGATCAGCTGGGTGTACATCCGCAGCTTCACCTCCGACAGCCGCCGGGTGCCGTCACCGAGCACCTCGTACTGCGTGCTGAGCACCTGATCGGTGATGGTGGACAACAGGATCGACCGAACCGAGGCCATCAGGACGCGGTACGGTTCGCCCGCTTCGTGTGGGCTGGAAATGTCGTCGTCGGCGCGCCACATGATCAGCCGGTGACCGTCGGTGACCAGGACCTCCTGCCAGAGCGCCTCACCCCACGACTCCTCGGTGAAACCCCGCGACATGACGAACGACTTGATCGCGGCGGGTTCGACGACAGAACGCAGCTGGTCCAGGGCCAGGTCCGGGTCGCGGAGGTACACCCTCGCCGCGTCGGTCACGCTGGAATACGGAGCCCAGTCCTGCGGCGCGCCCATCTACGTTCCGACGCTGCCTTCGGTGCCGCTCATGCCACCCTGCACCGCGGTCGCGGCCGCGCGGATCTGCGGGGTCACCAGCATTACCTGCCCGAGCACCCCGTTGACGAAACCCGGGGAATCGTCGGTGGACAGCTCCTTGGCGAGTTCGACGGCCTCGTCGACGGCCACCGGTTCGGGCACGTCCTCGGCGTGCAGCAGTTCCCACACCGCGACCCGGAGGATGGCTCGGTCGACCGCAGGCAGCCGGTCCAGCGTCCAGCCCTGCAGGTGCGCCGAGATCAGGTCGTCGACATGCGCCGACTGCTCGGTCACGCCGCGCGCCACCGTCACCGTGTACGGGTTCAGCGGCGACATGTCGGCCTGATGATGTGCCAACGCGTTCCGCGACTCAGCCACCTCGGCAGGGGTGATGCCCCGAGCCTCGGCCTCGAACAGAAGGTCCACGGCGCGTTTACGGGCCTGGTGACGGCCCCGGTCACCTTTGCGGTCACTCATCCCGTCGCTCCGCTTCGATCGCCCGGGTGTCAGGCATTGACCCTTCCCAGGTAGCTGCCGTCGCGGGAATCCACCTTGAGCTTGTCCCCGGTGTTGATGAACAGCGGCACCTGGATCTCCGCACCGGTCTCCAGCGTCGCGGGCTTGGTGCCCGCGCTGGACCGGTCGCCCTGCAAACCGGGCTCGGTGCTGGCGACCAGGAGTTCGACCGTCACCGGCAACTCGAGGTACAGCGGCACCCCGTCATGGAAGGCGATCTGCACCGGCATGCTCTCCAGCAGGAACCCCGCGGCCCGGCCGACCAGCGACTCGGGCAGCGGATGCTGCTCATAGTCCTCGCTGTCCATGAACACGAAGTCGGAGCCGTCGCGGTACAGGTAGGTGGCGTCGCGGCGATCCACCGTCGCGGTCTCCACCTTCACCCCGGCGTTGTAGGTCTTGTCGACGACCTTGCCGGAGATCACGTTCTTGAGCTTCGTCCGCACGAAGGCCGGACCCTTGCCCGGCTTGACGTGCTGGAACTCGACGATCTGCCACAACTGGCCGTCGATCTGCAGGACGAGGCCGTTCTTGAAATCTGCGGTCGATGCCACGGTCGGTTGTTCTCCTAGCGTTCAGAGGATCGCCAGTTCCTTGGGGAACCGGGTCAGCAAGTCGGGGGTCTTGTCACCGACGACCAGCGTGTCCTCGATGCGGACACCGCCACGGTCGGGCAGGTAGACACCTGGCTCCACGGTCACAGCAGAGCCAGCAAGCAGTGTACCGGCGGCTGCGGCGTTGATTCCCGGCGCTTCGTGGATCTGCAGCCCGACCCCGTGACCGAGGCCGTGGCCGAAGTTGTCGGCGTACCCGGCATCGCTGATGACCTGACGGGACGCGGCGTCGACCTCGCTCAACGCGACTCCAGGGGCGAGCGCTTCCCGCCCGGCCCGCTGAGCACTGCTGACCAGGTCGTAGATGTCGCGCTGCCACTCGGCGATCGGTGACAGCACGAACATGCGGGTCATGTCCGAGTGGTAGCCGCCCACCAGAGCACCGAAGTCGATCTTGACGAAGTCACCGGCGGCCAGGACCGCGTCCGTGGGCCGGTGATGAGGAACCGCCGAGTTCGGCCCCGTCGCCACGATCGTCTCGAACGAAGCTCCGTCGGCACCGTGATCGACCATCAATGCCTCCAGCTCGCGCCGGACCTCCTTCTCCGTGCGGCCCGGGCGCAGGCCGCCCCGCTCCACCAGGTCCTTCAGCGCCGCGTCGGCTGCCTCGCAGGCCAATCGCAGCAACGCGACCTCACCGGCGTCCTTGACCTCGCGCAACCCCTCCACGGTCCCGGCGGCACGCACCAGCTCACACGGCTGACCCGCCGCACAGGTCAGCGCGCCGAATGCGTCGACGGTGACCACGTGGCTCTCGAAACCCAGTCTGCGCACACCGGCGGCAGCCGCACGGCCCACCAGGTGCGGGCCGCAGGCGCGTTCGATGACGACCTCGGCGTCGGGCGCCTGGCGGGCAGCCTGGGTGCGGTAGCGCCCGTCGGTCGCCAGCACCGGCGTTTCGTCCTCGGTCAGAATCAGCAGCGCGGCATTCGAACCGGTGAATCCGGACAGATATCGGACGTTGACCAGGTCCGATACCAGCAAAGCGTCCAGCTCCGCGGCGGCAAGACGTTGGCGCAACCGGTCGCGGCGCTGAGAAATAGTCACAGGCGGTGACGCTACTCGCTAAGGTGATGCCTCATGAGTAAGTGGTTGCTGCGCGGACTGGTGTTCGCTGCCCTGATGGTGATCGTTCGGCTACTGCAGGGGGCGATGATCAACGCGTGGGAGACCAAGGCGGGATTGATCAGCCTCGTCCTGGTTATTGCGTACGCCGTGGTGGCCCTGGTGTGGGGTTATGTCGACGGCCGTTCCGACGCGCGCAACAACCCTGATCCGGACCGCCGCGCCGATCTGGCGATGACGTGGCTGCTGACCGGGCTGTTCGCGGGTGTGGTCAGCGGCGCCGTGGCCTGGTCCATCGGGGTGTTCTACAAGAACCTGTACGTCGAGGGCCTGATCAACGAGTTGACGACGTTCGCCGCGTTCACCGCGCTGCTGGTGTTCGTCAGCGCGATCATCGGTGTCGCGCTCGGCCACTGGCTGGTCGACCGCAAGGCCCCCGCGCCGGTGCGTCACCGTGACGGCGAGGACGACCGCGCCGACACCGACGTGTTCGCCGCGGTACGCGACGACCGCGACCACGACTACGGGTCCCAGTCGGGGGCCGAGCAGGAACAACGCACCTCACCGGTGGCGCTCGCCGAGGATGACCAGACCAGGCCGGTCGACAAGCGCGACCAGCCGAGCTAGTCCCGCGCGACCTCGGCGTAGGCGGCGGCAAGCAGTGCCGGGTCGGGTCCCTCCAGCCGTCCCGGCTTGGCCAGGCCGTCCAGCACCACGAACCGCAGCACGCCGGCGCGGGTCTTCTTGTCGCCGACCATCGCCTCGAGCAGCTGCGGCAGCGCGTCGGCGTCGTAGGTGACCGGCAACCCCAGTGAGCTCAGGATCGTGCGGTGCCGTTCGGTGGTGGCGTCGTCGAGTCGCCCGGCGAGGCGCCCCAATTCCGCGGCGAACACCAGGCCGACGGACACCGCCGCGCCGTGGCGCCACCGGTAGCGCTCGCGCCGCTCGATGGCATGCGCCAGAGTGTGCCCGTAGTTGAGGATTTCGCGCAGCGCCGATTCCTTCTCGTCGGCGGCGACGACCTCCGCCTTGACGGCCACCGCGCGCCTGATCAGTTCCGGCAGCACTGATCCGGCGGGATCGAGCGCCCGCTGCGGGTCGGTCTCGATGATGTCGAGGATCACCGGATCGGCGATGAAGCCCGCCTTCACGATCTCCGCCATGCCTGCCACGATCTCGTTGCGAGGCAACGACTGCAGCGTGGCGAGGTCGATCAGTACCGCGGCCGGCTGATGGAAGGCGCCGACGAGGTTCTTGCCCGCGTCGGTGTTGATCCCGGTCTTGCCGCCCACCGCGGCGTCGACCATCCCGAGCAGGGTGGTCGGGACGTGGACGATGTCCACTCCGCGCAGCCACGTCGCCGCTGCGAAGCCGGCGACGTCGGTGGCCGCTCCCCCGCCCAGGCTGACGACCGCGTCCTTGCGGCCGATGCCGATGCGTCCGAGCACCTCCCAGATGAAGCCGAGCACCGGCAGTTCCTTGCCTGCTTCGGCGTCGGGGATCTCGATCCGATGCGCGTCGATTCCCTTGTCCGACAGATGGCTTCGGATCACCTCGGCGGTCTGGGCGAGCGTCGGCTGGTGCAGGATCGCGACCTTGTGCCTGCCGTCGAGAATGCGGCCGAGGTCACCGAGCAGCCCCGTCCCGATGATGACCGGGTAGGGCGGATCAGTACGCACGTCGACGGTGACAGGCTCGGTCGTCTGCTCAGTCACATGCGTCCTTTCGCGAACAGGAGGACCCACTGGACTTCCTGGCCGCCACTGCGGCGGGGCTGGGTGGAGCCTCCGTGGAGGGGGGCGCCGTCAGGGACAACGGGGCGCGACGCCACGACGGCCGCCGACGCCGACGCTCGGACTTGGGGCCTTCGGGGTTCTCGAGGCGGGCAACGATGTAGCGCACGACCGCCCCGGGGTTGCGGTGATTGGTGTTCACCCGCAGCGTGGCCACCTGTCGATACAGCGGAACCCGTTGAGCCATCAGTTCTTTGAACTTCTCACCGCGATCAGCACCGGCCAGCAACGGCCGTACCGTGGAACCGCCCGTGCGGCGGACCCCTTCGGCGGCGCTGATCTCCAGGTAGATCACGGTGTGCCCGGCCAGCGCCTCACGCACGCCCGGGGTGGTCACCGCCCCACCGCCGAGCGACAGCACGCCGTCGTGGGTGGCCAGGGCGTCCCGAACGACACCCTCCTCGATACGGCGGAACTCGGATTCGCCGTCGGTGGCGAAGATGTCTGCGATCGTGCGGCCGGTGGCCTTCTCGATCGCGGCGTCGGTGTCGAGCAACGCCAGGCCCAGGGTCTTGGCGAGCCGTCGGCCGATCGTCGACTTCCCGGATCCGGGCAGTCCGATCAGAACCACTTTGGGAGCCATCAGCCCGAGGCCTGCGCGGTTCGGGTCGGCTCCCGCTCGGCGATGGCACGCAGGTATGCGTCGACGTTGGCGCGGGTCTCCGACAGCGAGTCGCCGCCGAACTTCTCCAGCGCGGCGCGCGCCAGCACCAACGCCACCATGGTTTCGACGACGACCCCGGCGGCGGGCACCGCGCACACGTCTGAGCGCTGGTGGATGGCCACCGCTTCCTCTCCGGTGGTCATGTCGACGGTGGCCAGCGCGCGGGGCACGGTGGAGATCGGCTTCATCGCGGCGCGCACCCGCACGGGCAGCCCGTTGGTCATGCCGCCCTCCAGACCGCCGGCGCGGTTGGTGGACCGCATCACCCCGTCGGGACCGGGATACATCTCGTCATGGGCGACGCTGCCGCGCCGCCGCGCCGTCTCGAAGCCGTCTCCGATCTCGACGCCCTTGATGGCCTGGATCCCCATCACCGCGCCCGCCAACTGGCTGTCGAGTCGGTTGTCGCCGCTGGTGAACGAACCGAGACCGATCGGCAGCCCGTGCGCCACCGCCTCGACGACGCCGCCGAGGGTGTCGCCGTCGCGCTTGGCGGCCTCGATCTCGGCGATCATCAGCTCCTCGCTCGCCGGGTCGAAGGCGCGCACCGGGCTGGCGTCGATCGCGGCCAGGTCGGCGGTCTGCGGCGGCGGACCGTCGTAGGGCGTGGAGTCCCCGATCGAGATGACGTGGGAGACGATCTCGACGCCGAGCGCCTGCTGCAGGAACGCGCGGGCGACGGTTCCCGCGGCGACCCGGGCCGCCGTCTCGCGGGCACTGGCGCGTTCCAGCACCGGCCGGGCGTCGTCGAAGCCGTACTTGAGCATGCCCGCGTAGTCGGCGTGGCCGGGCCGCGGCCTGGTCAGCGGCGCGTTGCGGGCGGCGCTGTCGGCCAGCGTCGCGGCGTCGACCGGGTCGGGCGCCATCACCGTCTCCCATTTGGGCCACTCGGTGTTGCCGATCTCGATGGCGATCGGGCCGCCAAGGGTGAGGCCGTGACGGAGCCCGGCGAACACGCTGATCTGGTCCTGCTCGAACTTCATCCGCGCGCCCCGGCCGTACCCGAGTCGGCGGCGCGCCAATTGCCCCGCGATGTCCTGCGAGGTCACGTGGACGCCGGCAACCATGCCTTCGACCATGGCCACCAGCGCGCGGCCGTGGGATTCACCTGCTGTCGTCCATCGCAACACGGGTGCCATTTTCGCACGTCGGCCCTACAGCCCTGAAACGGCGACGACCCGCGGCGCCCAAGCCAGAGGTTAGAGCACAGCCAGGGCCACCGCAGCGCCGGTGGCCAGGCACATCGACGGGCCGTGCGGCAGGCTCCCGCGGGCACCGCACATCAGCAGGCACAGCGCCAGCAGCGCGGTCAGAAGCGACGCCCCCAGTGCGGCCAGAATCCACACGTCGGGACCGAACGTCCCGGCAAGTGCCCCCAACCCGATCGCCAGCTTGACGTCGCCTGCCCCCATCGCCGCGGGGGCGATCAGGTGCACGGCCGCGTAGACGGCGAACAGCGCGGCACCCCCGAGCGCCGCCGCGAACCCGTTGCCGGTGATCACCGCACCCACGAGAATCAGCGCGGCACCGGGCAGGGTCAGCCGGTCCGGCAGCCGACGTTGTCGAATATCGAAGCCGCTCAACGCAATCAGCCACACCACCACACAGATGGCGGCGAGCGTCGCCCCGGCCTCCCCCACCCGTCCAGGTTAGGCGCGCGGCCCGCGGCCCCTTCGCACGAATTCCGGCCCGGTCACTCGTCGACGCCGAGCGCCGCCCGCATCGCCCCCTTGGGCGCCGGTAACCCCGTGAACTGCTCGAGCGGGGCGTTCATTTGACGTCGCCACTTGAATGGTCGCACCCGTCAGGGCACCGTTGAGAGGTTGACGAACGTCAACCGGCTCTCGGCGGCGCTTGGCTAGGCCGTCCGAATCGAGGAGTTGGCCCCCTGCTCGTGGAGCATGGGCAGACCCTGCAGGAAGTCGATCCGCAGGTTGCGGTAGGGCTACGGAGGTCCCTCGTAGTCAGCTGGTCGGCTGTCGCCCTCATACTCGGCGATCGAAGTCGGCCTGCCGTCGAGCAGGGCGGTGATCATGGCGCGGATCAGGTGGGGTCTGTCTTGATGGACGTTGTGGCCCGCGCCCGGTAGATAGAACAGGCGGCTGTTGGGCAGACGGTTGCGATAGTCGGTGGCCGACGACCAGGACAAGTAGTCGCAGGAGCCTTTGACGATTGACGTCGGAGTTCGCAGGTCCGTTATCCGAGCGCGCAGATCGGTGGACCGCTGGGCGGTGGCCGATTGCGGGAACTGCATGGCGTAGAAGCCGGTCCCGTTCGCCGTCTGTGGAGCCACGACGTTGCGGCAATGCAGAGCAGGCGTGCTGCGGCCCACCACAATGTCGTTGCGTGCGTCGGCTTCTGGGTCGGGCAAATATGCCCGTGCGGCACGTGGATCGACCTGCAGCAGTGCATAGCCCAGCAACGCCCGCGGAGTCATGATGGCGCGGTAGACGCGAAGGCGCTGGGCGATTGTCAACCGCGTCGTGACCCGGTCCGGACTATGGTCATTGGGGTCGAGCGGCGCAGGCGAGAGGAGCACCATTCCCGCAACGCGATCGGGATGGTCGGCGGCGTACTGTGCGGCGACGGTGCCGCCGTATGAATGGCCTACGAGGAAAAGTCGCGGCAGATCGAGCGACTGCCGCAGCGCTTCCAGATCGGCCGCGTCGCGCTCGCGGCTGTAGCCCCGCGGATCGGGCAGCCGAGCCGACGCGCCCGTCCCCACCTGCGCATAGAGAAGGACGGCGAACCCACGAGCGGTGAGGGGCGCGAAGACCTTTCGGTTCTCGTCCAGATCAGGCACACCCGGTCCACCGTGTAGGACGACAACCGGCGGGCTGGTGGTGGGCACGCTCGCGGGCAGCCGTGCCACCGCCAGGGTCGATCCGGTGGCGATCGGGATCTGCCTGAAACCGTCGGGCAGCGACGGACTTGCCTCCCTGCCCGGCAGCAGGAGCATGACGGACCCGACGACGCTGAGCACGGCCACGGTAAGCGCAACGAATCGGTTGCCTGACGGCACACATGTGAGCACCCGCCCCGCAAGGATCACCCCGACCGTGAAGACAACCTACCCCACACCGAGAAACACCGCGACCGTGCTGCCGATCGCAGCGGCTGCCAGCAACGCCGCTACGCCGGCTCCGATGGCCAAAACAACGAGCCCGAAGTACCCAGCCGCACGCGCGGCTGTCCACAGCTTGCGACTCTGTTGCTGCCGCGCGGCCTCCACGCACCCGAAAATAATCGACGCGGTATGGCGCTCGATCGCTGGGGATAGTGCCCCACCTACTTACTTACCGGTCTTTCAGGCTAGGCCGGTTCCAGCGCGGCCCGCATCGCATCCTTGGGCGCCGGCAGCCCGGTGAACTGCTCCACCTGCGTGAAGGCCTGGTTCAGCAGCATCTGCAGACCGCTGATCACCCGCCCGCCCGCTGCCTCGACAGCGGCGGCGAGCGGGGTCGGCCACGGGTCGTAGATCGCGTCGAGCAGCACGGGCGCCAACGCCAGCGTCGGCGCGTAGCCGGCCGCCGCGTCGGCAGGCACCGTGTTCACGACGACGTCCACGTCGGCCACCTCGTCGGCCAGCTTTGCATCGACGACGTCACACCACTGCGCCTGGACGCCGCACCGGGTCGCGATGTCGACCGTGGGTGCCGCCTTGTCGGCGTTCCTGGCCGCCACCGTGATCCGCCGCGCGCCGAGCCCGACGAGGCCGACGACCACCGCGGGAGCGGTGCCACCCGAACCCACCACCATCGCGTGGTCGGACACGGTCACGCCCCGCAGTGCGCCCACCACGCCGTCGACGTCGGTGTTGTCGGCGTGCCAGCCCGCAGGCGAACGGACCAGTGTGTTGGCCGACCCGACCAACGTCGCGCGCGCGGTGGCGTCGTCGGCGAACCGCAGCGCGGCGAACTTCCCCGGCATCGTCACCGACACCCCCACCCATTCCGGCCCGAATCCGCCCACCACGGAGGGCAACTGCTCTGCGGTGCACTCGATGCGGTCGTAGGTCCACTCGTCCAGCCCCAGCGCGCGGTAGGCCGCGAGGTGCAGCTGCGGGGACCGCGAATGCGCGATCGGAGAGCCGAGCACGCCCGCACGGCGGCGCGTCATCGTGCCGAGTCGAGGACGCCGTTGCGTTGCGCCAGTTCGATGTTGGCGAGATGCTGGTCGTACTCACGGGTGAACAGGGTCGTGCCCTGCAGGTCGATGGTCACGAAGTACAGCCAGTCACCGGGCTCGGGCTGCTCGGCCGCGGCCAGGGCCGGCGCCCCCGGGCTGCAGATCGGCGTCGCCGGAAGCCCGGGCCGCACATAGGTGTTCCACGGCGTGGCCTGCCCCCGGTCCCCGTCGGTGGTTGCGACCTCGATGCGGTCCAACGGGTAGTTCACCGTCGAGTCGAACTCCAGCGTGCGCCGCTCGGCCAGCCGGTTGTAGATCACCTGGGTCACTTTCGAGAAGTCCTGGGGTTTGGCCTCGCGCTGCACGAGCGACGCCACCGTCAGGATCTGATACGGCGACATGTTCAGTGCCGTGGCCGTGTCGAGCAGACCGCTCTGCTCGTATTGCGTCGCGCTGGCCGAGATCAGCGTCGCCAGGATGGCCTGCGGTTCGGCGGACGGGTCGATGTTCCAGGTGCCCGGCGCGATCAGGCCCTCCAACCGGCGATGGTCGGACCCGAGCGCGTCGACGGCGCTGGTCGCCCAGCCGGGGACGGACAGTGCCGACGGCGCTGTGCCACCGGCGATGTCACGAAACTGATCCGTCGAGACGCACTGGCGGTCGCCGTCGAGGTCCACGCACGAGGCGTTGGAGATCAGCGTGAGGATGCCGTCGGTGACCGCGTTGGTCTTCACGTCCCGGACGTCGTCGAGCTGGCGCCCCTCGGGGATCACCAACCTGCCCACCCGGTTGGCCGGATCGATGAGGCGGGTGACGGCATTCGCCGCGGGGATCTCGGTGCGCACCTTGTAGAAGCCGGGCTGGATGGCAGAGATGGCCGGGTTGCCGGCGGCCGCGTCGACGAATGCCTTGGTGGTCGCCACGACGTTCTGGTCCTGCAGCGTCTTGCCGATCGCCGTGGTGGAGTCGCCCTCGTGCACCTGGATCACCACATCGCTGACACCGTTGCCTGCGAAGTCGCCCGCGGAGGTGCCGAACATCGAATGCCACAGCTTGGAACCCAGGAACACCGCGCCGACGACGACCACCACCAGCACCGCCAGCGCCGCCACCGCAGCGACACGGCGCCTGCGCCGGACACGGGCCTGCTTGATGCGGTCCCGGCGCGTCGCGCGGCGCCGCGGCGGGCCTACCGCCAAGGGTTCGGCACGGTCGCTCCGCCAGTCGTCAGCCATCCCCGACCTCTCCGTGTGGGGACAGCGCCGCCCGCCGCTGGTCCAGCCAGTTCTGCAGAATCCCCACCGCCGCAACCTGGTCGATCATCGATCGTTGCCCCTTGGAACTCACGCCCGCCTCCCGCAGCGAACGCTGCGCGGTGACCGTCGTGAACCTCTCGTCGGCCAGCCGTACCGGCACCGGGGTGATCCGGTCAGCCAGTGCGTCAGCGAACTCGACAGCGTCGTGCGCCGACGAGGCGGCGCGGTCGGCCAGCGTACGAGGCAGGCCCACCACCACCTCGACAGCCTGGTGTTCGTCGATCAGGCGCACCAGCCGCCGAAGATGCCTGTCCGAGCGACGGTCCCTCGGGACCGTCGCCACCGGCGTGGCGAGGATGCCGTCCGGGTCGCTGACGGCCACCCCGATGCGGACGCTGCCGACGTCGATGCCGAGCCGACGGCCGCGCCCCGGGTCGGGTGCCGAGTTCGGGTCTCCGGGCCGGTCCGGCAGACGGTCCTCGCGGGCGGGGTCGTCGGTCTGTGGCACCGGCTAGCTCCGGCCGATCTCTGCGCGTATCGCCGCCAGTGCCGCGTCGATACCCGCCGCCCCCTTACCGGACCCCTGCGCCAGATCTGCCTTGCCGCCACCGCGGCCGTTCACCGCCGATCCCATCTGCTTGACCAGATCGTCGGCGCGTAGACCGAGGTCCTGGGCCGCCTGGTTGACCGCCACCACGTACGGCACGGAATCGTTGTCGCCCTCGCCTTTCCCGTCGCTTCGCTCGCCCGGAGCCGCGATCAGCGCCACCACCCCCGGGCCGCTGCCGAGCTTGCCGCGGATGTCGCCGACCAGCGTGCGCAGGTCACCCCCCGACATCCCGCCGGCCATCCGTTGCGCCACGACCCGGACCTTACCGATCTCCTCGGCGCCTGCGGCGGCGTTGGCCGCTGCGGCGCGCGCGTTGGCCATCCGCAGCCGGTCGAGTTCCTTCTCGGCCGCGCGCAGCCGCTCCACGAGGTTGGCGACCCGGCCGGGCACCTCGTCCGAGGGCACCTTCAGTGACGACGCCAGGCCCGCCATCAGTGCGCGTTCCTTGGCCAGGTGCCGGAACGAGTCCAGGCCGACATAGGCCTCCACCCGCCGGATGCCCGACCCCACCGACGACTCGCCGAGGATGGTGACCGGGCCGATCTGCGCGGAATTGTGGACGTGCGTGCCGCCGCACAGTTCCAGGGAGAACGGTCCGCCGATCTCGACGACCCGCACCTCGTCGGGGTAGGCCTCGCCGAAGAGCGCCATCGCGCCCATCGCCTTGGCCCGTTCCAGGTCGGTGGTGAAGCTGTGCACCTCGAAGTCGGCCTCGACCGCTTCGTTGGTGACCTCTTCGATCTGGGAGCGCTGGGTGTCCGTCAGCGCGCCCTGCCAGTTGAAGTCGAATCGCAGATAGCCGGGGCGGTTCAACGAGCCCGCCTGAACGGCGTTGGGGCCGAGCACCTGTCGTAACGCGGCGTGCACCATGTGCGTTCCAGAGTGCCCCTGGGTGGCGCCGTGACGCCAGCGCGGATCCACGGCGGCCACCACGGTGTCGCCCTCCACGAACTCGCCCGATTCCACGGTGACGCGGTGCGCCCACAGGGTCTTGGCGATCTTCTGGACGTCTGTCACGGCTGCGCGCGCCGTCTCCGATGCGCCGGTTCCGCCGATACTGCCCTCGTCGGCGATCTGGCCGCCCGATTCGGCGTAGAACGGCGTGCGGTCGAGGATGAGCTCGACGCGCGACTCGGACGTGTGCGGCTCGTGCGTCACCACCGGTACCCGCTTGCCGTCCACGAAGATGCCGAGAATTCTCGCCTCGGTGGACAGTTCGTCGAATCCGGTGAACTCCGTCGGGCCTGCGTCGACGAGGTCGCGGTAGGCCGACAGGTCCGCGTGTGCCTGCTTGCGGGCGGCCGCGTCGGCCTTGGCTCGCCTGCGTTGTTCGGCCATCAGGCTGCGGAAGCCCTCTTCGTCCACCCTCAGGTCGGCCTCGGCGGCCATCTCCAGGGTGAGTTCGATGGGGAAGCCGTAGGTGTCGTGCAGCGTGAACGCGTCACTGCCCGAGAGCACGTCGGTGCCCGAGGCCTTGGTCGCGCGGGCGGCGTCGTCGAACAGCCGCGAACCCGAGGCCAGCGTGCGGTTGAACGCTGTCTCCTCGGCCACCGCGATGCGCTGGACTCGGTCGAAGTCGCTGGCCAGTTCCGGGTACGACGGGCCCATGGCGTCCCGCACGGTGACCATCAGATCGGCCATCACCGGTTGCTCGACGCCCAGCAGCTTGGCGGCGCGGATGATGCGGCGCAGCAGTCGGCGCAGCACGTAGCCGCGACCCTCGTTGCCGGGGCTGACGCCGTCGCCGATGATGATCGCCGCGGTCCGGCTGTGGTCGGCGATGATCCGGTAGCGGACGTCGTCATCGTGGTGGCCCTTGCCGTACCCGCGCGGGGCGACGGCCGCGATCATCTCGATGGCCGGGCGCAGCAGGTCGGTCTCGTAGACGTTGTCCACGCCCTGGAGCAGGCAGGCCACCCGCTCGATGCCCATCCCGGTGTCGATGTTCTTACGCGGTAGCGGGCCGAGGATCTCGAAATCGTCCTTGGAGGTGCCCTCGCCGCGCTCGTTCTGCATGAACACGAGATTCCAGATCTCGATGTAGCGGTCCTCGTTGGCCTCCGGGCCGCCCTCGATGCCGTAATCGGGCCCGCGGTCGTAGTAGATCTCCGAGGACGGACCGCACGGCCCGGGAATGCCCATCGACCAGTAGTTGTCGGCCATCCCGCGTCGCTGGATCCGCTCCGGCGGCAGACCGGCGATGTCCTGCCACAGTTGCGCGGCCTCGTCGTCGTCCAGATACACCGTGGCCCAGAGCCGTTCGGGATCGAAGCCGTAGCCGCCCTGACCCACCGGGTTGGTCAGCAGCGTCCACGCCAGCTCGATGGCCCCGGCCTTGAAATAATCACCGAACGAGAAGTTGCCTGCCATCTGGAAGAACGTGTTGTGCCGGGTGGTGATGCCGACCTCGTCGATGTCGGGGGTCCGGATGCACTTCTGGATGCTGGTCGCACGGTCCCACGGCGGCGTGCGCTGGCCGAGGAAGAACGGGACGAACTGCACCATGCCGGCGTTGACGAACAGCAGGTTGGGGTCGTTGAGGATCACCGAGGCGCTGGGGACCTCGGTGTGTCCCGCGTTCACGAAATGATCAAGGAACCGCTTCCTGATCTCGTGTGTCTGCACGTTCGTATCTTTCTGGTGGTGGCTGTGGTCGTCGGCCGATGTGTGTCCGACCGATCCACAGTACCGGTCGGGATCCTCAGCCTTCCAGGAAGCTCAGCCGCACCGAGCGACGGGAGTTGTCCCTGTTCAGGTCCACCAGCACGATGCTCTGCCAGGTGCCGAGCAGGGGTTCCCCTTCGGCGACCGGCACAGTCACCGACGGTGAGACGAGCCCGGGCAACACGTGATCGGCGCCGTGGCCGGGAGATCCGTGCGCGTGCCGGTAACGGTCGTCGCGAGGCAGGAGCCGTTCCAGGGTGTCGACGAGATCGTCGTCGGAGCCGGCGCCGGTTTCGATGATCGCGACACCTGCCGTCGCGTGCGGAATGAAGACATTGCAGAGCCCGTCACCGTGGCTGCGGCAGAACTCCCGCACGTCGTCGGTGAGCTCGACGATGGCGCGCCGGGAGGTGTCAACGTGGAGCACTTCGGTGTTCACCCGGTTCAGCCTACGAGCCCACCTCTTGATTGACGCGCGCGTTTATTGCGCCGCCGCTGAGGGTACTTCTGCCGCTACCACACACCATGGAGGCCAACATGACCGTCACCGGCATCATCACCGCAATTCTCATCGGCGCCCTGATCGGCGCACTCGCTCGGCTGGTACTCCCCGGCAAGCAGAAGATCGGCATTCTGGTGACGATCGGCGTCGGCATCGTGTCCGCGCTGTTGGGCACCTTCCTGGCCAACGCGATCGGCATCCCGACCGCCACCAGCGGTGTCGACTGGCGCGAACTGCTCGTGCAGGTCGTCGTCGCCGTCATCGGTGTGGCCCTGGTGTCGTCGATCATGGGCCGTCGCCACTCCGGTGTGACGGGTCGCCGCTCGGGCATGATGCGGTAGCCACACCCCAACCACCCCCGCGTGATCCCGGCTGGAGCCCCGACCAGCCGGGATCACTCGGTTTGTGGTCGATCAGAGGGCCGCGAGCAGCGCGTCGAGCTTCTCGTAGCCCTCGGACATGCCACCCTCCATACCGGAGGACAGCAGCGCGTCACGCGCCTCGGTGTTGGGGCAGATCGAGCGGCCCCGCAGCCGGGAACGCCCGCCGCCGAGGTCCTCGAACCACATGTACTCGATGTTGACCATGTCCGGCGCGCCCTCGAATTCGAAGGTCTGCAGGATGAACTCGTTCTCCCGCACGGTGTGGAATGTTCCGTTGAACCCGAACGTGCCGTCGTCGTTGGAGTGGGTGTAGCGGTACCCGCCGTGGCTCTTGAACTCCCACTCGGAGATCTGCATCTCGAGACCGTGCGGGCCCAGCCACTGCTTGACGAGCTCGGGATCGGCGTGGGCGCGGAACAGCGCGTCCACGGGCGCGTCGAACTCGCGGGTGAACTCCATGGCCAGGGTGTCCACCGGTGCCACCAGGTCGAGTGCGTTGGTCATTCTGTCTTTCCCTTCTTCTCGGTGTTCTGTGTCATCGCCGCCAACAACACGTCCAGTTGGCGGTAGTTGCGTTCGGCGTCCAGGCGGTAGCGATCGATCCACGACGTCAGCTGCTCCAGGGCGGTCGCCGCGAGGTGCACCGGCCGACGCTGGGCCTCGCGGGTCCGGGTGACCAGACCTGCCTGTTCGAGAACCTGAATGTGCTTGGACACCGCCTGTTTGGTGATGGCGAACGGAGCGGCCAGCTCGTTGACCGTTGCCGGGCCCCGCGACAGACGCGCGACCATCGCGCGGCGGACGGGATCGGCGAGCGCCATGAACGCGCGGTCCAGCTGGGCCTCCACATCGTCATCGGTGCCCAATAATCAACCTCCCATTTGATCAATTAATTGTTTGATTACAACGGTAGGAGTTGGATACGGGGGTGTCAAGGGGGTGTGCCGGGCTCAGCGCTTACGACGAATGATGGCGCGCAGCTTCTCGACTCGGGTCGAGATCTCCCGCTCAGCACCCCTGCCGGTGGGCCGGTAGTAGTCCACGCCGACCAACTCGTCGGGCGGATATTGTTGTGCCACAACCCCATCGGGGTCGTCGTGGGAGTACTTGTAGCCGATGGCGTTGCCCAGCTTCGAGGCTCCGGAGTAATGCCCGTCGCGGAGGTGGGCGGGAACCAGCCCGGCTTTTCCCGCGCGGATGTCGCCCATCGCGGCGCCCAGCGCGGTGGTGACGGCGTTCGACTTCGGCGCGGTCGCCAGGTGGACGGTGGCGTGCGCCAACGTCAGCTGCGCTTCCGGCATGCCGATCAACTGCACGGTCTGCGCCGCCGCGACGGCGATCTGCAACGCGGTCGGGTCGGCCATCCCGATGTCCTCGCTGGCCAGGATCATCAGTCGCCGCGCCACGAATCGCGGGTCCTCCCCCGCCACCAGCATGCGGGCCAGGTAGTGCAGCGCGGCATCGACGTCGGAACCGCGGATCGACTTGATGAACGCGCTGACGACGTCGTAGTGCTGATCGCCGTCGCGGTCGTACCGTACGGCCGCCTTGTCCAAAGACTGCTCGATGACCTCGACGGTCACCACGTCACCCGTCTCTGCCGCCACCTCCAGAGCGGTGAGGGCGCGGCGGGCGTCGCCTGCGGACAGCTGCACCAGCAGGTCGACCGCCTCGTCGGTGACGGTCACCCGGCCGCCCAGTCCCCGGTCGTCGTCGATGGCGCGGCGGATCACGGTGGCGGTGTCGGCGGCGGTCAGCGGCTGGAGCTGCAGAATCAGCGAACGGCTCAGCAGCGGAGCCACGACGGAGAACGACGGGTTCTCGGTGGTGGCGGCCACCAGCAGCACCACCCTGTTCTCCACCGCGGCCAGCAGCGCGTCCTGCTGGGTCTTGGAGAACCGGTGCACCTCGTCGATGAACAGCACGGTCTGGCCGCCCCGGATTGACGCTTCCCTTGCCTTTTCTATGACCGCGCGGACCTCCTTGACCCCCGCCGACAACGCCGAGAGAGCTTCGAACCGCCGGCCCGTGGCGTGCGAGATCAGCGAGGCCAGCGTCGTCTTCCCGGTGCCCGGTGGGCCGTACAGGATGACCGAGGCGGCACCGGACCCCTCGGCGAGACGGCGCAGCGGCGAGTTCGGCTTGAGCAGGTGCTGCTGACCGACGACCTCATCGAGGGACGCCGGGCGCATCCGCACCGCCAGCGGCGCGGAGGCCCCGGCCGGCCCCCCGGCGACCTCCCGCGCGGCATTGTCGCCGGGCACGTCGAACAGGCTGTCGGACACGCTCTCTGCTTACCACCCTCCCTCATGACACGCCTCCCTCATGACACGACGGCGGAGCCGTCAAGAGTGCCGGGGCTGCGTGACGAAGTCGATCAGCTCCTCGACCCGGCCGATCAGTGCCGGCTCGAGGTCGTTCCAGTCACGAACCCGTCCTCGGATCTTGCGCCACGCGGCGGCGATATCGGCCTGGTCGCGATGTCGCCAGCCCAGCGCCGCGCACACGCCGTGCTTCCAGTCCTGTCCCTTCGGGACGGTGGGCCACGACGCCACCCCGATCCGGTCCGGCTTGACCGCCTGCCAGATGTCGATGAAGGGATGCCCGACGACGAGCGTGTGCTCACCGCCGGGGCCCCGACGGACGGCGTCGGCGATGCGGGCCTCCTTGGACCCGGTCACCAGGTGGTCGACGAGCACCCCCAGCCGTCGGCCCGGTCCCGGCCGGAAGTCGGCGACGATGGCGGCCAGGTCGTCGACGCCGCCCAGGTACTCGACCACCACGCCTTCGACCCGCAGGTCCTCGCCCCAAACCTGCTCGACCAACTCGGCGTCGTGGCGGCCCTCCACGTAGATCCGGCTGGCCAGCGCGGTCCTCGCCCGCGCCCCGGTCACCGCAACCGAACCGGACGCGGTCTTCGTCGGCGCCTTCGGGACCGCCTCGACGGGCGCGGTGAGGATGACCGGCTTCCCGTCGATCAGGTAGCCCGGTCCGACGGGGAACGGTTTGCGGCGGCCGTTGCGGTCCTCGAGCTCCATCCGGCCGTACTCGACACGCACCACCGCGCCGACGAAACCCGTCTGGGCGTCCTCGACGACCAGCCCCATCTCCACCGGCTGTTCGGTGGATCGGGGCCGACGGGCACGGTGCGGGTTGTCGGCCAGGATGTCGGAACCGTAGCGATCGGGCACCGGGTGATCGTAGGGAGCAGCGGGGCCGTCACCGCCCAACCTGACCCGTGTGTTGCCGAATCGTCGCGAGCCGACGAGAACACCCGGCCCACGTGGTGCCGGGCAGGGACTTCCGCCCCTGGTCGCGTGCACCCCGAGATTCTACGGTCGGCAACCATGGGCAACGCGATGATCAGCCGACTGACGGACGCCGGCGCCTGGTCGGCCGCGCCGACGAGGAACTGGCTCGACTCGAGGCACAGGCGTCGGGCCTGACGGCACCGGACGAGCAGCTGATCTTCGTCGAACGCCTGCTGCCGGCCGCGACATGCGCGATGCTGCTGGACCAGTTGGCCGCCGCGTACGGCGAGTGGCTGCTCAGATCCGTCATCGAGCGGCTGGTGCGGCGCTGGCTGGGATCGTCGCAGGGATTCGACCCGGTGCTGCGGTGGCTGCCCCACGACCCGACCATCGCGATGGGTGCGGCACTCGCCCGGCTCGCCCGCGACCACGCCTCCGCAGGCACCGAGCCGACCGCCAGCAGCGCGGGTGTGGCGGAATTCCTGCACACCTTCGGGCACCGCGCGCCGGACCGGGAGGTCGACCTCGGCCTGCCGCGACTCGCCGACGATCCGACGTACGTCGTGGAGCTCATCGACGGCTACCTGCGCTCTGGTGCACTGACCAGCTTCGAGACAGGCGCCGAACAGGCCCGCACGGCAGCGGCGGCGCTGGTCTCCGACGTCCGCCGGACAAAGGGTCCGCTGCGGGCGGCGGTGTTGGCGAACCTGCTCAGCCGCCACCGTGAACTCGGCGGGCTGCGCGAACGACCCAAGTTCGACATGGTCCGTGCGATGGCCCCGGGCCGGCGGACCCTGAAACGTTGTGCCGCAACGCTGGTCGACCGCGGCTTGCTCGACGACGTCGACGATGTGTTCTTCATCGACGGGGACGACGTGCGCGCCACGCTGGCCGGGCGGCGTCGCGACCTGCGCGCCTGCGCGCGCGCCAACCGTCGCACTTTCCGCCGCGAGCTGAGCCGACGGCTGGTCCCGCGGGTGCTCACCAGCGACGGCGAGGTCGTCTACGGCTCGCGCGTGCCCGCCGAATCGGGAAACGTTCTGGTCGGCACCCCGCTCTCGCCGGGGATGCACGAGGGTGTCGTCCGGATTCTGGACTCCCCGGTCGGCGCGAAGCTGCGACCCGGTGAGATTCTCGTCGCGGCCAGCACCGACCCCGGCTGGACACCGCTGTTCCTGATCGCCGGCGCCTTGGTGATGGAGGTCGGCGGGGTGGTTTCCCATGGCGCCCTGGTGGCACGCGAGTACGGCATCCCGGCACTGGCGGGCATCGCGGACGCGATGACCCGCCTGCACACCGGACAGCGGGTGCGGGTCGACGGCACCGCAGGCACCATCACGCTGCTCGATTCGGTAACCACATCCGCCTGACTCGTCCGGCGCGGGTATCGACATTGTGTGGAACCGTCCCGATGAATTGCGCTGAATACTCAATTACGGCGCGGCGGAACGAATCACTGCGGCCGATAAAGGGGAATCCATTCGCTTCCTTTTCGACAGCAATCTCCACCGTCGACCACGAAAGTTTGCGAGAACTGCGCGAGCGCCTCGTTCGGCCAGGGGCCCGGCAGCGATCGGCCACGGGCGTTCGTCGAGCGGGCGTCCCGGCACGCCCTGCAACCTGTCGTGATCGCCTCCCGCAAATATGAAGTTTTGATCACATCGAACCTCGGGCCGCTTGCTGACCCGAGCCTGACGCGCTCTGGATACGCCCCGCGGCGGACTCCCTCCCCACGAAGCCACGAAACGCGGTCGGCGCTCCCGCCGTCAACCGCGTGGCGCCGTTCCGCATGCTCGCGCGATCGCAGGGCCAGCGCGGCGGGCACTCCCACCCAGATCACTTCCTGAGCCGCCCCAGGATCAAATCCGCATTTCATCGCCCCGTTCAGGTAACCCTTACCTTCACCGTGAGCGTCACTGCGCCAGGATTGGCTGTGGCACAGCGGCACCGATCGCCCCCGCAGGATTCAGGGTGATTCGGCCGCCGGCGAGGGACGCAGCGTCTCGCGACCGTCACTCGTTCGCGATCAACCCCTACGCCCGCCGCGGCACTCGGAAGATGGTCAACCAATTCGCTCTGGAACCTCAACGTGACGCTTGACACAAGCAGCCAGCAAAGCCTACAGTTCCACTACTTGGATCCTCGCCGAGGATCACTCCGATCAGCTTGGGTCGCCTCAACGGCCCGGAGCTAGCCAGGAGGCTCCAGTTGCGGCTCACCGCCGCCGAGCTCGCCCGTGGTCCATTTCCGGCCTCGCGTGATACGGCACATAGTGCTCGAAGCTCACAATCTTCGGCCCCGATGTCGTCTGTCGTGATGGCAGCGGCATCGCCGTAATCCATCAGCCGCCCTTAAGTCGCCTGCCGCTGAAAGACGTGACGACAACTCGCAATGGGCGAGCTTTGAGGGGGGTTCACCCATCTTTCGAGAAGGAGATTTACCCAGTCGGCGGTGACGGCGGGATCTCCGGTCACCTCGGCACCGACGGTTATGACGGCGCAACCGCCGGAGCCGACGGAGCGGATGGCGCATCGTCCTAGCTGAACCGGGCGGCAGGGGCTGGTGAGAAGCCCCTGCCATTCGGCACACTCGGGGGCGTCGGCTTTGCCGGCGTCCCCGAGTGCCGTGCCGGTACCGAACACCCGGCGGCCTCACGGAACAGAGGACCCGGCGCCCGGAGGTGATCGCGATGACGGCCAATGACGATGTCGGCAGGTTGCTGCTGCGGTGCGCCGATCGACCCGGGCTGGTGGCGGCCGTCAGCGATTTCCTCGCCAAGGCCGGCGCCAACATCGTGTCCCTGGACCAGCATTCGACCGAGCAGTCCGGCGGAACCTTCGTGCAGCGCACGATCTTCCATCTTCCGGGCCTGAGGGCCGCCCGTCACGATCTGGAGCGTGACTTCGCTGCGCGGGTGGCCACGCGGTTCGGCATGGATTTCGCGCTCACTGAGGCATCCCGGCCGAAACGGGTGGCGATCATGGTGTCCAGGGAGGACCACTGTCTGCTGGACCTGCTGTGGCGCAACCGCCGCGGTGAACTCGAGATGTCGGTCGCGATGGTCATCTCCAACCATCCCGACCTCGCCGACCAGACCCGCTCCTTCGGCGTTCCGTTCATCCACGTTCCCGCCACCAAGGACATTCGGGCACAGGCAGAGCAACGGCAGCTCGAGCTGTTGCGGGACAACGTCGACCTGGTGGTGCTGGCCCGCTACATGCAGATTCTCACCCCCCAATTCCTGACGGGGGTCGGATGCCCGTTGATCAACATCCATCACTCGTTCCTTCCGGCGTTCATCGGCGCGGCGCCCTATCGGCGGGCCAAGGAGCGGGGCGTCAAACTCGTCGGCGCGACCGCCCACTACGTGACCGAAACCCTCGATGACGGACCCATCATCGAGCAGGACGTCGTGCGGGTGAATCACCGCCACGGCGTCGGAGATCTCGTCCGGCTGGGAGCCGACGTGGAACGCGCCGTGCTCTCCCGGGCGGTCCTGTGGCATTGCGAGGACCGCATCATCCGGCACGGAAACCAGACGATCGTCTTCTGAGGTTCGGTGGTGCAGACCCGCCGGCCGGCGCCTACCATCTGAGCGCGTGTTGCTCGATCGAGCCACCGCGGAGGGAATCGCCGACGGCACCGTCACGCTGGTGCTGCGACGGTGGGACGCACCGCGCGCCAAACCCGGCGGAACTCAACGCACCCCGGCCGGGACGATCCGTGTCGACGAGATCAGCGAGCACCCCGGCCGCTACCGCGTGACCGCCGCGCAGGCCCGCGCTGCGGGTTATCCGGACGCCAAGACCGCGCAGACCGCGGTGGACGCCGGCGAAGCCGACGCCGCTGCCGCGCTGTGGGCCGAGGACGGCACCTACGACGTCGAGGGCTGGTCGATGCGCGGTCGCGCCGAGGTCGCGCCGAGGTCGCCGCGATGGTGCGCTCCCCCGAACATCAGGGCCTGATCGGGCGCGGCTGCTGCCACTTCCTCGGCCCGGCGGTGGTGACCGTCGACGGTGACGAGGCGGTGGCGGTGTGCGAGTCGGCGCTGCTGGTGCACCGCGAGGGTCGCTTCACCGTCGGCCGGGCGGGCGCGAACCTCTTCCGGTTGCGCCGCACCGACGGTCGTTGGCACATCGTCGAGCGGACCACCCGGGCGCTGGACGGCAAACCCGAAGCGCGGCAACTGCTTTCCGAGGCGGCACACCGGTGACCGGGGCGCTTGCAGGTCGGGTCGCACTGGTCACCGGTGCGGGCGCGGGGATCGGCGAGGGCATCGCCCGGCGCTTCGCCGACGAGGACGCCCGCGTGGTGGTCGCCGAGCGCGACGAGGCCGCGGGCCGTGCGGCGGCCGACCGGATCGGCGGTCTGTTCGTCGCGACCGACGTCGCCGACCGCGCCCAGGTCGACGCCGCGGTCGCGGCGACGGTCTCGGAGTTCGGATCGGTCGACATCCTGGTCAACAACGCCTGGGGCGGCGGCGGTATCGGCCGCGTGGAACGCAAGACCGACGAGCAGATCGCCTCCGGCATCGCCGTCGGCTACTACGGACCGTTCTGGGCGATGCGCGCGGCGCACCCGCACATGAAGGCCCGCGGCTGGGGCCGGGTGATCAACCTGTGCAGCCTCAACGGCGTCAACGCGCACATGGGCTCGCTGGAGTACAACGCCGCCAAGGAAGCGCTTCGCGCATTGACCCGCACCGCCGCTCGGGAATGGGCACCCATCGGCGTGACGGTCCACGCGCTGTGCCCTGCGGCCAAGAGCCAGGCCTTCTTCCACGCGCTCGGCGACCATCCCGAACTGGAGGCGATGGCCGACGCGGCCAACCCGATGGGCCGAATGGCAACCCCTACGACGACATCGCCCCGGTGGCGGTGTTCCTGGCGAGCGAGGCGTCGCGATACCTGACCGGGAACACGCTGTTCGCCGACGGCGGCAGCCACATCAACGGGGTGGCGTGGGCCCCGGATCTGGACACCTAGCCGAGCTGCTGGCTCTGATCCTGAACGGGAGCACCGACCTCGGCGAGTTTTGCCGGACTGGAGGTGATCTCGTCGATGACGGTGTGGATGAAACGCATCTTCTCCAGTACCGCCGGAGGCAGCACGAACGGATACAGGTCGTCCTTGCCCATCGAGCGGTTGACCATGTTCAGCGCCCAGGCCAGCGGCAGCCACATCTCGATCATCGTGTCGAAACTGCTGGGACCCAGCACTTTACGCTCGAACGTGGCACCGGCCGGCGCGAAGCCGAACGCCGCGGCGGTGTCCATCGTGTCCCGGATGTGCAGGTAGTGCGCGAAGGTCTCCGCCCAGTCCTCGGCCGGATGCATGGTCGCATAGGACGACACGTAGTCGACCTCCCAGCCGTTGGGCGCGCCCTCGCGGTAATGCCGATCGAGAGCAGCCTGGTAATCGGCCTCGGGGTCACCGAACAGTTCGTGGTAGCGCTGCAGGTAGTCCGCCGAAGTCCCGATGAGCCGGTACTGGTAGTAGTGCCCGATCTCATGGCGGAAGTGCCCGAGCAGCGTACGGTACGGCTCATCCATCGAGATGCGTAGCTGCTCACGGTGCACATCGTCGCCCTCGGCGAGATCCAGTGTGATCAAGCCGTTCTCGTGGCCGGTGAACACCTTCTCGAACGCGCTCGACAGCAGGTCGAACGCCAGCCCGAACTCCGGGTCCACGTCGCGGCCGACGATCGGCAGCTTGAGCTCGTACAGCTCGGCGATCAGCCTGCGCTTGGCACGTTCGGCGGACGCGAACGCCGCCAGAGCAACCGTGTCGGCGTCGTTGGGCCGGGTGCGGGTCAACGCGCAAGACACACAGAGCTTTGCGATCGGACCCTTCTGCACCAGCCAATTGCATTCGGCCAGATGAAGATTCGCACACAGCTGAAACTGGCTTTCGTCGACTGCGCCGGCGTGCTCACTCTCGGCGGGCGGCGCGATCACCAACAGCGCCATGTCGTCCAGTGAGAAACCCAGGGAGCTGTGGCAGTTCAGGCACACCGAGTTCTCGAACGACAACCGCTGACCACAATTGGGACAGTTGAAGTCACGCATGGAGCACTCCCCCTTGGCACGGAGCCACGTCGACGGCGACATCGATGACGCTGCTCTCCGACTCGGTGTAGATGATCCCCCGAAGCGGCGGGACATCGGCGTAGTCACGGCCGAAGCCGACGGTGACGTACCGCTCGTCGACCATCTGGTCGTTGGTGGGATCCAGCCCCAGCCAGAGGTTCTGCGGCGTCCACACCGCCGCCCAGGCGTGCGTCGCGTCGATGCCTACCATGCGTTCCTTCCCCGGCGGAGGGTCGGTGGCCAGATAACCGGAGACGTAGCTGGCAGCCAGACCGTTGGCACGCAGGCAGGCGATCGCCAGCCGCGCGAAGTCCTGACATACCCCCTCCCGGGCCGCCAAAACCTCGCTCACCTGAGTGGACACCGTCGTTGACCCCGACCGGTAGGTGAAGTCGGTGTAGATCCGCGACGTCAGGTCGCGCAGCACCTCGATCAGCGGCCGGCCCTGCGTGAAACTCGGTGCGGCGTAGGCACGCAGCTCCTCGGTGATCTCGGCGGGCTGCAGGTCCATGGTGAACTCGACGGCCAGGGCCCCGTCGGTGCCCACGGGGCGCGCGATCTCCCACGGCGCCCGCGCCGACGGGCCCTGGTAGAGGTCGGGCGGCGGCGGGTCGACCTCGACGACCGACCTGCTGGTGATGCTGAGCGTGCGGTGCCGCTGGGTGACGTGGAAGTAGGAACTCAGGTTGCCGTATGCGTCCCGGCTGGTGGAACTGTCGGCGGCCTCTGGGTCGATCACCAGCTCGTGGAACAGGCAGCGCTGCCGCGCCGAGTCCCGTGGCGTCAGGAAGCCGCGGCCATAGGAGCTGGTCACCTCGTCGGAGTATCGGTAGGTGGTGCGATGGGTGATCTCGTAACACCGGCTCCCGCCCGCCGTGCCGACGGGCCCGTCCGGAAACGCCGTCACGGCACCACCCGCCGTTCGTCGGGACCCCACAGCGGCTGCATGCCGCCCGGCAGCGACAGGTGGGTCGCGGTGATGACCCCCGACAGTTCGCGCAGGTCGCGATGGGTGCCTGCGAGCAGCCCGTCGAGTTCGTCGCGGGCGCCTGTCGCGTTGACCTCCTCCAGTTCCGCGGGTTCGATGCGGCGCAGCCGGATGGCGATCTCGTCGACCATCCGCTCCGGCCGTGACGACCCCGACGCCCCGGGAAGAGACTTGAGGTTCGTCCGCAGCCGCTCCAGCTGATACACCAGCGAGCGCGGGTTCTCCGAGTCGAACAACACCAGCTCGGCCACGCCGGCAACGCTGACCTTGCCCGGATTGCGCCGTCGGTAGATCACCAGGGATTCGCACGCCACCAGGGTCGACTCCGTGATGGTCTGTTCGGCGTCGGGCAACCGGGCGGTCGTCAGCGTCGAACGCAGCAGGGCGGTCAGGGCCAGCCCGCGCTCGATCCGCTTTCCGATGTCCATCATCGTCCAGCCGACATCGTGGACCATCGATTCGGCGACGACCCCCGACAGGGCGAGCATGCCCGCCAGGGTGAGAGTGTTCGTCGACGACAGGAACGCGTCTCCCTCGGCCTGCGAATCAGGCGGGGTGTCCGGGGCGTGCAGCAGCGCGCGCTCGAGCGCCGAGAGCACCATCCAGGTGTCGTTGGACATCTGGTCGCGCACCGATCGCGCGGCCATGCTGAGACGCTCCACCGACTGGGCCAGCGAGCCGGACCGGTACCGGTCGGCCGTCAACGACCACAGGGTGGTCGGGGCGGTGGCCACCATCTCGGCGTAGTCACTGCCGGCGCCGGTGTCGGTTCCGGTGATCGTGCCCAGCGCCGTCAACAGCACCGGAACGCACTCGCTGCCGGGCATGGTGCGGCGGTAGCGGTACTCGTGATAGCGCTCGCGGGTCACGGTCAGCAACCGGGCCATGTTCTCGGCGCGCTCGGCATAGCGGCCGATCCAGAACAGATCGGACAGCACGCGCGGCGAACTGATCTCGTGCGTCGGACTCGAGGTGACCAGGGAAGGCAACCCCGTCGTGTCGTCGAGCGACTCCACCGGCGTCACCGCCGGGATCTTCTCCGCGGTGATCCGTGTCGGCGTTCTCACCCAGATATCTTTGGCCGCAACGTTGTTGAGGCGGTAAGCGGAATTACCCGGTGCCAGGACATAACCGAGTCCGCCGATCATCGGTGCGTAACCACTGTGTTGGGCCACCGTGAACAGGCGCATACCGACGCTCGACGACGACAGCCCACCGGGCAGGTGATCCGAAGGCGCCGAGGAGAACTGGGGCAACTCCTGCCCCACCCACTGCCACGGGAGGGCCTCGATGCGCGTCGCGAGCGCCTCCCGCTGCCCCGCCGACAGTTCGGGCCCGACGATCGGCTCACCGCCGGTGACCGGCTTGATCAGCAGCGACGACAGGTTGGCCAGCAGGTGCGAGCGCTCGACGTCGATACCGCCCCAGTACATGGGCGCGGTCGCCAGCAACGGCGTCTCGTCGAGCAGCTGCTCGGCGAGTTCGGGCAGAAACCGAAGCAGCCCAGGGCTTTCCAGCACACCACTGCCGAGCGTGTTGACCACCGTCACCGCTCCGCGGCGCAGCACCTCCACCAGGCCCACCACCCCGAGCCGTGAGTCGGCCCGCAGGTCGAGCGGGTCGGCGTAGTCCGCGTCGACACGGCGCAGTACCACGTCGACCCGTTGCAGGGTGCCCATGGACCGCATCCACAGCTTGCCGTCGCGCACCACCAGATCGGCGCTCTCGACCAGCGGCAGGCCCAGCACACTGGCCAGATAGGCCTGGTCGAACGCCGTCTCGGAGTAGATCCCCGGGCTGAGCACCACCACCGCCGGCTCCTCGGCCGATTCGGGTGCGGCGTCGACGAGCGCCAGCCGCAGGGCCTGGGCCCACGGAGAGGCGGGGCGGGGCCCGATCTGCTCGTAGAGGTCAGGGACGGCGTGGGCGACCACGCGCCGGTCGGCGAGCGCGTAGCCGGCACCGGACGGCGCCTGCGTCCAGTCGGCGTTGACGAGGAACTCGCCGGACACTCCCCTGCTGACATCGCACCCATGCAGGAACAGCTGATGACGACCCGGCACCTCGATGCCGCGCGCGGCCCGCACGTAGCCGGGATGGGCGAACAACAGCTGCGGCGGCAACACGCCGCCGGTGATGGAGCGGCGGGCGCCGTAGAGGTCGGTCAACACGGCGTCGAGCAGCCGTGAGCGCTGCACCAGCCCCGCCTCCAGCGTGTCCCAGTCCGCCGAGGAGATGACCAGCGGCAACGCGTCGAGCTGCCAGGGACCCGGCGCCGACGCGCCGTCGATGCCGGTGACCGCATCGCCGTTGTGGTCGACCTGGACGTAGGTGATGCCGTCGTTGTCGACCAGGCCGCGCACCACCGCCCGCAGGCGGTCCAGTCCGTCGCGGCCCCGTTCGCGTACGCAGTCGGCCAGCTCCTGCCAGGCGGGCCGGACATCGCCTGCCGCATCGACGAATTCGTCGTAGCCCGGCGCCGGACCCCGCAGGCCCGCCTGCACGTCGAAGAGCACCTGCTGGGCCCGCATGGTGCGGTAGGGCACCAACGGGTTGTCGAAGTCGGTCGCTCCGGCGCCCCGTTGGGGAGTCGGACCGGTTGCGGGGAATGCCATTACTGCAGAACGGTACGCACTCGCCGCAGATCCAAGATCCCCGGCGCGCCCACGTCGGTCGATTGCCGCGCCTGCCTCTCGCGCAGACCGGCCAGATCGACCTTGCCCGGCGTGAAGCCGGTGGCCTCGAAGCGGCGGCCGCGCCGCGACTCGGCCTCGACGGCATTGACCGGAGGAGCGTCGTAGGCCCGGCCGCCGGGATGGGACACGTGGTACGTGCAGCCGCCCCGGGAGACCCCGGTGGCGGCGTCGACGAGTTCGAAACGCAACGGGCCGTCGACGGTGATCGTCGGATGCAATGCGCTGGGCGGCTGCCAGGCGCGGTAGCGCACGCCGCCGACCTGCACGTCGGGGTTGTCGGTCGCCAGCATCGGGATCGGGTGGCCGTTGGCGGTGACGATGTAGCGCTGCCGGTCGGCGCCGATGAGCCGCACCTGGATGCGCTCGACCGACGAGTCGACGTAGCGAGCCGTGCCGCCGGCGGTGGACTCCTCACCGAGGACGTTCCACGGCTCGATCGCACCGCGCAATTCGATCTCCACGCCGCCGAAGACCGCCGTCCCGATCCGCGGGAAGCGGAACTCGGTGAAGGGGTCGAGCCAGCTGGTGTCGAAGGCGATCCCGTGTGCCCGCAGATCCGCGGCGACTTCGGCGATGTCGTTGATGATGAAGTGCGGCAACAGGTACCGGCCGTGCAGGTTCGCGCCGTGGCGGATCAGCGGCGCGCGGAACGGCTCGTCCCAGAACCACGCCACCAGCGAGCGCACGAGCAACGACTGCACCATCGCCATCTGATGATGCGGTGGCATCTCGAACCCGCGCAGTTCCAGAAGACCGAGCCGTCCCCGCGCGCTGTCGGGGCTGTAGAGCTTGTCGATGCAGAATTCGGCGCGGTGCGTGTTGCCGGTGATGTCGGTGAGAAGGTGCCGAAGGGCCCTGTCGACGATCCACGGAGCGAAGCTTGCAGAGCGACCATGATCCGGAGCGAAGCTTGCAGAGCGACCATGATCCGGAGCGAAGCTTGCAGAGCGACCATGATCCGGAGCGAAGCTTGCAGAGCGACCATGATCCGGAGCGAAGCTTGCGGAGCGACCATGATCCGGAGCGAAGCTTGCGGAGAGGCGCGCGATCTCGGCGAACGCGATCTCGAGTTCATAGAGCGACTCCGGGCGGCCCTCGTCGACCCGGGGCGCCTGCGAGGTCGTGCCGACGAACCGGCCCGCGAACAGATACGACAGCGACGGGTGCCGCTGCCAGTAGGTCAACAGGGACACCAGCAGGTCGGGACGGCGCAGCAGCGGGGAGTCGGCGGGCGTGATGCCGCCGAGCGTGATGTGGTTGCCGCCGCCGGTGCCGCCGTGGGTGCCGTCGACGTCGAATGCCTCGGTCGACAGTCGGGCCAGGCGGGCTTGCGCGTAGAGGGTCTCGAGTTGTTCGCGCTGCTCGACGAAGCTGGCCGTCGGCGCCACGTTGACCTCGATGACACCTGGGTCGGGCGTGACGGACATCGATTGCAGCCGGGGATCCGCCGGGGGTCCGTAGCCTTCGACCACCAGGGCACAGCCGATCTTGGCGGCGGCGATCTCGATGCGCTGGATCAGGTCGACGAAATCCTCCAGCTCCTCGGTGGGGGGCATGAAGACGTGCAGGAAGCCGTCGCGGATCTCGCCCACCAGCGCGGTCGTCGGCATGGACTCCGCGTCCTCCACCACCGCGTCGGGATCGTCGGTCGCCGCGCCTCCGGAGCCAAGCGGGGGTCGCGACGAGGTCGGATCGGCATCGAAGGCCGGCCGCGGCGGCTCCCAGCTGATCGAGTTCAGCGGAAGGCGCAGGCCGGCGGGCGAGTCCCCGTCCAGCAGCACGATGCGCCCTCGACGCAGCTTCCAGTCGGCACTGGCCCAGCCCGACCCGTCGTCGCGGCGATGCAGCGGCAGTACGTAGGCGGCCGGTTCGGCGACAGGCGCTTCGAGGCGCACCATCAGCGCGGTTCGGGCGTCGGGACCGTCGGTCTGCAAATCGTCCTCGGGCGCGACGGGATCGCCCTCGGGTTGCCGCACTGCTGCTGCCAACCGGGCCAACGCGTCCTCGAAGGCGGGTCGGACCTGGCCGGCGGGCAGCCCCAGGCCGTCGGCGATGACACCGAGCAGTTCACGGGCGGCGTCGGGGGCCAGCGCCGGGATGTCGGGGTGTTCGGCCCACGGGTCGGCGAGCAACGACTCGTCGCTCCACAGCGGCTCGCCGTCGGTGCGCCAGTACAGTCCGATCTGCCAGCGCGGCAACGGTTCTCCCGGATACCACTTGCCCTGACTGCGTTGCACCAGCCCCTGCGGGGCCCAGACCTTCTTCAGCCGCGCCGCCAGCGCGGAGGCACGCTCGCGCTTGTGCGGGCCGTCGGCGTCGGTGGTCCACTCCGGGTCCACCTGGTTGTCGATCGACACGAACGTGGGCTCACCGCCGATGGTGAGCCGCACGTCACCGGCGGCCAGCCGTTCGTCGACGCGTTCGCCGACCTCGTTGATGGCCGCCCACGTCTCGTCGGTGTAGGGCAGCGTCACCCGCGGATCCTCATGGACCCGGGTCACGACATTGGTGAATTCCAGCGTGGTTTCGCACGGCTCGGTCGAGCCGGTGATCGGTGCCGCGGATTCGGGATGAGGTGTCGCCGACAGCGGGATGTGCCCCTCGCCGGCGAACAGGCCCGAGGTGGGATCCAGACCTATCCACCCGGCGCCCGGGATGTACACCTCCGTCCAGGCGTGCAGGTCGGTGAAGTCGGCCGCCGGGCCCGACGGCCCGTCGAGGGCCTCGACGTCGGAGGTCAGCTGCACCAGGTACCCGGAGACGAATCGGGCCGCCAGACCCATCTGACGCAGGATCGACACCAGCAGCCACGCCGAGTCCCGGCAGGAGCCGATCCCGGTGCGCAGCGTGAAATCCGGTGTCTGAACCCCGGGTTCCATGCGCACGCTGTAGCCGACGTCGGCGTTGACGGCCCGGTTGAGCGCGACCAGGAAATCGATGGTGCGGGTGCCCGACGGCACGGAGAAATTCTGCACCCACGCCTCGGCGAGGTCGCCCGGGCCGGACCCCTCGTCGTCCTCGTCGACCGGTCTCAGATAGGGCTTGAGGTCCTCGGCCAGCGCCTTCGGATAGCGGAAACCGACATGCTCGGCGTAGTCCTCGATGAAGAAGTCGAACGGGTTGATGACCTTCAGATCGGCGATCAGCCCGACGGTGATGGTCAGGCTGCGGGTGCGCGTCGGGAAGACGAGCCGGGCCAGGAAGTTGCCGAACGCGTCCTGCTGCCAGTTGACGAAGTTGTCGGCGGGCTCGACCCGCAACGAGTAGGCCTCGATCGGCGTGCGCGAGTGCGGCGCCGGGCGCAGTCGGACGACGTGCGGATAGACCTCGATGAGGCGGTCGAATGTGTAGCTGGTGCGGTGCTCCAGCGCCACCTTGATACCCATAACGGGCAATCCCACCACACCTGGGGTGGCAACGCAGACCGCGTTCGCCTCAGTGACGGGCCGAATGCGGCACAAGCCGACAACGGGGGCGCAGCACGGGTGCACACTAACGGCGCTGACGCTCGCGCACCCTGATCCCGAGTTCTTCGGGCGGCACATCGTGTCCGGCGGTGCAGCGCAGCGCGACGGCGGTGTCGGCACCACACCCCTCGTGTGTCAACCGCAGGGGTACCGGGTCGGGCAGATGGCGCTGGCCCCAGTCGAACATCGCCCACACCACCGGCATGAAGTCGGTACCCGCCTCGGTGAGGACGTATTCGTCGCGACTGCGCTGGCCGGGCTCCTGATAGGGCCGACGTTCCAGCAGTCCCGCCTCGACGAGGTCGGCCAGGCGTGCGGCGGCGGCCGCCTTGGTGACGCCGATACGGCGCCAGAAGTCGTCGAAGCGGGTGGTGCCGTAGTAGGCCTCGCGCAGGATGAGCATCGCGGACTTGGCGCCGAGCACGCCCATCGTCTTCTCGATCGGGCACTGGCCCACCGCCGACCAGGAGTCGCGATCGACGAGTCGCCCTCGGAGCACCGTCATGGAATTCCCCCTCCCGCTGAGTTGTTTCCAGTATACCCAGGTGCTATAGCTGGATATAGGACGCTTTACTCAGTGGCGAGATCAGGAGGCAGCAATGACCGGACCCACAGGCCGAGACGCGGTCATCGTCGCGGCGGTACGGACCCCGATCGGCAAGGGCAAACCGGGCGGCGGGCTGCATGACGTGCTGCCCGTGGACCTGCTCGCCCACAGCCTGCGCGAGGTCGTGAGTCGGGCGGGCATCGATCCCGCACTGGTCGACGACGTCATCGCGGGCGCGGTCACGCAGGTCGGCGATCAGGCGGTCAACATCGCGCGCAACGCGCTGCTCGGCGCCGGATTCCCCGAGACCGTGCCGGGCACGACCGTCGACCGGCAGTGCGGCAGCAGCCAGCAGGCGATCCACTTCGCCGCCCAGGGTGTCATCGCAGGCGCGTACGACGTCGTCATCGCCGCGGGCGTGGAGTCGATGTCGCGGGTGCCGATGGGCTCCAGCGTGCTCCCCGGCAGCGACCCCTTCGGCGCGATGGCCCGGCGCTACCCCGAAGGCCTTGTCCCGCAGGGCATCAGCGCCGAGCTGATCGCCGCGAAGTGGGGTTTGTCGCGCACCGAACTCGACGAGTTCTCCGCCCACAGCCACGAGAGGGCCGCGGCCGCGGCCAAGGAGGGCCGCTTCGACGACGAGTTGGCGCCGATCGCCGGGCTGAGCACCGACGAGATCATCCGCCCCGGCACCACCGTCGAGACGCTGGCCGCGCTGAAGCCGGCCTTCTACAACCCGGCCTACGAAGCACGGTTCCCGCAGATCGACTGGAACATCACCCCGGGCAACAGCTCACCGCTGTCCGACGGAAGCGCCGCGGTGCTGATCACCACCAGCGAGGTGGCCAAGCGTCTCGGCCTGCGCCCGCTGGCAAGCATTCACACCACGACGGTCGTCGGCTCCGACCCGCTGTACATGCTGACCGGTGTCATCCCGGCCACGGAGAAGGTGCTCACGAAGGCTGGGCTGACACTCTCCGATATCGACCTGTTCGAGGTCAACGAGGCGTTCGCGCCCGTCGTACTCGCGTGGGCGAAGGACGCCGGGGCCGATCTGGCCAAGACGAACGTCAACGGCGGCGCCATCGCGATCGGGCATCCGCTGGGAGCCAGCGGCGCACGCATCATGACCACGCTGGTCAACGCGCTGCAGCAGCGGGGCGGGCGCTACGGGTTGCAGACGATGTGCGAGGGCGGGGGCATGGCCAACGCCACCATAATCGAACGCCTCTGACAACCCCGTCGAAATGGCATTCCAGCAGGGGAATCGCGAGAGACGCCCTGCTGGAATGCCGTTTCGGCGGAGGGTGAGCTACGCGCGGGTCAGCTCGAACAGCGGGATCGCCCTCGACGTGTTGGCCTGATACTCGGCGAACACCGGTGCGAGCTCGGTCAGCTTCGGATACGTCGCATCCCGCTCGTCGTCGGGCAGTTCACGGACGTCGACGTCATACGCCTCGGTGCCGATCTCGATGAACGCCTTGGGACGGGCCCTCAGATTGTGCACCCAGGCGGGGTGCTTGGGCGCCCCGGCGTAGGAGCCCACGATGATCATCTTGCCGTCGATCGTCAGGTAGGCCAGCGGCGACAGCCTGGTCTTGCCCGACTTGGCGCCCGTGGTGTGCAGCAGCAGGAGCGCGCCGCCCTCGAACGGGCCGCCGACCTTGCCGCCGTTGGCCCGGAACTCCTCGACGATGTTGCGGTTGAACTCGTCGAGCGCAGCGGTGTCGGAATACAGATTCTGCTTGTCGATCTCGGTCATTCCTTGTCCAGCTTCTCCGGCTTGGCATCTATTCCGGATTCCTTGCGCTGCTGCGCGGTGATCGGCGCAGGCGCGTCGGTCAGCGGGTCGACCCCGCCGCCGCTCTTCGGGAACGCGATCACCTCACGGATCGAGTCGACCCCGGCGAGCAGCGCCGTGATCCGGTCCCAGCCGAACGCGATGCCACCGTGCGGTGGAGCACCGAAAGTGAAGGCGTTCAACAGGAATCCGAACTTCTCCGCCGCCTCGTCATGGTCGATACCCATCATCGCGAACACCCGCTCCTGGACATCGCGACGGTGGATACGGATCGAACCACCACCGATCTCGTTGCCGTTGCAGACGATGTCGTATGCGTCGGCCATCGCCGATCCCGGGTCGGTGTCGAACGTCGCCTCCGAGGCAGGTGTCGGTGCGGTGAACGCGTGATGCACCGCCGTCCACGCACCGGACCCGACGGCCACGTCCCCGGCGGCGGTCGCGTCCTCGACGCCTTCGAACAGCGGCCAGTCGACCACCCAGGTGAACGCCCAGGCGTTCGGGTCGATGAGGCCGAGGCGCTTGGCGATCTCGATGCGCGTGGCCCCCAGCAGGGCTCGCGCCGACTTCGCGGGTCCGGCGGAGAAGAACACGCAGTCGCCCGGGCTCGCGCCGACGTGGGCGGCCAGGCCGTCTCGTTCGGCATCGGTGAGGTTCTTGGCGACCGGACCGCCCAGTTCACCGTCGTCGCCGATCAGCACATAGGCCAATCCCCTGTGGCCCCGCTGCTTGGCGAACTCCTGCCAGCCGTCGAGCGTGCGGCGCGGCTGCGACGCCCCGCCGGGCATCACCACCGCCCCGACGTAGGGCGCCTGGAAGACCCGGAACGGCGTGTCGGAGAAGTAGTCGGCGCACTCGACGAGCTCCAGACCGAAGCGCAGGTCGGGCTTGTCCGTGCCGAACCGGCGCATCGCGTCGGCGTGGCTGATCCGGGGCAGCGGCAGCGGCAGGTCGTATCCGATCAGCGCCCACAGCGCCTTGAGGATCTCCTCTGACACCGCGATCACGTCGTCGGAGTCGACGAAGCTCATCTCCATGTCCAGCTGCGTGAACTCCGGCTGCCGGTCGGCGCGGAAGTCCTCGTCGCGATAGCAGCGGGCGATCTGGTAGTACCGCTCCATCCCAGCCACCATCAGCAGCTGCTTGAACAGCTGGGGGCTCTGCGGCAGCGCGTAGAACGACCCCGGCTGCAGCCGCGCCGGCACCAGGAAGTCGCGGGCGCCCTCTGGTGTCGAACGGGTGAGGGTCGGCGTCTCGATCTCGACGAAATCATGAGCGTCGAGCACACCACGCGCGGCGGCATTCACCTTGGAGCGCAACCGGATTGCCTGCCCCGGGCCCTCCCGGCGCAGATCCAGGTAGCGATACTTCAACCGCGCTTCCTCGCCTGCGGTCTCGTCGAGCTGGAACGGCAGCGCGGCGCTCTCCCCCAGCACGGTCAGCGAGGTCGCGTTGACCTCGACCTCGCCGGTGGCGATCTCCGTGTTCGCGTTGCCCTCGGGCCGGATCTCGACGACGCCGGTGACGGCGACGCAGAACTCCGAGCGCAGCCGGTGCGCCTGGGCCAGCACCTCACCCTCGCGGAACACCACCTGTGCCACGCTCGGTCCATTTCCCCGGTCGCTGCGCTCCTGCCCTCCGGAGAAACCGTCCCTCAAGTCGATGAAGATGACGCCGCCGTGGTCGCGACGGCGCGCCACCCAGCCGGCCAGCGTCACCGTCTGACCGGCGTCCGACGCCCGCAACGATCCGGCGGTGTGACTGCGCAGCACAAATGCTCCTCTTCGCGATGGGATAACCGACAGGTCAGTCTAGAGGGGCCGCGACGGCGTCCGGCGTGCAGTTGTGTCCGGCCGGTAGACAACTATGGTCAGGTGTCTACCCACGTACCGGAGGTTCACCCGTGGCCAAGCGTCACCCTTGCGAACACGTCGAACTGGAGTTCGTCGACCGCGCGCCGTACCGCTTCGTCAGCACCGTCGATCTGGCGATCACGCCCGAGCAACTCTTCGAGGTGCTCGCCGACGCATCCTCATGGCCGCACTGGGCCAGCGTGATCACCAACGTGACGTGGACAAGTCCCGAGCCGCGCGGCGTCGGCACCACCCGTACCGTCGAGATGCGTGGCGGCATCACGCGGTGATGTGGGGGCACCTCCCGCTTGCGGGGGAGAGTTCCTGGCCTGGGAACCGTTCACCCGGATGGCGTTCCGCTTCAACGAATCGACCACCGGGGCCATCGCCGCGTTCGCCGAGGACTACCGCGTCGTCCCCACCCCGCACGGTTGCCACCTCACCTGGATCATGGCGATGAAACCCATCGGCGTGGCGGGACGCCTCGGCCTGTTCACCGGACGGCCGGTGATGGGCTGGATGTTCCAGCGGTTCCTGCACAACCTCCGCCGATATACCGACGAGCGCTTCGCGACGCCCCGGCGCTAGTACACGCCGGCCCACGCCGTGCGCCGGACCGCATCGGGATCCTCGGCGACGACGTCGCGGGCGGTCATGATCAGCCGGGTGCGTCGATGTTCGGTCTCGTACAGCGGCCAGTGCGCCTCGCCCACGCCTTCACCGTGGGCGAAGTCCAGCCAGGCCCGTTGCATCCGCCGCCCCACCGACGGCTGCAGTCGCCGCCCGAGGGGGTGCAGTTTGCGACCGATGAAGGACGCGTAGCTGTGCTGGACGTGCACGATCTCGCTGCCGTGCGTGGCGCCGAGCCCGAGCATGCGCAGGCTCAGGCCGAAGTGGTCGAAGCGGTACATCTGGGTGGGCGCGTGCGCGCTGTACGCGTCGGCGAACGCCCAGGCGGGGCCGCCGAACATCACATCGGATCCGAGGTCGATCAGCGCGCGGCGCCGTGGGTAGCCCGGGTAGGCCTGCAGCACGCGCGATTTGGCGTCGGGGGCGACCCGGGCGAAATAGGCGTCCACCGAGGCCCGCGTGGTGGGCAGCATCGGCGGTCTGGTCCACGCGAACATCGACGCCTCATGGCTGTTCGTGCCGATGATCAACGGAATTCGCGCCAGGTGGCCGCTTCGCGCGGCGTCGACCGGATGCCTGGGCAGCAAGTCCGTGCCGTGCGTCAGCCCGTAGGCCAGCGTCGGGGTGGTGGCCGCGCTCCTGAGCTGCACCATGCCCGCGGCACGACGGAGTTGTCGCTGGGGCAGCGCCTTGACCTCGGCGGCGCGCACGCCGAGACGCGCCAGGAACTCGTGGGCGCGGGCTGCGCGGAATTCGCGGTCGGCGATCAGAGGCAGCGCGGGGCTCTGCGCGATCGCCCGGTGGAACAACCCCTCACCCGCCGGGCTGGCCAGCAGCGCGAGCACGGAGGTCGCCCCTGCGGATTCGCCGAACACGGTGACCCGGCCCGGGTCTCCGCCGAACGCGGCGATGTTGGCGCGCACCCAGCCCAGCGCGGCGATCTGATCGCGCAGGGCCAGATTGTCGTCGAATCCCTCGCCGAGGTCGCCGAGCTCGAGACCACCGAACACGCCGATCCGATAGGTGATGTTGACGACCACCACGTTGCCGTTGGCGGCCAGCCGCGACCCGTTGTACAGCTGGAACTGCCCGGCGCCGTAGACGAAGGCCCCGCCGGGGATCCACACCATCACCGGCAGCGAGCCGCTGGTGTCCGGCGACCACACCGTCAGGGTCAGGCAGGCCTCGTCGCGCACTTTCGGATCGTCACGGCCGCCGCCGACGAACGACTTCGTCTGCGGTGGCAGCGGCCCGTGCTCGTGGGCGTCGCGCACTCCCGACCATGGCGCCGGCGGTTCAGGAGCCAGAAACCGGCGCCGCCCAACCGGCTGCTCGGCATAGGGCACCCCTCGCCAGACGCCGATCCCACCCTCGAGGTCGCCACGCAGGTCACCCGAGGTGGTATGGACGACGGTGGAATCTCCGGCGACGACTGCCACAGGGCAAATCGTAGTGTGCAAAGCTTGACCAGCCTGGGGACCAGGCGCGGCGGCGAGAGTTGATGAGGTGGTGCGATGACCTTCAACGAAGGCATGCGGATCGACACCAGCACCACGTCCAGCAGCGGCGGGGGCCGCGGCCCGGGCCGCGGCATCGCGGTCGGCGGCGGCGTGGGCGGGTTGCTGATCGTGGTGGTCGCGCTGTTCCTCGGCATCGATCCGGGCACCGTCCTGCAGCAGCCACAGATGAGCACCGAGGGTGTCGAGGCGCCCGGGTTCGACCTCAGCCAGTGCCAGACCGGCGAGGACGCCAACAACATCGTGCAGTGCCGCGTGGTGGCGACGGGCAACTCCCTCGACGGGGTGTGGTCGCAACTGATGCCCGGCTACACCCGGCCGCGGATCGAGTTGTTCACCGGCGGCATCGACACCGGCGGCTGCGGCTTCGCCGACAGCGCAGTCGGCCCGTTCTACTGCCCCGGAGACCAGACCGCCTACTTCGACACCAGCTTCTTCGACACACTCGTCACCCGCTTCGGCTCCAGCGGTGGGCAGCTCGCCGAGGAGTACGTCGTGGCCCACGAGTTCGGCCACCACATCCAGAACCTCGAAGGCACGCTCGGCCGCGCCCAGCAGGATCCTGAGGGTCCCACGGGCGGCGGGGTCCGCACCGAGCTGCAGGCCGATTGCTACGCGGGCGTATGGGCGCACTACGCGGCCATCACCAAGCAGGAGGGCACCGACGTGACATTCCTGAAGCCGTTGACCGACAAGGACATCCAAGACGCTCTGTCCGCCGCCTCGGCGGTCGGTGACGACCGCATCCAGGAGGCGGCGACCGGCCGGGTCTCCCCCGAGTCGTGGACGCACGGTTCTTCCGAGCAGCGGCAGAAGTGGTTCACCACCGGTTACCAGAGCGGCGATCCCGCGAAATGTGACACCTTCGCCACGAACAACCTTGGCTAGGCCCGCCACCGCCGTCGACGCCGTCGCCGAGCGTTACCTCACAGTGTTCGCCGCCCTCGATCCCTGCGCCGCAACAGAAGCCGGCATCACCGGTCACGACGATGAGATCACCGACTACTCCCCCGACGGGGTGGCGGCACGCGCCGAGGCAGCCCGTGGCGCGCTGCGCGAACTCGATGAGGTCGAACCGGTCGACGATGTCGACGTGGTCACCGTCGCGGCGATGCGCGAGCGGCTCGGCGTGCTGCTCGACATGCACGACGCGGGACTGGACCTCGGCGAACTGAACGTGATCGCCTCCCCGCTGCAGACGATGCGCGACGTCTTCGACCTGATGGCCACCGACACCGAGGACGATTGGGCGGTGATCTGCCGCAGGCTGTCGCAGATCCCACGCCGGGTGGCCGGATACGCCGACTCGCTACGCACCGCCGCGGCAGCCGGGCGCGCACCGGCCGCCCGCCAGGTGCGACGGGGCATCGAACAATCCGGGCAGATCCAACGCCTGTTCATCGCGATGGTCGCCGATGCCGCTCCTGCCAACGACGCGCTGCGGGAGCAGCTGGGGCGCAGCGCCGAGGACGCGGCCGACGCCTACGCGCGGCTGGGCAAGGTGTTCCGGGAGGACATCGGGCCGCACGCGCGTGAGGTGGATGCGTGCGGGCGCGACGCGTACACGGTGTTGTCCCGCTCCTTCCTCGGCGCGGCCGTCGACCTGGACGAGGCGTACCACTGGGGCCTGGAGCAGCTGGCGAGCATTGTCGCCGAACAGGATTCGATCGCCGACCGGCTCTATCCCGGCGCATCGGCCGCCGAGGCGCTTCGGCGACTGGACGGCGAGCCGCGCTATGTCATCCACGGCACCGACGCGCTCCAGCGGTGGATGCAGGATCTGTCCGACCGCGCGGTCGATTCATTGGCGGGCAACCATTTCGACATCGCCGAGCCGCTGCGCAATCTGGAGTGCCGGATCGCGCCGACGCACACCGGCGGCATCTACTACACCGGCCCTTCGGAGGACCTGTCCCGTCCCGGCCGGATGTGGTGGTCGGTTCCCCACGGCGTCGACACGTTCCACACGTGGCAGGAGACGACGACGGTGTACCACGAAGGTGTTCCCGGACACCATCTGCAGATCGGCCGAGCGGTGGTGCTGGCCGATCAGCTCAATCGCTGGCGCAGGCTCGGCTGCTGGGTCTCCGGGCACGGCGAGGGCTGGGCGCTGTACGCAGAACGGTTGATGGCCGAGCTGGGCTGGCTCGACGACGCCGGAAACCGGATGGGAATGCTTGATGCCCAACGCTTCCGGGCGGCACGGGTGGTCATCGACATCGGAGTGCACTGCGGCCTGACCGCACCCGACGGCGGCATCTGGGACGCCGAGAAAGCGTGGACATTCCTGCAGAGTCACAGCGCGATGGCCGAGGAGAACCTGCGTTTCGAACTGGACCGCTACCTCGGATGGCCCGGTCAGGCGCCGTCCTATGCGATCGGCCAGCGGATCTGGCAGCAGCTACGCGATCAGACCCGGTCCCGGGGGCTCCCCCTCAAGGAGTTCCACAGCCGGGCACTGGATCTCGGTGGTCTACCGCTCGACGTGCTGCGCTCTGCTCTGGCTGCCTGATCGCTCTACAGGCGCGACTGCTCCTTGATCGAGGTGTCGGTCTTGCGCAGCGGCCGGATGAGGGCGTCCTGGGCGAACGAGGCGATGAGCTCGCCCTTCTGGGTGTGCACCGTGCCGCGGACGTAGGACATGCCGGCACCCACCTGGGTGCTCTCGTGGCTGTATAGCAGCCAGTCGTCCCATCGCACCGGCTCGTGGAAGCTGACCGACACCGTCATCGGCGCGGTCGAGACCGTCAGGTGCGCCTGGCTGGTGCCGATCCCTTCCTGCGCCCGCATCGTGGTCGAAATGCCAAGGTGGCCGGTGAAATACGCGATGAGCGCCTTGGCCAGATCGTCGCGCGCCGGAATCGGATCGTAGTGCAGCCATGCGCGCAGCTCGGGGGGTCCCACCTCGTCGGGGCTGTTGACATCCACGACATCGACCAGGCGCAGTTCCCTGCCGACCATCGGCATCGGTGACTCATGGGCCTCGCCGGGCGGCGCCACGTCCGGGCGCGGCAGGTGGTGACGGATCACGTCCTCGGTGGGGACATCGGCGAGGACCGTCGTCGTGATGCAGCGCTTGCCGTTCTGTTTGGCGGTCACCACCGCCGTTGCGGTGGAACGGCCTTCGCTGACGACGTCGATGTCGAACTCCACCGGTCCGGCGCCGACCATGACGGCGCGGGCGAAGACCGAGTACACCGATCGCACGGACTTGTCCGGGAAACGCTTGGCGGCGGCCACGATCGCCTGCGCGAGAACCTGCGTGCCCTCGACCACCTGTCGCTCGTCCTCGCCGGCAGGGCCGGTGTCCGCGGTGAAGGTGTCCTGCCCGCTCGGCTGAGCATCGAAGAGATCGAGCAGTCCCTGCACCGTCCACGGCGTCTGCGCCGAATCAGTCGTCATCTTTCAACCGCCTCCACTAGTAACCGTCGGGGAACAGTAACCGAGGTTCGCAAATAGCGGTAACGTCATTACCATCAGGTCGGAGGAATTGAAGGGCGGTGCGGTATGGCAGCAAAGGCTCAGCCGGATTCCACCGTCAGGGCCGAATCGGCATCCCGCGCCAATCGCTTCATGCGGTCGGCGCTGGCGATCCTCGGTGAAACCGGGCGCACCGACTTCACCGTGCTCGAGGTGGTCGAGCGGTCCAAGACCTCGCTGCGGGCGTTCTACCAGCACTTCGCCACCAAGGACGAACTGCTGCTGGCACTGGTCGAGAAGATCATGGCCGATGCCACCGAGCGGTGGCGCGCCGAGACCGAGCAGCTGCCCAGTGGCGATGCGCTGCGCGTGCTGATCGAGCGCATCAGCGCACCCGCCGAGTCCAGCACCCAGGACAGCATCAACCGCGGCCTGACCTACTACAACGACCACCTGCTGGAGACCAGGCCGAAGGAGTTCGCGAAGGTGCTCGCACCGCTGCACGGCCTGGTGGGCGACATCCTGCGCCGCGGCATCGGCGAGGGTGAGTTCCGCGCGGATCTCGAGGTCGACACCGATGCGGCGATCCTGATGCAGACCGTGCTGGGCGCGTTGCGGTTGCGCGAGCTCGGCGCCGAGCTGAACGGCGTACCCATCGATGGCGGCCACCTGCACACGTTCTGCCTGCGCGGCCTGGTGCGACAACCACTCTCAACTGCGGAAACGACCTCATCATCGCCCCTGGCGTAGCCCTGGCCACGCGTGGTAATCTCGTTACCACCGACTGGTAATGGCATTACCATTCTTGGAAATACGACATGTCAGGAGCCAAAATCATGCCGTCACGCATCCTCGACTATCCGGTGTTCGACGCCGACAACCACTTTTACGAGCCCAAGGAAGCGCTCTCCCAGTTCCTGCCCGATCACCGCAAGGGCATCATCGATTACATCGACGTCCACGGCCGCACCAAGATCGTGGTCCGCAACACGATCAGCGACTACATCCCGAATCCGACGTTCGAGGTGGTCGCGCGGCCCGGCGCCCAGGAGGAGTACTTCCGGCACGGCAGCTGCGGCAAGAGCTACCGCGAGGTGATGGGCAAGCCGATGAAGGCCATCCCCGCGTTCCGCAATCCGGAGGCGCGGCTCGAGGTCCTCGACGGACTCGGCCTGGACTACACGCTGATGTTCCCGACGCTGGCCTCGCTGGTCGAGGAACGACTCAAGGACGATCCCGAGGCGATCCTGGACATCGTCCACGGCCTGAACCAGTGGATGTACGAGACCTGGCAGTTCAACTACGAGAACCGGATCTTCTCCACCCCTGTCATCAACCTGTCGATCGTCGACCGTGCACTCGAGGAACTCGAGTGGTGCCTCGAGCGCGGCGCCAAGACCGTTCTGGTGCGGCCCGCCCCGGTCCCCGGGTTCCGCGGCACCCGCTCGTTCGGCCTGCCCGAGTTCGACCCGTTCTGGGACGCCTGCGTGAAGGCGGGCATCCCGGTGTCGATGCACGCCTCCGACAGCGGATACGCCGAGTACCTGAACGACTGGGAACCCGGCGACGAGTTCAAGCCCTTCAAGCCGACCTCGTTCCGGATGGTCGCGATGGGCAAGCGGCCCATCGAGGACACCATGGCCGCGCTGGTCTGCCACGGCGCACTGACCCGCAACCCGGACCTGCGCATCCTGTCGGTCGAGAACGGCGCATCGTGGGTGCCCTACCTGTTCTACCAGTTCAAGGACGTCTACTCGAAGATGCCCAACGAGTTCCCGGAGAACCCGATCGAGGCCTTCCGGCGCTGCGTCTATGTCGCGCCGTTCTGGGAGGACGACTTCAAGAAGATGGCGGATCTGTGCGGCATCGACCGCGTGATCTTCGGCTCGGACTGGCCGCACCCCGAGGGACTGGCGGACCCGATCAACCTGGTTGCCGATCTCGAGGCCCACGGACTCGATGATGAAGGTGTCCGAAAGGTGATGGGCGCCAACATGATCGACTTGTTCAAAGTCGAGAACATGCAGGTCCACAAGCCCGACGTGCCCGCGCTCGTCCTGACCTAGAGGATTCTCCGCTGCGGGCGTGCCGACTCGGTCCGGCGCGCTCGCAGACGGTGTGAAATGCCGACAACGAAGAGGCTGAACGGATCTCATGACTGAAGTGGCCAACCCCGAGCAGATGCTGTTCGCCTCCACCACCCAGGCATTCCTGGACAAGGAAGCGTCGCTGAGTCACGTTCGGGGATTGCACGATTCCGACGTCGCGTTCCACCGAGACTGGTGGCAACGAGCCGCGGAGCTGGGCTGGGCCAGCCTGTTGGTGCCCGAAGAACTGGGTGGGGGCAGTGTCTCCGGCGACGGTGTCGCCGACCTGGCCCTGGTCGCGGAGCAGATCGGCCACTCGGTCGCGCCCGGCCCGCTGCACCCGGTGAGCACGGTGCTGGCCGGCCTGGTCGAAGCGCCCGATGGACACGAGGCGTTCATCGAGGCCCTGGTGTCCGGCGAATCGGTGGCGTCGTGGGCGGTGTACGAGCCCACCCGGCCGTTCGAGCCCGCACAGGCAGGTACCACCGCGACGCCCACCGCGTCCGGCTACCGCATCGACGGGGTGAAGGACCGGGTCGAGGCGGGTGCCGACAGCGACGCGGTGTTGGTGGTCGCCGACTGCGAAGGTCAACTCAGGCAGTTCCTGGTACCGACCGACACCCCCGGCGTGGCGGTCACCCCGCAGAAGTCTGTCGACATGGTCAAGCGTTACGCCAGGGTGCAATTCGACGGCGCCGAGGTCGAAGGGACCGCCGCGGTGGGGACCGCCGAGCAGACGCCGGCCATCGTCGAACGCCAGCGCCAGATCGCACTGGTCCTGCAGTGCGCCGAGATCGTCGGGATCCTCGACGCCGTCCTCTCCCTGACCAACCAATGGCTGTTCGACCGCCACAGCTTCGGTCGCCCGCTGGCGTCCTATCAGGCCCTCAAGCACCGGGCCGCGGACATGAAGATGTGGTTCGAGGCGTCGCGGGCCACCACCGCGGGCGCCGTCGCCGCGGTCGCCAAACGCTCCCCCGACGCCGAGAAGCTGGTCAGCGTCGCGAAAGCCTATGTGGCCGAACGCGCACCGGTGATGATTCAAGACTGTGTGCAGTTGCACGGCGGCATCGGGGTGACCTGGGAGCACGATCTCCATCTCTACCTCCGGCGGGTCGCCCTGTACCGGGCGATGTTCGGATCACCCGAAGACCACCACCGCGCCGTGTACGCGCTGAGCGGGAAGACGCAGCCACAGGAGCCGAAGCCATGACCGACACCGCGATCTCGACCTCCACCACCGAATCGGTGGACGAATTCGCCGCCCGCGCCAGGGCGTGGCTGGCCGAGAACATGCCACGTGTCGACCCGGACAATCCTCCGTTCTCCGTGCGCGCCGAGCAGGAATCCTGGGACCGCGCCAAGCAACTGCAGAAGCGGCTCCACGAGGGCGGCTTCGCCGGGATCTGCTTTCCACGCGAGTACGGCGGCCTCGGCCTGGACTACGCCTACCAGAAGGCGTTCGACGCCGAGTGCCGCACCTACGAGATGCCGCTGATCCTGAATGTGCCGACGTTCACGATCTGCGCCGCGACACTCCTCGACATGGGAAGCGAAGAGCAGAAGCGCGAACGGATCTCGGCCGCCATCCGTGGCGACGAGATCCTGGTGCAGCTGCTGAGCGAACCCAGCGGCGGTTCCGACCTTGCCGGCGTCATCACGCGAGCGGACCACAAGGACGGTAAGTGGATCGTCAACGGCGCCAAGACCTGGAGCACCAGTGCCTTCGCCGGTGACTACGGACTGCTGCTGGCCCGCACTGACTGGACCGTGCCCAAGCACGAGGGCCTGACCATGTTCCTGGTGCCCCTCGACGCCCCCGGCATCACGATGCGACGCATCAAGGAGGTCAACGGCAACGAGGAATTCTGCGAGGAGTTCTTCGACGGCCTCGAACTCGCCGACGACGCCGTGGTGGGCGAGGTCAACAAGGGCTGGGAGGTGGCTTCCCGCCAGTTGTTCCACGAGCGTCGCGCCGTGGGCGGTGGATCCGAATTCGCCAGCGGGACCGGCGCCGAGAACGCCCAGGAGATGCCGCCCGATCACGTCGGGCTGGCCGAGGCCACCGGCCAGGCCGATGATCCCCGCATCCAGGACCTGGCGGGCCGCGCTCTGGTGCGTCGCCTGGTGAAGGAACAGCTCATCGAGCACGTCGCCCGTTCCATCCCCAACGGCTCACTTCCGCCGAACGCGGGGACGCTGATCCGGCTGTTTCACGCCGAGACCACCGAACTGGAGGTCGACACGGCACTCGCCATCGCCGGCACCGCGGGTGTGGTCGACGAGGGCGGGGATCTGTCGGGTCTGATGGAGATCGGCGTGCGCTACCTGTCGAGGCAGACCGGGTCGCTCGGCGGCGGCACCTCGGAGATGGCCCGCAATGTCATCAGTGAGCGAATGATGGGCTTCCCCCGCGAGCCCGCCGCCGACCGCGGGGTTCCGTTCAACCAGGTCAAGCGCGGCCGCCAGTAACCCATATCACACTCATAGCGACGGCAGCCGCCTCAGCGGCGTGCCGGTCCTCCTGGTGTGCGCTCTAATTATGTTGGAAGACATGCGATGTCGTGTGCCGCCGCGCGACCGCGGCCGTGCTTGATAACGATTTGATAACAGCATGGAGGCCCTCGACCGGCGGATCGAAACGGCCATCGAAGCAGGTGACGGCGGTGGTCCGAGGTCTGCGAGCCACCGATTCCGGCACCGCCGCTGCTTGCTTCTCAGGATTTGCCCAAATACGGTCGAATCGCCGATGACGTAACTGACAAAATTCGATGACTTGTTCGGTGGTGACCAAACCAGGTGGATGGAAGTACGCCGCGTGACGGACTGAAGAGTCCTACCACGCTGCTCAGCGAGCCGAATCGCTCAGCTGGGCAATCTAACTCGTGGCAGCGATTTTTGCGACGCCCGACCGACGCCGACGCGATCGCAATGCACCGCCTTGTCGCGGAGACCGAAGTCCTCGATCTCAACTCCACCTACGCGTACCTTCTGTTGGCGACAGACTTTGCCGACACCAGCGTGGTGGCGGAGCGCGACGGAGAGTTGTGCGGGTTGATCACCGGATATCACCCGCCGTCGCGACCGGAGGTGCTGTTCGTCTGGCAGGTCGCCGTCGCCGAATCGGCGCGCGGGAGCGGGCTCGCAGGCGCGATGCTGGATACCTTGACGCGCCGGGTGCGCGAAGACCGCCATGGTCACCCCGTCACCGTGGAGGCGACCGTCGCGCCGAGCAACTCGGCATCGCGCGCCCTGTTCGGCGCGTTCGCACGACGCCACGGCGTGCCGATCAGCGAGCACCCCCGCTTTCTGGCCGCCCACCTCGATGTCGATCAGTCTCACGAGGACGAACCGATCCTGCGGATCGGGCCCATCACCGCCACCCTCACCAACGCACATCCCTGAAAGGATCCATGTCAATCCCAACCCTCACCACCCCGGTAACCGAGTCGGACCTTCCCGACGTGTACGACTCGGTCGAGTCGGAGGTTCGAAGTTACTGCCGCAGCTGGCCGACGACGATGGAGGTCGCCCAGGGTTCCTGGCTGACCGATGTCGCCGGCCGCCGATATCTCGACTTCTTCGCCGGCGCAGGCGCACTGAACTACGGCCACAACAACCCCGTCCTCAAGCAGCCTCTGCTCGACTACTTCGCCAACGACATGATCGTGCACTCGCTCGACATGGCGACGTCGGCGAAGACCAACTTTCTCGAGACCTTCGAACGGCTGATCCTGCGCCCCCGTGGCCTCGACTACAAGGTGCAGTTTCCCGGCCCGACGGGCGCCAACTCCGTCGAGGCAGCGTTGAAGCTGGCCCGCAAGGTGACCGGACGCGAATCAATCATCAACTTCACCAACGCCTTTCACGGCATGACCTTGGGTGCGCTGTCGGTGACCGGGAACTCGATGAAACGCGCCGGGGCGGGAATACCGTTGGTCCATTCGACTCCGATGCCGTATGACAACTACTTCGGCGGAGTCACCGAGGACTTCCACTGGTTCGAGCGGGTGCTCGACGACTCCGGCGGCGGTCTCAATCACCCCGCTGCGGTGATCGTCGAGACCGTGCAGGGCGAGGGCGGACTGAACGTCGCCCGCGCCGAGTGGCTGCAGGCGCTCGCCGAATTGTGCCGCCGCCGCGACATCCTGCTCATCGTCGACGACGTGCAGATGGGGTGCGGACGCACGGGGAAGTTCTTCAGTTTCGAAGAGGCCGGGATCGTCCCCGACATCGTCACCTTGTCCAAGTCGATCAGCGGGTACGGGTTGCCGATGGCGCTGACCCTGTTCCGGCGCGAGTTGGACGTCTGGGCTCCCGGCGAGCACAACGGCACCTTCCGGGGCCACAACCCGGCTTTCGTCACCGCCACCCAGGCTCTCGAAACATACTGGAGTAAAGAGTCTTTCGCTGACGAGACCGCCGCCAAGGGGCGGCAGGTTCGGGACCGCCTCGAGGGTATTGCCGCAACCCACCAAGGGATCACTGCCCGCGGGCGTGGGATGGCCCAGGGGCTGAAGTTCGCCGAGACGGCGTTGGCCGCTGCGGTCTGCCGCGCGGCGTTCGACCGAGGGGTGCTGATGGAGACGAGCGGCCCCACAGACGAGGTGGTCAAGCTGCTGCCACCCCTGACCACCACCGAATCAGACCTCGACGAGGGCATCGACGTCCTGGCGGAAGCCGTCGCGGTCACCCTGTCCTGACGGACACGACGACTTGACTGAAGGAGACTAAACTCTTGATCGTGCGCACCACCGCGGACATCACCGGCACCGAACGCGACGTCTCGGCCAAGGACTGGCGGTCGAAGCGAATCGTGCTCGCCGACGACGGCGTCGGGTTCTCGTTTCACGAGACGACCATCAATGCCGGTTCGGTGAGTGAGTTCCACTACCGCCACCACGTCGAGGCCGTCTGGGTCGTCGAAGGCATCGGCACGCTCACCAATCACGAAACAGGCGAGCAACACCCACTGCGCCCGGGCACGATGTACCTTCTCGACGGCCACGAACGCCACCGCGTCACCTGCGACACCCAGATGCGGATGCTCTGCGTATTCAACCCACCGGTGACGGGTCGGGAGGTTCACGACGAGAACGGCGCCTACCCTGCGGCAGAGCCGGTCCGATGAGGTTGAACGGAATGGACCGGTGCCATGACCACTACCCCACCCGGCTGGAGCGTGCAGCCGATCCGATCGCCCGGATCGAACCGACGGTATGGGGCCAGGAATCCGACGGCCCCCTGAGCGACGCGGACCTGCGATCCGTCACCGACAGCGGCTACCTCGTGCGTCCGGAGACCGTGGGCGAGAGCTGGCTGCCCACCCTTCGTGACGAGCTCCAACAGATCGGCGCCCGCGCCGCCGAGGACGATCCACGCATCATTCGCGAAGCGTCCGGGGGCATCCGCTCCGTCTTTCAGCCGCACCTTCTCAGCGAAGTGGTCGCCGAGGTCGTGACCCTCGACACCGTGCTGCCTGTGGCGCGCCAGCTTTTGGGCAGTGACGTGTACCTGCACCAGGCGCGCATCAATCTGATGCCCGGATTCACCGGCAGCGGGTTCTACTGGCACTCGGACTTCGAAACATGGCACGCCGAGGACGGCATGCCGTCGATGCGAGCAGTGTCGTGCTCTATCGCGCTGACCGAGAACTTCGCCTACAACGGAGCCCTGATGGTGATGCCGGGTTCGCACAAGACCTTCTACCCGTGCGTCGGTGCCACGCCGCAGAACCACCACGAGGCGTCGCTGGTCAAGCAGGAGATCGGCGTGCCCGATCGGAGCACGTTGACCACGGCGGCCAATCGACACGGGATCGAGCAGGTCACCGGGCCGGCAGGCACCGCCCTGTGGTTCGACTCGAACATGATGCACGGGTCGGCGTCCAACATCACGCCGTTCCCGCGCTCCAACATCTTCTTGGTCTTCAACTCGGTGGAGAACCGCCTGTGCGCGCCGTTCCGCGCGGCGGCGCCGCGACCGGAGTACCTCGCCGCCAGGACCGACCAGGCGTTCAGCGTCGCTGCCGCGACCTGAGCCTCGAGTACAGCTTTTAGAAAAGCATGGGCTGGACCGCGGCGGTCGGCGCCCCCTGCGGCGGCGGTGCCTGCTCGCGGAGCGAGCGGCGGTCGGGTGCCAGCCGGTACCTCGCCACCAGCGGTGCGACCCGTCGCTGCAGCATCGCCCGGTAGTCCGCGGGTAGATAGGCTCCGCGCCGGTACAACCGGCGATACTCGCCCACCAGCGCGGGATGGGTCTGCGCCAGCCAGTCCATGAACCACCCGCGGGTGCTGCCGCGCAGGTGCAGGCCGAACACCGTCACGCTGGTGGCCCCCGCGGCGGCGATCCGGCTCAGCAGGTCGTCGAGGTGTTCCTCGGAATCGGTCAGGCCCGGCAGGACGGGGGCGACCATGACGTGGCAGCCGAGACCGGCGTCGCGGATGGCCGAGATCAGGCCGAGCCGCGCCTGCGGCGTCGGGGTGCCCGGTTCGACCTGGCTGTGCAGGTCCGGGTCCCCCACGGCAAGCGAAACCGCCACGCTGACGTCTACCCGGTGCGCGGCCTCGACGAGCAGCGGCAGATCGCGCCGCAGCAGGGTGCCCTTGGTGAGGATGGAGAACCCCGTGCCCGAATCGGTGAGCGCGCCGATGATGCCCGGCATCAACGCATAGCGGCCCTCGGCCCGCTGATACGGATCCGTATTCGTCCCCAGCGCAACGGTTTCCCGCGTCCAAGACGGACGGCGAAGTTCGCGGCGCAACACGTCGGCGACGTTCGTCTTGACCACCACCTGGGTGTCGAAGTCGCGACCGCAGTCGAACTCCAGATACTCGTGGGTGGGCCGGGCGAAGCAGTACCGGCACGCATGGGAGCAGCCGCGGTAGCCGTTGACGGTGTACCGGAAAGGGAGCATCGACGCGGCGGGGATCTTGTTCAACGCCGACTTGCACAGCACCTCGTGAAAGGTGATGCCCTCGAACGCGGGGGTGCTCACGCTGCGGACCAGGCCGATGCGCTGCAACCCCGGCAGCGCCCCGTCGTCGACGCTGACGCCCTGGCCATCCCACCGCATACCCCATGCGAACATACGTTCGATGCGGTGTCAAGGACGACAATGGAGCCGAGCAAGGAAGAAGCGCCTGCCCCTTCCCCTTCCAACGTATAGCGGACCGGGGGGCTTGCGGCAAGACCCGGGTCATGCCGCACAATCGCTGACCGAACGCAAAACCTAAGGGGCACATGTCGACTCAGAAGCACCCAGGCACATCGAACCAGGACAACACGTCCTACTACGGTGATCCTTCGAACTACGGCGACGAGCTCGAGGCCGAACGACGGTACGTGGCCGGGCTGTACATGCGGCTCGACGCCGAACGCGCGCGGGTGAAGGACAGATATCGCGCGGCGATGCGGGGCACCGGTGGCACGCTGGTGGAACGCGACGCCGAGGTGCGCGCACTTGCCCATCAGATGACCCGGCTGGACGTGGCGGACAGCGGCCTGTGCTTCGGGCGGTTGGACAGCGTCACCGGCGAACGTCTGTACATCGGACGGATCGGCCTGCTCGACCACGACAACGACTACGAACCCGTGCTGCTCGACTGGCGGGCGCCGGCGGCCCGCGCCTTCTACGTCGCGACCGGCGCATCCCCGGAGAACATGCACCTGCGCCGCCAGTTCCACACCCGGGGGCGTCGCATCCTCGACTTCACCGACGAGGTTCTCGGGCGCCCGGGCGCCGGGGAGCGTGGCGGGCGGGGTGACGCAGCCCTGCTCGCGGCCGTCAACGCCCCCCGCGGTGACGGCATGCGCGACATCGTGGCCACGATCCAGGCCGAACAGGACGAGATCATCCGCATCGACCACCAGGGCGTGTTGGTGATCGAGGGCGGCCCCGGCACCGGTAAGACCGTCGTGGCGCTGCACCGCGTCGCCTACCTGCTCTACACCCAGCGTAAGCGGATCGAACACCACGGCGTGCTGGTGGTCGGGCCCAACCCGGCCTTCCTGAACCATGTCGGTCGCGTTCTGCCGTCGTTGGGCGAATCCAACGTGGTGTTCATGACCACCGGCGACCTGCTGCCCGGTCTGGATGTCACTGCCGAGGACGACCCGGAGACCGCGCGGCTCAAGGGATCGCTGACGATCCTCGATGTGCTCAGGGCGGCGATCGCCGACCGCCAGCGTGTCCCCGAGCAGCCCCTGCCGATCGAGCTGGCGGATGCCTCGGTGCGCATCGACGCCGAGACCGCCGAGTGGGCCATCCAGGAGGCTCGCGCGAGCAAGCTGCCGCACAACGACGCCCGCGCGGTGTTCACCGACATCCTCACGTGGGTACTGACCGAACGGGCGATCCCCAAGATCGGCAAGGGCTGGTTGACCCGCGACGACCGGGCCGCCTGGGAGCATCTGCGGGCCGAGTTGGTCGACGAGCTCGGCGACCACGCGGGTTTCGCGGCGGCACTGGACGAACTCTGGCCGATCCTCACGCCGGAAACGCTTCTGGCAGAGCTGTACACGTCGCCCGAGCGGCTGCGGGCCGCGGGCGCCGAGCCGGCTCTGTTACGCACCGAGGGTGACGTGTGGACGGTGTCGGACGTGCCGCTGCTCGACGAACTGATCGACCTGCTGGGCCGCGACAAGGCCGCCGACCAGACGGCCGAGCGGGAGCGCCGGGCGGAGACCGAGTACGCGGCGGGCGTGCTGGAGATGATGGTCGCCCGCGAGGACCTGATGGACGACGAGGACCACCTGATGGCCGCCGACGTGCTCGAGGCCGGCGACCTCGCCGACCGCTACGTCGAGCGCGACCACCGCGAACTCGCCGAACGCGCCGCCGCCGACCGGGACTGGACCTACCGGCACATCGTGGTCGACGAGGCCCAGGAGCTGTCGGAGATGGACTGGCGGGTGCTGATGCGGCGCTGCCCGAGCCGATCGTTCACGGTGGTGGGCGATCTCGCACAACGGCGATCGCTCGCCGGCGCCACATCCTGGGACGCGATGCTGGCGCCCTACGTTCCCGGCCGCTGGGTCTACCGGTCACTGTCGATGAACTACCGCACCCCGGCGGAGATCATGACCGTCGCCGCCGCACTGCTCGCCGACTTCGCGCCCGGCGTGCAGCCGCCGGAGTCGGTCCGGGCGTGCGGTGTCCAGCCGTGGTCGCGGCAGCTCAACCAGTACGAACTGCACTCTGCCATCGAGGAATTCGTACGCGCGGAAGCCGGACGGGAGGGCACCAGCGTCGTGATCGGGCCCCCGGATGTGCCGGGCACGGTGACACCGTCGCAGACCAAGGGGCTGGAATACGACGCCGTCCTGGTCGTGGAGCCGGAACGGATTCTCGCCGACGGCCCCCGGGGCGCTGCCGAGCTCTACGTCGCGCTCACCCGCGCCACGCAGCGCCTGGGTGTCCTCCATCGGGGCCCGCTACCGCAGGCGCTGATGGGCCTGGCACGCCGTTAGCGGATCAGCTCACCACTGTCCGAGCTGGCACCGGACGTTGTACGGATCGTCGTGCTGCACGACGACCTGACCGTCGACGGCGATGTCACAGTGAGCGTTCGGCGCCGCCTGCCCGCCGCGCGTGGTACTGCTCACGGTCAGGATCGCCCATTGCGGATCCGCCATCGTGGTCTCGAACACCCACGGCACGCCGGGCGCCAGGTTCACCTTCTCCCGCTTCGCGAACGCGTAGGCGTCGGCGTTGAAGGCCTCCATGCTCGGGGGCTGACTCGTCAGGTAGAAGAGGTCGAACTCGTAGGCGCCTGCCGACGTGAGCGTGTACCGCACCTGCTGACCCTCCGGTTGGGCACTCGCCGTTCCCTGCCCGACGGCAACAGACGCGGCCGCCATCAACAGTGACGCTCCGACTGCCGCCCCGACTTTGGCTGTAGCTGTTCGCATGTCCGTCACATCGCCGGACGCTACCGGATCGTTACCGATGGGACAGGCTCACCTCGTCGCCCCGCCCGGTACACACGTTGACGGCAAACCACCGACGCAATCGTCAACACGTTAATTTGTTCGTCACACACAGACATTTGGAAGAAACACGGGCGCTCTAACGTCCCGATTCGACACCCGAGCGGTGTCGTCACTTCGGTACTTCGATGCGTTCTGAAGTTACTCCGACTCAACGCCTCATCAGGGAATGAGCGCTGTTGACACCTAGAAAGGCCGTTCATGGAACAACCCCGTCGCACTGCCCTCAGACGATCGGCACTTGCCGCAGGAAGCGTTGTCGCGGTAACGAGCCTCCTGCTGGCGGGATGTGGCAGCAAGGCGAGTGAGACGGATTCAGCAAATGCCACCTCCTGCGTCGACACCTCCGGGCCGACCATCAAGGTGGGCGCGCTGAACTCGCTGTCGGGCACCATGGCCATCTCCGAGGTGACCGTCCGCAACGCCATCGATCTCGCCGTCGAGCAGATCAACGGCGCCGGTGGGGTCATGGGCAAGCAGATCCAGGTGGTCGCCGAGGACGGCGCCTCCGAGCCCACGGTGTTCGCCGAGAAGGCCGAAAAGCTGATCAGCAGCGACTGCGTGGCTGCGGTCTTCGGAGGCTGGACGTCGTCGAGCCGCAAGGCCATGCTGCCGGTCTTCGAGAGCGCCAACTCACTGCTGTACTACCCGGTGCAGTACGAGGGCCTGGAGTCCTCCCCCAACATCTTCTACACCGGCGCGACGACCAACCAGCAGATCGTGCAGGCGCTGGACTACCTCAAGGAGAAGGGCACCAAGTCGCTGTACCTGGTGGGTAGCGACTACGTGTTCCCGCAGACCGCCAACCGCATCATCAAGGCCTACGCAGAGGCCAACGGCATCGAGATCAAGGGCGAGGACTACACACCCCTCGGTTCGACCGACTTCTCCACGATCGTCAACAAGGTCCGCGGAGCCGACGCCGACGCGGTGTTCAACACCCTCAACGGCGACTCCAACGTGGCCTTCTTCCGGGAGTACAAGAACGTCGGCCTGACCCCGCAGGAGATGCCGGTGGTGTCGGTGTCGATCGCCGAGGAGGAGGTCGGCGGCATCGGTGTGCAGAACATCGACGGCCAGTTGACGGCGTGGGACTACTACCAGACCATCGACACCCCGGTGAACAACGAGTTCGTCGCCGCCTACAAGGCCAAGTTCGGCGCCGACAAGCCGACGTCCGATCCGATGGAGGCGGCCTACGTGTCGGTCTACCTGTGGAAGAACACCGTCGAGAAGGCGCAGTCGTTCGACGTCAAGGCCATCCAGGACAACGCGGGCGGAGTCACCTTCGATGCGCCCGAGGGTCTGGTCACCATCGACGGGGAGAACCACCACATCACCAAGACCGCCCGCATCGGCGAGATCCGTCCCGACGGACTGATCTACACGATCTGGGAGTCCCCCGGCCCCATCGAGCCGGACCCGTTCCTGAAGTCCTACCCGTGGGCCGCCGGCCTCTCCGGCTGAGATGGATGTCCTGATCGGACAGCTGGCAACAGGATTGAGCCTCGGCTCGATCCTGTTGCTCGCCGCACTGGGGTTGTCACTGACGTTCGGTCAGATGGGCGTCATCAACATGGCGCACGGCGAGTTCATCATGGCCGGCTGCTACACCGCGTATGTGGTGCAGCAGATCGTGTCGAGTGCCGGTGTCTCGCTGATCGTCTCGCTGGTCGTCGGGTTCTTCATCGGCGGGGCGATGGGCGCACTTCTGGAGGTGACGCTGATCCAACGGATGTACGCCCGGCCGCTGGACACGCTGCTGGTCACGTTCGGCGTCGGGTTGATCCTGCAGCAGGTGGCGCGGGACATCTTCGGTGCACCCGCGGTCAACGTGGTGGCGCCGCCGTGGCTTTCCGGCGGGGTGGAGATCCTCGGTGCGGTGGTGCCCAAGACCAGGATCTTCATCCTGGTTCTTGCCGTGGTCTGCGTTGCGGTGCTCGCCGCCGTGCTCAAGGCCAGTCCGATGGGACGCCGTATCAGGGCCGTCGTGCAGAACCGCGATCTCGCTGAGACCAGCGGGATTTCGTCGCGCAAGACCGACATCACGACGTTCTTCATCGGATCCGGTCTGGCCGCGGTGGCGGGTGTCGCGCTGACACTGATCGGCTCGACCAGTCCGACGATCGGACAGAGCTATTTGATCGACGCATTCCTGGTCGTCGTCGTCGGCGGTCTCGGCCAGATCAAGGGCACCGTGATCGCGGCGTTCACCCTGGGCTTCCTGAACTCGTTCATCGAGTTCAACACGACGGCGTCCCTGGCCAAGGTGATCGTCTTCGTGATCATCGTGATCTTCCTGCAGGCGCGCCCGCAGGGTCTCTTCACGGTCAGGACAAGGAGTCTCGTATGAGGACCGTCCTCGGACGCTGGCAGACCTGGGCCGGGTTCGGTCTCGCCGCGGTGGTGCTCTTCGGGGTGGCGCCGGTGGTGTTCTCCGACTTCCGGCTCAGCCTGCTCGGCAAGTTCCTGTGCTTCGCGATCGTCGCGGTCGGAATCGGTCTGGCGTGGGGCCGCGGTGGCATGCTGGTCCTCGGTCAGGGCGTCTTCTTCGGCCTCGGCGGCTACATGATGGGGATGCACCTCAAGATCGCCGACGCGCAGGTCTTCGGCAACGAGGTTCCGGACTTCATGCAGATCGCCGGTGTGCGTGAACTGCCCGGCTACTGGGCGCCTTTCGCGTCACCGGCGTTCACCTTGCTGGCCATCGTTCTGGTGCCCGCGGCGATCGCCGCGGCTCTGGGGTTCGGTGTGTTCAAGCGCCGGGTCAAGGGCGCCTACTTCGCGATCCTGTCGCAGGCCCTCGCCGCGGCGCTGGCGATCCTGCTGGTCGGCCAGACCAGTCTCGGCGGCAGCAACGGGCTCAACAGGTTCCGGACGTTCTTCGGCTTCACCCTCAACGATCCGGCAAACCGGCGGATGCTGTACTTCATCGCCGCGGGGGTGCTGCTGGTGGTCGTGGCCGTGGTGCGCCAGCTGATGCAGAGTCGTTACGGCGAGTTGCTGGTCGCGGTGCGCGACGGGGAGGAGCGGGTGCGGTTCCTCGGGTACGACCCGGCGAACATCAAGGTGGTGGCCTACACCGTCGCCGCACTGTTCGCGAGCATCGCCGGCGCGCTGTTCGCACCGATCGTCGGCTTCATCGCACCGTCGCAGGTCGGCATCCTGCCCTCGATCGCGTTTCTCATCGGCGTGGCGATCGGCGGCCGCACCACGCTGCTCGGCCCGGTCCTGGGAGCCATCGGTGTGGCATGGGCGCAAACCCTGTTCTCCGAACGCTTTCCGTCGGAATGGACCTATGCGCAGGGTCTGTTGTTCATCGTCGTCGTGGGGTTCTTCCCCGCCGGCTTCGCCGGCCTGGGTGTCCTGCTCAAACGTCGCCGTAAGGCCAGAGGCGAGCCCGGCGGCGCCCCCGTGAAGGTGCCCGACTCCGACCCCGACACCGAGAAGGTGGGAGCCAGCTCATGACGCACGCCGAGGCCATGAAGCCGGAACCGGTCGCCGGTGGCAATGTCGGCATGGGCACCGAGTACCTCGAAGTACGGGGCCTGACGGTCGATTTCGACGGGTTCAAGGCGGTCAGCGACGTCGACCTCACCCTGTTCCAGGGTGATCTGCGGTTCCTCATCGGGCCCAACGGTGCGGGCAAGACCACGGTGATCGACGCGATCACCGGGTTGGTGTCGGCCACCGGTTCGATCAGCAAGTCCGGAGTCGAACTGCTGGGCAAGAAGGTTCACAAGATCGCCCGCGCCGGTGTCGGGCGGACCTTCCAGACCGCGAGCGTCTTCGAGCAGCTGACCGTGCTGCAGAACCTCGACATCGCCGCCGGTGCCGGCCGGTCGCCGTGGACCCTGCTGCGGCGCCGCCACGGCGTGCTTCCCGCGATCGAGGAGGCCCTGGAGATCACCGGACTCACGGACCTCGCCGAGAAGCCCGCGGGGGCGCTCGCCCACGGGCAGAAGCAGTGGCTGGAGATCGGCATGCTGCTGGTGCAGAACGCCGACGTGCTGCTGCTCGACGAGCCCGTTGCGGGCATGAGCCACGAAGAGCGTGAGGAGACGGGAAACCTGTTGCGCCGCATCGGCGGTGAACGCACCGTTGTCGTCGTCGAGCACGACATGGACTTCATGCGGGCGTTCGCGACGTCGGTCACTGTGCTGGCACGCGGGCAGGTGGTCGCCGAGGGCTCCGTCGCCGAGGTGCAGGCCAACCCCAAGGTCCAGGAGGTCTATCTGGGAACGGCCGCAGCGGGAGCTTCATCTCTGGGGGACGCCCCCTCCGAACTGATCGAGGAGAACTCCTGATGCTCGAGCTCGTCGACGTACACACCGGCTACGGCCGCAGTGAGGTCATCCACGGGGTCAGCCTCGAGGTCCCCTCCGACGGTGTCGCGGCGGTGATGGGTCACAACGGGGCAGGCAAGACGACGCTGCTGCGCGCCGCGGTCGGCCTGCTCAAGTGCACGGCGGGCAAGGTGCTGTTCGACGGGGACGACATCACCAAACTCCGTCCCAGCGCCCGGGTCGGCCGCGGGCTGGCCTACGTGCCGCAGGGTCAGCAGTCGTTCGGCCAGCTGACCACCGCCGAGAACCTCCAGGTCGTCGCCGACGGACGCAAGAACGGCAAGCAGCTCATCGATGACCAACTCGATCTCTTCCCCGCTCTCAAGGAGCTGTTGGCCCGCCGCGCCGGCCTGCTGTCGGGCGGTCAGCGCCAACAACTGGCGATCGCCCGTGCGCTCATCACGACGCCGAAGTGCCTGATCCTCGACGAGCCGACCGAGGGCATCCAGCCGTCGGTGGTCGCCGAGATCGAGGAGGCCATCACGTCCCTGACCGCCCGCGGCGACATGGGCGTGCTGCTGGTCGAGCAGCACATCGGGTTCGCGCTGGAGTCCTCGCAGCGCTACTACATCCTCGAGGCCGGGCGGGTCACCTCCAGCGGGACGGGCGGCTCGGCGTCGGAGGCCGACGTCCGCGCCGCGATGGCCATCTAGTCTTTTCGACACTTCCTAGTCTTTTCGACACTTCGAGGGTGGCGGCACGCGACACTCTGACCATGGGCGCGCCCCTGGAACCGATCGTCATCATCGCCGAGCAGGGCGGTCTGGTGGTGGCCGAGCACGGCGCCGCGGTCCTGCTCATCGACCGAGGCAACCGCGCGGTGGAGATCATCGCGTATGTACTGGTCGTCCTCACCCTGGTGTTCGGCGGATTCGGCGCGGTGTCGATCGTCGACGCGATGACGGATGGCCGCTCTTCGGTTCCCGTCACACTCAGTACGATCCTCCTCGCCGTCGGTGTCTCGGCCGCAGTCGTCGCCGGCTTCACGATCAGGTCGGCGTACAGGATCAGGCGACGCGCATTGAGCACCTTCACGCCGCTGGCGGTCTTCGACCGCGCCCAGCGGGTATACCGGGACGGCGCGGGCCAGGCTGTCGCCCCCCTGGACCAGGTTCGCTTCGAGCGCCGGATGCAGATGACTTCCAGCTCCCCGCAGTTGGTCGCGGTGACACCGTGGGGAACCCACATCCTCAAGAGCGGCAACCCGTTCGGCGGCGGCATCGGCCGAGTCGACGATGTCCTCAATGACATGGTGCGCGGCAGCACGGGTTGGTGCTCGGCCGCGGCCCGCTCCCGACGTTTGTGCGTTCGGGATCCCGGGTACCGCGCCGAAGAGACAGAACCCGGACCGACGAGGGAGGAACGTCCGATCATCGGATCTGCGACACGTGCAGGGTGCCGAGGCCCGAGCCACCGGCGACGTCCGTCGACCGCTCTGGTGTGGCTCGTCGCCGGTACGCTCACCGCTGCCGGTTGCTCGCCTCCAGCGCCGGTCCCGAACCCGCCGTCCGGCGCGGTGACCCCACCGTCTGCTCCCACCGCCGGCGCTCTGGCCAATCAGGATGGGCCCACGACATCGTGGACCGCGCGCGGCGTGGTCAACGCGCTGGCAGACGCCGGCCTGGCGGTACCGAACGCCGTCGACAACACCGCCCAGGAGTGCCCGGCCGCCCGATGCCGGCAGTCGATCGTCACCGACACCTTGCGGATCAAATCGTTCTCGACGGCCGCGCAAGCCGAGATTTATGCCGCGCCGCGGGGCCTACATCGGACGGGACGGATCGTCGTCGCCTTCGCTCCCCCGCTCACCGAGGCTGAGCGCATCCCCTACCGTCAGGCGCTGGAGGGACTGGCGAAGTGACCGGCGGCACGGACAAGAAACTGTCGCTGACCGGTTCGGTCGCGCTGGGAACCGGTGTGATGATCGGGGCGGGCATCTTCGCACTGGTCGGGCAGGTGGCCGAACTCGCAGGCTCCTGGGTGCCGTGGGCCTTCCTCGCGGCCGCCGTGGTGGTGGCCTTCAGCGCGTACTCCTACATCCGGTACTCCAGTACCAATCCGTCCTCCGGCGGAATCGCGATGCTGCTCAAGGCGGCCTACGGGCCCGGCGTGATCGCAGGAACGTTCTCGTTGTTCATGTATGTGTCGATGGTTCTCGCCGAGAGCCTGCTCGCACGGACGTTCGGTACGTATCTCCTGCAGCCGTTCGGTATGCAGGGCTCGACGGTATGGGTCGCCGTCCTGGCCGTGGCGGCGATCGCAGGCGCCACCGCGGTGAATCTCGTGGGCAACCAGGTGGTGGAGACGTCCGCGACCGCGACGGCCGTGGTCAAGCTCGTCGGCATCGCCGTGCTCGCGGTCGCCGGGATCGCCGCCACCGGGGTCTCCGCATTCTCCCGGCTGTTCGCCGACGATCGGACGCCGCCTGACCACGGCTGGTTCGGGCTGCTGGCGGGCACCGCGTTGTGCATCCTCGCCTACAAGGGGTTCACGACGATCACCAATCAGGGCGAGGATGTCCGCGATCCCCGGCGGAACATCGCCCGCTCCATCGTGATCGCCATCGCGTTGTGCACGGTGATCTATCTGCTGCTGGCGGTGGCCGTGGCCGGCAGCCTGTCGGTGCCCGAGATCGTCCGCGCCCGCGACTACGCGCTCGCCGAAGCCGCCGCCCCCCTCTTCGGGCCGTGGGGAGTCTGGCTGACCGTCGCGATCGCCGTCGTGGCCACGCTCTCCGGCTTGGTGGCGAGCCTGTTCGCCGTCTCCCGGCTCTACGACATGCTTCGGGAAATGGACCAGGTGCCGGGGTTGCCGAACACGGTGAATCGGCAGTCGCTGCTCATCACGGCGGCACTCGCCATCGTGACCGCGACCGCGTTCGACCTGAGCCAGATCGCCTCTCTCGGGGCGATGCTGTACCTGTCGATGGACATCGCCATCCACTGGGGAGTCATCCGCCACCTGAAAGACGAGGTAGACGCCAAGGTCTGGGTGCCTGCGGTGGCGATCGCGCTCGACCTCCTGGTGCTCGTCCCCTTCGTCGTGATGAAGTTCCGCACCGACCTTCTCACCCTCGGCATCACCGCCGCCGTCGCCGTCGCGATCGTCGTGGGCCAGTGGTTGGCCGTGCGTCAGCGCTCGACCGCAGGTGCCTGAACGGCGGCTCGCCGGTAGAGGGTCCGACCGAGGACCCCCGTGACGCCGAAGGCGATCGTGCTGCACGCCAACACCAATGAGCCGGCGGCGAGCACCGTCTCATTCGCTCCGAGGCGGTCCGCTTCCAGGGTGAGGTAGAACAGCGCCGACACCCCGACCGGCCCGAACCACCCCAGGTACAACGCGTCTGGAGTGCGCAGGCGCAGCGGCCGTTTCATGAGCAAGACGATCGGAATCCGCCGCAGTGCCAGCACGGCGAGCACCAACACCGCTGCCTGCCAACCCAACTCGTGCCACTGCCGCCATGGCAATGCCGCCCCGAACAGCACGAACAGCGGCAGCACGGCGAACCGGTTGATCGCCTCGTCGATCGGCACCTCCGCCGCACGCTCACTTCCGGTGCCGACGATGTTGAAGGCAACGCCGCCGACGAAGACGGCGAGAACACCGTCGACACGCAGCAATCCGGCCGTCCCGAGAATGCCGAGAGCCAGCACCACCGTGAAGAACAACGCCGGCGCCCCGTCGGCCGCGCCGTGCCGCGCCCCCAGGCGCAGTGCGCGGCCACCCAACCACCCGATCCCGGCGCCGAGTGCCACCCCGCCGGCCACCTGCCACACGGATTCGACGAACGCGTCGCCCGCGCCGAGTGGGCCCGCCACCGCGAGCGCGACGAGCACAAGGGGTAGCGCCAGACCGTCGTTGGAACCCGATTCGACGGACAGCAGTTGACGGTCGCGGGCGGGCAGCTCCCGCTCGGCGGCCTTCCCGGTGACCACGCTCGATGCCAGGACGGGGTCGGTGGGACTGATCGCCGCACCGAAGAGTGCTGCGGCCGCGACCGGCATACCGAGAATGGCCCACCCCAGGCCGGCCGAGACGAGCGCCATCACCGGCAGAACGATCAGCAACAGGATCAGCAACGCTCGACCGTGCCGCCGGATGTCGCCGAACGGGTAGCGCAGCGCCACCGCCATCACCGAGATCGCCAGCAGGATCCTGCTCGCTTCGTGGAGCACCGATTGCTCAACGGCAAGGGTGGGAATGGTCAACACGCCGGTGACCTGCGGCCCCAGCACGATTCCGGCTGTCAGCCCGAGGAGCGGTTCCGAGATCGGCAGGCTTCGCATCTTCGCCGACATCGTCGCGACCATGACCCCCAGCAGACCGACGGCTGCCAGCACGATGTCGAGTTCCACGCGTCAAGGGTTCCCACGCATTGACCGGGCAAGCGTCATCTTCGACATGAACTGAACGGAAACGTATGCCGACGCGCCTCTCGGGTACTTGGATCAGGGTGGGCGAATCGAAACTGCTCCGACTCAGCGCGCAAAGGACCCTCATGACTGCTCGGGTGTTGACCGATTCCCGCCGTCGTTGCCGATGAGCAGCAGCAACGGTGGTCGCGGCGGCTCAGGGCTACTGGAGGCCGCCAAGCAGCGCCGCACGGTATTCGTCGACGCCTGGCGCAGTCGGCTGTGGCCGGTCCCGGCTCTCGGGGTGGTGGCCGCTGTCTTCGCGGGCATCGCCATCCCCGAACTCGACGGCGTCGTCGACCAGCACATGCCGCAGACGCTGGCGGGCTACCTGTTCGGCGGCGGGGCTGACGCGGCAAGGGAGGTCCTCGGGGCCGTCGCGACCTCGCTGATCACCGTGACCTCGCTGACGTTCTCGTTGACCCTGATCACCCTGCAGTTGGCCAGCTCTCAGTACACACCGAGGTTGTTGCGGACCTTCGCAGCCGACCGGTTCGTCCAACGCACCCTCGCACTGTTCCTCGCAACTTTTGTCTATGCGCTCACGGTTCTGCGCACCGTCCGCAACGACAGCGACGGGGAGGCGGAGTTCGTTCCGCGGATCGCAGTGACGGTGGCCTACCTGCTGGCCATGGCCAGCGTCCTGGCCCTGGTGCTGTTCCTCGGGCATCTGGTCCGCCAGATACGGATCGAGACGATGCTCGAGCACGTCTCTGCCGACATCCAGGACACCGCCCGCCGGCTGCTCGACCCGCTCGACGACCACCCCGACGACGACGACGACGGCGCGCCCGCCCCGCCCGCCGGTGCGCCGATCATCACCGCGCGCTCCTCCGGCTTCCTCGTCGAGGTCGACGAACAGGCACTTCTCGCCGCAGCGGTCGACAACGATGTGGTGATCTGGGTTGATCGTCCGGTCGGGTCCGGCATTCTGGCGGGCGTCCCGGTGGCGTTCTGCTGGTCCGCGAAGGTACCGAGAGGGTCGCTCGACGAGAAAACGTTGACGTCGGTACGTGAGCGGGTGGCCGGTGCGCTCACCACCGGCAACGAGCGCACCGCGACCCAGGACATCGGTTACGGGCTTCGTCAGCTGACGGATGTGGTGGTGCGTGCGCTGAGCCCCGGCATCAACGATCCCACCACCGCCGTGCACGGACTGAACTCGTGCAGCGCGACCTTGTGCGAACTCGCCGGATATCGCCTGGGGCGCCAGGTTCTTCGGGACGAGGATGGGGTACCGCGGGTGATCCTGGCGCGACCGGACCTGGCCGACCTGCTCGACATGGTCTGCAGCCAGCCGCAGCTCTACGGAGCAAGCGATCCGGCGGTGCTGGCGAGGTTGCTGTCGATGCTGCGTGAACTCGCATGGGTCGTGGTGCGCCCCGAGCACCGGCAGGCGATCGCCGAACGGCTCCGCCGGCTGGAACGGGCGACCGCCGAGCAGGAATGTGACCCCGCCGAACGACGCCGGTTGGACCAGCTGGCGCACCACGTCCGGGACGCGCTCGATCGGCGCTGGGCCCCGACCTGAGCGGGTA
>Ga0209347_1000736_pt1 | contig 70864 bp, 61 predicted proteins | sample AutmiccommuBRH23_FD_187382 | JGI IMG/M metagenome (GOLD analysis project Ga0209347, IMG submission 187382) | Deep subsurface microbial communities from Mt. Terri, Switzerland - Autotrophic microbial communities BRH/23 (SPAdes) (version 2) | ecosystem: Environmental > Aquatic > Deep subsurface >... | reverse complement strand
GTCAGATCACGGCGCGCGGCCATCGATAGCTCCCTGCTCATACGGCCAGGAAACCCGATTCACTACGCGGACACTTTTACGTGAGGCACGCGCAACCCATCCCGGACCTTTTACGTGAGTCTCGTCGCGGCGTTGCAAAGTCGGCCGGCGCGGGTAATGTTGCCCCATGGCGAGAATAGTCTTGGTCGAAGATGACCCCACCATTTCAGAACCCTTGACCCGGGCTTTGGGGCGCGAGGGTTACGAAGTGGAGTGGCACGGCACCGGTCAAGCCGGGGTGGGGGCCGCTCATTCGGCCGACTTGGTGATCCTCGACTTGGGGCTTCCCGACATCGACGGCGTGGATGTCGCCAGGCGCATCAGGGAACAGGGACTGTCCGTCCCGATCCTGATGTTGACCGCGCGCGCGGACGAGGTAGACCTGGTGGTCGGCCTCGACGCCGGCGCCGATGACTACGTCACGAAGCCGTTTCGCCTCGCCGAACTGCTGGCCCGGGTGCGCGCGTTGCTGCGACGCAATGCCGATGCTGAGCTGGCGGGAGAGGTCTCTGCGGGAGGCGTCAGGGTGGACGTCTCGGGACACCGCGCGTATCTCGACGACAAGGAACTTCAGCTCAGCGGCAAGGAGTTCGACCTTCTTCAGGTGCTCGTCGCGCACGCAGGTTCGGTCGTGTCGCGTGATCAGCTGATGCGCGAGGTGTGGGACGCCGACCCTCACGCCCCATCGAAGACTCTCGACATGCATGTGTCCTGGCTCCGCCGCAAGCTGGGCGACGACGCCGCGAAGCCGCGCTTCATCACCACGGTGCGGGGCATGGGCTTCCGTTTTGAGAACGACTGAGCGGTGCGCCGCCGCGTCTTAGGAGCCACGCTCTCCGCCTTGGCGGTGGCCATGGTGCTGCTGGGCATCCCCTTGGGGGTATTCGCCTTTCAACTCGTCCGGGATGACGCCATACGAGACCTTGATTCTCGAACCGCCACGGCTGCCCGCGCCATCGAGGCGCGCTACAGCTCGGGCGAGATGATCGACGAGTCCATTCTCGAGAATTTCCTCGGCACGGCGTCCGGCGCGCCACGCCACATTGCCGTGCGCCTGCCGGACCAGACCGAGATCACGGCCGGAGAAGAGCCGCGGCCGTCGTTTCGCGGGAGCGCCGTCACGGAATCCGACATCATCGTGTTGCTCTCCGTCGCCCAGGCCGACGTGTTCTGGGAGGCCGCCAGGGCGGTCGGCTTGGTGCTCGTCGTCGGAGGCGTCGCCGTCCTCGCTGGCGCTGTGATGGCATCGTGGCAGGCCAACCGCCTGGCCGCGCCGCTGGTGTACTTGGCCGCGTCCGCCGAGCAGATCGGTTCGGGTCAGACCCGGCCGCGCATTGAATTGAGCGGCGTGGAGGAGATCGACCTCGTCGCCGAGGAACTGGTGCGCAGTGCGGACCGGATGGCGGCGCGGTTGTCTGCTGAGCGCCAGTTTGCCGCCGACGCTTCCCACCAATTGCGGACGCCGCTCACCGCCTTGACGATGCGGTTGGAGGAGATTGCGGCCGCGACGACGCAGGACGAGGTGCGGGTAGAGGCGGAGGCCTCTCTCGAACAGATTGATCGCCTCGTGGGGGTGGTGGACGAGTTGCTGGGGCGCACGCGCAGGGCGATGGGCTCGGGCACGGAGTTGGTGGCGCTGGAGGATGTTCTCACCCAACAGCGCGCCGAGTGGGAGTCCGCCTTTGCCAAGGCCGGCAGGAAGCTGGTCATCGCACCCACGGACGCGACCGTCTTCGCCACGCCAGGGGGACTGTCCCAGGTGCTCGCGACCCTCATCGAGAACTCCCTGCACCACGGCGGTGGCACCACCGCCGTCATCGCCCGCGATTCTGGGCAGCACCACGCGATCGTGCTTGAGGTGCGGGACGAGGGCGACGGAGTTCCGGAGGACCTGGCGCCACGCATCTTCGAAAGGTCGGTGACCTCAGGGAAGGGCACCGGCTTGGGTCTTGCGCTGGCACGCGACCTCGTCACCGCGGATGGAGGGCGACTGGAGTTGTCGCAGCGCACCCCGGCCGTGTTCTCGGTGTTCTTGCAGGGCGTTCCCCACATGGTCGACCTTGACACGGTGGTCCCGCATCGGCGCTCGCGATCCCGTCGCGGCCGTCGCGGCCGCCGCGAATCCTAGGCGGACGGGTCTTCCCGGTCGCCGCCAGGGAACACGAACGCGGTGAATCCGAAGTAGCGGACGATGGTGCCCAGCCCGATCCCGACGAGCGACGAGGCGTTGTCTGCCAGCAATGACGTCCATCCGAACCCGTGGTGAGTGAGTGCCACCAACCCGGCCTCGACGACGATGGCGACGGCATTGACCGCCCCAAACAGTGCGAGTTCCTTGGCGGGACGGTGGCGTCGCTGGCCCTTGAACGTCCAGCCGCGATGGGCAACCCACGCGAACAGGATCGAGACGACCGTGGCAAGGACCTTCGCCGTGACGACCCGGTCGTCGTTGCCGCCTACAGAGACGTCGGGTCCCAGCGGTCCCAAGCGCAGCGCGTTGAATACCCCCAAGTTCACGACGATGCCGGCGACACCGACGACGCCGAACCGCGCGAGGATGCTGGCTCGCTCGCGGACCCACTTGATCGGGCGCGCCAAGGCCGCTTGGACGCTGAGGCTCATGAGGCACGAGCGTAGTGGCAGGTAGGTTAGTCGCATGACGCGCGTGGCAGTGGTGGGTGGAGGGCAACTCGCCCGCATGATGGCTCCGGCCGCGACCGCGATGGGGGTGACACTGCGGGTGCTCGTCGAGTCGCCCGAGGCCTCCGCTGCGCTCGCGGCGCACGAGACGGTTGTCGGGTTGCCCGGCGACGCCGACGCGATGCGACGGCTCCTAGCGGACCCGCGGCCGGACGTGGTGACGTGGGAGCACGAGCACATCCCCGACGCCGTGTTCGAGTTGGCCGCCGAGAGGCGCGTCCCCGCGCGCCCGGGCCGCGACGCGCTCCTGTTCGCCCGCGACAAGATCGCGATGCGCACTCGCCTCGAGGAGCTTGGCCTGCCGATGCCCGCGTGGCGTCGCGTCGAGACCGAGGACGATGTCGAGGCCTTCCTCGCTGTCCACGGCGGCGTCGGCGTGCTCAAGACATCGCGGGGAGGCTACGACGGCAAGGGCGTACGCATCGTCCGCAATCCGGCAGACGCCGACGACTGGCTCTCCGCCGCCACCGACGGCGGTCCGCCGCTCCTCATCGAGGAGAGGGTGCCCTACAGCCGCGAACTCGCCATCCAGGTGGCTCGCACGCCGTCGGGCGAGGTGCGCGCATGGCCGCTCGTCGAGTCGATTCAGCGCGACGGCGTGTGCTCGGAGGTGATCGCGCCCGCCCCCGGGCTCACGGCCACCGAGCAGGCCGAGGCCGAAGCCATCGGGCGCACGATCGCCGAGGCGCTCGACGTGACCGGGATGCTCGCCGTCGAGATGTTCGAGGTGGGCGGCAAGCTGCTTATCAACGAGCTCGCGATGAGGCCACACAACTCCGGGCATTGGACCATCGAGGGCGCCGTCACGAGCCAGTTTGAGCAGCACCTGCGTGCCGTGTTGGACTGGCCGCTGGGCGATACCGCGGCGCTGGCGCCCGTGACCGTGATGGCGAACGTGCTGGGCGGTTCCCGGTCGGTCCTAGAGTCCGCGTGGCCCGAGGTGACCGACCCCGGCGCCAAGGTGCACCTGTATGGCAAGGGCGTGCTCCCCGGTCGCAAAGTAGGACACGTGACGGTGATGGGCTCGCACGTGGACGATGTCAGGAAACGGGCCGCGCGCGTCGCGGCCACGGTGAGGGATGGAGAGCTGTCATGAGCGTGCGCGTCGGAGTGGTCATGGGTTCGGATTCCGACTGGCCCATCATGGGCGAGGCGGCTTCCGCCCTGGAAGAGTTGGGGATCGAGTACGAGAAGGACGTGGTCTCCGCGCACCGCATGCCGGAACAGATGATCGAGTACGGTCGCACCGCCGAGGAGCGGGGGCTGCGCGTCATCATCGCCGGGGCCGGAGGAGCCGCGCACTTGCCCGGCATGCTCGCCTCGGTGACGTCGCTCCCCGTGATCGGCGTTCCGGTGCCCCTCAAGTACCTCGACGGCATGGACTCGCTGCTGAGCATCGTGCAGATGCCCGCGGGCGTGCCTGTCGCGACGGTGTCGATCGGTGGCGCCCGTAATGCGGGACTGTTGGCCGCGCGGATTCTTGGGGCGGGCGAGGGTCCCGAAGCGGCCGCGCTTCGCGAGCGCATGCGCGCGTTCCAGGAGCGGTTGCGGGCCGAAGCACAAGCGAAGGGTGCGCAACTGCGCGAGGGGTAGTCGCGGCCCGCGCCACACACACGCGGTGCGGGGGTTCTTCCGCCAGTTAGCCGGTCGTGCAGGCGTTCAGGATGTCTTCCTGCGAGGGAGCATTGGAGCCGCCAGTCGGCGCCGCAGAGGGGTCCGTGGAGCCCGTGCTGGTCGCCACCGTCGAGTCATTCACGGGAGCGCTCGACTGCTCGTCGAGTAGTGGCGCGATCGGCTGATCGCCGATGATCGCCTGCCACACTGACTTGGCCTTCGAACTGAAGATCACGTGGTTCGGATTGCTCGGGTCCCCCATGACCGGTGCGGTGGCGAACGTGATGTCGGTGTTGGGGTTGATGCCCCTCATAGAGAACGCGAGCCCCGTCAGGGTGTCGAAGTCGCCGAACTCCTCGTCCATCGTCATCGAACCGGCGACGGCCTTGACGAAGTTGGTGAGGTCCTGCGGCCGATACAGCATCTCGGCGCTGAGCACCTTGCTAGCGAGGTTCTTCAACAGTTCTTGCTGGCGGTCGATGCGGTCGAGGTCTGAGCCACTGAGGCCGTTTCCGTGGCGCATGCGCGCGAATGCCAGCGACTGGCTTCCGTTCAGCACCTGCGGCCCGGCAGCGAGGTTGGTGCCCGAGAAGTCGTCCCGGACGGCGTTCGGGATACACATGGGGACGCCACCCACGGCATCGACCATGTCCCGGAATCCGACGAAGTCCACGACCACAAAGTGGTCAATGAAGATGTCGGTGAGGGACTCGACGGTCTTGATCGTGCAGGCGGCCCCGTCGGCGTTGGAGCCGTTCTCCGCACCGTTGGCAAAGGCGATGTTGAACAAGCCGGTCCACCCGCGCTGGGAGGTGCCGTCGGAACGGTCGCAGTCGGAGATGCGGACCACGGTGTCGCGGGGGATCGAGACGACGTCGATGCGCGAGCGGTCCGCGGAGATGTGCATGATCAGCGTCGTGTCGTTGCGCTTGCCGGCTTCCTGGCCGCCAATAGCGCCATTCTCGCCACTGCGGTCGTCTGATCCCATCAGCAGGATGTTGACCGGGACACCCGAGGCGCCGTCGACCGGGTTTCTCGGCGCGGCGGGGCGGTCGGGGCCGAGCAGGGGCGTGATGTCTTCGGTGACGAACTCCGCCTCGAGCTTCGTCTTGTACGTCTGGGCGAATACCAGGCCGAACCCGGCGACGGCGGCGAGGGTCCACGCGAAGCCGCGCAGGACGCGGTGCGTGTGGGTCTTCGTCGCGTGACGGACCCGAACCAACTCGGACGAACTCATGGAAAATCCCCCAAATAGGCGCGAGGTTCATAGTGTAAGTCACCACAGTGATGGTGTGACGGAGCGAGAACGCTGCGCGCGGGCGACCGGTTCCCAAGCGGGATCCGTCACAGTGCGCTACATTCGACTTGACGGCGAGAGATTACAAGGGTGTAATTCTCTGCGAGAGGGTGTCGATCGGAGGACGGGCAATGTGGAATCTGTATACCGGCTCCCTGCCGACCGATGTGGGAACCACGCCGGGCTTGGCCCCGGTCGTGAACATCTTCGGCGGCGAGGCAGACGGACCCCTGTCATGGCAGGATCGCGCGCTGTGCGCCCAGACGGACCCCGAGGCGTTCTTCCCCGAAAAGGGAGGGTCGACCCGTGAGGCCAAGAAGGTGTGCACGTCGTGTGAGGTGCGATCCGAGTGCCTCGACTACGCGCTGGCCCACGACGAACGGTTCGGAATCTGGGGCGGCCTTTCAGAACGTGAGCGCCGCAAGCTCAAGCGTCGCGCAGTCTGACGGGAGCGCCCGCTGCGGCGGGATCCTATGAGCGCGCCCTTCGTGAGAGCCGTGCTTGTCACAGACGGGCAATCTGAGCACCTCTCAGCAACCTTCGCTGCCATCACCGCACTTGAGGAGCAGCCCTCGATACTGCACGTGGTCGTGACAGGCGACGCGAAGGTTGACATCCCCGAGTCCCTCGCAGCCGATCTTCGCCGGGTGGAAGCGGTCACGTACGCGGACGCGGTGAGCCTCTTGCTCGACGACGTGGGGGAGCGCGACGGCGAGATGGTGTGGTTACTGCACGACGACACCGCGCCTCACACCGATGCCCTGATAAGACTCGTCGCCACGGCGACCAAACGCCCCCGTGCGGCGGTCATCGGCGCGGCGCACGTGCGATGGAACGACGCCTCGCGGCTGGTCAACCTGGGGACCACGGTGTCCAAGGTGGGGGCGCGACGCGTGGCCCTCGTGGTCGAGGACGACATCAACCAGGGTCAGCACGACTGGCGCGAAGACGTCATGGCGGTGTCGCTCGCTGGAGCGCTGGTGCGACGCGACACGTTCGACGCACTCGGCAGGCTAGACCCGGGCTACCAAGGCTTCGGCGACAGTCTCGAATGGTGCAGGAGGGCTTGGGCCTCGGGTTGGGACGTCGTCATCGAGCCGCGCGCGCGTGTGAGGCACGCTCAGCACGGCCTCTACGGCGCGCGGGCTCGACGACCAGGCAGGGGCGCGACGCACGCAAGCCGGCGAGTCAGCGAATGGCACCACGCGTTCGCGTGGGCTCCGTGGTGGACGGTCTTGCCCCTGATCGCGCTCGTTCCGCTGAGCGTCGGGGTGAGAGTAGTGGCCCGTCTCGCGCAAAATGTTCCACGGCGAGCGCTCGCGGAAGTTATGGTGCCGTTCTTGCTCATGGCGCGAGCGCCGGCCATCGCGCGCACGGCCGCGGCCCATCGGGCGGTGGGGGCGACGGGCCCGATCGAGGACCGTCTCTTCGCTGGCTTCCCGCAAGTGGTCGACGCGGTGAGGCAACGCGAGCTGGGCACCTTTGACCGCACGCGTGCTTCGCGGGCGCCCAGCGAAATGGTGAAGGCGGAACTCGACGCGGCTTCCGCCCGCCAACGCCTGAGTCTGTTCACCACGATCCTGTTGTCCGCCGCCGCCTCGGCCGCCGTCGGACTTGACTACATTCGTGCTCTCTTCGCCGGGAAGATGGTGGCGGGTCCCGGGATCGGCTCGACCGACCTGGGTCTTGAAACCGTCTGGTCGCGGGCCTCGACCGGTTGGGCCGACATCGGGCTTGGCTCGGCAGGTATAGACGGCGCGTACGCGGGTCTGATGGCTCCCCTTGCGGCCCTGCCGGGTGGGTTCCGCGTGGGAGTGGGCGCGCTCCTGATTGTCGCTCCGTTCCTCGCGGCCATGCTCGCCTGGTGGGCCGCAGGACATGCCACTCGCGGGCCCTGGATACGGGCGGCCGTGGCGTTGGTGTTTGGCTTGTGGCCGCCGTTCCTGGCAGCGGTGGCCGACGCCCGCGTCGGCGCCGTCCTCGCCCACGTCGCGCTGGTCGCGGCGGCCGTGGCGGTCTCTCGTGCGGCGGGCTGGCGCAGGGGAGTCATGGTGGCTGGGCGCATCGAGTCGCCGGCTCCGGCTCCGTCGCCGTCCGCGGCGCTTGCCGGTGCGCTTGCCCTGACGGTGGCCACCGTGGCACAGCCAGTGCTCTTAATTCCGCTCGTCGTCGCCGTGGCGACCCTTGGTGCCATGGCAGGCCGTCTGAGGTGGCGCGTGTGGGCGATCGCCGCGGTCCCGATGGTGGTGGGCCTTCCCGGCGTCGTTGCCGCGGCCAGGCTCGCGCCAGACGCGGGCTTGGTGGCCTCCGTTCTTGCCCGCGAGCCGGGACCTGGAGCAGCGTTTGCCGGGAGCACCTGGCGCGTGGCACTGGGAATGGCCGACGCCTCGCGGTGGCCTTCGACCATGGGCGCGGCGTGGCCGATCGGCGTGATCTCTGGCGTGGTCGTGATCGGGTGCGCCGTCGCCGCTGTGACGTCTCGACGGTCCTGGCGACCGGCCGCGATTGGCTTGATGCTCGCGGCGGCTGGCGGCGTGGTGGCGGCGTGGTCTGCGCACGCCACGGCTGCATGGCCGGACGGCGCGGGTTCTGGCGCAATCTCGGGTTGGCCTGGCACAGGGTCTTCGCTGGTGGTGCTCGGGGCGCTCGTGGCGGCTGCCTCCGCGCACGGCGCGCTCCTTGCGGGTGAGGGGACCCGCTTCGCGGTGGGAAGGGTGACCGCAGCGGCCCTCGCGATGGTCACGGCCGGGGCCTCGATTGCGGTCGTGGCGTTCCTTGCGTGGCCAGGTTCTCAGCCGGGATCCGCCACCACGATCAGCACCCACGTTCTGCCCCTGGCTGTCCCGCTCGATCAGGATGGGCCCTATCGGCAGCGAGTTCTCGTTCTCGCCGCACAGGACGATGGAGCAGTGGCGTACTCGGTGTTGTCCCACGACGGCTCGACGCACGCTTTCGGCAGGGCGGAGTGGGGGCCGGACGGCGTCCCGCTCGGCGGTTCTGGGGGCGACACGGTGGGCATCGACACTCTTGCCCAGACAGTCGCTGGTGCTACCCAGTCCGGCGCCGCCGACTTGTCGGAGCTACGCGACTGGGGCATCGGCGTGATCGTGGTCGCGCCCGGCGGCACTCGCATTCAGGGAGCGCTCGACCAGAACGGAAGCCTGACACTCGTCGGCGGATCGGAAATCGGCACCACCTACCGGCTCGATGGCGGCGACGTGTCGCGTGCATGGATCGCGAACAAAGCCGGGACCCTCCCCTTGACGTCGACTGCGACGTCGGGTGGCCCCACTGCGGCTCCCGCCGCTGGCGGCACCTTGGTGATCGCGGTTCCCTCCGCAAGCGGGTGGACGGCCACACTGAGCGGCGAGCCACTCGACCGTGCCGACGACGCGCTGGGACGCGTGGCCTTTGAGGTGCCCGCCGGGGGCGGCATGGTCACCTATGACTACCGCGATCCCGCACAACGCTGGTGGTGGTGGGCGAGTGTGGTCGTCGTCGCGTGGGCGTTGATCGGTTCCATACCCCTGAGGCGCTCCAAGGAGGTGGCCGAGTGATTCGCCGCATCGTCATCGCCGCAGGCTCCGTGGCCTTGGTCGTCGCGTCGGCCGTCGTGACGGCGACCGTCGCGGCGCCAGCGCTCGACCGCCCCGTGGCCCTGTCGTTCCAGATCGAGCCACCCGCCCCCGTCGTCGCCTGCCCGGGACCGCAGACGGTGCCGGTGGGTGACGTGGGCGCGGGCGGCGACCTTGCGTCGGAGCCGACTGTCCGCACGTTCGACGTGTGGGGGCCCGCCGAGACTCGTGCGGTGGGGTTCGGATGGGGTGCCGATGACGCGATTGCGGTCCAGATGGAGCGGATCGCCGACGGCGACATCGAGGGCTGGGCGGCGTTGACGTGCGCGCAGCCGTCCTTTGACCAGTGGCTCGTTGGCGGAGACACCACATTGGGTTCGAGTGCGCGCCTGGTGCTGTCGAACCCGAGCGCCGCCCCCACCGAGGTCACGGTGACGATTTACGGCCCGCTGGGCGCGCAGGTCGACCAGTTGCTCGTGCCGGTGGCGCCTGGCGGCGCCGTGCAGCGGCTGGTCGAGGGCTTCGCTGCGGAGTTGAGCGCGATGGTGGTGCGCGTCGAAGCAACAGGGCCCGGAGTCGTGGCCGCGCTACAGGATTCCCGCCTCGAAGGCTTCCAGCCGGCCGGCACCGCGTGGGTGGGCGCGAGCGTCCCGGCAATGGATATGGCCATTCCGCTTGTCAACGCCGACGCTCAGCCCGTTGGCGGCATCGACACCGCTGGCGACCAGGGCGTGGGAGCGGCCAAGCCGGGGCCCACCCCCGCCGATCCGGCATCGTCGGCACTTGACGTGCCAGCGACCGCGGTCACCGTGCGACTCATGGCACCAGACGGCGCCACCGTGGACCTGTCGCTCGTGTCATCGCAGGGCATCGAATCGTGGTCTGTGGGCCATCCGATAGCGCTTGAGCCGGGAGTCGTGACCGATATTGACGTGCCCACCGACGCGCTGGGCGCCATCGAGGTTCGCTCCGACGCGCCGGTTGTCGCCGCCGCCCGCACCGTGGTGGCGCGCGCCCCGCGAGAAGGGCTCACCGGCGACATCGCGTACGACCACACGTGGGTTCCGGCGATGGACGTGCGCACGTCCACCACACTGACCGCTGTGGTCCCGTCGGACGGCGCGAGGCTTGCCGTGTATTCCCCGTACGCGAAGCGCGTTGAGATTCTCAATGACGCGGACGAGGTGGTCGGGTCCGCGGACCTGACCGCCCGCACGGTGCAGTGGGTGCCAATTTCGGCCGCGCCGGGCTCGCGGGTCCATGTGGCGGGCGTGTTCGCGTGGGCCGTCGTGATGACGTCGGACGACGGCTACATTGCGTCCGTGGCACCCGTTGACATCAGTAGTCCGTCGCTGACCGCGGTCGTCCTTCCTGGCACGTATCCGACGTCCACCGGGGGCTAGTCGGTGGGCGGACGTGGGCGTTCACCGTGACGGAACCCGCGCCACGTGCGGAGAGCACGGAAGACGTGAATCTAGCGTGGCGTGCGTGGCACGAACTTCCTCGCCTGAAGGGCAAAGGAGAGCCGCAGTCTGGTGCTGGGCTCTCCCAGGTCGGTGTCGATAAGTGCGGCTATGCGGTTGAGTCGGTGTTTCATCGTGTTGTAGTGGATGAAGAGACGGCGTGAGGCGTCAGCCGCGTTCCCTGTCCCCAGGAACATTTCTAGTGTCGCGCACAGTTCAGACCCGTTGATGAGGTCGGCGTCGAGGAGCGGTCCCAACTCGCGATCTACCAGTTCGGCAAGCAACTCCGGTGGCACAGAAAGCATGACACGCTCCAGCGCAAGCAAGTCGTGTCGCACATCCGACCGGCCAGTGGCCTGTGCAATGGCCAGTGATTCCCGGGCGGCGGCGTGGGAAGCGGAGATTTCTGCGGCGGATCCTGCCACGCTCCCGGTGGCCACGATCACTTCGCAGTCACCTGCACGCGCAAGGACCGAGCGCCACTTCGTCGCCACTGGCCACGGTGTCGAGTCCTTGGGAATCGACTGGGCAGGAACGATTGCCACGGCTTCCTGGCCTCGCGCCCAGGCGAGCGCTCCGCGTGGCAAGCCGCCACGTGCCGCGGCAACGACGGCCGCGTCGGTCAACTCCTGGCCTAGCCGGGCAAGGACGACCACGTGATCCGACCGGAGGTCCCAGCCGAAGAGTCGTGACCGTTCCCGCACGAGGGATTCGTCTACGCGTTTGCCCGCCACGAGCTCTTCGAGGAAGAGGACCCGCATCTGCCGGTCGAGCTCCACGCTGGCGAGCGCTTGTGCAATGTGCATCCCGGCGGCGAAGCAGGCCTGCCTGACAAGTCGGCGCTGTCCCAGCGAGGGCTCGCCCTTGCCCTTCACCACAATGCGCCCTCGCTCACGCCCTCCGACGGTGACGGGGAACTCCCACGACTCGTCGGCTGCCCTGGAACCGAGGGTTCCTGCTTCGCCGAGAATTGCTCCGTCGGGATCGAGGACGCTGACATTTCGGTCGAGTGCGCCAGCCAGGGTGCGCGCGATTTCGACCAATCCACCACCGGCGAGAGCGACTCCCGTGAGCCGTTCACGGATAGCTTCCGCCCCGGCAGGCTCCGCCCCGTACTCGGTGAGGACCACGGCGAGTACCGCCCCGATGACCTCGTTGAACGAGGTGTCCTCGGCCAGGAGCACGACCGGAAGGCCACGCCTATTGGCCTCCGCGAGAGCATCGTCCGGGAGCTTCTCTAGGTAGCGACCTGTCTTCACCGCGAGTGCCGCGAGTCCGAGTCGTGACAGGGTGCGCACGAGCACGGCCAGTGCCTCGGGGTGTTCACGCAACGGGTAGGCAGTGGTGAGCAGGAGTTCTCCTGGTTTCACGAAGGACTCAATGTCTGGGACCTCCATCACGTTCACGCCCGTGACGGCCCGATCGAGGCCGTCGTGGCCCGCGATGACAAGGTTTCCGCGCAGCACCGGGAGCGTCAGGACTTCCCGCACCGTGATCGCACTCATATCGCTCTCCTTGTCCATTTCGGCCAATGACACGGTTTTCCGTCGTCCATTCAGGACCGAGACCTCGAGCCGTGTTGCGTCCTACTGTTCTTAAGTATGGCGACACCAACGAAGGTGACACTCCCCGCACGCATGCGGTGCGACGCGATACTTGCGCGGGGCATCACTGCCGCCCCCCTTGCCGTGGTCCATGTCGGACAATCAGCCATTGTCTTGCGCGATCAGGCGAACGCTCAGACTGCGGACACCTTACTGACCCTCACTCCAGAGACGTCGGGGCTGATGCCCGGAGGAGTATGCCTTGGTGTCGCGGACTTTCACCGGGTGCGGCGCGAGATTCAGTCTCGCGAGCCGGAGGGCTGCGAGGTTGTGCTCGCGGGATGGGACAGCTTCTCCACCACACTCGAAATGGTCAGTCTGCGCCTTCGCGGCACCCCTATTGCTGGGGCGGGGGTCGTTCAGCACGAAGAGGCTCTGCGGGACCTTCTGCGTGCCGATTCCTCCCTCTCCAGCATGACCCCAGATCCGATTCGCCGGAAGGCGCCATCTCTCGCTCAGCAGGCCATCGACGGAAGCGTGCGCATGGAGTCCCTGCGCGGGATAGTCGGTGCTGGTCCAGGAACGACACCCAGCGGCGACGATGTCCTCGTTGGCGTCCTTGCCGGACTTCGGGTCCTTGAGCTAGACCAACAATCGGCCGCGCTCATCCGGCACATCACGCCGCTCATCCCGGCAACCACAGCGGCGTCACGGCATTACCTGAGCGCTGCCACTGAGGGCAGGTTTGGCGAGCACGTGCACGACCTGGTCACTGCGCTCGCAGAGGGCGATTCGCCAGCACACACTCTTCGACGTGCAGCCGGTTGGGGTGCGACATCCGGAACCGATCTGCTCGTGGGGCTCGTCGCCACCCTCGCCATTTCCCTGACCCACAGATCAACCGAGAGCGCACCATGACTCATCAGCAGACCACCGTCCTGAGCAGCCGCGTGCTGCACCACTTCTATCGCGACTCGGTTGCCCTGATGGCGATTGCCTCCTTGACGGAGAAGCGTGAGGGGGTGGTGCGGGTGGGTGCCGTGATGGGCACCCCTGCCAACCTTGAGATTCTCGCGGATTCCGACATGCTTCCGGCTGGCCTGGGCGCGGCACCGGACGACCTGGTTTTCGTCGTGCGTGGTGACAACGATCAGGTCACGCTGGAGGCGCTCGACGCTGCCGAGGCCAGTCTGACCGCGGTCGAAAGCACGGGGGCCGTTGAGAAACAGCGGCCTTCCACGGTGAGTGAGGGAATCGCAGCTGTCAGCGCCGATCGCCCGGATGCTCCCCCGAACCTGGCCGTCATCTCCATCGCCGGAACCTACGCCCCGATGGTGGCCGAACAGGCGATCAAGAACGGATTGAACGTCCTTTGCTTCTCTGACAACGTCCCCGTTGACGACGAAATCCGGCTCAAGAAACTCGCGGTAGCACACGAGGTGCTGTTCATGGGGCCGGACTGCGGAACCGCGATCATCGACGGTGTTCCCCTCGGATTCTCCAACGTCGTGAAGCGCGGAGCGGTCGGTATGGTGGCCGCCTCCGGGACTGGCGCGCAGGAGGTTTCCCGTCTTCTCGATCTCGCTGGAGTGGGGGTCTCCCAGTTGATAGGAGTCGGTGGCCGTGACCTCTCGGCTGAGGTCGGCGGCGTCATGACTGAATTTGCACTGGACATGCTCGACGCCGACCAGGGCACCGAGGTCATCATCGTGGTATCCAAGCCCCCGGCCCCGGAAGTTGCCGGTCAACTGCTCGACCAACTCGCAGGAATTGCCGCAGCAGGCACACCTGTCGTCGCATGCCTTCTTGGAATGGACGATGTCGATCCTGCCGCGGGAAGCACCGGTGTGGTGGTCCGAGGGACGCTCGAGGGCGGCGCAATTGCCGCGGCGCAACTCGCCCATCATGACCTGACGATCCAGGACCTTGACCCGGTCGAGCCGTTCTTGGGCCGAGTTCTGGGTCTCTATACCGGAGGAACACTCGCCTCTGAGGCGAAGATTCTTCTGCACAGCGCGCGTGTCGACGCAGAGATCCTCGATCTCGGTGATGACCAGTACACCACCGGCCGCCCCCACCCGATGATCGACCCCGAAGCGCGCGCAGCCAGGATCGTCGCAGCTGGCTCTGACGCGAGCGTGGGAACCATCCTCATGGACGTGGTTCTGGGGTACGGCGCCAACACCGACCCCGCGAGCCCGGTGGCAGCGGCCGTGGAGACAGCCCGAGCGGCGGCGGTGTCGGACGGACGAAGGCTCGAGTTCGTCGCGTCGGTGTGCGGGACGTCAGCCGATCCGCAGGGACTAGAGCGCCAACGATCTATTCTCCGAGCCGCAGGAGTCATTCTCGCGGAGACCAACGCCTCAGCCGCGAGATTCGTCGCAGCGCAACAGACAGGTGCGACAGCATCATGACAATTCTCAAGACTGAAGCCCGCATCATCAACATTGGCCTTCCCCTCATCGTGGAAGGTGTACCGGCCGCTGACGTGATCCAACTGGACTGGCGCCCCCCGGCGTTTGGCCATGAAGACGTCGCGCGCCTGGCGGTGGCGCTGGACGACGACACCACGGCGGAGGCGAATCTGCGGGCCATTACTGCGGTGCAGTCCGTCCGCCCGCAACTGACAGGTATTAGGCCCGCCAAAGAGGTGATGCCAGGAATTGCAGAAGGGCGAACGCTGCTCCACGCCGGACCGCCCATCGCGTGGGAGCGGATGTGCGGTCCCATGCGCGGTGCGATCATCGGCGCCACGCTGTTCGAGGGTTGGGCTGAAACTCCCGAGCAGGCGGAGGCCCAACTCGATGACGGCGAGATCACGGTAGAGCCGTGCCATCATCACGGTGCAGTCGGTCCGATGGCGGGAGTGATCGCACCGTCCATGCCAGTCTTCGTCGTGAGCGACCCAAGCGACGGACGGCTGGCCTTCGCCTCGCTCAACGAGGGCCTCGGCAAGGTGTTGCGCTTTGGAGCGTTCGACAACGAAGTGATCGGTCGGCTGCGGTGGATGCGTGACGTGCTGGGTCCGATGCTCGACCGTACGCTCGAGTCCCACGGTCCTGTCGACATCACGTCGCTGATCGCCCAGGCCCTGTCGATGGGAGACGAGGGGCACAACCGCAACGTCGCAGCAACGTCACTACTCACCCGGCGGCTCGCGCCTACGATTGCGGCGTTCGAACCGAACTCCGACGCGGTGAACGTCCTTGGCTTCCTCGCTGGCAACGACCATTTCGCGCTCAATATCTCCATGGCATCCGCGAAGCTGTCCATGGACATCGCGCTCGGGATCGAAAACTCGACGCTTGTCACGGCGATGGCCAGGAACGGTGTCGAATTCGGGCTTCGCGTCGCAGGCACGGGAGACGAGTGGTTCACCACGCCCGTGGAGACGGCGGACGGGCTCTTCTTCCCCGGATACGGCCCGGACGACGCGAACCCCGACCTTGGTGACTCCTCCATTACGGAAACACTCGGGCTCGGCGGGTTCGCCATGGGAGCCTCGCCTGCCATCACCCAGTTTGTCGGTGGAACGCCGGACGATGCGATCTCCGCGACCCGGTCGATGCGGCGCATCACGACGAGTCGGCATCCGGCCTTCCCGCTGCCGCCGCTGAACTTCATCGGTACCCCCTCCGGCATCGATGTGCTCAAGGTGCTGGACACGGGTGTATTGCCGCTGATCAACACCGGGATCGCCCATAAGCTCGCAGGGGTGGGCCAGATTGGGGCCGGAATCGCCACCGCACCGCCCGAGGTATTCCTCAAGGCGGCCCGGTCGCTGGCACGTCTGCGAGGAATCGCGTGATGTCAACGACGACACCCCAGGGAACGGCGCTCATCGCCATCGGTGGCAATGCGTTGGTGCTCGACGGCGAACCAGGTTCCCTGGATCGGCAACTCGAGCGAGCAGCGGACTTCGCCGTGTCCATTGCCGCGCTTGTGGAAGCTGGCTGGGCAACCGTCGTCACCCACGGCAATGGTCCTCAGGTGGGTTACATCCTGCGTCGCGGCGAACTCGTGGCGCCCGATGCCATGGTCGAGGGACTCCCTGCACTGCCGCTGTGGCTCGCCGTCGCAGATTCGCAAGGCGGCATCGGCCACATGCTGGCGATGGCGATCGATTCCGCCCTTGCGGCGCGGCAGCTTGAGGCACGTGCGGTAGCGGTGCTCACCCATGCCGAGGTCGATCACGACGATCCGGCGTTCGAGAAGCCGACAAAACCGATCGGTGGACAATTCACCGCAGAGGTCGCGCGGTTGCGCGTCGCGGAGGAGGGCTGGGTCGTCACTGAGATGGGGGAGAACACCTATCGCAGGGTGGTCGCCAGCCCCATCCCCAGGACGATCATCGAGGCGAGTCACATTCGTGTGCTCGTCGATAGCGGTGCGGTCGTGATCGCGGCGGGCGGCGGTGGCATCCCGGTGGTGCGCGACTCCGCCGGGTGGCATCCGGTCGATGCCGTCATCGACAAGGACCGCGCTTCGGCACTTCTCGCCGGACAGATCGGCGTGGAGACTCTGGTCTTGGTCACCGGCGTGGACGAGGTCTATGTGGACTTCAACGTCCCTACCCAGCGGGCCCTGCACACGGTTGGTGTCACCGAGATGCGCGAGCATCTTGCCGCGGGTCAGTTCCCGGCAGGGTCGATGGGTCCCAAGGTTCAGTCGGCCATCGACTTCATCGAGGGGGGCGGCACGCGCGCCATCATCACCTCGATCCCCAGGCTTCCGGATGCACTCACCGGCACCGCCGGAACCATCGTCACGAAGAACGGCTGACCTCAAGTCAGCCCTCACGAAAGGTCATTGATGTGAAGAACGACATGACGGCCACCATCTCGGTGCCAGCAGAACCCTACGCATTCACCTTCGATCCCGAGCGCGTCGCGCTCATGTGTATCGATTTCCAGCGCGACTTCATGGAGACGGGTGGCTTCGGCGAGTCCCTGGGCAACGATGTCTCTACCCTGCGCGGGTCGATCGCACCGACGCGAGCGGTGCTCGACCTCTTCCGTGCACAGGGGTGGACAGTCATCCACACCAGGGAGGGCCATCGCGAGGATCTCGCTGACCTGTTCCCCGCCAAGCGCGACCGCGGAAACCCGAGCCTGCGCATCGGGGATGTGGGACCGATGGGTCGCCTCCTGACGCGCGGTTCGGCTGGCCACGAGATCATCCCCGAACTCGCACCAGTCGAGGGCGAGGTTGTGCTCGACAAGCCGGGCAAGGGCGCGTTCTACGGCACGGACCTTGAGACGATCCTGCGGGCGAAGTCCGTCACCCACCTGATCGTGACGGGTGTGACCACCGAAGTGTGCGTGCAGTCGACCGCTCGCGAGGCGAATGACCGTGGATTCGAGTGCCTCATTCTGTCGGACTGTACCGGTTCGTACTTCTCGGAGTTCTACGAGTCATCGCTCAACATGTTCAAGGCCCAGGGCGGCATCGTCGGCTGGGTCGGTACGTCGACAGACCTTATTGGCGCAGTCGATTCGGCAACCTAAGCACGTGTCTCAACCCACGATTGGAGCAAGGAAATGAGTAGTATTACCACGACCGCCACTGCTGCACCGGTGCAGATTAGATGGTGGGTCAAGGGCGACTGGAACGGGCTCTTCGGGCTCGGAACCAACGTTCTGCTGAATGTGATTGTGCTATCCGGTCTGTGTTTGGCCGTCATCCAGATGCCAGACGAGATTGTTTTCGGCCGTATTCTCCCGGCACTCGGGATCGCCCTTCCTCTCGGAAACATCTGGTACGCGATTCTCGCCAGACGTCTCGCGAGACGTGAGAACCGCAGCGATGTCACGGCGTTGCCGTACGGACCGAGTGTTCCGCACATGTTCATCGTCGTGCTCGTGGTCATGCTGCCCGTCTACCTGCAGTCCGGCGACCCGTTCAAGGCGTGGCATGCAGGGCTTGCGTGGGCCCTTATCGTCGGCCTGATCATCTTGGTCGGCGCCATCTTCGGGCCATGGATCCGCAAGTGGACGCCGCGTGCGGCCATGCTCGGAGCCCTGGCCGGTATCTCGCTTACCTTCATCTCGATGAGCCCCGCCGCCCAGATGTGGGAGGCGCCCTGGATCGCATTCGTGACCTTTGGCTTCATTCTGGTCGGCTGGCTGGGCTTCAAGAAGATGCCGTTCAATGCTCCCGTGGGTCTTGTCGCGGTCATCGCGGGCACGGCGATCGCATGGATCGCAGTGTTGCTGGGGTGGGCAGACATTCTCCAACCCAGCGCCGTTTCCGAATCGCTCTCCACGATCGGGCTCTACTTGCCGATCCCCGGTGGCGAGGTGCTCTCCGGTTTGCAGGACATCGCGCCCCTCCTTGCGACGGCCATCCCGCTCGGCATCTACAACTTCACCGAGGCGATGACCAACGTGGAGTCGGCGGCCGCAGCCGGCGACCGCTATTCGGTTCGTGCCGTGCTGACCGCCGACGGTCTGGGCGCGATCATCGGATCGTTCCTCGGCTCTCCATTCCCTCCCGCCGTCTACATCGGACACCCGGGCTGGAAGAAGGTCGGTGGACGTATCGGCTACTCGCTCGTCACCGGAATCGTGATCGCAGTGATCTGCTTCAGCGGGCTCGTCGGCCTCTTCCTCGGGATCTTCCCGATGCAGGCGCTGGTACCCATCCTGTTGTACATCGGCCTGGTGATCGGTTCACAGGCGACGAATGTGAGTGCGTTGCGCTACGCCCCGGCGATCGTGTTCGCGATGCTGCCGAGCCTCGCGCAGTGGGCTACCGGGCTCATTGATAACTCGCTTGGTGCGGCCGGGACCAATGCAGCGGAGGTCGGTTTCGAGAATCTCGCTGGCAACGGCGTGATCTACGAGGGCCTGAGGCTGTTCGGTTCAGGTGCCGTGCTGGCGGGGGTGCTACTGGGTGCGATCACCGTCTTTGTGATCGATCGGCGCCTGTACGCGGCGGCCATCACCACGGGCATTTCCGCTGTGCTGTCGTTCTTCGGTCTGATCAACGCAGTTCAGGTAGGGGTCAATGCATCCCAGGGCGTCACGATCGGCTACGTGTTCCTTGCCCTGCTACTGCTCGCCTTTGCCTGGGCGTCACGCAAGGACACGGAGGTGGTGCTTCAGGATGACCTGCTCTTTGTCAATGGCACGCTGATGCGCGGGCTTGGCTTGCACGGCAACCTCGAGGGCGCAGAGTTCCTCGCCGAAGTGAAGACGGCCCCGAAGTATCGGATGCACGACATCGGTGGCGTTCACCCCGGCATGTACGAGGCGGAAACCGACGGAGTCGCCGTTTCAGGCGAGCTGTACACGCTCCCCCTGAACGTGTTGCTACGGGTGGTCGAGGGCGAGCCGGCAGGTCTGTATCGAGGCGCCGTCGAGTTGGAGGACGGTCGTGTGGTTCCGGGTGTTCTCTACCAGGAGGACCTGGCAAAGCAGCATCCCGAGATTGCGGGCGGCAGCTGGCGAATTCACACTGCCAGCTCCCAGTAGGAAGTGATGGGGGCCCCGACTCAGTCGGGGCCCCCATGTTCTCTCGCTCCCACGCCCTCCAGAAGCTAGCCGCCGGGAGGTTCCTTCGCCGTCACCTGGCATTTCGCGGTTCACGCTCACCGCACGTGTCTACGACCTTCACGGTCAACACAGTTAGTCGGTAGCCCCGTACTCCGGATCGACCTCGTCGGGCCGCATCGACAACAAGTGGCCGATTTGTTCGGCGAGGATGTCGCGCACCAGGCCCGGCAGGTCCTCGGCCGACGCTCGTTGCTCGAGCGGTCTCCGATAGAGCACTACTCGCGTCGGTGCTCCGTACTCTCCGGGGAACACGCGTCCCAGCGGCACGCCGTTCTCCCACGGTGCTGGGTCCGACGGAGGCACATCCTCGACGCCAAACTCCACGTTGCCCCATTGTGCGGACCAGCGGCTGGCGAGGCGCTCCGAACCATCGGCCGCGAGCTCGTCGAACACCTCGGAGCGTGTGCGGTGACCGGGAAGCGTGGAGGGAATGAGCGGCCGTCGCGGGCCCCGTCCGTGCGCGTCTCGCCTCATATCGCGACCCTAACGCGTGTGGACCGATGCTGACGTGGTGGCGCCCGGCGTGGTGGCGGCTCGGGCTCGCCGCCGGAAGGTAGCGTCACAGCTGTGATCGCGACTCGGCAGTGCACTAAGACGGCGTGTGCCCGCCCTGCCGTGGCGACGCTCACATACGTGTACGTGGACTCCACCGTCGTGGTGGGGCAACTCGCGACGGAAGCCGAGCCCCACAGTTACGATCTGTGCGTCACGCACGCCGAGCGCTTCACCGCGCCGCGCGGCTGGAATGTGGTGCACATTCAACAGGACTTTGAAGATCCCGGTCCCTCGCCTGACGACCTCGACGCCTTGGCCAACGCCGTGCGTGAAGCCGGCCGCCCCGTCGTGCAGGCCTCCGCTGATCCGAGCCCGCCGCTGGCCTCCGAGCCGCGCCGCGGACACCTGCGCGTGGTGGCGTTCGACGGCTAGCGGGGCCCGCCCCACGCTTCATGCTCGGTAGGCTTGCTTGCGTGAACTCACCAGACCTCAGCGGCCTCATCAAGTCCTACGACGTGCGCGGAGTGGTGGGCAAAGACCTCACCCTCGACGTCGCGCGTGCGATCGGCGCTGCCTTCGCCGACGCGATCGTCCGGCCGGAGGGCGAGGACACGGTCGTGATCGGCTTCGACATGCGCGACAGTTCCCCTGTGCTGGCGGACGCGGTCACCGAGGGCCTCACCGCGCGCGGGGTGAATGTCACCCGCATCGGGCTGTGCTCCACGGACGGCCTCTACTTCGCCTCCGGAGACCTCGATCTGCCAGGCATCATGATCACCGCGAGCCACAACCCTGCCGAGTACAACGGCATGAAGATGTGCCGGTCGAGGGCGCGCGCCGTGGGCGAGAACACCGGCCTCGGTCTGGTGCGCACGCTCGCCTCCCGCTACCTTGTCGATCCGCCTCCGGCGGCGGGCACGGCGGGGAAGGCCGTGGAACGCGACATGCTCACCGACTACGCCGGGTTCCTGCGGTCGTTGGTTCCCTTGGAGAACGGTCGCCGCCTCAAGGTAGTGGTGGACGCCGCCAACGCGATGGGCGGGTACACGGTTCCCGCAGTGCTTGGAACTGCCGCTGGACTACCCGAGCTGCCGCTCGACATCATCCCCCTGTACTTCGAACTCGACGGCACGTTCCCCAACCACGAGGCGAATCCCCTCGACGAGGAGAACCTGCGCGACCTCCAGGCGGCCGTCAAGGAACACGGCGCCGACATCGGCCTGGCTTTCGACGGTGACGCTGACCGTTGCTTTGCGGTCGACGAGCGCGGCGAGATTGTCCGCGCCTCCGCCATCACGTGCCTCGTGGGACTCCGCGAGACGGCGAGGGAGGCCGCCGCGGGACGCACCGCGAAGGTGATCTACAACCTCATTTCCTCGCGGGCCGTGCCCGAGCAGTTGTCGGCGGCCGGCGCGGAGCCGGTGCGCTCCAAGGTGGGGCACTCCAACATCAAGGCGCAGATGGCGGAGGTGAACGCGGTGTTTGGCGGAGAGCACTCCGCGCACTTCTACTTCAGGGACTTCTACTTTGCGGACTCGGGCATGCTCGCGGCCATGCACGTGCTGGCGGCGCTGGGGGAGTCGGATGCCACTCTGTCCACCCTGCTGGCCACGCACGACCCGTACCCCGCATCGGGAGAGATCAACTCGCGCGTCGACTCCGTGCCCGGCGCCCTGGAGCGCGTGCGAGAGGCGTTCACGGGCGTGGGCGTTGAGGTCGACGAGTTCGACGGGCTGACGTTCACGCATTGGGGTGTGGTCGGCGACCGGTGGTGGTTCAACGTGCGCGGCTCCAACACCGAGCCGCTCTTGCGCCTCAACGTCGAGGCCGCCGAGCGGGATGTGTTGGAACGGGTGCGTGACCGGGCGCTTGCCGTCATCCGGGAGGGCTGAGTGTCTGCGGAGGGCAGCAACAAGGCGATTATCGCCGCGCTGAGTGCCAACTTGGGGCTGGGCGTCACCAAGTTCGGGGCGTTCGCGCTGACGGGGGCGTCGTCGATGCTCGCCGAGGCCATCCACTCGGTGGCGGACTCCGGAAACCAGGCGCTGCTGCTGGTGGGCGGCAGGCAGGCCAAGAAGGAAGAGGACACGCAGCACCCGTTTGGCTATTCGAGGGCCCGCTACTACTACGCCTTCCTGGTCGCCGTCGTGCTGTTCACTCTCGGAGGCCTGTTCGCGCTGTACGAGTCGTGGCAGAAGTTCCAGCACCCCGAACCCATCGAGTCCTGGAAGTGGGTGCCCATCGTGGTGTTGCTGGGCCTCGTGTTCGCCCTGCTCGGGGTCTCGATGACCCTCATCACTCACGACGGCCTGTGGGACGCGGCGGGCACCGGAATGATCGGCCTGCTGCTGTGCATCATCGCCTTTGTCCTGGCCCGCGAGACCAAGTCGATGCTGATGGGCGAGTCTGCTACTCCCGAGGATGTGCGCGCCATCAGGGCCGCGCTGGAGGCTTCGGACCTCGGCGACGTCATTCACCTGCGCACGATGCACTTGGGGCCCGACGACGTTCTTGTCGCAGCCAAGGTGGGGGTCCCCGCGGAGATGACAGCCCACGACGTGGGGCTTCTGATGGACGATGCTGAGGCCCGCATTCGTGCTGCCGTTCCCGCGGCTCGCCTGATCTACTTGGAGCCCGATGTGCGGCGGGCTGTCCTGGCCGACACTCCCCATTCAGCGTGACAGCGCCGTGAGCCGCGACGCGTGCTCCCGACCACCACACTCGTGACCGACCGAAAGAAGATCCCCATGATTGAGCACATCGTCACCGACCTGGCCCTGGCAGAGGCGGGCCGCCACCAGATCCGCCTCGCGCAGGTCGAGATGCCGGGCCTGATGGCCCTCCGCGAGGAGTTTGGCGACGCCCAGCCGCTCAAGGGCGCCCGCATCGCCGGGTCTCTCCACATGACCACGCAGACCGCGGTGCTGATCGAGACGCTCACCGCGCTCGGCGCCGAGGTGCGCTGGGCATCGTGCAACATCTTCTCGACCCAGAACGACGCTGCGGCGGCGATCGTCGTCGGCCCCGGCACCTACAGCGCGCCCAACGGGGTGCCGGTGTTCGCCGTGAAGGGCGAGACCATCCAGGAGTACTGGGAGTACACCGACAAGATCCTCACGTGGGACGGCTTCGACGGACCCACGATCATCCTGGACGACGGCGGCGACGCGACCCTGCTGGTGCACGAGGGCGTCAAGGCCGAGAAGGCGGGCGTGGTGCCCGCTCCGCTCGAGGAGGAAGACCCGGCGTACAACGCCGAGGTCGAGGCCATGCGCGCCGTGCTGCGCCGCTCCCTGGCCGCCGACCCGACGCGCTTCACGCGCATGGCCGCCGGCATCGTCGGCACGAGCGAGGAGACCACCACGGGCGTGCACCGCCTCGACCAGATGCACGCGCGCGGGGAGCTGCTGTTCCCCGCGATCAACGTCAACGACTCGGTCACCAAGTCCAAGTTCGACAACAAGTACGGCATCCGCCACTCGCTGCCCGACGGACTCAACAGGGCCACCGACGTGCTCATGGGCGGCAAGATCGCGTTCGTGTGCGGCTACGGCGACGTGGGCAAGGGCGCGGCCGAGGCGCTGCGTGGCCAGGGCGCCCGCGTCGTGGTGTCCGAGGTCGACCCGATCTGCGCGCTGCAGGCCGCGATGGACGGCTTCGAGGTGACGCGAGTCGAGGACTATGTGGACCGCGCGGACTTCTTCATCACCACCACCGGCAACAAGGACATCATCCGCGTCGAGCACATGGCGGCCATGAAGGACAAGGCGATCGTTGCCAACGTCGGCCACTTCGACGACGAGATCGACATGGCCGGGCTCGCCCGCTCCGGTGCCAAGCGCGAGCCCATCAAGCCGCAAGTGGACGAGTGGACGTTTGGCGATGGCCACTCCGTCATCGTGCTGAGCGAGGGCCGCCTCATGAACCTGGGCAACGCCACTGGCCACCCCAGCTTCGTCATGAGCGCCAGCTTCACCAACCAGGTGATGGCGCAGATCGAGTTGTGGACCCATCTCGACGCCTACCCGCTGGGCGTGCACCGACTCCCCAAGGAGCTCGACGAGAAGGTCGCGCGGCTCCACCTGGACGCCCTAGGCGTGCGGCTCACCGAGCTCACCCAGTCCCAGTCCGACTACCTGGGCGTACCGGTGGACGGACCGTACAAGGCGGACCACTACCGGTACTAGAGGCCGGTCGGCCGAGCTTCCTACGTCCGGCTAGTTCTCTATGTCGGGCACGCCGTGCGGCAGCCTGTGCACCGCGAGCGCCTGCGCGGAGTCGGCGTGAAGGCGCTGCACCTCGAGCGCGTACTCCCGATCGCGCCGCACCGCTAGCACCGCCGTCAAGAACGTCTCCGGGTGGGTGCCTTCCGGCGGCAGCGGGGACACGTGTGGGGAGATCCTCGCCGACAGGCTCTCGCCCAGTTGCCGCCGGGATGCGGGGTGCAGGGCGGCCGCGCGGGTCAGGAACTGCCTGGCTTCGAGTGCAAGCCCGTCGGGAAGCCGTCGGATGTCCACCACCCGGGCCCAAGCGTGCAACGAGAACGGCACCATCAGAGGCAGATGCTGGGAGCTCGATGCGCGCGTTTGCAGCGCATAGGTGCCGGCGAGCATGTCTCCCACCCGCTTGCCCCTCGAGTTGGCCGCCGAAGCGATCAGGGCGATCGATCCCGCCGTCATCCACAGCTCGATGACGCCCACCAGCGCCCGGACCACCGCCTGGCGCACCGTGATCGGTCCGCCATCGTCGCGGACGATGCGGAGGCCGAGGGCATAGCGGCCGACGCTCTTGCCGCGGGTCAGGGTCTCGAACACCACGGGGACGCCCACGAAGGTCCCGATGGCTGTCGTCAGATAGATCGCGGAGATCGCGGCGAAATCGAGCGTGCCCGGCAGCACCGTGACCATGAGGATGGTGACGCCGAAGTAGAGAGCTCCCAGCACGAGCGCGTCGAGCAGGGCCGACGCGGCCCTCGAGCCGAGGGACGCCGCCGCGGTGTCGAGGGCGACGCCCTCGCCGATGATCGTCTCGTCCGCAGATGCCACCTTTGCACCCTAGTGCCTGTGGCAAGGTAGGGGCATGGATCTCGACGCGTTCTCGGCGGTGCGCGAGCCGCGGTGGCGCAGGCTCAAGGCGCTGGGTTCGATGAGGCGCCTCACGGGCGCGGAAGCCGACGAATTCACGCGGCTTTACCAGCACACTGCAACCGACCTCGCCATCGTCCGTTCGAGCGCACCAGACCCCGCGGTCGTGTCGAGGCTTTCGGTGTTGCTTGCGGGCTCACGGGCTTCGCTGGCGGGCGCCAGGGAGCCCGTGTGGCGCGAGTTCGCCCGCTTCCTTGCCTTCAGGTTCCCGGCCGCCCTGTATCGGCTGCGGTGGTGGACGGTGGCCACGATGATCGGGTTCTTCGCGGTCGCCATCGCGGTGGGCTTCTACACCGCGGGCCATCCCGAGGTCCTTGCGCACATGGGCTCCGAGGCGGATCGCCAGCAGTACGCGGTGTCGGCCTTCGCGGCGTACTACTCCGAGAATCCCTCGCTGTCGTTCTTCGGCAGAGTATGGACGAATAACGCGTGGGTCGCGGCGATCACCATCGCGGGTTCCTTCACGGGGGTCGTGCCGCTGTATGTGCAGTACCAGAACGCGGTCGGGGTAGGCGGCGCCGCAGCGATCATGGACGAGTTCGGTTACCTCGACATCTTCTTTCAGCTGATCGCCCCCCATGGGCTCCTGGAGCTCACCGCGGTGTGGGTCGCCGGAGGGGCCGCCTTCAAACTGTTCTGGACCATCTTGGCGCCCGGCCCGCGGTCCCGCATGAGGGCGATGGCCGAGGAGGGCCGCGCGATGTTTGGCGTGGCGCTCGGCCTGGTGCTGGTCCTACTGGTGTCCGGCGTCATCGAGGGTTTCGTGACCGGGTCCGCGCTGCCCTGGGCCGTCAAGATCACCATCGGCGTGGTCGCACTCGCGGGCTTCTGGGCGTATGTCCTTGTCGCCGGCCGCAGGGCCTGGCGGGCCGGCTACACCGGTGACGTGGGCGAGGATGCGCGTGAGGCCGTCGCGGCCACCAGCGGTTAGTGCGGCTCTAGAGTCGTCCCGCGGCCTTGAGTTCGAGGTAGCGGTCAGCAAGCCGTGGCGCGATCTCTTCTGGTCCTCCCGACACCACGTCGATTCCGCTCTTTCGAAGGCGCTCCGAGATGCCCTTGCGTTCGAGGTCGAAGCGGGTGGCGGCCGCGGCGCCGTAGACGTCGAGTGCGTCGTCTCGCAGCGACATCAGGGCGATCACGTCCGGGTCGTCCACCGATGCCACCACCACTTGATGCTTCTTGGCGACCGGCCCCAGCGCGCGCAGCATTCCCGATTCGACCGCGGCGGGATCGATGCTGGTGAGCACCACGACGAGGGCGCGTTGGCCGAGGGCCTCATCGACTACCGATGCGACGGCCGTCCAATCAGCCTCGATAAGCCGGGGCTCCAACGGCGCCAGGTGGTTGGCGAGCGCGGACATCAGTGCGGGACCCGAGAGTCCCCGCACGCGAGCGCGGACGGTGCGGTCGAATGCAATGACCTCGACCCGGTCGCCGGCCTTGGACGCCAGCGCGGCGAGCAGCAGGGTCGCCTCGATCGACGTGTCGATGCGGGGCTGGTCGCCCACGCGGGCGGCCGCATGGCGGGACGTGTCGACGACGATGAGGACGCGCCGGTCCCGCTCGGGACGCCACGTCCTCACCACCACGTCTGACCTCCGAGCGGTCGCCCGCCAGTCGATCGATCGGACGTCGTCGCCGATCACGTATTCGCGCAGGGAGTCGAACTCGGAGCCGGCCCCTCGCACGCGCACCGCGCTGCGTCCGTCTAGCTCGCGCAGCCGCGCGAGTCGCGACGGCAGGTGACGCCGCGAGGCAAACTCGGGCAGTACACGCAGGGTCGCTGGCACCGGAATCGATAGTTGGCGGCCCGCGAGGTGTAGCGGCCCGTTCACACGCACCACGACGGGGCCGGCGTGGAGATCGCCGCGGCGCGAGGGTGCGAGCGTGGTGCGCAGCCGTCGCATCTCGCCGGGTGGCAGGTCGAGGGGGTGGCGATCCCCGGTGGCCCCGGCAGAGGGCTGCCACGCGTCCCTGACGAGGCCGCGCACGTGTCTCCCCGTCGGGTTGGCGACGTCAAGGGTGCTCGTGGTTGGCTCGAGGCGCCGCACCGAGCCCTCGAGCGTTCGCCGGGCTCCAAGTCGCCGCGGCGACGGAGTCAGGGCCACGTCGAGCACGACAGCCAGAAGCACCAGGACGAGCCACGCCCACACCGTTTCGGGGCGCGCGGTGACCACGGCGAGCGGCACTGCCACCGCCATGAGCGCGACCGAGGGCCAGGAAAGGTACATCGGTCAGCGGGGTACGGGAACGGACGCGAGTACCCCGTCCAACACGCTGGTGGTGGTGACGCCCTCGAGCTCGGCCTCCGCGCGCAGTTGGATTCTGTGGCGCAGCGTCGAGACGGCCAGGGTCTTGACGTCGTCGGGCGTGACGAACGTGCGGCCCGAGAGCCAGGCCCATGCGCGCGACGTGGCGACCAGAGCGGTGGCGCCACGGGGCGAGGCTCCAAGCGATGTCGACGGCGCTGACCGCGTCGCCCGGCAGACGTCGGCGATGTAGCCGAGCACGGCATCGTCGATCTGCACCTTCTCCACCTCGGCTCGAGCGGCAGCGAGATCCGCGATGGTCGCGACGGGGTGCACCCCGGCGGCCGCGAGGTCGCGCGGGTTGAAACCGTCGGCGTGGCGGCGCAGCACCTGCACCTCGATGTCGCGAGGCGGCAAGGGCAGTTCGACCTTGAGGAGGAACCGGTCAAGTTGGGCCTCGGGCAGCGGGTAGGTGCCCTCGTATTCGACGGGGTTCTGCGTCGCGATCACCATGAAGGGGTCTGGCAGCAGTCGCGGCACCCCATCGACCGTGGCCTGGCGTTCTTCCATGGCCTCAAGCAGCGCGGACTGCGACTTGGGCGGAGTGCGGTTGATCTCGTCGCCGAGGAGCAGGTTGGTGAAGATGGGGCCCTCCCGGAAGTGAAACTCCGCCGTGCGGGCGTCGTACACGAGCGAACCCGTGATGTCGCCCGGCATGAGGTCCGGCGTGAACTGGATGCGCTTGGTGTCGAGCGACAGCGACTGCGCGAGCGCCCGCACCAGCAGCGTCTTGGCGACGCCTGGCACGCCCTCCAGCAGCACGTGGCCGCGGCACAGCAGTGCGATGACGAGTCCCGTGACCGCGGCGTCCTGGCCGACGACGGCCTTGCCAACCTCCGTTCGGATGCGGGCCAGGGTGCCCACCAGTTCCGAGTACTGGGGCACTTCGGGCCCGGGCGACACCGGGCTCAGGGGCTCCGGAGGACTCGTGGGCGTGAACCCAGGCTGAGGGGCTCCGGGAGCAGGCTGCGGTGCCGGGCTTGAAGCGCCTTCGTACTGCGGGTTCTCGGGTGTGTCGCTCACGTGGGATCAACCTCACTTTCTAGGGCGTCTAGGCGCCGTACCAGATCAAGCATGGCGGCCTCGTCGCGTGGCGGCGGGCCGAAAATCAGGGAGTCCACGGTGGCGGCATCCGCGGACGACGACGCGGCGACCGCTGACGCGAGGGTCGCGCGGTTGGCGTGGGGGCCGAGGCCGAGTCGCTGGGCGAGTCTCCTGGCGGAACCGGCCCGCAGCGCGGCCGCGGCATGCCCGAAGGCTCGGCCGCGCCGGTAAAGTCGCGCACGCCCCCTGGTGGCCTCGGAGGCGGGCACCACGACGGGAAGCGGCTCGGTCATGAGCGGCCCCACGCGTCGACCGCGCCACAGCCCGGCCATCAGGAAGACGAGCGCCGCGGCGAGCGCGGCCGCATTCACCCACGCGGGCGCGATGAGGACGACGCCTCCCTGGCCTTCGCTTCCCAGGGTAGAACCGTCGTAAAGAGTGCCCATGTACCAGGCAACATTGTCCGTGGTCCCGAGGATGTGCAAGGCCAGCGCGGCGTTTCCCGCCTCGGCGAGCCCGTCGTTTGACAAGAAGGACGGGGCCGCAATCACTGACATGGGTTCGGCGGGCGTGCGCGTGATGCGCGCCAGAACACTCCCTCCGTCGTTGTTGACGAAGCAGGCTGACACTGCCGCGGTGCTCCATTGGAGGTTGATGCGGGGCCCTGGTGCGACGATCGTCTCGGCAGTCTGTGCCGCGGGCAGGTTGCACTGCGCGTCGACCGGGGCCTCCCCATCGGAGCCGCCGTACGCAAGGCTTTCGTGAATGTCGTCAAGGTCGTAGTTGTCGGGCGTGAGCCACACCACGGGCCCGGGCCACGCGAGGATCGAGGCGATTTGATCCTCGTCCAGGTAGGAGTAGCTCGCGATCACCAGCGTGCCATCCGCACCCAACGCCTTGGCGGCTCCCGACAGCGTCGCGGACTCCGTGACGTCGACGCCTTGCTGGCGCAGGATTTCGGCGACCGCGCGGGCGCCCTCTGGCTGGGCGTTGTCGGTGCTCAGCGGCGCCGTGGAGGACGGCGCCTGGGTGAAGACGAGAATCGCGAGAACCGTGAGAGACACCGTGACGAGTGTGATGACCCAGCCGAATCGCGTCCAGCCGCTACGGACGGTCGCCCCGGCGGTAGAGCCGTCTCCCAGGACAAAACCGGGCGGCAGCGCATTCGGCGTCATGACGCCACCTGCGCGATCGCGCGGGCTTTCCGTACTTCGGACTCCAGAGCCTCCATGCGGGAGGAGTCTCGCGGCGTCCCGTCGCGGTGGCCGTAGCAGAGCGCGTCGAAAGTCGTCGCGGCGTGACGAAGCTCGATGCCATGCGGGGGGAGAGACGTTGCGATGTCTCGGGCTGCTTCGCGAGCGGTCCGACCTGCGCGGTCGTCGATGATGAGGCGCTCCTCGCAACCGCGCACCAGGGCGCGGAAGGACTCGAGGGTGGCGGTCGTGTGGTCTCCGGCCTGGGCGGCCGTTCGGGCAGCATCGCGGATCTGCTGGGCCGTGCGGGCGTCGTCGCCCGGGAGCACGGCAGTGCTCCGGCGCCGACGCTGCCGCGCTGCGGGAATTGCTACCCGAGTGGCGATCACGATCAGCGCGACCACGATGGCAGCGCCGAGAAGGTAACCCGCTGGGGGTATCGACGTTCCGGTGCTGGCTTCGAACAACGTGCTCAGAAGCTCCGAGAGCCAGCGTCCGAGCCGGTCCGCAAGAGACTCCCCATGCTGATAGATCGACTTCGACAACTCGTCTTGGGCCCATTGGCGGGCGGTGTCTGGGTCGGGCGTCACCGGGATCGAGAGGCGCATCTACGCGCCCGGACGCACTGCGGCTTGCGCGAGCACGAGGTCAAACCCCTCACGTCGCATCCGCTGATCGGTGTAGACCACGGCCGTCACCGACGCGACGTAGACGGTGGACAGCAGAATGCCGACGTACGAAGCGACGGCCAGCAGGAGGATCATCAGGGCCGTGGGGGGCGAGTCGGAGTTGAGGAAGGCGAGCGGCATGATCACGCTCACGGGCGCGGAGATGACGTTCTGAATGACGCTCGTGATGATGGTTGCCACCAGCAGCACCGAGAAGATCATCCAGAATCGGCCGGTGGTGAGGCGCCAGGATCGGCGCATCGACGCGATCGGCCCGAGGCGTTCCAGCACCGATGCTGGCAGGGTGATCGACAACTTGATCCCGAGCCACACCAGCAGGACCAGTGACCCCAGCCCCACGAGAATGCCCACGATGACCGCCAGCACTGGGGCGATCTGCGCGGACACTACGACCACGCCAATGACGACTGCGTAGCCGAGCATGACCCCGAGCATCATCAGCAACGTGATGGCAAGGACCGTAGGCATGCGCTTCAAGGACCGTGACCACGCCTCGCGAAGGGGGATCACTTCGCCAATCACGGAGCGCCCCACGGACACCGAACTGATGACGGTGACCATGGTCAGCAGAAACGTCGCGACCAGGGTTCCGGCCACGAGCCCAACGATCGACCCGACGGAGAGCGCCTGCTCGCTGGCGTACGGGTCAAACGACAAACTGCCGCTGAAGTATTGGTAGCCGAGCCCAAACATCGCGACGGTTGCCGCCAATGCGACGGCGCCGTTAAGGCCGATCATCACCTTGGGATTGTGGCGAAGCGCCTTGATGCCCCCGTCGAGGAGTTGCCCAAAACCGAGGGGCCTGAGCACGATGATGCCGGGCTTGTACCGCGCGTACGCATCGGTCGCGGCGTTCGCGGCCGATGCGGCGGGGTAGGTCACCGGGGCTGGCGCGGCAGGGGAGGGAAGAGTATCGGGCGTCTGCCACGCCGCGATTCCAGGAGGCGGGGCCACAGGATCGATGCCGCCGGACTGCTCGAGAGGCACCCAGCCCTGCGCCGCACCGTCGGGGAAAGCCCACCCGTCGTTGCCCGACGCGTTGTTGTCGGTCACGTCCCCTCCTCGGTTGTGTCTCGCCCATCTTGCCACGCTGATGCCCCCGTCCCAAGGCAGGTTCTCCCGGCGAAACGTGGGGCGTGGCATCATGGCGACATGACTGCAAAGATCCTGGTGGTCGACGACGACCCCGCCGTCGCCGAGATGACGGGCATCGTGTTGCGCGCGGAAGGCTTCGAACCCGTGTTCTGTGACCATGGCGACCGTGCCGTCGAGATCTTCCGTGCCGAGCAGCCCGACGTGATCCTGCTCGATCTCATGCTGCCAGGAAAGTCGGGAATCGACATTTGCCGCGAGATTCGTGCGGAGTCGGGCGTGCCCATCATCATGCTGACCGCAAAGTCGGACACGGTGGACGTGGTGATTGGCTTGGAGTCCGGCGCGGACGACTACATTCCCAAGCCGTTCAAGCCGCGCGAACTGATTGCCCGGGTGCGCGCCCGCTTGCGCCGCAACGACAACGGGGCGCCTGGGGTAGTGCGCATCGGCGATCTAGAAATCGACGTGACCGGCCACCGCGTGACTCGCGCGGGCGACGTGGTGCAGTTGACCCCCCTTGAGTTCGATGTGCTGGTCACGCTGGCGCGGGCGCCCGGTCAGGTGTTTACCCGTGAGGTGCTTCTTGAGGACGTGTGGGGCTACCGCCACGCCGCCGACACCCGTTTGGTCAACGTCCACATTCAGCGTCTGCGCGCCAAGATCGAACGCGATCCCGAAAATCCCGAGATTGTGCTCACCGTGCGCGGAGTGGGGTACAAGGCCGGCGGCCACACGTCGTGAAGTTCAGTGCGCGCGCTATCCGCATGATGCTGCTCGCGCCGGTTCAGACCATGTGGCGGCGCTGGACGCGGTCCATGCTGTTGAGGGTCATCACCTCGACCCTCGTGGTGGGACTCGCCGCGGTGGCGGTGTTGGGCGCCTACGTCACCACTCAAATCCGTGACGGCCTCGTGGAGAAGCGCGTGGAGCGCATCCTCGTGGAGTCGGCCAGAGACGTCGACAGCACTCAACAGACCTTCGAAGCGTCGACCGCCGAGACGCCCGGTGACCTTCAGCAACTCGTCAACGATCAGGGCGAGGCGCTCAGTAAATTGGGCGGCGAATCGCGTGGCCTGGTCCTGCTGCGGGCGCCCTCCAACGAGTCCGACGTGTTCCTGACCCCGTTGGGCGAGCAGGCGTTGCTCTCGATCATCACACCCGAGATGCGCGATGCGGTGACCGGCGACGCGAGCCAGTTCTGGCAATTCGCCGCGGAGCCGTCCGGTGGCGGGCCCGCCGTGGTGGTCGGCGCGCCACTCACCTTGAAATCCTTTGGCAAGTACGAGTTGTACTTCGTGTACTCGCTCGCCGACGAAGAGGACACGCTCGACCTCATCCAGCGGGTCCTCGCGCTCGGAGCCACGGTGCTGGTGGTGCTCGTGGTGTTCATGACGTGGACCGTGACGCTGCAGGCCGTGCGGCCGATCCGTGCCGCCGCTCGCGTGGCCGCGCGCCTGGCCGACGGTCATCTCTCCGAGCGCATGCGGGTCAAGGGCAACGACGAGATGGCCACCCTGGCCACGACGTTCAACGACATGGCCACGTCCTTGCAGCGTCAATTCACCCGCATGGAGGACCTTTCACGGCTGCAACGGAGGTTCGTCTCGGACGTCTCTCACGAACTGCGCACCCCGCTGACCACGGTGCGCATGGCGTCGGATGTGTTGCACGAGGCGCGTGCCGACTTCGCGCCCTCTGTCGCGCGGTCGGCCGAACTCCTGTCCACCCAACTGGACCGCTTCGAGGCGCTGCTCGCGGACCTCCTGGAGATCTCCCGCATCGACGCGGGCGCCGCGCAGCTCGATTTCAAAGACCACGACCTGGGCGACGTCGTGAGAGATCAGGTCGAGACCCTCGCCCCAGCCGCTTCGGACCAAGGCGTGAAGCTGAGGCTCTGGATCCAGGACGGCCCTCACATCGCCTCGATGGACTCTCCGCGCGTGGGACGTATCGTCCGCAACCTGCTCTCGAATGCGATAGAACATGCGCAAGATGGGCCCGTCGACATTGCGGTATCGTCCACCGCGCGCACCGTCGCGGTCGTGGTGCGCGACTACGGCGTCGGCCTGTCCGCCTCTCAAGTACAGCGCGTCTTTGACCGGTTCTGGCGAGGCGATCCGGCTCGCGCCCGCACGATGGGCGGCACGGGCCTCGGCCTGTCGATCGCTCGCGAGGACGCGCTACTACACGACGGCGTCCTTGAAGTGACGGGGCGACCCGGTGAAGGAGCCCTGTTCCGGCTCATGCTTCCGTGCGGCTCTCGCGGACTCGGTCTTCGCGAACCGTTGCCGCTTGACATGAACGAGACCGACTTTCCTGAGGTCGGGCTGCGCGTGGCTCTCGCGGCGGAGGCGGAACTATGAGGCGCGCGCTGGTGGTGCTGGCCGCATGCCTCGCGCTCGCGGCGTGCACGTCGATCCCCACGAGCGGCAGCGTGAAGCCGGGGGACTCCAACGTGGTCCAGCCAGGGCCGATTCCGCCGATTTTGCAGGGCCCGGCGCCCAACGCGACGCCGCGCTCCATTGTCCAGGGATTTCTCACGGCATCGGCAGGCGGCTCCGTCAGCGGCTTCGACGTGGCGCGCGAGTTCCTGACCGGACCGGCCGCGATCGACTGGGATCCCCTCGCCAAGATCACCATCTTCGACTCACGTCAGGTGGTGCCGTCCTACAACGAGGACACGGGCATCTTCATCTACTCAGTGCCGGTGGCGGCAGAGGTCGATCCCACCGGAGTGATGGTGACGGCCTCCGCCGACGTCCGTCAGGACCTTGAGTTTCTCGTTGGCACCGACGAGTTCGGCAGGTATCGCATCACCGGACTCGATGGCGGAATCGTGATGTCGGCGGCCAACTTCGACCGCTTCTTCCGACCCGTGAGCCTGTACTTCGCGGCGGCTGACGGCACCACCATGGTGCCGGAGGTCCGATGGTTCGCCAACAACGATCAGATCGCGACGGCGACTGCGCGTGAACTCGTCGCGGGTCCATCGCCGTGGCTCGCGGGCGGCGTCCAGACCGGCTTCCCGCCCGGGTCCGCGCTTGGGGTCGACTCGGTGGTGCTTAACGACGGCGTGGCGAGCGTGGGGCTCGCCCTGGGGTCCGCCGGGAACCCCGCGCAGCGTTCGCTCGCTCAGCAGCAGATGCAAAAGACACTGACCCAGTTGCCCGCGGTTCAGGGAGTGGTGACGACGGTCGGTGCCGTGCCAATAGGCGGCGACGACTCGGTCACGCTCGAGGTCGCCGCCCTTCCGGGGGAGCGTGCGCTCGTGGTGGTTGGCGGACGGCTCGGTCTGTTGGAGGGAGACACGGTGTCCGTGACATCGCCCGAGGTGGGGGTGGTGCCTGCACGTTCGCACGGGTTCGCCCTCGGGTACGACGGCACGACCGCAGCCTTTGTCCTGGGCGGTTCCGTGCAGGTCAGCACCGTCCTCGCGGCGGAGAGCGAGCTCGTGCCAGCGGACGAAGATGCGCCCCCCGCCCCTGACGTGGTGATTCCGTTCGCCGAGGTGATTCCGGGTACGGCGCTGGTAGCGCCGTCGTTCGACACCTACGGCTGGGCATGGAGCAGCGAGGCCGCGTCCGAGGGCATGTTGGTTGCCGCGGCCCCGGGCCAACAAGACGTGGCGGAGATCGACGCCCAGTGGCTCGCAGGGTCCTCGATTCAGTCTGTGGCTGTCTCCCGTGACGGCGCCCGGATGGCGATCCTCAGCCGGTCGGGCGCGGAGCAAGTGCTCGAGGTCGTGTCGATCATCCGTGACCAGGATGGGCGCCCCGTTGCGGTGGGAGACCCGCTGGGCTTTGGGCCCACGGTCAGGCCTTCCATCGATCTGGAATGGGTGGATGACACATCGGTGGTGGCGCTCGGCGAGGAGTCCGGCGAGATGTCGTTGGCCCAGATCGGCGGTTGGACCAGCGACTTCACGTCCTACACAGGCGCGACGGTCGTCACGGCGCGCAACGGGGTGCGAACCCTGCTCGCGGTGGCGTCCAACGGCGAGTTGGTGGCGAGGTCTGGCAACGGCTGGGCTCCCAAGTTGTCGGGCGTGCAGGACGTCGCCTACTCGGGTTGATCTGCTGTCCCAAGGCGCCGTCCCCAGCTGCGAATCCGGCTGAGTCTCCAGAGATCGCGGCGCCCCCGGAGCGCCGCGGGGCGTGGGCGAGCCAAGATCGCGGCGTGGACAAAGTGCGCGGTGGGGCTTGGGGGCCGAGGGCTTCGCGTCCGCGGCCGTCTCGCACCCCCACATGGTGGGCGCAGGCCTCGCGCGACGTCGCGCGGGCCGTGGTGCCCGTGCAGTGTCCCGGCTGCGGGCTCCGCGACGTGCGCTGGTGTGAGGAATGTGAAGCCCCGTGGTGGGAACCGCCACTGCGGTCCGAATCGGCCGCGCCCCGGCTCGACGTACCCGGCCAACCGGCGCTGCCGGTGTGGGCGATTGCCTCGCTCGCGGGCGCCAACTACGGCATGGTGTCGGCCTGGAAGGACGCGGGCAGGCGAGACCTCGACGCATTCTTTGCGCGCGCTGCCCGACGCGCGGCACGCGACATCGCGAGTGCCCTTGGGCCCGAGATCGTGGTGGTGCCCGTGCCGGCGCGCCGAAGCAGCACCCGGCGCCGCGGAATCGACCTGCCTTTGCTCCTTGCGGAGTCGACGGCGGCGGGCCTTCTCGACGAAGGCGTCGACGCACACGTCACGACCGTTCTGACGATCGGGTCGGGCGAGCAGCGCGGGGCGAGCGCTCGCGAACGCTGGCGGCAAGCGTCGAGCATGCGCGCCGTGGGCCACTGCGGGGAGTACGGCCGGGTCCTCTTGGTGGACGACGTGGTGACCACGGGAGCTACGATCGCGGCCGCTGCGCGCGCGCTTGAGGTCACATTCCTCACGGTTGGCGCAGGGTTTTGCCTTGCCTCGGCCCCGGCGTCTGGCGCCCGTGGCTCAGGGCAAGTATCGTGACCCTTACGACGACCATCTGGTCACACCTTCCGAGTCGAAGGGGGTGATGCGAACGGCGCGAAGAGGCGCCCTCATCACATCCCGTCCTGCCGCGCAAGAGCGCGGCATCACTCGAAGGAGCAGTTGCCATGGAAATTGCCATTGTGGGTCGCCACACCCGAGTCAGTGATGATATGCGCGAGCGCATCACCGCAAAGATGGAGAAGATTGCGGTGTTGGCTCCGAAGGCAACTCGGGTCGAGATTCACGTGGTTCATGAACGCAACCCGCGGCTGGCGGCCGATGCCGAAAGGGTCGAGATCACGCTTCATGATCGCGGAGTGATCCGTGTCGAAGCGTCCGCCGATGACCGCGTGGCCGCGCTCGAACTTGCCGCGACGCGGATCGGAGAACGCCTTCGTAAGCTGCACGAACGGCGCGCGAATCGCCACCAAGGAGTTCCCTCAATTCGCGAGGTGATCAAGGCTGACGCCGCGGCCTCCGACTCGCCCGTGGAGAGCGTGGAAAACTGGGAGGGAGCACCCGGTGACTCGGTGATTGAAATCCCGCTCGACGGCACCCCCATCGTGATCCGCTCCAAGACTCACTCGGCCGCGCCCATGACGGCCTCGGAGGCGATCGACCAGATGGAACTTGTGGGGCACGACTTCTACTTGTTCCTCGACATCGGGAGCCGCCTGCCGAGCGCGGTCTATCGCAGGCGCGGGTGGACGTACGGCGTCATCCACATCGACCCCGAAGCGGCAGACAGAACCGAACGCAAGTCCGCCTAGCGGCACACAAAGTGTCGGGCGCCGCGCCCGGCGACCTCGCCTCTGGCGGGCGTGGGGCGCGGCACTCCTCACCGGGTTCAAAACGGTGCGGCCGTTCGTTGCCACGATGGCAGTGCGGCGCGGGCCAGGCGGTATGGTCGGTGCGGCAGCGCTGGGCGTGACTGTCGTGTTGTCGCGCCCACGCATCAACGAACCTCAGTCGGCGACCGCCTAGGATAGACGGTGGCCCACGCAGGAAGGCGGGACATCACACCGTGGCAGTTCTTGATCGAATTATCCGCATGGGCGAGGGGCGCCAGTTGCGCCGCCTTGAGAAGGCGGTCACCCTTACCAATGCGCTCGAAGATGCATACGCAGACCTGACGGACGAGGAGTTGCGCGGACTCACCGCAGACTTCAAGAGCCGCGTCGCGGAGGGCGAGAGCCTGGACTCGCTGATGCCGGAGGCATTCGCGGCTGTGCGTGAGGCCTCAAAGCGCACGCTCGGCCTGCGCCACTTTGACGTCCAGATCATGGGCGGCGCCGCGCTGCACGGCGGCAACATCGCAGAGATGAAGACCGGTGAGGGCAAGACCCTCGTGGCGACTCTGCCCGCATACCTCAACGCCCTTGAAGGCAAGGGTGTGCACGTGGTGACGGTCAACGACTATCTGGCCAGCTACCAGTCTGAGTTGATGGGGCGGGTGTTCCGGTTCCTGGGCATGGAGACCGGCTGCATCATCTCCGGACAGGACCCCACCGCGCGCAAGCGCCAGTACTACGCGGACATCACGTACGGGACCAACAACGAATTCGGCTTCGATCACTTGCGCGACAACATGGCGATGGACCCGTCGCAACTGATGCACCGCGGCTACCACTACGTGATCATTGACGAGGTCGACTCGATCCTCATCGACGAGGCCCGAACCCCTCTCATCATCTCCGGCCCCGCCGCGGGCGACAACCTCGAGTCGTACGTGCGGTTCGCGCGCTTGGTGCGCGACCTGAAGATTGACGTGGACTACGAGGTCGAGGAGAAGCAGCGCGCCGTCGGAATCCTTGAGCCCGGCATCGACAAGGTCGAGAAGGCGCTCGGCATTGAGAACCTGTACGAGCCCGAGAACACGCCGCTGATCGGGTTCCTTAACAACGCCGTCAAGGCCAAGGAGTTGTTCCGCCGCGACCGCGAATACGTGGTCCAGGGGGGCGAGGTGCACATCGTTGACGAGCACACCGGTCGACTGCTGTCCGGACGCCGGTACTCCGAGGGTCTTCACCAGGCGATCGAGGCCAAGGAAGGCGTCGAGATCAAGGCTGAGAACCAGACCTACGCCTCGATCACGCTGCAGAACTACTTCCGTCAGTACGAGAAGCTCGCTGGCATGACCGGTACGGCGCAGACCGAAGCGGCGGAACTCAACGCCACGTACGGCATGAACGTCATTTCGATCCCCACGCATATGCCGATGATCCGCTTGGATCAGGCAGACCTGCTCTTCAAGTCCGAGCGGGCCAAGTACGACGCGATCATCGAGGACGTCGTCGAGTGTCACAAGAACGGCCAGCCGATGCTGATCGGCACCGTCTCCGTGGAGAAGTCGGAGCAGTTGAGCAAGGAGCTGCGCAAGCACGGCATTCAGCACAAGGTGCTGAACGCCAAGCAGCACGATGCCGAAGCCGCCGTCGTGGCCGAGGCCGGTCGCAAGGGCGCCGTCACCGTCGCCACCAACATGGCGGGTCGCGGAACCGACATCATGCTGGGTGGTAGCCCAGAGTTCCGCGCGGTGCAGGAGATGCACCGCCGCGGCATCGACCCGCATGACCAGCCGGACGAGTACGAATCCGTGTGGGATGGCGTGTTCAAGCAAGCCACCAAGGACGTGGCCGCGGAACACGAAGAGGTCTTGGCCGCTGGTGGCTTGTACGTGCTGGGCACCGAGCGTCACGAGTCTCGCCGCATCGACAACCAGCTGCGCGGACGCTCCGGCCGTCAGGGAGACCCGGGCAAGTCCCGCTTCTACCTGTCGCTCGAAGACGACCTCATGCGGATGTTCCAGTCGGGGCTAGCCGCCACGATGATGAACTCGAGTGCGCTCCCGGACGATTTGCCGATCGAGTCGAAGATGCTGACGCGCGGTGTGCGCAGCGCCCAGGCTCAGATCGAGGGACGCAACGCGGAGATCCGCAAGAACATCCTCAAGTACGACGACGTTGCATCGTCGCAGCGCTCCATCATCTACGGCGAACGCCGCCGCATCCTCAATGGCGAAAACCTCCGGGACGAGGTGCGCGGCTTCATCGACGACGTCGCGGGCTCGACAGTGCGCGCGGTCACCATGGTGGGCGCGCCGGACGATTGGGACCTGGACGCGCTGTGGGTTGACCTGCGAGCCATCTACCCGGTGTCGCTCACGGTGGACGAGGTGTTGGAAGAGGCTGGCGGCTTGCGCTACCTGAACCAGGGTTTCCTCGAACGCGAGCTCAAGGCCGATGCGCGCATCGCATACGACGCCGTGGAGGAGCGGATATCCGCCGACCTGATGCGTCAGGTTGAGCGTCAGGTGCTTCTGCAGGTGATCGACCTCAAGTGGCGCGAACACCTGTATGAGATGGATTACCTCAAGGAGGGAATCGGCTTGCGCGCCATGGGTCAGCGCGACCCGCTCATCGAGTACCAGCGCGAGGCTCACCAGATGTTTGGCGCCATGTCCGATGCGGTTAAGGAGCAGGCGCTCCAGGTGCTGTACCGCGTGGAGAAGCGCGAGCAGGCGCCTCAGTCGGGCCCGACGGTGGACGCGGCGAGCGCGGCCACCACTGCGCGCACGTCCCCCACGGCGACGTCGGATGCCCCTGCGGCTTCCGGTCCCAAGGGTGGCGGCACACAGTCGGGCCGGCTCGCACCCGGCAGCACGATGACGGGCGGTGGGCCGGTGAAGTCGTCGATGGGTGCGCTCACGTACTCGGGTCCGTCAGACGACGGAAGCGGCAAGGCCAAGACCACGAAGACGAAGGTGGCCAAGAAGTCAGAGGCTGACGGCGGCACCTTCCCCGGTACTGCCAAGAATGCACAGTGCCCGTGCGGGTCCGGCAAGAAGTACAAGATGTGCCACGGGAAGAACGAGTAGCGCGCACTAGCCAAGTTCCAGGGCGGTGGTGAGCCACCGCCCTGCGCAGGCTTCCAACCGCATGGCGACGGGGTGCGCCACGTCACCCTCCATGAGAACGAGGCCCGCCTCCACGGCGGTGGCGCTCACGCGGCATACCCGGATCCGCGCGACCGTGATGGCGCCTCGACTGGCGTAGCGAGCGCGCCGCGCAAGCGAGTGCTGCTTGAGCAGCGACGTCCGCAGGGTCGGGGTGATCCACCGCGTCAGGGTGTCGATTCCGTGGGCCCCGAGCGCGACCTCCAGAGCGGTGCGGGCGACAGTGCAAGCCAACGGCGTGGGGTCTCCGAGAGCGCGCCGCTTGCGATACGCAGTGGGGACTATGGCTGGGGGAGCGGGAGCGAGCGTAGGGCGCGGGGTGGGGAAGCTATCCCTTTCCGGCACGGCGAAAGCTACGGCGGTCATGACTGGAATCCCGTCGGTAGGGTGAGGACAAGGCCGGGGTGAATGAGGGCTGGGTCGGCGCCGATGGCGTCGGCGTTCGCGGCGTACAGCTCGGGCCAGGCTCTGGCGATCGAGGCATCGCTCGTCCCCGGCCCCAACCACGTGGCGGTGATGCGCCACAGCGAGTCCCCGCGCTCCACGGTGTAGGTGCGGGAGTCGGCGGGCGTTGTCTCCGAGGTCCCACCATCGGAGGCGTCCTGCACGGCGCTCGGAGCCGTCCGAAGGGGCACTGGTGGCGGTGGTACTTGTTGCGGGGCGGCCGGTGGTGAGGGTGGGGGCGCGAAGCCCACGACCACCGCTCCGCCATCGGCGGGGGGCGCCGTCACTGCCACGGGACTTGCCCAGCCGGCCGGGCTGCCAACGGAGGGGACCTGCGCTGGTGAGACTGTCTGCCCCGCCGCAGGCTCGTCCCGGCCCACCTCCGGGGCCGACGGCTGCGATGCCAGCGCCGGGGCAGCGAGCCCGGCGCTCATCGTCATACCCAACGCCGTGGCCGTGACGCGCTGCCACGACAGCGGCGCAAGGGCCGCCACGGAACGGGGCACGGTTCGACCGCCCCGGACGAGGGCGCCGAGCAGCATCGCCCATCCAGTCATCGCGAGGTACCCCGCGACGGCCGCGCCGACGCAGGCCGCACCCATCGCCACGAGGTCGTCCACCTGGGTAGCCGCTCCGCGACCGTCCCACAGCGCCCACGCGCTGCGGATCAATACCCACGCCACCGCGGGCATTCCGAGCACCGCCGCCCACGCGGCCATTCTGCCCATGATGCGCATCGCTCCTCCTCGGCATCGTCTGACCGCATTGGATGCAGTTTGATGATGTTAGATATACACGAGTGTCGTTAGCGTGTCGACTGCTCCTGTGGATACGTCCGGTCGCTACGGTGTCCCCATGCGATGGGATGACCTGTTCTCGGACCTCGAGGCGCAACTGGGCGCGGCCCAAGACGCGCAGTTCCAGGCCGACGTCTCCGACCTCACTCGCTCCGAGCGGGCCTCGATCGAGCTGGCCGAGCGCCTGCTCACGGCACGGGGGCGGTCGGTGGCGTTGACGCTGCGTGACGGAGAGACGGTGCACGGGGTGGTGGTCGACGCCGCCGTGCAGTGGCTGCTGTTGGGGGCGAGTGGGCCGCAAACGCTGGTGCCGATGCGTGCGGTCGCGTTGGTCTCCGGGCTACCGCCGCGCACGTCCCACGTCACCGAGGTGGAGCGGCGGCTGGGCATCGGGCATGCGCTGCGCGCGCTGGCACGCGATCGCGCGCGCGTCATCGTCGACTTTGGGGCGGGCGAGGTGACCGGGCTGATTGCCGTCGTGGGCGCCGACTACGTCGAGGTGTCGACCTCAGTGGGCGCCATGTCGGCCGTGCCCATCGACGCGATCATGCGCGTGCGTTCGGCGGTCTAGCGAGGGCTTCAGTCCTCGGCCGTGCTGGCCTGAACCCGGTCCCGCGTCGCCTGGTATTGGCGGGCGATGTAGTTCTCAAGTTCCACGGCTTCGACGCGCCACTGGCCGCGCCCCCCAACCTGAATCGCGGGTAACTCGCCCGATCGCACCAGGGAGTATGCCTGAGGCGAGGAGATGTTGAGAACCTCTTGAACATCGGCGAGTGTAAGGAACCTGGAGGCCATGCCCTCATTGTGGCACCCGAACTCGCGAGCGGGGGCGTTTTCCACAGTGCGGTGGCGCGCGGTGGAATCCTCGGGCAAGATGTAGCCCAGAACGAGGGGGTCTCACATGAGTGACACACCTGTGGCCGGGCGGCTGAGGCGGCCGGTGTGGCGCGATCCGCGCCTGCTGGTGGGCCTGCTGTTGATTGCTGTGGCCGTGACCGCTGTTGCCGGTATCGTCCGGTCGGCGGATACGACGTTTCCGTACTACGCCGCCGCGGACACGTTGACGCCGGGAACAGTCCTGACCGCGGACGACGTCGTGGTGGTCCGAGTACGGATCCCCGACGGCACGTATGTGGCGCCGGGCGAGGAGCCGTGGGGTCAGGTCGTGACGCGGGTCGTGGGCAACGGCGAACTCGTGCCGCATGCGGCTCTCGCAGCACCGGCGGACTTCGACGGTCGCCCCATCGCCGTGCGCACCAGCCTTCCCCTTGCGGATGGCGTGGAACGCGGCTCCGTGGTGGACGTCTACCTGACCCGGACAGATGCCGATGAGCCGCGCACCGAGTTGGTGGCGTCCAGCCTGGTAGTCGAGTCCGTCGACCATGATTCGGGGTCGTTCTCGGCGGGGTCTGTCGAGACCGTGTATGTGGTGGTCCCACAGCGCGACATCGAACAGTTCCTCGACGCGCTCGCGGCCGAGGGGGACATCTCGGTGGTGGGTCCAGCAGGCGGTGCGGGGTGAATATCGGGGTGCTGATCGCGGTGCATGGTCCGCGCGAGGGCATGGTTGCGGCGGCTGTGGGTGCGGCGCCCGGGCTGAGCGTCGCGCGCCGTTGCGCCGACCTCACCGAGGCGCTCGCGGCGGCGCGCGCTGGTATCGGCTCCGTGGTTCTGGTCTCGGAGCAGGCGCAGTTGCATCGCGGCGTGGTGGCGGACTTCACGTCCATGGGCGTCGCCGTGGTGGGAGTTCCGTCGAGCCCGGACGGGGAGGAGCATTTGCGCGGGCTGGGCATCGACCAGCTACTTCCGGCCGACGCCGACGCCGCAGCGGTGCTCGTGGCCGTCAGCGCAGCGTCAAGCCGTGCCCTGCCGGCCGGGCCCGCCGACGAGATTCCTGAGCAAGCACCAGTCGAGCGTGGCATCATCATCGCGGTATGGGGCCCAACGGGTGCACCGGGGCGCACCACGCTCGCCGTGTCGATGGCGTACGACCTTGCTCTCCACGAGCCCACGCTCCTCGTGGATGTGGACACGTACGGCGGGGCGGTCGCGCAGGCGCTGGGCCTGCTGGACGAGGCCCCCGGCATCGCGGCGCTTGCACGCGCATCCTTGCACGGCGCGCTCAGCGAGGACACCGTAAGGCGGCACGCCCTCCAGGCGGCACCCGGGCTACGCGTGCTCTCTGGGGTGACTCGGGCCGACAGGTGGATCGAGCTGTCGGCGTCCGCGCTGGAGCCGGTGTGGAAGCTGCTGCGCACCCAGGCGGCCGTGACGGTGGTGGATTGCGGATTCGGGCTCGAGCGGGACGAGGAACTCCAGTACGACACCCATGCGCCGCAGCGCAACGGCGCGACCCTGTCGGCACTTGCGGCGGCCGACGTGGTGGTGGCGGTGGGAAGCGCGGAGCCGTTGGGAATCCAGCGCCTGGTGCACTCGCTCGCCGCGCTGGATGCGGTGGTCCCCGCCGAGACGACACCCCGGCTCGTCGTGGTCAATCGCGTGAGAGCGTCGGTCGCGGGCCAGCGGCCTCGAGAGGCGGTCGCCGATGCCTTGCGTCGGTACAGCGCCGTGGAGAACGTGTGGACAGTCGGGTGGGACCCGCGTGCGTGCGATGCCGCGGCGTTGGCGGGTCAGGCGCTGGGGGAGCGCGCCCCACGATCCGCCGCACGCAAAGCCATCCAAGCCGTGGCGACGGCAGCGCGACGGGCCGCAGTGGCGGTGCCCAGCCGGGCGTAGCGGGCGCGCCGTCCGACGGTCCCCGACGCCGCGCGAGACACTGGTGTCATGAGGGTATATATCCCGGCCACGACGGACGAGCTTGCACTGCAGACCTCCGGTCAATGGGAGCCGCAACGGGCGTACGCAGTGACCGACGTGTTGAGAGACGCGATGCCCGAGCTCGACGAGGAAGAGCTGACGGAGTTCGCGATCGACGCGGCGGGAATGGCATCTGCGCTTGAGCTCGGTTCGCGCCTGCGCGCCGTCATCGCCGCTGACGTGTCCCGAGCCGATGCCGTTCCAGACGGCGCCACTCATCCCGCCGCCGTGCGCGTGGCGGGCAGGCTGGACGCCGCATCGATCGCCTGCGTGTTTGTGGACGAGGACGAAGCGGCGGCCGACACCCGTGCCGCGCTCGAAGGCGATGACGATGCCGCCGAGCGCCTCGCCGACCGCTACTTGCTGTGGTACGACCTGGCCGAGGTGCTGGAAGGCTAGGTCTTCGGTTCGTCTGCGGTCGCGACCCACGTGCGGTTGCGGTCGGCTCCCTTGGCGCGATAGAGCGCCACATCAGCGGCATCGATGAGGGCGAGTCCGTCGATGTTGCCGGGAGCGGCCGCCGCGACTCCCGCACTGGCAGTCAACGTGATGACGCCCTCGCGCGTGCGCACCTCCACGGCGGCGCAAGCGGCGCGAATCGCGTCGGCGCGTACGGCCGCCTCGTCTGCCGTCATCCCGGGCAACAGGGCCATGAATTCCTCGCCGCCGAACCGTGCAATCAGGCCTGGCGGTGTGGCCCCCTGCATCGCCTTCGCGGCCGCGGCCAGGACGCGGTCCCCGACCGAGTGGCCCCACGTGTCGTTGACATCTTTGAAGTGGTCGAGGTCGATCATCACGATGCTGAGCGGCATCTCTTCCTTTTCGCACCGCTCAACCATCCCCGGCAGTAGCTCCATGATGTAGCGGCGGTTGTGCAGGCCAGTGCCGACGTCGCGTAGCGCCTGGTCCGCGAGTTCTGCTCGCAATTGCTCGTTGGCTTCCGCCCCGCGCGCGAGTTCGTTGTGCATGCGGGCCATCTGCCGCCGCTGCTTGGCGGCCCCCGTGACGTCCCTTGCGTGAATGGGTCGTCCCAGATACCTGCCGCTTTGGTCCGTCAGGTTGCTGGTCGCGATGTGGAGAACTATGGGTTCGCCGTGGCACACGACATCGTGTTCGCCGGGAAGGTCCGCCACGTCAGCGATAGCGGGGCAAGCATCTCGGAGTGACACGCCGTGGGCGAGCGTCGGCCGCACGTCGAGTCCGGCCATCGACCGCGCCTTCACATTGGTATCCACCAGGTCGCCGCGAGCGTCGATCACGAAGACTGCATCTACGAGTTGGTCGAAGACCTTCTCGCGCGCGATCGGGACGAGATCTGCGAAGTCGCCGCGCGCCATCACAAGGTACAGGACTCCCGCAGCGAGGGTGAGGCCAATGGGGGTGACGTCGGCCGAGCCGGGGTCACCCAAGAAGGTACGCATCAGGTTGACGAACATCGGCACGGCCCACGCGATGATCATGGTGGTGGGGCGGTGCCGCGCCAGTACCGGGATGCGCGCACGGGCGTCGTACATGTGGAGCGCGGCACTGCCCAGCAGCATGTAGCTGACGATCAGGTGCACCCAGAAAGCGGGCCCATAGGAATAGGAGCCGTCCGCATTGGTGACCACGACGAGCGCGCGCAGCTCGGGCATGGTGGCGACCATCGCGGTCGCGACGGGGTGCACGCCAAACGTCAGGAGGGTGAGCGGGCTCGCCTTCCACGAGGCGTCGCTCGCGGCAAGCACCAGCATGCGGACCGAGGCGACCGTGATCGCTGCCGCGGGCATCGCCCAAGCCACGGCAAACGTCGGGTCCACGGGTTGCACGATCAGTCTCCACACGGCTTCGCCGACCCAGAGCAGGATCGATGCGATGAGTGTCAGCAGGGTTGCCCGCGCGGGCGTGAAGCGTCCGCCGCGCACGAGGGCGACGCCAAGCGCCGCGAGCGTCACTGCAGACGCCGCGTACGCCACCATCATCAAGACGTGTGTCATTGGACTGATCTGGCCCCCTATGCCGTCACCTCACCCGTCCCATCGGCCGATGTGCCCCCATGTAAGGGGCAGGGGCAAAAGGTGTTTCTACCGGGAGGAGAGGGCGGCAAGGACGGCGGTATGTAGCGCGCCATTGGTGGCGAGGGCGTCGCCGCCAAAGGGCCCCGGCTCGCCGCCGAGCGAGGTGAAGCGCCCGCCCGCCTCGGTGACAATCGGTGCGAGCGCGGTCATGTCGTGTAGAGCCAACTCGGGCTCGCATGCTACGTCTACCTGGCCTTCTGCGACCATCATGTAGCTCCAGAAGTCGCCGAAGGCGCGAGTCCGTCCGGCGGCGCGGGTGAGGTCGAGAAACGGGTCAAGCAAGCCGCGCTCCTCCCAGCCGGACAGGGAGCTGAAGGACACCGACGCCTTGGTCAGGTCGGTCACGGAGGATACCTCGAGACGGCGCGGTGTGGTGGGAAAGCCGTGGACGCGGGTGACGCACCACGCGCCGCTCCCCAGCGCCGCGTACCAGCGTCGGCCCAGCGCGGGCGCGCTCACCACGCCCACGACGGCATCGTCGCCATCCAGGAGGCCGATGAGGGTGGCCCATGCTGGCACTCCGCGCACAAAGTTCTTGGTCCCGTCGATGGGGTCGACTACCCAGCGACGGGCGAAGGACCTGTTGCCTGCGGGACCGGACGAGCCGCCGGTGGTGCCGAACTCCTCGCCAACGATCATGTCGTTCGGCCGCGCGGCGGTGAGCCGCTCGCGCACGAGCCTTTCGGCGGCGCGGTCAATCTCGGTGACCGGGGTGTCGTCGCTCTTCGTCTCGACCGTGAAGTCACTCATGGCGCCCGCGATCGTGATCGCGTCGACCTCGTCGGCAATCGCCAGAGCGAGCGCGAGATCATCGACGTAGGTCATGGGGAAAGGGTAGTGGACGGGGGCAAGCGGTCCCGGGAGGCGCTGGCTACTTCGCCCTAGTAGTTGTCACTCAACGCACGGGCGGCGAGCAGGCGCCTGATGGAATCGACGCGGGCGCGCCTATCAGGCGAGTCAGCCGCCCACTCGTCGAGGGCGCAACCGGCCTCCTCCGACTCGTGGTTACACCCGCGAGGGCAAAGGTCCGCGGCCGCCTGCGCCACGTCGGGGAACGCGCCGATGAAATGGTTCACATCCACGTGCGCGAGTCCGAAGCTACGAATACCAGGAGTATCGATGATCAGGCCGCCCGTAGGCACCTCGTAGCGGATCGCCGACGATGACGTGTGGCGGCCTCGGCCGGTCACGTCATTCACCACTCCGGTGGCCCGCATCGCGGTGGGCACCAGCGCATTCACAAGTGTCGATTTTCCGACACCAGACGAGCCGACCAGCACCGTGGTGAGGCCGTGCAGCTCCTGCCGGAAGAGCAGATACCCGGGATCCGTCTCCGGCCCGCCCTCGCGCTTTACCGACGTCTCGATCACTGTGACGCCCAGTGGCTCATACGACGCTCGCAGGTCGTCGGCACTCGCGAGGTCCGCCTTGGTGAGCAGCAGGATGGGCCTCATGCCCGCATCGAACGCCGCAATGAGGAACCGGTCAATCATGCGCGGGCTGGGCTCGGGATCCGCAAGCGAGGTCACGATCGCCAACTGATCGACGTTCGCGACGATGATTCGCTCGGTGGGGTCGTCGTCATCCGCCGTGCGGCGTAGGGAGTTCCTGCGCTCCTCGCGCCGGACAACCCGCGCCAAGGTGTCAGGCGTGCCTGAGGTATCGCCGACGACCGCCACCACGTCGCCGATCACCAGTCCGCGCCGTCCCACCTCGCGAGCCTTGACGGCCATGACGGCGGCGTCGCCGATCTGGACGGTGTAGCGACCGCGGTCGACGCCGATCACCGTGCCCGCCACGGCGCTTTCGTGGGCGGGGCGGCGCTTGGAGCGCGGTCGCGAACCACGCGAGGGGCGCACCTTGGCGTCGGACTCGTCGTAGTGGCTCCAGTCCGTCACGCGGCCGCCGGTGATGTTGTCATGCTCCGAGACTAGCGAGCCCAGGCGGTGAGTGTGAGTAGCGTTCCTGCGAACGCGATGGAGGTTTCGACGATGACGGATGCCCTGAGGATTGCCGTGGTGGGCGCCGGAGGTTGGGGTGCCCAGCACGCGCGCATTGTGTCGCGACGACGTGACACGGAGTTGGTGGGAATCGTGGGGCGCGATCCGGACCGCACGGCCGCTCGCGCCGCGACCTTCGATACGGCCCCGTTCACCGACCTCGAGACGATGCTCGACGAGGCTCGCCCCGACCTCGTCACGGTGTGTCTTCCCAACGAGGCTCACTTCGAGCCGACGATGCACCTCCTCCAGCGCGGCGTGCCGCTCTTGGTAGAGAAGCCCCTGGTATTCGACCTTGCGGAGGCGGATGCGCTACTCGGCGAGGCCGAGCGCCAAGGCCTGTTCTTCGCGATCAACCTCAACCACCGCTACGCGGAGCCAGTGATGCGCGCCAAGGCGGCGATCGACGCGGGCGAGCTCGGAGACGTCGTGTTCGCCACGTGGCGTTTTGGCGGCGAGCCCAACTTTGGCGACAGCCCCCACGCCAACCTGATCGAGACGCAGGTGCACGGCCTCGACATGCTCGAGCAGCTGTGCGGCCCGATCAGTTCGGTTGCGGCGCAGATGACCGACATGACGCACCGCGGTACGTACACGACGCTCGCTGTGGCCCTGCAGTTCGCCTCGGGGGCTGTGGGCTCGCTTGTCGGGTCCTACGACTCGTCCTACGCCTACCCCGACGCCCACGTGGTCGAGGTCAACGGCACCAACGGCAGGCTCATCATGGAGGACACCGTGAAGCGACTGACAGTGTCCGCCGCGGGCGACGAGACGCGCACAGTGTGGGAGCCCGGGTACTTCAACGACGAGGCTCGCACCTTCGAATACACCTTCGACCGGCACATGGATGCTCTGTCGGCTGCGTTCCGCGCGGGAGGGCCGCCCCCGGTTCACGCGAGAGAGGGACGACGCGCGCTCGCGCTCGCGATGGGCATCATCGAGTCCTACGAGTTGGGCGTGCGGGTCGCGGTCTAGCCTTCCAGCATGTCAGCCCACATGCGCGGGAAGCCCGGCATCGTCTTGGCCGTGGTGCCCACGTTGATGACCTGGATACCGGGGACCACGAGGCCGACGACGGCTGCGAAGGTGGCCATCCGGTGGTCGTGATAGGTCTCCAGAACGGCGCCCGAAAGCCCGCCGGAAGCATCGTCCGGGGAGGGCACTCCGCCAAACGTCAGGGAATCGTCGCCCGCCTCGCACGTGCCGCCGACCCGCCGCACCTCGGCGGAGATCGCGGCTAGCCGGTCAGTCTCGTGCCCGCGCAGGTGCCCGATGCCGGTGAGCCTGGAGGGGCCCGAAGCGATCGCGCACAGCGCCGCAATCGTGGGGGTGATCTCGCCAGCGGGGGACAGGTCGGCGGTGATGCCACGCACCTCGCCGGTGCCGGTCACTGTCATGACGTCGCCGTTCATCACGCAACGCCCGCCCATGCGCTCGAGCAGCTCGGGGTAGAGCGCGCCGGGCTGCGTGGTGACTGCGGGCCAGCCGGGGATTCGCACCGTGCCGCCCGCCGCGAGCGCCGCAGCCATGAAGGGTCCGGCGTTGGACAGGTCGGGCTCCACGCGCACGTCGCCCAGCGACAGGGCTCCTGGGTGCACCACCCACGTGCGCTCGTCGGGCTGGTCAACGCGCACCCCCGCGCCGCGCAGGGTCTCGCACGTCATGTCGATGTGCGGCAAGCTCGGCAGCACCTCGCCGATGTGCCGCACCGTCAGCCCGCCCGGCAGGCGCGGCGCCACGAGCAGCAGGGCTGTCACGAATTGCGACGATGCCGAGGAGTCGATCTCCACGGCGTCGGGGACGGTCGTGGGTGGGGTAACGGTGAAGGGCAGGGTGCCGCGGCCGTCGTCTTCCACGGCGGCGCCGAGGGCCCGCAGCGCGTCGATGAGCGCACCCATGGGTCGCACCCTGGCTCCAGGGTCTCCGTCAAAGGTGATGGGCCGAATGTCCCCGTTCAAGCCGGCCAGGAGCGCCAGCGGAGGCACGAAGCGCATCACGGTGCCCGCGAGCCCGCAGTCGATCGATACGCCCCCGTGCAACGGCCCCGGCGTAATCGTCCACGCGTCGGCGCCCACGTCGACGGAGACGCCCAGCGCGCGCAGCGCCTCGATCATGAGAGCGGAGTCTCGCGAGACTAGGCCGCCGCGCATCGTTACCGGGGCATCGGCCAGGGCCGCGAGCACCAGAAAGCGGTTGGTGAGCGACTTGGAGCCCGGTACCTCGACGGTCGCATCCAAGGGAGCGTCACCGTGCCGCACGGAGTGGGTGGGGGCGTCCCAGACCTCGCCGGTGCCGGTGCCCGGCCGGAGCGATCCGCTCACTTGCCCTTGCGTTCGGCCTTGGCCTTCTCCGCCGCCTTCGCAACCTTCACCTTTGCCTTGGCCTTGTGAGCCTGCTTGCGCTTGATGTGGCCCGCGCTGTGTCCCACAGTGGCTGCCAGCATGGCGCCTCCCAGCAGGGACAGGTTCTTCATGAACTCATTCAGGGCGGCGTCGCGCTCTTCGCCCTCCGGAAGCCGCCAAAAGGGTGCGCTGGTGGCCACCGTGACCGCGGCAAGGCCGGTGAGGGCCACTCCTGCGGAGCGCGGGCTCTTGGAGATGGCCAGCACGGCTGCGGTAGCGGCGGTGGCGGCACTGTGGACCCTGACGAGGGTCTCCACTGGCACCTCGACGCCAGCGTCCTTCAGGAGAGGTCCCACGATGGGCTCGGCCGCAGCGGTTCGCCCCTGCGGTTCCAAAGCGTCGCGGACACCCCCGTAGACGAACCAGGAGGCCAACAAGGGACGAGCTAGTGCACGCATCATGCTTCCCAGCCTACCCAAGTGCGAGCCGATGTACACGATGGGGAATGAGGACCCGTCGTCTCGCGTTCTGACAGGCATGACGATGCTTGCGGAAAGGCCGACCGCCCCATGGGCTGCGCGTCCCGCGCAGCGCGTTTTTCCTGGCTTGGGCCGGCGCCCGGTAGGCTCAACCCCAATGACCACCCACACCGACGGTTTTGACTTCGAGACCGATGCCCTGTCCTTCATGGACCAGTTGTATGCCGCCGCGCTCAGAATGACGCGCAACAGCGCAGACGCCGAAGACCTGGTGCAGGAAACCTATGCCAAGGCGTTCGCCGGTCGGGACAAGTTCACGCCCGGTACCAACCTCAAGGCGTGGCTGTATCGCATCCAGACCAACGCGTTCATCAACACGTACCGCAAGAAGCAGCGCGAACCGAAGCGCACCGATTCCGAGAACGTCGAGGACTGGCAGTTGGCCGCCGCCGCAGAGCACCAATCCGCCGGGCTCGCATCGGCCGAGCAACTGGCTCTGGACAGCATCGGCGACGACGACGTGCGCAATGCGCTCTCGGAACTCTCGGGGGACTTCCGGATGGCCGTGTTCTTGAGCGACGTCGAAGGCTTCGCCTACAAGGAGATCGCCGAAATCATGGGCACCCCCGTAGGCACTGTGATGTCCCGGCTGCACCGCGGTCGCCGGATGCTCCGCGAAAAGCTGCGCGACTACGCGGCCGAACGCGGAATCTACGACCACAGGGCAGGGTCGTAAAACCATGGGAAATCAGATGAAGACGACGGCGCGTTGGTGCGCCGGGGGTGCGTCAGTGATGGAGGTGCACCGTGCCTAAACGGCAATGCCAAGAGGCTCTCGACAAGCTTTTCGAATACATTGACGGCGAGTTGTCCGACGAGGACTTGTTGCGCATCGGCGCACACCTCAAGGAGTGCCCGCCGTGCGAGGCCGAGCACCAGATCAACGAGAAGATCAGGTTGCTCGTGTCTCAAGCGCACGGAGACAAGGCGCCTCACCAGTTGCGCGAGCGGGTGCTCAGCACCCTCCAAATGGCTCGAGACGAGTACAAGTAGCAGGAGTGCCGTTGCCGCGCCAGCGCGCGAGCACCACAAACAAAGCCCGCGTCGATTGACGCGGGCTTTGTTATCTCAGGACCTGAAAGCCCCGCACGAATTAAGCGTTGGGACGCTTGCCGTGATTGGCGGCGGACTTCGCGCGGGTCTTGCGCTTGCGGCCTCGCTTGCTCATGGTGACTCCTTGGGTTTCGTTCGAGCGACCCTCCATCATTCCACACGAAGAGCCAAACCACATCGTCCGCCTTGGAGAGGCGTCGTGGAGGCATCGATACACTCGACGCGTTAGCCTTCTCAAGTCAAGTCCCCGTGATGCCGATGGAGCAAACGTGAGCGACCAGCCCGTATCCGTTATCCCCCTCCTGCACGCCCTCGCGTCCACGGGAGGCTCCGACCTTCACTGCAAGGTCGGGTCCGCGCCGCGCATCCGCGTCGACGGTCGTCTGCGCAAGTTGCAGGTGCCGCCGCTGACGGCGGAAGACACGCGCAACATGGTGGCCCAAGTCCTGCCCGAGGACCTGGTGGCGCAGTTCCGCGAAATCCATGAGGCTGACTTCGCGTTCTCCCTGTCAGGAGTGGGACGCTTCCGCGTCAACACCTACGTGGCGCGCGGAACAGACTGCCTGGTGTTCCGCCGAGTCGCCGTGGGCGCACAGCCCATGGCAGAGCTGGGTATTCCCGAGGTGGTTGCGGACCTCGCGCTTGAGCCGCGCGGACTGGTGCTCGTCACGGGGCCCACGGGATCCGGAAAGACCACCACGTTGGCGTCGATGGTTGACCTCATCAACACGTTCCGCGAGGTCAACATCATCACGATCGAAGACCCGATCGAGGTGCTCCACAGCGACAAGAAGTCGATCATCAGCCAGCGCGAGGTGCGCTCGGACACCCTAGATTTCATGAACGCCCTGCGCGGAGCCATGCGTCAAGACCCCGATGTGATTCTCGTGGGTGAGATGCGTGACATTGAGACCGTGCGAGCCGCGTTGTCCGCAGCTGAAACCGGACACCTCGTGCTCGCCACTCTCCACACAGTGGACGCACAGGACACCATTAACCGCATCGTCGACTTCTTCACGCCTCACGAGCAGGCGCAGGTGCGGGCGACTCTGTCACAGACGTTGCGCGGCATCGTGTCGCAGCGCCTGGTGCGTAGGGCCGACGGCGCGGGCCGGGCGCTCGTGGCGGAAGTCATGATCAACAACGGCCGCATCGCCGAGGCGATTGTCGACCCGGCGTCACAGCCACCCATCCTGGATCTGATCGGCGAGGGCGAGTACTACAAGATGCAAACCTTCGACCAGCACCTGTTCCAGCTGGTCACCTCGGGAGAGGTGAAGTACGACGACGCTCTCGCGATCGCGTCACGGCCGCACGACCTGACGGTCACGCTGCGCAACTCCGGCGCCGCGGTCTAGTGGGCGCGGTCTATTGGGCGCGGTGAAGCCCTGGGGCTTCACCGCGAGTGTGAGACGCGGAAGCTAGACCGCAGGCTGCTCGACGCCCAGCCAGTCGTGCCAGGCGGAGTGCAGCACGAGCCACGCCATCAGCCCGTATCCGGCCTGGTGGGGGAGGCTCTCGTCGCCAAGAGCCATGTCGGACACCCACTGCTCGTGGCGCGCAAGTGGCCCAAACATGTCCACGTACGGGACTCCTCTGCGGGCAGCTGACTCCTCGCACAGGGCGGACAGCTCCGCTATCGCCTGCTGGTCCTCCGTGCGGCCGGGTGGCGGCCCGGCAACCATGGTGCGGAAGCCAAGCGCCTTGGCGCGGTCAAGCGTGTTCGCGATGTTCAGGCGCGTCATCGTCGGGGAGACGCCGCGGTGTACGTCGTTGCGGCCGATGGCAAACAGCACCGCGTTCGGGTGTGCGCCGGAGGGGGTGTCGCCGATGCGCCTGAGCGCCTCGTCGTCCCACCGTGCAGTCAGTTCGCCCGTCGTCTCTCCTGGCACCGCAAGGGTGTGGAATCGCAGCTCAGGAGCGAGCGGAAGTGTGCGTGCGGCGACGCGTCCGGTCCATCCCAGCGCCTTGGGGTCTCCGTGACCCGCTGTGAGTTCGTCGCCAACGAAGAAGACGTGTGTCACCTGTTAAATGCCCTTGTCACGAGGTCAGCCTGCTCCTGATGGTGGCGCGAGGCAAGTCCCGACGCCGGCGAGGCGGCACCCGGCCTCGAAACGACCGAAATCGTGTGGCCGACAATCTGCGGCAGGGAAAGCGACATCTTGGCCCACGCGCCCTGGTTCTGCGGCTCCTCCTGGACCCACATGAACTCGGCACCGTCGAACGGCGCCAGGGCCGCGCGGATCGGTTCGTCGTTCAGCGGATACAGCTGCTCGAAGCGCACGATCGCTGTCGCGGTGTCCCCGGACTTCTCGCGCTGCGCCAGCAAGTCGTAGTACACCTTGCCCGCACACATGATCACGCGCGTCACTTCTGAGCCCTCCACGGCATCGTCCCCGATGATCTCCCGGAACGTTCCTTGGGTAAAGTCTTCGACCTCGCTCGCGGCGGCCTTGAGCCGCAACATCGACTTGGGGGTGAAGACCACGAGCGGCTTGCGGGGCCGCGCGTAGGCCTGCCGGCGCAGCAAGTGGAAGTACGACGCAGGGGTGGAGGGCATCGACACCACCATGTTTTCCTCGGCGGCCATCTGCATGAAGCGTTCGACGCGGGCCGAGGAATGGTCGGGGCCCTGGCCCTCGAAGCCGTGGGGCAGCAGCATCACCACGGACGACGACTGTCCCCACTTCTGCTCGGCCGAAGAGATGAACTCGTCGATGATGGTTTGGGCACCGTTCACGAAGTCGCCAAACTGCGCTTCCCAAATCACGAGGGCGTCGGGGCGCTCGACCGAGTAGCCGTATTCAAAGCCGAGGCAGCCGTATTCGCTCAAGTGGGAGTCGTAGATGTTGAGGCGCGCCTGGTCGGACGCCAAATACATGAGCGGCGTCCACTCGGACCCCGTCGAGCGGTCGTGCAGCACGGCGTGACGCTGCACAAACGTGCCGCGCCGCGCGTCCTGGCCAGCCATCCGCACCGGAACGCCCTCTTGGAGGAGGGAACCGAAGGCGAGCAGCTCGCCGTAACCCCAGTCGATGCCTCCCTCGCGGCTCATGGACTCGCGCTTCTCCAACAGCTTGCTCAGCTTGGGGTGCACGGAGAAGCCCTCGGGCGGGCGCATGTGCGCGCGGCCAATGCGTTCGATCTGTTGGGGCGACACGGACGTTTGCCAGCCGACCATCACCCCCGCGTCGGTGGATTGCGACGACGGTATTTCGAGGCCGGCCACGGTCTCGTCTGGCGCCGCAGTGAAGCCCTCGCGCGTCTCAAGGAACACCCGCTCCAGCTGGGACAGGTAGTCCTGCGACATCTGCTCGGCTTCCTCGTCCGTGATGTCGCCGCGGCGGATCAGCGCCTCCGTGTACAGGTGGCGCACCGACCGCTTGGTCTCGATCAGGTCGTACATGCGCGGCTGCGTCATCGAGGGGTCGTCGCCCTCGTTGTGGCCGCGGCGCCGGTAGCAGACCATGTCCACGATCACGTCACGACCGAAGGCCTCGCGGTACTCGAACGCCCGCCGCGCGGCACGCACGCACGCCTCAGGGTCGTCGCCATTCACGTGGAAGATGGGGATCTGGAAGCCCTTGGCGATGTCCGTGCAGTAGCGCGTCGACCGACTGTCTTGCGGGCCCGTCGTGAATCCCACCTGGTTGTTGATGATCACGTGCACGGTGCCGCCGGTCTTGTAGCCCCGCAACTGCGCCATGTTGAGCGTCTCTTGGACGATGCCTTGGCCGGCGAAGGCGGCGTCGCCGTGAACGAGGACCGGCAGGATCGGGTAGCCGTCGGCGGTCGGGTCCGCGCCCAACGCGTCGAGCTTGGCGCGCACGATGCCCTCGAGCACGGGATTGACCGCCTCCAGGTGGGAGGGGTTGGCGGCCAGGTAGACCTTAGTGGTCTCGCCCGTGTCGGCGGTGAAGACGCCCTCGGTGCCCAGGTGGTACTTGACGTCTCCGGAGCCCTGGACGGAGCCGGGCGCCGCCGTGCCGTCGAACTCGGAGAAGATCTGGCTGTACGACTTGCCCGCAATGTTGGCAAGCACATTGAGGCGACCGCGGTGGGCGATGCCAACGCACACCTCGTGGATGCCGGCCCGCGCCGCCGAAGACAGGACGGCGTCGAGCAGCGGAATGAGGCTCTCGCCGCCCTCGAGCGAGAATCGCTTTTGGCCCACGTACTTGGTCTGCAGGAACGCCTCGAACGCCTCGGCGGCATTGAGGCGGCCCAGGATGCGCAAGTGCTCCTCGCGGCTCGGCTTCGTGTAACCGTGCTCGAGCCGTTCTTGGAACCACGCGCGCTGGGCGCGGTCCGCGATGTGCATGTACTCGACGCCCACGGTGCGGCAATACGCGTCGCGCAGGCGGCCAAGCACTTCGCGCATCTTCCAGCGCTGCTTTCCGGCGAAGCCTCCCGTCGAGTAGCTCCGGTCGAGGTCCCACAGGGTCAGGCCGTGGGTCTGGACATCGAGATCGGGGTGGCGGCGAGGGCGGGAACTCAGCGGGTCGACATCGGCCATCAGGTGGCCGCGCGAGCGGTACGCGTGGATCAGCTCAGCGATGCGCGCTGGCTTCGCGAGCTCGGCGTCTTCGTCCGTATTGGCGTCGGCCATCCACCGCACCGGCTCGTACGGCACGCGCAGCGCCACGAACACGCGGTCGTAGAAGCCGTCCAACCCGAGCAGCTTCTTGTGGACCAGCCCCAAGAACTCGCCCGATTGCGCGCCCTGAATCACGCGGTGGTCGTACGTCGACGTCAACGTGAGCACCTTGGAGACGCCAAGGCGCGCGACGGTTTCGAAGGAGGCTCCCTGGTATTCGGCGGGATAGTCCATCGCGCCGACGCCGATGATCGCGCCCTGGCCCTGCATCAGGCGCGGCACGGAGTGCACGGTGCCAATGGTGCCGGGGTTGGTGAGGCTGATGGTGGTGCCCTGGAAGTCGGAGGCCTGCAGCGTGCCGGCCCTGGTGTGGCGGACCACATTCTCGTATGCCGTCCAGAACTGTGCGAAGTCCATGTCGTCGGCGGCCTTGATGTTGGGCACCAACAGTTGGCGTTGGCCGTCGGGCTTGGTCATGTCGATCGCGAGGCCAAAGTTCACGCCGCTCGGCGTCGCGACGGCGGGCTTGCCGTCCTGTGTCGTGTAACAGACGTTCATTGCCGGGTACTCGGCGAGCGCCTCAACGATCGCGTAGCCGATGAGGTGCGTGAAGCTCACCTTGCCGCCGCGCGTGCGCGCCAAGTGGTTGTTCATGACCACCCGGTTGTCCATCAGCAACTTCGCGGGGATGGTCCGCACGCTGGTCGCGGTGGGAACCTCAAGCGAGGACTCCATGTTGCTGACCACGCGCGCGGCTGTCCCGCGCAGTCGTTCGATGCCCTGGTGGACGTCCGTGTGCAGCAAGGCGGGGTGCTCGGGGCGCTGCAGGTACAGGGCGCTCGGCGCCACTGCGGTCGCGATTGGCTGCGTGGGGAGGAGCTCGTGTTGGACGTCGGCCAGCGGCACGGGGCCGCCGCCCGTTGGGGTGGGTGCGGCGGCCATGGCGGCCGAAGCCGGTGCGGGCGTGGGGTCCTCCGGCACCGATGCCGGGGGTGGCGGTGGGGGAGGAGGAGGCGTGTGCGGCGCCTGAGCCGCAGGCGGAGTGGCCGCGTCGGTGGGGGCGACAGACGCGGGGGGAGCAGCGACAGCCTTGTCCGCAACGTCGGCGCCGCGTGAGCCGCCCAAGATGAGGGACGCGACGGAGGGGGCACCGTCGACGCGCGCCACAGACTGGCGTTCACTCGACCGGGAATTGCTGGGGGACAACGGGCCGCTCACTTTCTGACTTCGTGCGTTGAAATCAGGGACTATTCGTCATCATCAACCCTAAACGACTGCGCGGGCCGCATCGTCGCGGCCTTTTGGCAAATCGTTATGCGCAGAGCGCGTTCTTGGAACCACGTTACGGGGCTTGCGGCTCGGGGTTCGCCGTTCGCGGCACTGTGTCGAGGTCAAGCGGGCTCGGTTATGCTTGTCCGTCTATGGAGGGCGAAAGGCGCACCGACTCGTGACAGCGTGGCTATTGGTAGCGGTCGGCGTGGGCCTGACCATCGGGACGGCCCTGTTTGTGGCGGCCGAATTCTCGTTTGTCGCCCTCGATCCCTCGCAGATCGACGGCGACGCCAAGGGTGCGCGCAGGGTGCGGCGGGCTCTCCGTTCGCTCTCCACTCAACTGTCCGGTGCCCAAGTGGGCATCACGCTCACCACCGTGCTCCTTGGCTTCACCGCCCAGCCCGCACTGGCCCAGCTTCTTGAGGTGCCTTTCGCGGCCACGCCGTGGGTGCGCGCCGCATCGGTGACCGTCGCGGGCGTGGTGGCACTCATCGTCGTCAACCTGTTCTCCATGATTGTCGGCGAATTGGTGCCCAAGAACGCCGCGATCGCGCGTCCGCTGCCCACCGCGACGGCCGTCGCCCCGTTCATGCTCGCCTTCACGCTCGTGTTGCGTCCGCTGATCGCGGTGCTCAACGGCGCCGCGAACGTGGTGGTGAGGGCGCTTGGAATGGAGCCTCGGGAGGAACTCGCGGGTGGGCGTTCGCGCCAGGAGCTCGCGGCGCTCGTGAGGCGCTCGGCCGAGGTCGGAACTCTCGCGCCCTCCACCGCACTGCTCCTCACCAACACACTCGACCTGGACGACCTCGCCGCTGACGACGTGATGACGGACCGGACGAGACTGCACACCGTGCCAATCACCGCCACTGCGGCCGACGTCTTGGCACTCGCCCGCGGCACGGGCCACTCGCGCTTCCCGGTGATTCGCGACGGCGTGGACGACGTGGCCGGCCTGGTGCACGTGCGCCAAGCGATCGCGGTTCCCGCGCACAAGCGAGACAGCACCGTGGTGAGCGGCCTGATGGTCGAAGCGCCGCGGGTGCCCGAGACGATGGCGCTGCGGCCGCTGCTGGGCGAGCTGAAGGACCTGGGCCTGCAGTGCGCCGTCGTGATCGACGAGTACGGCGGCACGGCGGGATTCGTGACCCTTGAGGACGTCGTCGAGGAGCTCGTGGGCGACGTGGCCGACGAACACGACTCGCGGCGCGCTCAAGTGTTCCGGGCGGCAGGCGGGGCCTGGGTGCTGCCCGCCGTGCTCAGACCTGACGAGGTGGGCGAACTCACTGGCATCGATCTGCCCACCTCGCACGTCTACGAGACCGTGGGCGGACTCGTGATGGCGACCCTTGGCCGCCTGCCCGAAGTGGGCGACTACGTCGAGGTTGGCGACGTGCTCATCACCGTGGAACGCATGGATGGCAGGCGCATCGACCGGGTGAGGGCACTCGTGATGCCCGGCGCGGAGGAGTCATGAGCGTGGGGCTCGTATTCGCCGTGATCGGGCTGTTGTTGGCCAACGCGTTCTTTGTGGGGGCCGAGTTCGCCATCATCTCCGCGCGCCGCAGCTCGATCCAACCGCGCGCGGAGCAGGGATCGCGCGCCGCCGCCACGGTGTTGTGGGCCATGGAGAACGTGTCGCTCATGCTCGCGACGGCGCAACTGGGCATCACCCTCTGCTCGGTGTCTCTCGGCGTCGTCGCCGAGCCGGCGATTGCGCACGGGATCGAGGGCTTGCTGAATGGCGTGTTGAGCGAGACCGCCGCCCACGCGGTGGCCATTGCGATCGCCCTGTTCATCATCGTGGGACTCCACGTGGTGGTCGGGGAGATGATCCCCAAGAACGCCGCCGTGTCGAGTCCGGACCGCGCTGCTTTGGTGTTTGGCCCGCCGCTCGTGTGGATCGCGCGCATTTCCAAGCCGCTCATCGGGAGCCTCAACGCCGTCGCCAATGGGATCCTGCGGTTGTTCCGCATCGAACCCCGCGATGAGGTGACATCCGCGTTCACCGCCGACGAAGTCCATCTGATCGTCTCGCGCTCAAGTGAGGAGGGCACGCTCACCGACGTGGAGGGGCTGCTCACGGGCGCCATCGAGTTCTCCGACCATACGGCCAGGGACGTCATGATCCCTCTCGATGACGTTGTGTGCGTCACGAGGGGCGCCTCTGCTGAGGATCTGGAGCGCCTGGCCGTATCGACGAGCTTCTCCCGCTTCCCCGTGCGCGATGCCGCCGGGCAAGTGGTCGGGTACTTCCACATCAAGGACGCCCTTCAGGTGCGTCCGGGAGAGCGTGAGGAACCGCTCGCCGACTGGAGAGTGCGCGACATCGCGTCCGTGACACCCGATGCCGAGGTGGAAGCCGTGATGGCCCTCATGAGGTCCTCAGGGGCACACGTCGCGCTTGTCGATGACGGCGACAGCCCGGAAGGCGTCGTCTTCCTCGAAGACATCATCGAAGAGCTGGTGGGCGAAGTGCGCGACATCATCTCCCGCACCCAGTCCACTTAGCGTGCTTGGTTTCACGGCGAAGTCTCAGAGTGGTCCCTAAGGCCTGGCCAGAAAGGTCACGAAACGGTTACACTCCTTGGGTGCCGCCTTACTTGGGGTGGAGAAGGCGCGGAAGAAACGAACTTACGGCGGAGGACATCTGTGACCACGGGAGATTCAGTGCCTGGTCACGTCGGCGACCTCGATTCCGGTTCGCCGGTGTTGCCTCCGGAAACCGAAGGACACACTGAAGACGCCCTCACCGAGGCGATTGCCGTGCGGGCCTACCGCCCCATTGCCAAGGCGCCCTCCTCGCGTGGGTCCACCCAGTTTTCGCGGCGTATTCGCCGCCTCACGCAGACCCACGAGATCCGGATTCGTACCACTCACCGACGCCGCAAGGTGTTGGCCCGAGGGGGAGTGCTTGCCGGCTTCGGACTTGCCATGGTGGTGTACCCGATCATGGGAAACGTGGTCGAGTACAACTCGGGCGTGGAGACCGTGCCCGGAGTCGTGCTGGGCCAGGCACCCACTACCGGCCATGCATTGCTGGGAGACGGCCCGTCGCTCTTGCCGACGGTGATCGACTTGCCTTCCGTCGCTGATCAGACCCAGGCACTTGCGGTCGCGAGCGAGAAGTACAGCACCAGCAACCGGCTTCCTGACTGCAAAATGCCGTCCGCGTTCACAGGTACCAACGGACAGTTGGACACCAGTGAATTGTGCAAGTTGTGGGGTGCGGACAACTACCTTCGTGCCGATGCAGCCCTGGCGCTCGGGGAATTGAACGCGCAGTTCAAGGCCAAGTTCGGGCGCGACCTGTGCATTGCAGAGGGCTACCGTTCGTACTCAAATCAGGTGCGGATTCGCGCCCTTCGCGGCTACCTGGCGGCGTCGCCAGGAACCTCGATGCACGGTTGGGGACTCGCCTTCGACCTGTGTAGCGGCGATGACTCGGGTGCACCCAAGGCATGGCTCGACGCCAATGCGGCTGCCTTCAGTTTCGAAAACCCGGAGTGGGCGAAGTATCGCAAATTCGAGCCGTGGCACTGGGAGTACAAGCCGGGAGTATCCGCGATCATCAGTTACAACGACAGCTACTGGGCGGATGGAGCCGCTGACGGCGGAAACACGGCGCCCGCCCCCGCCGCGCCGGCCGCGCCGGCCGCACCGGCCGCTCCCGCTCCGATCGTGACTCCGGCGCCCGCTCCAGAGCCCACCCCCTCTCCGGCTCCCGCTCCCGCGAAGTAGCCGCTTCGGCCGCTAGCCCTGCGAGATTGACCCGGCTCCCGAGACGTCTTGGGTGACCCGCGGGTCGCCGTAATAGACGATGGTCCCCGCGCCCGAGACGTGCGTGTCGAGGGAATGCCGCACCCTCACCTTCACGGAACCCGCGCCAGAGACGGACACCGTCGCATCGGCAATCGTCATGTCCTCGCCCTCGATTCCGCCAGCGCCCGACACGGTGATCGAACCGGAGTCCACCGTTCCGTGCGCGGTGACCGTGCCAGCGCCCGTCACAGAGATCGTGAGCCGCCGGGCGTCGGCCGCGAGGTCGATATCGCCAGCCCCGCTGATGCCGACGTCAAGGCTTTCCGCGGTGACGGAGCGGACCGTGGCTTCGGACGCGCCAGACACGTCGAGTCGCGTGAGGTCGGGAACGGTGACCGACACGGCGACGGACGGCGAGGCGCCGATGATCGAGTAGTGCTGTTCGATCCGCAAAGTGTTGCCGACCACCTCGGTCGTGAGTTGTTCCTGGAGGGCCGAATCGGTGGTCACCTCGATCTCGAAGGAGGCGCCCTCCGTGACCAAGAGGTCGGCGCTGCCGCCCATGTCGATCTGCGTGAACCCGTCCAATGCGCGGGCTTCGGTGGTGACCTCTCCGCTGAGGTCGTCGCTCATCAGCACCGGACCGTCGCCGTTGATGTCGCAAGCGCTGATCGTCAAGGCGGCGGCCGCGATGGTGGCCACGCCTACGGCTGTTCGTAATCTCATGTTTCTCCCCGAATGGTTGCTGAGGTCCACGTTACGACCGGCGTCCATGTCAGGCCATCGCCCGGAGGGGTGAACCTCAGCGGCCGTGTATCGGGGATTACCCTGACAGGGAAACTCCTGGGAGGTCGGGGTATGCCGCCCGTCAGACGGGCGGCGCCAGAGGCCGGAAGAACTCGGCGATGCGGTGCGGAATCTCCGCCACCGCGGACCTCAGACCTAGAGCCGGGTAGTCCTCCAGCGCCTTGATCGCGGCGTCTCGGCCCGCCTGCACTAGCCCCGGCAGGTCCGCCGTGACCCACTGAGAGCGTTGGCCGATACGGGGTCGGATCATGGTCACGTCGTCCCGGATCTCGAACTCGTGGACCCGGCTGCTCGTGCGCATGGAACGAAGAGCGTCCCACTCGGGGGCGAGCCGCACGTCGATCACGTGGCGCGCGCCCATCTCGAACGTCGCCTCAAGCGGCAAGTTCTGCACGACGCCGCCGTCCACCAGGAGGTGTCCATGAAGCTTCGTCGGTCGAAAGAGGCCGGGGACCGAGACCGAGGCACACACCGCATCGGCAACCGATCCGCTGTCTATCAGCACAACCTCTCGCGTGGTCAGGTCTGTAGCCACCGCGCCGAAGCGGATGGGCAGATCCTCGATCATGAGGTCGGGACCGGCGAGCCGGTCAATCGTCGCGCGCAGGCCGTCCGTGTCGAGAATGCCCAGCCCTGGCGTGAAGGCGAACGTCCCGAAGTCCCCCCACGACGACCCGACCACGATCTCTTCGAGTTCGTCGAGATCGAAGCCCCCCGCGTAGGCCGCCCCCATCACCGCGCCAGCGGACGTGCCGACCACGATGCTCGGGTGAATGCCCCTCTTTGCAAGTTCCTGGAGCACGCCGACATGCGCCGCGCCGAGCGCGCCCCCGCCGCCCAAGGCAAGACCGAGCCGCGGCTCGTAGCGGAGGTCCGGACGGTTGCCCATGCGCCCATCGTAGGAAGGCTGAGGCGCCGGTGCCGACCGATCAGGCGTGCTGAACGGGACCCACCTTGTCGATGTAGCACTTTCCGCACAGCGACTCGTAGCTGGCCTGCTGACCATCGATTGCTACTTGGGCCCCGTGGCTGACGAATTCGCCGTCGATGAGGCGAGCGTTGAAGACTGCCTTGGCGCCGCATCGGCAGATCGTTTTCAACTCTTCGATGCTGTGTGCGATCTCTAGCAAGCGCAGCGAGCCGGGGAAGGATTGGGTCATGAAGTCGCCCCGCAGTCCGTAACACAGCACCGGGACGCCGCGCGTGACTGCCACCGTAAACGCCTCGTCCACCTGTGCGGGAGTGAGGAACTGGGCCTCGTCGATGAAGACCGCGGCGGTCTCCTCAAGGGGACGATGCGCCTCGAGAGCGGCGATCAGCGAGGTGTCGTTCTGCAGAAGAACGTCGACGCTGCGCTCGATGCCCACGCGGGAGGTGACGGCACGACCTGCCTTGGTGTCGACGCCGGGCTTGACCAACACGGGGTGCTGGTCGCGCTCCTCGTAGTTGTACGCGGCCGTCAGCAGGAGCGCCGACTTGCTCGAGTTCATCGCTCCGTAGCGGAAGTACAGCTTTGCCATGGTGTTCCTTCCGGCCCGATGAAAGAGCTTCCGACGGTGTGTGGTGTCACGACGCATCTGACCACTGTGTCGCGACACATCTGTCAGCGACGATAGTGCATTGCAGATGCATCGATGCAAAGGGTCATGGTGTTCGGGGTACGCGAGGGCGGCACGAAAACTGCGGAGGCTGACCGCGGCTTTGGTGTCTCCTCCGACCCGAATGATCGATGGATCGCGGTCTGCCGCTCAAGAGGGCCGGCCGCATTGGGCGCCCGCTCACGGCGCTACGGCGCCCGCGTGAGCCACATCCCGGCGATCGCGTTGCGCGACTTGGTCGGTGTATTCGGGCTGGGCATGCTCGGTGAACGGGCAGCATGCGAATCAGGGCTTAGAGTTCGGTCATGTCGGTGTCGCCTCCCACGGAGTGCCAGTCGTCGGCGAAGTCCGAGACTGCGCGCTCGAGGTTGGCTGAGGAGTACGCGTTGTGGAGCAGTTGCGGTGCAACGGTGACCACGTGCGCCCCGCTCATCAGCGCCGCGTTGACCTGCGCGATGCTGGAGAAACTCGCCGCCAGGATCTTGGTGGTCGAGCCGTCTCGGTCGATCATCTCGGCGAGCGAGCTGATCAGCTCGCGGGCGTTGACGTCCAAGTTGGCGACCCGGTTGTAATACGGAGCGATGTAGTCGGCGCCGGCGGCGATCGCCATGAAGCCCTGCAGTTTGGTGTAAACGGCGGTCGCGGTGACCCCGATACCCTCGCGCTTGAGAACCTGCATCGCGGCGAGACCCTCTTCGGTCGTGGGGACCTTGATGTAGGCAGACGCATCAACCTTGCTCAGGATGGTGTTGGCCTCCTTGACCATGTCTCCACGGTGGGGCGCGACCACCTGAATGTGCAGGCTGCGCTCCTCGCCGATGATGCGGCGAATTTCCCGGAAGATTGCGAAAACCTCGCGCTGGCCATCGCGCTTGAGGATCGTCGGGTTGGTCGTGACACCGGTGTAGGGAAACACCTCCCGGAAGCGTTCAATATCGGCAAGGTTGGTGGTGTCGAACATGTATTCCACGGTGCGATGCTCCCTGAGCAGTGGTGTGCGGATGCGTGTCACATTCTAGTCGGTGCCCCACGACCCCCACCTGGGACGAACGCCCGCCCACCACACGGCGCCCGTAGTCCTGTTCAAGCGCAGCGCGACCGCGTGGTGGCGCCGTTGCAGGGACCACTTGTCCTTGACATGAGAACTCAGTGGCACCACACTCGTATCAATTGAGCACTACCCCGCTCTTTTGAGCGGAACGCAAAGGAGCGGTCTAGTGGCGCACACAGTGGTGATGCCGAAGTTGGGGAACACGGTCGAGAGCTGCGTGATCAACACGTGGCTGGTCGAGGTCGGTCAGCAAGTCGAGGCCACGACGGCCTTGTGCGAGGTGGAGACCGATAAGTCCTCGGTCGAGGTGCCCGCCGGCATCGACGGCACAGTCCTGGCACTACTCGCAGAGGTCGGCGACGAGGTCGCCGTGCTTGCCCCTGTCGCCGTGGTCGGCGCTCCGGGGGAAGCAGTGGACCCCGCATTGCTCCCCTCAGCCCCGGCCGACGCGGCACCTTCGCAGGTGGACGCACCTGCGGCCCCTGCGACGACGGACACACCGGAGACCACCGTCCCCCTCGCGACGGACACACCGGAGACCACCGTCCCCGCCGACGAGTCACGCGCCTTCTCGCCACGCGCCGCAAACCTTGCACGCGACAAGGGAGTGCCTAAGACAGCCGTCCCCGCGGGCAGCGGCCCGCACGGGCGGGTCATCGCTCGTGACGTCGAGGAGGCCGCCGCAGCCGGTCCCGGCCTGACCCGCGCTGCCGCAGCCAGCCCCGACGCAGAGAACTACCAGCCCGGTGCCACCGGCTCGGGCATCGGCGGCAGGGTCGTCGCAGCCGACCTCACCGCAGCGCCGTCCGCAGCCGGCCTCACCGCAGCGCCGTCCGCGGCCCCGATCGCGCCCGAGTCCACGGATACGCAGCTCAAGGGCATTCGCAAGCTCATCGCCGAGCGGATGGTCGCGTCTCTCGCGACCACCGCGCAGGTGTCCTACCAGACCAGCGCCCCGGCTACCGGGCTGCTCGCGCTGCGAGCCAGGCTCAAGGGCACCGACCCCGAGCTCGGGCTCACCGGTGTCACGATCGGTGACCTCGTGGCCTTCGCCGCCGCACGGGTCGCCGCCAAGCACCCGGTCATTAACGCCCACCTCGCCGACGGCGTGCTGCGAACGTTTGCGACGGTGCACCTGGGCCTCGCAGTCGACACGCCCCGCGGGCTCATGGTGCCGACCGTGGCCGAAGCCTCAGCCATCTCGCTTAAGGCGTTGTCAGCCACGACCAAGGATCTCGCCGCGCAGTGCCAGGCCGGGTCCATCTCGCCCGACCTGCTCGCCGGCGCGACTTTCACCGTGACGAACCTCGGCTCGTTCGGGATCGAGGCGTTCACCCCGATCGTCAACGTCCCGCAGACCTCAATCCTCGGAGTCTCCGCGATCACTGACCATCCGGTCGAGAAGCCGGACGGCGGCGTGGGGATCGAGAAGCGGATCGGCTTCTCGCTGACCGCCGACCACCGTGTGGTCGACGGCGCCGATGCCGCCCGCTACCTACGCGACCTGGTCTCGGCGATCGCCGAGATCGACGTCACGGTCTTGAGCTGAGGCCGCCATGGGCGACTACGACGTCATCGTCATCGGCGGGGGCCCCGGCGGCTACCTCGCCGCCGAACGCCTTGGGCACGCCGGCAAGAAGGTCCTGCTGGCCGAGAAGGAACGGCTGGGCGGCACCTGCGTCAACGTGGGTTGCATCCCGACCAAGAGCCTGCTGCACTCCGCCAAGCTCTACGACCACGCTCGGCACGGTGAGCAATTCGGCGTCACCGCAACGAACGTCACCGCCGACTGGTCGGCGATGCAGGCATGGAAGACGAACGTCGTCGACACCCTGGTCAAGGGCATCACGGGCGCCGAGCGCCGCGCAGGTGTCGAGGTCGTCGCCGAGCACGCCACGCTGCTCGGGCCCGGCGCCGTGCGTCTCGCCTCGGGCGCCGAGCACCGGGCAGAGCACGTCATCGTCGCGACCGGTTCGGTCCCCGCGATGCCACCCATCCCCGGGACCGCAGACAACGATCGAGTGGTCGACTCCACCGGACTGCTCGCGATCCCGGAAATCCCCTCGCGCCTCGCGGTAATCGGCGGGGGAGTGATCGGCGTGGAGTTCGCCAGCCTCTTCGCGACCCTGGGGTCCGAGGTCACCGTCATCGAGATGCTCGACGAGATCGTCCCGTTCGCAGACCCCGAGATAGCCGCCGCGCTACGGACGGCGATCGCGGGCGTGACGTTCCGGCTCGGCGCCCAGGTCACCAGCGTCGACGGCGGAACGGTGCAGTACGCCACGGCCGACGGCCCCGCGAAGGTTGATGCCGACGTCGTGCTGATGGCCGTCGGGCGCCGCCCGTTGGTCGATGGGTGGGGCGCGGTCGAGTCCGGACTGGACGTCTCACCGCGCGGGGTGCGGGTGGACGACCAGATGCGCACCAACCTGCCCAACGTCTGGGCGATCGGCGACGTCACGGGACGTAGCCTGCTCGCGCACGCGGCGTACCGGATGGCAGATATCGCAGCCGCGACCATCCTCGACCCGGTTGGGGCTCCCAAGCACGGCCAGACGATGCGCTGGGACACCGTCCCATGGGCGGTCTACTCGGCACCGGAGGCCGCCGGTGTGGGCCTCACCGAGCCGGAGGCTATCCGACGCGGCCACCGAGTCGTGACCGCGACCGTCCGACACGTGCTCTCGGGGCGGTTCGTCGCCGAGAACGGCCTCAAGGCGCCCGGCTCGACAAAGGTCGTCGCCGACGCCGACACCGGACGACTGCTCGGCATCCACCTGATCGGGCCGTCGTCGGCCGAAACAATTTGGGGCGCGGCCGCAGCCCTCGAGTCTGAATTCACGGTCGAAGACCTACGCCAGGTCGTCTTCCCCCACCCCACGATCTCCGAAGTCATCCGCGAAGCCGTCTGGGCCTTGGCGCTCTGACCCTGCCACACCCGAAAGAAGGAAGCCATGCCCAAGTCACTAGTCGTCAACCCGACCGAGGTGCGTCGTAGCCGGACCCTGACGACTCCGGACATCCCGGTCAACCAGTACGTCCCCGACTTCGCGGCCGAGCTCAAGTTGCACGGCAAGGAGGGTCTCGTCGCCATCCTCCGCGACATGATCTACGTCCGGCAGTTCGAGACGATGCTCAACTCCATCAAGACGACCGGCGGATGGAACGGAGTGGAGTACACCCACCTCGGCCCGGCCCACCTGTCGATGGGCCAGGAGGCCGCAGTTGTCGGCCAAGCCGCCGCGCTCGCGGTGGACGACCAAGTCTTCGGCTCTCACCGGAGCCATGGGGAAATCCTCGCCAAGTCCTTCTCCGCCGCGCGCCAACTGCCCGCCGACGAGCTCGAGTCAATCATGCGCGGCTTCCTCGGCGGCGAGACGCTCGCCCACGCCGAGAAGGCCACGTACACCGACCTGCTCGACTTGGCGGACAACTTCATCTTGTTCGGCACCCTTGCGGAGATCTTTGCGCGCACCGCGGGGTTCAACCGCGGTCTCGGCGGATCGATGCACGCGTTCTTCGCGCCGTTCGGCTCGATGCCGAATAACGCGATCGTTGGTGGTTCTGCTCCCATCGCGAACGGCGCGGCGCTGTTCAAGCGGGTCAACCACCGCCCCGGAATCGTGGTCGCGAATATCGGCGATGCGTCGATGGGTTGCGGCCCCGTGTGGGAGGCGATGGGCTTCGCCTCCATGGACCAGTTCCGCAACCTCTGGCCAGAACAGGACGGCGGAAACCCGCCGGTGCTGTTCAACTTCTTCAACAACTTCTACGGCATGGGTGGGCAGACCTCCGGCGAGACGATGGGCTACGACGTCCTCGCCCGGGTCGGGGCCGGAGTCAACCCCGAGGCGATGCACGCCGAGCGCGTCGACGGCTACAACCCGCTCGCGGTGGCGGACGCGGTGCGCCGCAAGAAGGAGCTCCTCCTCGCGGGGCGCGGCCCGGTGCTGCTGGACACCATCACCTACCGAATCTCCGGACACTCTCCCTCGGACGCCTCGAGTTACCGCTCAAAGGAAGAGATCGAGATGTGGGAGGCGGCCGACTCCATCACCGCCTATGCCAAACAACTCGTGGCCAAGAAGGTCCTGAGCGCGTCGGACGTCAAGACGATCTGGGCCTCGGTAGACGCCAAGCTCACTGAGGTCCTGCGCCTGGCGACTGACGAGGAGAGCTGCCCGCGGGCAACCAGCCAGTTCATCGAGTCCGTGACGTTCTCCGGTCCCGGTTCGACGGCCGCCGAGGGTCCGGCTGAGCTGTCCGAGCCCTTGGAGGACAATGCCCGGGTTAAGGCCATCGCCAAAAAGGTCCGCACCGCGTTCGACGCCGACGGCAAGCCGGTGTCCAAGCTGAAGATGTACCAGTTCCGCGACGGGCTGTTCGAGGCGATGGCGCACGGCTTCGCCACTGACTCGACGATGGCGGCCTGGGGTGAGGAGAACCGCGATTGGGGCGGCGCGTTCGCCGTCTACCGTGGTTTGACCGAGCTGCTGCCTTACCGGCGGTTGTTCAACTCCCCGATTTCCGAGGCCGGGATCGTAGGCGCAGGCGTCGGCTACGCCCTGGCCGGGGGTCGAGCGGTCGTCGAGTTGATGTACTGCGACTTTCTGGGCCGCGCCGGTGACGAGGTCTTCAACCAGGCCTCGAAGTGGCAGGCAATGTCTGCCGGGCTGCTCAAGATGCCGCTCGTGGTCCGCGTGTCGGTGGGCAACAAGTATGGCGCCCAGCACTCTCAGGATTGGGCGGCACTGGTCGCCCATATCCCTGGCTTGAAGGTCTACTTCCCTGCGACCCCGACGGATGCCAAGGGAATGCTCAACCTCGCGCTGAGCAGCACCGACCCGGTGATCTTCATGGAGAGCCAGTTGCTGTACGACATGGGCGAGCGCTTCGAGCCGGACGGCGTACCCGAGGGCTACTACACGACGCCCGAGGGCGAGCCGGCGATCCGGCGCGTTGGCAGCGACGTGACGATCGCGACCCTCGGCGCGACCCTGTACCGGGCACTGGAGGCGGCCGAGATCCTTGAGTCTCAGTACGGCATGTCGGCCGAGGTGATCGAC
>Ga0209347_1000735_pt1 | contig 70895 bp, 79 predicted proteins | sample AutmiccommuBRH23_FD_187382 | JGI IMG/M metagenome (GOLD analysis project Ga0209347, IMG submission 187382) | Deep subsurface microbial communities from Mt. Terri, Switzerland - Autotrophic microbial communities BRH/23 (SPAdes) (version 2) | ecosystem: Environmental > Aquatic > Deep subsurface >... | reverse complement strand
GCTCGGGATGCCGCTGGAGTTCTCAATTTAAGCGTCAAAGCTCGAAAATGCGCGCCGAAATTCTCAAATATGATGTCAACGCGCCGCGCGAACAGGGATTTTCTAATCAAAGGATGTATCCTGACAACGTCCTCCATCGCCGCGACGAAGCTGGCGTCGGCCTGCGGGGGAATCACCCACTGCTGCTTGCGATGGGGTTTGAGAATGTTTTTTTAAGACACGACCGATCGTGCTGTCGCTCGCCGTCTCGACGATTTCGAGCTCGACGACTTTCTTTTCCAGCAGCCGCAACGTCCAGCGCGCATAGCCTTTCGGCGGCGTCGAGCAGGACAGGGCGATCAGCCTGGCTTCCTTCTCGCCGTCAAAAATCCGCGGCACGGAGGGACGCGTGTGCGGCTTGCGCGTCAAGACCGCGGCGAAGCCCTCCTCTATGAGCTGCTTGCGCACCCGATAGACCATCGACGCGCTCGTCTCCAATTGTTCGATGATCTCGCCGTCGCTCAAGCCTTCGCCCGCCTCGGAAACGTCCGCCTTCAGCAAAATTTGAGCCTTTATCAGCGTCTTCGCCCCATACTTGCCCTTGCGCAGCATGGCTTCCAGATGCGCCCGCTCCTCGCCGCTCAAGCGCACCACATACCGCTTCACGCCGACTGCTTCCCGCGCCATCTTCGCCTCCTGAAGGTCGAATCAATGGCAGTAGCGAATCAGGGATAGCCAGCCGGGGGAAGCGCCCTATTCAAATTCGCTGAAGCGACCCACTAGCAGGACCGGTACACTTTTGCGCCGCCGTAAAAATAACAGAGCAAAGCCGGTTTAGTGGTACACTTTGCGTCCGCCATTTAGAGCTGTAGGACCTTGCCACGCGACGATTATTTGCTCGTTCGCCGTCAGCACAAGTCGATAAAGGTCTGCATCGGCATCTTTCGTGAAACATCAGCGGCCTTGATGCGTAAACCACTGATTATAGGTACAAAACTCTATGGAGCGTAACCGAACGCTTGGTTGAGCCGCGAGATTGCGACGCCAACGTTGATCGCGGCGTTCGCCTGCATACGCTGGGCCTCGAGTTGGATCTGCCGCACGCGATAGAGGTCGAACGCGCTTACCTCGCCAATTCGATATGATTTGCGCGACAGTTCGAATTGTTCATCGGCGACTGAGAGTCGGTTGTTGGCGATTTCAGCGGCGCGCCGCGTAGCAGCGAGCATCACGCGCGCCGCCTTTATCTCCGCCGTTACGACGCGCTTGGCGCGATCATATTCGGCCCGGGCGCGATCCATTTCGGCTCGCGCTTCTGCGCGTCTCGGCGCATTGCGACCAGGTGTTGGCAATGGAATGCGAATGCGAACGCCAATAGTGGTCGAATCCGTGCGTTGGTTCGAGACGATTTGCGAAGGGTCGGTCGAATACTGATTGTTGTATTCGCGCCGTCCGAACACGCCGATATCGGGACTGGCGATGGGTGTCGCGTCGACGAGCCGCAGCTGGGCTTCAGCTCGTACGAGCGCTGCCCGCGGCGTTCGCAAAGCTGGATGATCTTCTATATCAGTTGCGGGACGCACCGATTCGAGCGTGCCCTCCGGGGGCGCGCCGCCAGTCAGCGCCATGTAGTTCACCCGAGCAACCTTCATGGCGCCTTCCGCCTGGGCGAGCTCCGTTTCGGCGGCGAGTGTCTCGTTCGTCGCGAGCAGCGCGTCGCTCTGGGCGGCGTCGCCGAGTTCGACGCGGCGGGTCATATCCCGGCCGATATCATGGGCTGTCATCACGCGCGTCCGGGCAACGGCGACATTTCGCGCCGCGCGACTCGCATTCCACCAGGCGTCACGCAATAGGCCCGCGACATCCAGCCGACGTAACGCGAAGCGTTGCTCAACTTCGCGAATCCCGGTCGTCACCGTCGCCTCAAAGGCGTCGCGCTGCCCCGGCAGCCATAGGGGCATGCCGGCTTCCATTTCCAGTTCATTGTAGTTGCGTAAGTTTCCGGATAGCGCACTACGCTGCGAGCCGCCGACATATGGCGATCCTGGCGTGATCGAATTCGCGGTGGCGTAGCGCGCGGAGATCGCGCGATATTGCGCTTCAAGCGACTTGCTTTGCGCATCGATAGCGACGGCCATGTCGAGATGTTGGGCTAGCACTTGATTGGATGCAGGCTTGCGGACGCGCGGCCTCTTGTCGACACGTAACGACTTGGCGCGTTTGACCCGGACCTTCTTCTTGCCCTCGAAAAGGACTTCAACGCGCAGCATTTCTTGTGCTGGCATTAATGGGGGTGTCGCCTTAGTTTCGGCGCGTAACGCGGAAGACGTATAGGCGAGAAATATTGCCGCGACAAGGATCAACCAAGAGCTCATAAACGCGCGTCCTCGCGCCAGCGAGCCGTTGGCGATCGAGTTCCACGGGCGCTCAGCTTCTGGCGTAGAAAAAGACTAAGATTAGCGGAGCGATCGTAAAGAATCGGCAGCAGCACGAGCGTCAGCACGGTCGCTGAAATCAGTCCGCCGATGACCACGACCGCGAGGGGCCGCTGGATCTCGGCGCCCGGCCCATGTGCAAACAAAAAGGGTATTAGACCGAAGGCTGCAATGGCCGCGGTGAGCATCACCGGCCGCATGCGCCGGCGCGCGCCCTCGACGACAGCTTCGCGCGTCGTGCGCGTGCCTTCCGCGACTAGCTTGTTAATGTACGAGATCAGCACAACGCCGTTGAGCACGGCGATGCCGATAAGGGCAATGAAACCGACAGACGACGGCACAGACATGAATTCTCCCGAAAGCCACAGGGCCAGAATGCCTCCAATCGCCGCAAAGGGCACATTGCAAAATACCAGCGTCGCCTGCAGCATCGAACTGAAGGTCAGATAGAGCAGGAGAAAGATCAACGCCAGCGCGATGGGCACGACGATGGCAAGACGCGCTGAGGCGCGCTGTTGGTTCTCAAACTGCCCGCCCCATTGGTAACGATAGCCCGGCGGCGTCTTCACATTTTGCCCGACCGCCTTTTTCGCCTCGTCAACGAAGCCGACGAGATCACGTTCCGACACGTTGGCGAGCACAGTCGCGAATCGGCGACCTTGTTCACGAATCACTTGGATGGGGCCGTCCTCCGCCTGCACCTGGGCAATTTGCGACAGTTCGACAACTTTTCCTTCCGAAGACACCACCGGCAGCCGCGCGAAGTCCACCGAAGAGCGGCGCGAAGTTTCGGATCCACGAATGACAAGCGGCGTGCGTATCGGTCCTTCGAGAACAATGCCAACTTGTTGTCCGTCGACCCAGACGCGCAGCGCATCCTGGATCTCCTCAGCATTGAGACCGAAGCGTCCGGCGGCAAGCCGGTCGACGCGCGCGGTGAGATAACGCATGCCATCGTTCTGCAGGCCGAAGACGTCGCGCGCGCCTTTGATCTTACGCAGAATCTCCTCCACGTCGCGTGTGAGGCGATTGAGCTCGTTGATGTCGTCACCAAAGATTTTGACAACGACATCGCCGCGCGCGCCGATGATCATCTCCTGCACGCGCATGTCGATCGGCTGCGAAAAGGCGTAAGAAATGCCTGGCGTGGAGTCGAGCACCGCGCGGATTTCGCCCATCAACCAGGCCATGCCCTTGCCGCGCCATTCGTTTGGCGGCGCGAGTGAGAGGAAGTTGTCGGTATCGTTGAGTCCGACAGGGTCGATGCCGAGTTCGTCAGCGCCGGCGCGCGCCATCATGCCCTTGACTTCGGGCACCCGACTCATGATTTCGCGTTGAATGCGCATGTCGGTCTCGGCGGTTTCTTTGACACTAACCGTTGGATGTTTGCGCACAGTGATGACTGGCGTTCCCTCGTCCATCACCGGCATGAATGTCTGGCCGATGCGGGAATAGGCGACGCCGGCGACAATAAGGCCGAAGAAGGCGATGGCGGCGACCCACGACGGCTTCGAGAGCGCGCGCAGGAGCAAGGGCTCGTAGATCGCGGCGATCTTGCGCACGAGCCAGGGCTCGTCGGAATGACCGGGCCTGAGCAGCGTGGCGCTCAGCGCTGGCACCACGGTTAGCGACAGGACGAGCGCAGAGCCGAGGGCGAATGCGATGGTGAGCGCGACGGGCGAAAACAAACGACCTTCCAACCCTTCGAGCGAGAGCAACGGAAGGAAGACGGTGACGATGATGATAACGCCAGAGACAAGCGGCGTTGCGACCTCTTTCGTCGCCTCCAGAGTCATGAAAATGCGGTCAGAGAGAGTCGCGTCATGCGCATTCGCCATGCGATGCTCGACATTCTCGACGACGACAACGGCGCAGTCGACGAGCAGGCCGATGGCGATAGCGAGGCCGCCGAGAGACATGATATTGGCGGAGAGGCCCGACAGCCGCATGATGCCGAAGGTCGCGAGCGCGGCGAGCGGCAGGATGACCGAGACGACGATCGCCGCGCGCAGATTGCCCAAGAATAGTGCAAGCAGAACCACGACGAGGACGATCGCTTCGAGTAGAACCTTTTGCACCGTCCACACCGCCTTGCCGATCAGTTCGCTGCGGTCGTAGAAGATTTCGAATCTGGCGCCCTTTGGTAGGGTCGGCTCGAGTTCGGCGAGTTTCGCCTTGACGCCACTTACGACGGTGCGCGCATCGGCGCCGCGCAGGCCAAGCACGAGGCCCCATACCGCCTCGTCCTCGCCATTGCGGACGACGACGCCGTTGCGCGCCAATGAGCCATAGCGCACTTCTGCCACGTCGCCGACACGCACGATGCCGGAGTCGTGCGCCGCGATGACGACCGAGCGAATATCGTCGAGAGAACGTAACCTCCCTTCGGCGCGCACCAGCAGCGCCTCCTCGCCGTCCCGTACGCGGCCGGCGCCGTCATTTCTGTTATTGTTTCGAAGGCTCGAATCGAGCATCTTTACTGTAACGCCGCGCGCCGCCATGGCGGAAGGCGATGGCGCGACTTCGAATGTGCGCACGAAACCGCCAAGTCTATTGAGATCAGCGACGCCAGGCAGGCCGCGGAGGGCGGGACGAATCGTCCAGTCGAAAAGCGTGCGCTGTTCCGACGGGGATAAATCACCGCCCACGATTGTGAACATCAGCATCTCGCCGAGCGGCGTCACGATCGGCGCAAGCCCGCCACTGACGCCATCGGGTAACTGATCCTGGGCTAAGGCAAGCCGCTCATTGACTTGTACGCGCGCCCAATAAATGTCGGTTCCCTCCTCGAATTCGAAAGTCAGCAACGCCACCGAATAGCGCGTGATGGAGCGCATCCGGACAAGATGAGGAATACCTTTAGCGGCGAGTTCGATCGGCGCTGTGACGCGAGCTTCCAGCTCCTCAGGCGTGAGGCCCGGCGCACGCATGGCGACCAGCACCTGTGCTGGAGCGACGTCAGGGAAAGCGTCGATTGGGAGTTTGAAATAGCTGACGGCGCCCCAGACCGCGAGTCCGAGCGCGGCGATGAGAACCAGGAGCCGTTGTCCAAGCGCAAGGCGGATCAGTTTTTCGAGCATTGTTTCCTGATTACTTCGCGGCCGCGGCGAGTTCCGCCAGCAGGGTCAATAGACCGCCTGTCGCGACGCGTTCTTCAGCTTTCAAAGACCCCTGCACGGAGGCGAATTGCGGCGTTTCGGAAACAAGGGTCACGGGTCGTGCGACGAAACCGTCCGCTGTACGCACGAACACCCAATTGTGATTCTGGTGGCTGACGACCGCATCCGCTGGAACACGCCATTGAGTGCGTGAATTGCCATTGATGTGTAGGATTGCTTGCACAGCCTGGCCAGGGCGCAGCGGGCGGCGACCAGGACGAAATTCGGCTACGGCATTTACCGATTGCGTGGGAGTATCGACTGAGCGGCCAATTCGAATGAGTTTGCCGTCGAGGCCGGCGATCGGCAGGTGCACACGGTCGACACTTTCAAGTGCTGCAGCGCGAATAATCGGTATTTGCAAATTAACCCAAATCGGATCAAGGCACGCGATCGTAACAAGGGGCGTCGAGGCTTGAACGCGCTCGCCCGTTTTGCCATGGCGCTGCAGAATGGTGCCGGCAATCGGCGCGCGCACTTGGAGGGAACTCGCGAGTGTTCGTTCGCGCTGCAATGAGGCGACGTCCTCGTCTGACATTCCGACGAGCGACAATATTTGCTTACGTTCCTCTAGCGCTGAGCGCGCCTGGATAGCTTCGGCTCGTGTGACGATTAGACGTCGCTCCGCAATGATATGTTCTTTGAACAGTTGTTCGTCGCGCCGCAGTTTCTCGGCTGCTAGATTCGCAGCTGAAAGCGCATGGAGAAAGCTTCTCTGCGCTTCGATCAGGTCCCAAGATTTCAGCGTGGCGATAGGCGCGCCCTGCTTCACATCTTCGTCAGGTACGACAAGCAATGTTTCGACGAGGCCTGCAGCCGGCGCAGCGACAACACGCATTTGCTGCGGGGGGACGGTGACGACCCCCGGCACGACTAGTTCGCCCAAACTCGACTCATGCACTACTAGCTGAGTCTCGATCCCACCCGCACGGATCTGCGCTTCGTTGAACTGAAGAACGACTTCGTGACCTGCGCCAGCGTTCGTTTCCGAACTCGCCCGGACGGGAATGGCCATTGTAAGGGCCAGGAGCAAGCGCTGAGCGCCAAGGTATCGGGCGTGATGCATTAGACCTTCTGGGGAATTAACGGATTCTGGCCATTAGGGGCAGCGAGCTGCGGCGTGTTCCGAGGGAGGTTGATTGCTGCTTACTGCATCATTCTCGATGCCAGCATGTCGGCTCGGGAGTTGCGTTATTGTCCGTTCCAGGAACGTCGGCGGATAGCGTGCGCATGCGCCATGATGACGCGTCCAACTAAGCGATTCGCTTAATTACGTCGATCAACCGTGGCGTCGAAGCTGCTGTGCGCATAGGGCTTTCACCTTATTGGGTCTGCTGTCCACATGTTCAACTCAATTGCGTCGTGCTTGGGCTCCACCGTCTGGATTGAGCCCCAAGAGTGACCGTTGCATTCATTTTTCGCAAACGCAAAATTGTTGAAAATAGAACAAAAGAAATTTATATGTAAAATATGGACGTCAATCTAGCGAAGACCTTCTTGGAAGTGGTTGCGAGTGGAAGCTTCATTGCTGCTGCGGATCGTCTACACCTGACGCAAGCAGCGGTGAGCGCCAGAATTCGAACTCTAGAAAGTCAGCTCAAGCGACCACTCTTCGTTCGCAATAAAGCGGGCGCGCGTCTGACGTCGGCGGGCGAACGCTTCGCGCGCTACGCGACGACGATGGTTCAGTTATGGGAGGGCGCTTGTCGACAAGTGGCTCTGCCCGTGGGGCGAGCGAGTGGTTTCAGCATAGGTGGAGAATTCAGTCTCTGGTATCCGCTCCTAGCAGATTGGCTCATATGGATGCATGCGGAATCGTATGAAACAGCGATAACAGCGGACGTTGACACCCCTGCGCGACTTCTCGAGCGCGTGCAGGAGGGCTCGCTTGACCTCGCCGTTCTCCATAATCCGCCGCAACGGTCTGATCTTGTCTGCGAACTGCTCATTGAAGAGAAATTGATTCAGGTAACAACCGACCCAAAGGGTAGAATCGATCCAAATGAGTATGTTTTCGTCGATTGGGGGCCAGAATTCGCTGTCAATCACCAGGCCGCTTTTCCCAAGCTGAGCATTGCGCCCTTGTCAATATCGCTGGGTCCGCTCGCGTTGACCTTTATACTGAGCGTCGGCGGAGCGGGGTATTTTCGTATTGGCGGTGCGCAGCCATTTTTGGCCGACGGACGGTTGCATCGTGTAAGTCGAGCTCCTGAGTTCTCATATTCCACGTACGCCATCTACGCCACGGGGCGCGAGGATGATGTCATGCAACGCGTCCTTAAGGGATTACGGTTGGTGGCGTCAGGTCACGAGAGGGCGGGAATACCGCCGGCGATCGGTGCGAGAGCGTTGTCGCGAAATTTATCGCAACGATCTCCGTCGAAGAAACGGAGAAAGTCAGCAAGAGGTACTGGTAGCGCAATCGTCGCTCAGAACGACTAGCACGCTGTTGAAACGGCTCTGATGGGGTGGACGCCCCCCGACGGCCTCGATGTGCCAGAGTGGAGGTGTTGAATCTCACTCGAGGGAGGCGTCCATGAAAAAAGTTAGCACTATCGGATTGGATTTGGGGAAGCCAGCCGCGCGCTAATTGCGCCTGCACCCAATTGCGCTGACGACGTCGAATGAATGCGCCGACGCCCACGCCAACCAGGCTGGCGGCCATACCAGCGCCAATGCCCGCAACGATCGCCTCGGCGAAACTGCCGTAGATGGTCCAAACGGCGATCGCGCCAGCAATGGCGCCAACATAGAAGAGCAGGCCGATGAGCGCAGCTTTGCCTTCATTAAGCGACTCGGCTTCGATGTAGGAAATGCGAGGAGCTTCATCGCTGTCCTCGATCTCGACCGAGCGTTTCGATCCAATCTTTTCGCGCGTCTTCGCGTCTTCGGTGAGCAGGCTGATTTCGGATCGATCGAATCCATGAGTCATCAAATAGTCAATGGCGGACTGCAGCTTATCAAGCGAGTCGAACAGGCCTACGGCTTCGGAAAATTCGCGAGACTGTTCGAGCGCAGTCGTTTCATTCGATTCCATGGAGTTCCTCCCGAAGCTCATTACTCTTGAATCGAAGCCGGCCTCTGTGTGCGCCCTTGCCCATCTGAGCGGTCATTTGCCCTGTGATCGGCGTATCAAATATCAGCATGCCCCCGCTTGAAGCCTTCGACAAGGCCAAGCGCTAACGGAGCCCCGGAGAAAAGCTCTTCCCAGGACAGATGCTGCATGAAGCGTCCGCACATAGGCGGGACGATAGCGCCAAGGCCACGCAAAACCAAAAAAGCCTCGCGAGCGCACGTCCGCACGGCGGCTGAGCAGCTGGATCCCGGCTGAAGTTGAAAAAAGGCCCGCGGCCGTGAACCGCGGGCAAAGGAGATTGGAGCGTCGCGATGAAGGCGACGCCGGCCAAATTGCGCCGAGGCGCGCTGAGGCAAGCGTGGCAGTCAGATCATAAGGGTCACGCTTGGCCATTGATGGCGCGACCCCACGCAATGCGCGCATAGGAGCGCATATGCTGAACCAGTCCGATTTTCGCCAACCCTTCAGGAAGCGCGGTTTGACGCCGACGCTGCAGATCGAGCGTGGCGCGTTATGCCGACTATCCGCGGGCCAAACAGGCCCTCGACCGTTTGGGGCTCCTGCTCGACCATCCTCGGGGAAGGAGGAGGCCTTCCGTTGCGATTTATGGCGACAGCGGCATGGGCAAAACCATGATCATGAAGCGATTCCGTGATGAACACCCGCCGGGCTTCAATGCGGTCACGGGAGCGCTCCGAACGCCTGCGCTCGCGATGGAGATGACCAGTCGACCTGGAGAACGCCGCTTCTATGCTGAACTGCTCACGCTTCTTGGCGGGCCGCAGCGTCCGCGCGCAGACATTGCGCAGATGGTGCAGTCCGCATTGCGGATCTCGGTGTTCAAGTTCTTGTTATCGACGAAGTCCACAATATTCTCGCCGGTTCCTATCGCGAACAGAGAGTCGTGCTGAACACCCTTCGATTCTTGAGCAATCGCCTTCAAATCTCGCTTGTTTGCTTTGGCGTCAACGAAGCGCGCGAAGCCATCAGCGGTGACGTTCAACTTGCCCGCCGGTTTGAACAGTTCACGCTGAACCGTTGGGCGGCGGATGAAATTTGAATCGCTCGTCGCGTCCACTCTGCGTAACACGCCGCTACGTAATCCTTCCGTGCTCAGCACGAAATCATTGCGTTGGATGCTGCAGCAACGGGCGCGAACTGGCGCATTCTTACAATTAAGCGCAGCGTGACAGACGGGCTCGCATCGCGGTCAGCGCGTTCCCGGTCGATCATCAGCGCCACGTCGTGGATGGTCTCGAACAGAAAACGGCGCATGAAGCGGCGAAACCACCAGTAGATGGTTTGCCAGGGCGGAAAATCCTTGGGCAGCATGCGCCAGCCGCAGCCGGCGCGGGCGATGTAGCGGATGGCGTTCAAAACCTCGCGTGGGTCGACCGAAGGCTTGCGCCCTCTGCGCGCAGGTGAGGGAAGGAACGGCTCAACGCGCTCCCACTCCTCATCGGTCTAATCCGTCGGGTAACGTTTGGTTTTCTTCTCAATGGCGGCCATCTTGGCGCGATTCGCTCGGGTCCACATCCCTAGCTTGAATCACGCCCCTATCTCCGTCGCAACCATTCTCAAACGGTCTCTCAGGGCTGCTCCATCAGTTCCTCGGCGGAAAGCCGTGCGAGCGATTGTTTGCGCTTCTTGGACGCGTAGCTTGGATAGGCGAGCCAGACGACTCCCGAGAGCAGGATGAACGCCATTGCGCCGAACAGAAAGACGTCGTTGAGCGCGAGGATCGACGCCTGCTGTCGAATGAGCTGCGCCGCGCGGCTCTGCGCGGCGGTGGGCGACATGCCCATCGCCTGCATGCGATCCAGGAAAGTGGCGAGCAGGTCGAGCGAGGCGAAGCGCCGTCCGCCGAAATGATCGGCGAGATCGAGCTGATGGAACGGCGTTCGGCGGAAGAAGAGAACGCCGAGCAGCGAGATGCCCAGGGCGCCGGCCACGGTGCGCAGCATCGCGAGCTCTTCCGCCGCGCGGATCAGTCGTTCGCCGACGAGCCCGGTCATGGCGAGGGTCGCGAGCGGCGCAAAGAACATCGCGAGCGAGAAGCCGAAAAAGAACATCGGCGTCTTGACGTCATCGAAATAGGCGTTCTTGTCGTATTGTCCGAGCCAGACAAAGGTCACTGCGAGACCGATGAAGTTGAGGAACACGATCAGTCGCGCGTCGACGTTCCTCGTGATTTCATGCACGACGGCCGCGGCCGCCATCGCCAGAAAAATCATGATCAGATAGACCATGCCGGCGAGCGAGGACGTGTAGCCGAGCAGCACCTGCAATTGCACGATGAACACCGAGAGCAGGCCCTGAATCACCAGGAAGCCGACGATCGAGCAGAAAGTCGCGATGGCGAAGTTGCGATGCAGAAACAGACGCAGGTCTAGCGCGGGCCGTCGTTCGCCGAACTCCCAAAAGATGAACATCGGCAGCGCCAGCAGCACGACGAGCAGCAGCCATCCGAGGAGAGGCTCCGCGAACCAGTCGAAATCATTGCCCATGTTGAGAATCGTCTGCACGCCGAGCAGCACCGCGGCGAGCAGAATGAAGCCGATCGTATCGAAGCGCGTCATGCGGCGCTGAAAGCCGCGCCGGTAGAACAGCGCGGCAATGATCGCCGCGACGGGCATCACGACCAAGACGTTGGAATAAAATAGCCAGCGCCAGTCGAAATATTCGGCCCAGAAGCCGCCCATGAATACGCCGATGGTGAAGGGCGCCATGCTCATGACGCCCCAGAAGCCGACGCCGAGCGTGCGCTGGTGATCCGGATATTGCGCAAGCGTCACGGATTGGGCGAGCGGAAGGGCGACGCCGCCGGCAAGGCCGAGGAGAAATCGCATCGGCGCGAAAAACCAGATGGTTTCGCTCGCCGCGCACATCAGCGAGAAGATGGCGTAGAACATGAGCGCGCCGATCAGCACGCGATAGTCGCCGAAGCGCCCGGAGAACCACCGCGACAGTGGCAGGCCGAGCGCGATTCCCACCATGTGGTCGGTGGTCGCCCAGGTGCCGAAGCTCGGCGTCACGCCCTGCAGACTGCCGGCGGCATAGGGCGCGAGCACCGTGTAGCCCGGAACGTTCGAGAGCATGACGACATTCGCCGCCCCCGCCGCGCCATTCAGCAGCAGGAATCGCCAGCCTATCATTCGGGCCGGCCTATCCATGATCGCCACCCTCGCTCCGTTCTATAATCGCTACTGGGCGGTATTACGCGACATCATCCGCGGTTGTCGACTAGAGCAACGACGGACTCCGACACAATGTAGAGCAGGGGTCATCAGCCGCAGGCGGTTGAGCGCGAACTCGATCGCCGGGACAAGGATAACTGAATCGGACCTAAGCCTGTCAATGGTGAAAGTAGCAGGAAGAACATCAGACAGGACGCCATCCTTGGGTGAAAGACAGAAAATTGCTCACCGATCACGCAAGCTGCATCTTTGCCGTCTTCATCGGCTAATTGCGTGCCCGTTGTTGGATTCAAAATTGGCGGGTTGATACAAAGGCTTGGCAAAATGGTAACGTGGCTGTTTGCTATCAGTATCAGCCTCAGCATGGCAATTTCCGTAGCGTGAACCTGTCCCATTCAGCAGTCATCTTCGTCCCCGCCGTCGTCATCTGCTGTTTCTTGGTCGGCAAGTCGTTCTGGATCGTATTCCAGACGGTCTGACGCGGCAATCGATCGACGACGTGGAGCGCGGCGCAATGGATTCAGATTGGGTGCCCGGGAAATCCCCTTTGCAAAGGATCGCGCTGTGTCCGATGGGTGCGCTGCGGCAGGCATTCACCATTCGCGAGGCCAGCAGCAATCAGGGCGTTGTGCTGCCTTCCAACGTCCGGGTTACCCAAGCGCCTCGCTCAGCCAGTTGTGCGACATGGTCCGTACGCGCTCATGCTCGGGCTAGACACCTACACCGCCGCGAGTGGTGGAAGCGTCCAGGGCTATCCGGTTTTTCACCATCTTGAGCGTGTGGTGGACGGAGGGATCATCTGGGCGCCCGCCATTGAAGGCGGCGTCGTGCGCACGACCTGCAGCGGTGACTTCGAGTTAGATATCGGTCGGGACATATCCGTTGGTTACACGAGCTATTCCAGCACGGCCGTCGAACTGAATTTTCTGGAGACCTTCACCTTCCGGCTGCCGACGACCTAGGCTTCCGTGGTGCTGGCGCCGGGCATAGACTTCGGATCCATCTGTTTGGGAGAAGCGCTTCTTGGAACCGGGAGGACGCGGCGATGGCAAGGAAGTTTAAGATCGGCGATCATGTGAGCTGGAACTCCGAGGCCGGACGCGTGTCGGGGACTATCATCGCCATTCACATTAGAGATTTCGATTATAAAGGCCACACGCATCACGCGTCGAAAGACGATCCCCAGTACGAAATCAAAAGCGACAAGACAGATCACATCGCAGCGCATAAGGGCGGCGCGCTCGACTATGCATAACGAAGGCCGCGCGTGAAGCTTCCGTTTTTCACCATCGGCCATTCCAACCGAACCCTCGAGGCTTTCATCGGTCTACTGCGCGAAGCCGATATCGCTCTTGTCGCGGACATCAGAACGATTCCGAAGTCACGAACCAATCCACAGTTCGACAAGAACACGCTTCCCGGCGCCTTGGCGGCCGTCGCCATCTCTTATGAACATATGGCTGCCCTCGGTGGCCTTCGTGGAAGGTCACGCGGCATATCTCCGACTGTCAACGCCTTCTGGACGAACGAGAGTTTCCACAACTACGCCGATTATGCGCTTACTGCACAGTTTCAGGCAGGCCTCCAACACCTCTTGGACAGAGGACGCAAGCGGCGCTGTACCATCATGTGTTCGGAAGCCGTATGGTGGCGATGCCACCGCCGCATCGTCGCCGATTATCTTATCGCCAGCGGGGAGACCGTTTTCCACATTATGGGGGAAGGTCGTCTGGAGCCGGCCCATCTCACTCCAGGCGCGGTCATTCAACCTGACGGCGCCGTGATCTATCCGTAGTCCGCCGCTCGCAGCATTGGCAGCGCTTCGACGCCAGAGCTTCGAGCAACGCCTCGATGCTCGCGCCCAAGCGAACAAACCCGGCCACACGCCTAAAGCTAAAAATATTTCTGCATCGGGAACGCAGCACGGAATGGTCGCATCTAATATACAGGGCGCAAGTGCGGAGAAAAACTGAGCGGCAGCTACCGCTCTGCACAGAAATATCGTACCGTCGGGAACCCCCGTAAAATCACGCTGGTGCGATAGCGGAGGCGCTATGAGTTTTAGCGCCTCCGCAGCCCGTTTACGAAGTAATGAGAGCCTATCCAGCGCTTGTGTTGTCGCAGGATGTTTTAGAGCTGACCGTACTCTGCCGCTCGACGTGCTCGGAAGCTTTCTCTTTTCCCCCAAAAAAATCTCGTGCAACGGGAACGCAGCGCGAAAGGGTCGCATCGAATATACGGGGCCGCATCGAGTCGATCACACCGGCCGCTACGCAAACTGATCGACCAAGGAGAACCGTCATGACACGCGTGCAGATGTTCCACCGGGCCGTTAATCGCCGCCTCGCCCTTGCGGGCTTCGCCGCCGCACTTATGGCTACTCCCGTTTTCCGCCCGACCGCCGCCTATTCCGTTAACACCTCGCACACCGAAGCCGCGCAGATCATTCGCAGCCCGAGCGGACTCGCGCTCAATAATGCGATGCGTGAATTGTGGGCTCAGCATATGGAATGGACCTATGCGGCAGTCACGGCCTTGGCCAACGGCTCGCCATCTTTCGACGCCACCGCAGCGCGGCTGATGCAGAACCAGGCCGATATCGGCGACGCTATCAAGCCCTTCTATGGCGATGCAGCTGGTAACGCGCTCACCAAGCTGCTTCAGGAGCATATCGGCGCAGCCGTCGAGGTCGTGAAAGCCGCCAAGGCCGGCGACAAGCCGGCCACCGACAAGGCCGTCGCAGCCGCCTACGCAAACGCGCAGGAAATTGCCGATTTTCTCGCCAAGGCGAACAAGAACTGGCCGCAAACCACGGTACGCGACATGCTCAAGGGGCATATCGACACAACTGTGGTCTACGCCACGGGGCTTTTGCAGGGCAAATATGCCGACGGCATCGCCGAATATGGAAAGGCCGAAGCTCATATGATGATGCTGGCCGATGCCCTGACCAACGGTTTGATCGCCGCCTTCCCAACGAAGTTCGAGAATTAGTCGGACAACGCCAAGGGCGACGACGGAACGGCGCCCCGCCATTGCCCGTACGCCCGGAAAGGAGCCGTGATACTCATCGACGCGTTGATCGCTTTCGCGATGGTCGCGGGCATGATGGAATTGCTGCGCGATCCGGAAGACGCGGCGCGCGCGATCCCTATAGCGGCAGCGCCGGCAAAGGCACGCCGGTAGCCTACCTGTTCAATGAATGGAGGCGAAAATGCAATCACTTCAGCGTCAGGCGGCAAATAGCTTCTCGAAAACCACGCCGGAGGCAGAGCTGATCTCGCGCGCCGCTGACGGTGACGGAGTGGCGTTCGAAGCCATCATGCGACGGCACAACCAGCTTCTGTTCCGTACGGCGCGTAGCATCGTGCACAATGATGCGGAGGCGGAGGATGTCGTCCAGGACGCCTATCTGCGGGCGTGGCGCGCGCTTGGAAACTATCGCGCCGAGAGCAAGCTCTCTACCTGGCTTGTGCGGATCACGACCAATGAAGCGCTCGGCCGCTTGCGGCGAAAGAGTGCCCAGATCATTCCTTTGGAAGCTGCCATGACGCCCCATGAATCTGAAGCCCAGACAGCGCTGAACGATGAGCCTGAGCGTAGCCCAGAACAATCGATGATGCGGGTTCAGATGCGCAAGCTCTTGGAGGCGCGCATCGACCTTCTGCCGGAGGCCTTCCGGACGGTGTTCATGCTGCGCGCGATCGAGGAGATGAGCGTCGAAGAAATCGCCGAGGCGCTGGAGATCCCCGAGGCGACGGTGCGTACGCGCTTCTTCCGAGCTCGCAGCCTGTTGCGCGAAAGCCTTGCCCAGGAGATGGACGCGGGCTTAAGCGACGTTTTCGCCTTCGCCGGCGAGCGGTGCGACCGCATCGTGACCGGTGTCCTCGAACGCTGTAAAGCGGAAGGGCTGGCCAGCGAAGAGTAGCGGCGGGTCGAGAGCCCCGTACCTCAGCCGCATAAGCCTGCTTGATGGAACTATTCGGAAGGGAAGATATGAGGTGGGATAGCCGGACGCTGAATAGGGCATAAGAGGGCCGGAGGCGGTAGACGCAGCCTAAAAACCGGGCGCGCCAACCGTCGCTAGGGGATTTGCGCTGGCGTTGGCAAAAATGGGACCGAGGAATCCGTCCAGATTGAAGGGAAGGGGCGTCCTGCTTATCACGCGTTCCCAAAAGGCGCGCAGGCGCTCGACGCGCTTTTCCAGATGATTGCCGCAAATGATCACGACGTTGATCGCGCCGATCGAAATGCCGGCGAGCCCCTTCGGACAATATCCCCGCCGCGAGCGCCCCGAACGGGCCCGCCTAATAGGCGCCGAGCGCGCCGCCGCCTTGAAAAACCAGCGCGACAACTTCTTTATTCGTCATGCGCTCATGCGCCGCCGCTCCGCATCTTCCGCGCGCGTCGCCCCTGGATCCTCCCATTCCACCGTCGGCGTGTTGCGGCCTTTGCCTTCCACAACTCTGAGCCTATTTTGGACAACGTCGGAAAAGCGCTCCAGATCCGAATTGACCCTTTTTTCTGAACCAGCCTGCCGAGGCAGTGGGAAATCGGATATTCGGCATCTATGTGGCGATGATGGCTCTCTCGGGCCATCTCGACTCGTCCGTGCCGGCCTGCGCGATCGCCGACGTGCCGACCGCTTCCGCGACATGTGGACAGGGCGGATCTGCGCGCTGGCGCCGAGACGATGGATCCATTCGACTACTTCAAATTCCGTTACTACGAGAAGTGGCTCAGCGGCATCCCCATTCCTCGTCGACAAGGGATACCTGCGCGAGGACGAATTAGCCTCGCGGACAAGCGAACTGCGTGGCGAAGCGGCCAGGCCGGACGGCGCTCGGCCAGGGGGACCCGATCGGGCTGAAGCCATCGACGAGCAGATCATCGCATATCTACGCAGCGGCGACAGCCCGCGGCGCGACGTCGCGCATCCGAAGTTCGCCGTCGGGCAGCGGGTCCGGATCGCAAATGTCCCAGCTGGCGCGCACACTCGCCTGCCCGGCTATCTGCGGGGGCGGAGCGGCACGGTGGCGCAGGTGCTCGAAGGCGACTACGCCTACTTCTGGCACACTGGCGACGGCATCGGCGATCCAATGCCCGTCTACATCGTCGAGTTCACGCCGACCGAATTGTGGGGTCCCGCGCGCGGAACCCGGCGCGCAGACGCTTTACGCCGAACTGTTCGAGGCATACTTGGAGGAACCTGCATGAGCGGCCAGTTCAAGTATCCGCAGGACCGCGAGAAGTCCAGCGCGGCCAAAGTCGCTGCGCTGAAATCGCTTCTGATCGAAAACGGCGTCATCACGCCCCAGACCGTCGATAAGGTGCTGGCCTACTTCGAATCGGAGATGACGCCGCTCAACGGCAAGAAGATCGTCGTGCGGGCGTGGACCGACGCGGGCTTCTTGGCCCGGCTGCTGGCCGACACCCCGGCCGCAATTGCCGAACTCGACCTGCCCGAGGGAATGGCCGGCGCCGAGGCGAGCACCTGCGGGCGGTCGCCAACGCGCCCGGGGTGCACAATCTGATCATCTGCTCGCTCTGCTCGTGCTTTCCATGGCCGGTGCTGGGGTTACCGCCGTACTGGTACAAGGATCCGGTATTTCGCGCCCGCGCGGCCCGCGAGCCGCGGAAAGTGCTCGCCGAGGTTGGCGTCCACCTGCCCGAGGAAACGGAGATCGGGGTGTGGGACAGCAGCGGGACGGCGCGGTGGTTCGTAATTCCTGAAAGGCCAGCAGCGACAGAGGATTTTACTGAGGCGCAGCTGATGGAGCTCGTGACGACCGAGTCGATGATGGGCGTCGCGCTGGCCGGAGCGCCATCATGAGGTTGCACGGATCCTGCACCACTGATCAGGGAGCGCCGCGGTTTGACCACGAGTGGCAGTGACGCGAGTTCGGCTTGGCCATCGCGTTATCGAATTCGGCCACTATCGCTCAGCTGCCCGCGGCGGTTCGCGGAAGAAGTCGTCGATATCTATATCGTCGCGGTCACAAGGGCGAAAAACCCCAGCGCAGCCCACACCCGTGGCGCGCGACGCTTTCCCTGCAACGCCTTCGCGATCTGCGGGGAATCCGCGTAGAAGAAGGAATGGTGTCGCAAGAGAAGGCCTATTGATCTTCCCCTCCCCTCTGTGACATTCCGCTTGGTTTCTAACGAGAGGCTCGCGACCTGCGCGCTCGATGTGTGCGTTGGTGACCGAGCGCCAGCCCATCATCAATTCCAAAGGGGAAGTCAACGATGCCTCCAATTCCGCGATATCGCGCTCAGGCGAGTCAAAACCCTGTGGCGATCTTTCTTTCCGCGGGTTTCCGCCCCTTCTTCCTTTTTGCCGCGCTCTGGGCCGCTGTCGGGCTGCCGCTCTCCATCGCCTATCTGGAGGCGGCGGCCGAACTGCCGACACGCTTCGCGCCCTCTCTCTGGCACGCGCATGAAATGGCCTTCGGTTTTGGCGGCGCCGTCGTCGCGGGATTCTTGCTGACGGCCATTCCAAACTGGACCGGTCGGCTGCCCCTGCAAGGCGCGCCGCTCGCCGGCCTCGTCGCCCTTTGGCTTCTCGGCCGCATCGCCGTCCTGACTTCGAATAGTGCGCCTGCGCTTGTCTCCGCGGCGCTCGACCTCGCTTTCCCGGCGGTCTTTATCTTCGTTGTCGCGCGCGAGATCGCCACGGGGCGAAACTGGCGCAACTTGCCCATGGTCGCCGCTCTCGCGCTTCTGTTCTTCGGGAATCTGCTCACGCATCTCGAAGCGATGGACCTTGCCGCGACGGGCGCCATCGGGGCCCGCGTCGGCGTCGCGACCCTCATCATGCTCATCGCCATCATCGGGGGGCGCATCGCGCCGAGCTTCACCCGCAACTGGCTGGCGAAGAATTCGCCAGCTGAAGTGGAGCCCGCGCCTTTCGGCGCGCTCGATCGTTTCGCGCTCGCGGCGACGCTCGTGGCGCTCGTCGCCTGGGTCGCGTTTCCCGACGCCGGACTTACCGCGGCTCCGCTCATTATCGCCGGCGCGGCGCTCTTTCTACGTCTTATCCGCTGGCGCGGCGTCAGCACGCGCGCGGAACCGATGCTCTTCGTGCTGCATCTGGGCTATGGCTGGGTGCCCTTGGGCTTCCTGCTCATCGGCGGCAATGAACTATGGGGAGTCGCGGGTCCTGCCGCGCCTCTGCATGCCCTCACCGTCGGCGCCATCGGAACAATGACGCTCGCGGTGATGACCCGCGCAACGCGCGGCCACACCGGTCGCCCGCTCCTCGCAGATCGGTGGACGGCCGCGATCTACGTTGCCATAACTTTGGCGGCCATCCTGCGCATCGGCGCGCCTTTCATGGGCGAGCACTACTTCGCAGCCCTCGCGGTCGCCGGCGGGATGTGGAGCCTGGCCTACGGCCTCTTCGTGGTGCTCTATTTCGGGATGGTGACGACGAGGCGCTTGCATCAAACCGCCTAAAGGCCAGTTCCCGGAAAGGTCGACCAAGCTTGCCGACGTTTCTCACCCGAGGGCAAACATGCCAAGCGGGCTATGCTTGCGTGCGATGCTATAAATGAAAAGAAAAGCTGCGATCGCGCCGGCCATCGCCGCCAACCGCAACTTGAACGCCTTGGCTCGGAGCGCCCAGTAACCCAGAAAAATATAGAGCGGCAGCATGACCACGACCTTCATGGTCAGCCAAGTGTCAACAAACGGGTATTGACGCGTGACGGCCGTCAGCATGAGGGCAGCCGTGAAGAGCACGGTGTCGATAGCGTAGGAGGCAAGCCGCGCGAGCAGCGACGGTGGCCATGACGCCGCGAGCAAGTTCAAAGCGAGCGCCCGCATAAGGCAGAAGCCGCCGCTCGCCAGCGCCGCCGCGACGTGGACGGCGCGAATCTCGAAGTAATAGGCTTCCATGCAAGTGGCGGATCACGCCGCACGCTTCGCCGGTCCCGCCTCCAGTTCCCTGTCCTCCTGCTCCACTTCATGAGGCTGGCGGCGCGGCCGGAGCCACAGGCTGACAACGAACCAGGCGAAGGCCAATGCGCCTATCGAGAAGACCGTGTCGCCCGGCACGCGCATCCATACCAAAAGATCGACGATCGGCTGCTGCATGAACTGCTCAGAGCGGGCGTACCAATAACCTTCATTGATCGCGGCAAGGAGTTGCAGCGTGCCGAGCGGCAGGAGCGTGAACAACGCCATCATCGCCAGCCCCACGTTGAAGCACCAGAAGCTGATGCTGAGGATCTTCTCGTTCCAGACGAGTTCGGGCATCATTCCGCGCAGGCAGAACAACACGAGGCCGATGCCGAGCATCCCATAGACGCCGAACAGCGCCGTGTGGCCGTGCAGCGGTGTCAGGTTGAGCCCCTGCATGTAATAGAGCGAGAGCGGCGGGTTGATCAGGAAACCGAACAGACCGGCTCCCACGAGATTCCAGAAGGAGACAGCGATGAAGAACAGCACGGGCCATTTATAGCGCTGCATCCATGGCGTGGCGCCGCAAAACCGCCAATGCTCATAGGCCTCGAAGCCGATGTAGGCGAGCGGCACGACTTCCAGCGCGGAGAAACTGGCGCCAAGCGCCAGCACCGACGTCGGAGTGCCGGCGAAATAGAGATGATGCAGTGTGCCGATCACGCCGCCGGCCATAAAGACAATCGTCGCGAACAGCACCGCCGAAGTTGCCGGCTTGACTGCGACCAGGCCGAGGCGGGTGAACAGGAAGGCGACGACGGCGGTGGCGAACACCTCGAAAAACCCTTCGACCCACAAGTGCACCAGCCACCACCGCCAATACTCGACCATCGACAGATGCGTATGCTCGTTCCACATCAGCCCCGCGCCGTAGAACAGGCCGATCGCAACGGTCGAGAGGAAGAAAAGAGCGACGATGGAGCGTGACTCATTTTTTACCAGCAGCGCCGGCCACAAGGCGCGGCCGACGAGGATGAGCCACAGCAGCAGTCCGATAAAGAGGAACCACTGCCAGAAACGCCCGATATCGGCATACTCCCAGCCCTGATGCCCGAACCAGAAATTGTGTTCCAATCCCAGCCGTTGCATGACCGCGAGCCATTGGCCCGCGAAGGCGCCGACGACAATGATCAGCAAGCAGATCCAGAGCACATTCACCCCGAGCGCCTGGAACTTCGGCTCGTAGCCGGAAATCGCCGGCGCCATGTAGAGCCCAGTGCCCAGCCAGGCCGTGGCGATCCACAGCACGGCCAATTGCGTGTGCCAGGTGCGGGTGATCGAATAGGGAAGGATCTCCGCCATCGGGTAGCCGTAAAACAGCTGCCCCTCGACCTGGTAATGGGCGCTTATGGCGCCAAACAGGATCTGGACGAGAAACAGGGCAAGAAGCACCCAAAAATACTTGGCGGTCGCGCGCATGGACGGCGTGACCCTCACGTTGCGCATCGGATCACGCGCGGGCACGTCGCACGTCTCGCCGCCGCGCGCATGACTGACGGCGCGGTGCCAGCCGAGAAGCCCGATGCCGGCAAGCAGAAAAACCACGCTGAACGCAGACCAGATGAAGGTGGTTGCAGGCGGGCGGTTGTCGATCAACGGCTAGCTCGGCCAGTTGTTGGTGTAGGTGACGTGGCTTCCCGGCCGCTCCGTGGTCGCGGCCCACGCGGTCCACCAGAAGAAGGCGCATAGCGCCCGTCGATGCTCGGCGTCGGCGACAGTGCCGTTCTTCATTGCGTAGTTCTCGCGAAGCTCCGCGCTGCGCGGATCGTCGCCGAATAGGCTCTCATAGTGGCTAGAGACGAGGACGATCGCCTGAGCCCGCTCCTCAGACACAGTGATTGTCCCAGTTTTCGGATCGAACGTGTTTCGCCTCATCATCGGGCGCAGCCGTCCCCGCAGAGAACTCTGCTGCTCCTCGCTGAGATCAGCGTAGCGGCCGGCCGCGAACTCGCGGCGCGCCCAGGCGTCCAGGATGGCGACGAGTTCCCGGTGCTGCCAGTCGGCGGTCCAGTCCGGCGCGACGTAGCCGCCATGGCCCCAGACGGAGCCGAGTTGCATACCGCCGATCGACTGCCATACCTGCCGGCCGCGCTGGATGTCGTCGATTGTATAGACCGTTCGGCCTCTTTCCGTAACGACGCGCTCCGGCAATGGCGGCGCCTTGACGCTGATTTCGCGGCCAATGAGCAAAAGCACGGCGAAGGAAAGCGCCAACAGGGCGACGAGCGAGATCCAGAGTTTACGCGCGCTTTCCACGACGCCCTCCTAGAACTCAACAGCGAAACGGCCGGCGCGGCGCATCGTAAAGGAAAGCGCCCAGTGCGAGTTCAAGAGTCGCCGCTACCTTCCAAACAGACGCTCTCGGTTCACGTCATCTAGGGAGCTTCGCGGAATCGCCAATACAGGACAAGGCGCTTCGTGTATGACGCGCTCGGTTGTGCTCCCGATGATCGAGTCCAAAGCGCTATCGCGACCATCGGTCTGCATAACGATCAGGTCAGCGCGCATTTCTACCGCACAAGCAACTATCGTTCCAACGAGACTCACCGTTGCGGATCTCCAGATTTGGAAACCCCCCGTCTTCCAGATTCAAGGCTCGAGCTATTATCGGCGACAACGCTCGTGCAACGGTCTCCATCTAGAGCCGGTCCCTCAGGTCGAGGCAAAATTACAAGCGGGAGAACTTAGAGAATGCCATCTTCCATGGCGTTCCGCTCCCAATGCTTCTTTCGTCAGCCGCTGGTCCAAATTCTAGGCTCGGCGCACCATGCCGAGGAATTCCTCTCGTGAGCGGGCGTCGTCGCGGATTACGCCGAGTAACCGGCTAGTGGTCAATGTGGATCCGAGCGTGTTCACGCCACGCAAGGTCATGCAACTGTGTTCGGCCTCGACGACCACTCCTACTCCTTGCGGCTCGAGAATTTCCTGGATGGCTTCGGCGATCTCAGCGGTTAGCTTCTCCTGAATCTGTAATCGACGCGCGAATCCGTGCACGACCCGCGCCAGTTTGGAGATTCCCACGACCCTGTTTGTCGGCAGGTAACCGACATGCGCGCGTCCGATCACCGGCAGCATGTGATGTTCGCAAAAAGTAACGACGCGGATGTTCTTCAATACGACCAGCTCGTCATAACCGCCCACTTCTTCGAACGTGCGCTTGAGATATTCGCGAGGATCGGCGGCGTAGCCAGCGAACAATTCGCGATAAGAACGCGCCACCCGCTCAGGCGTATCGATCAAACCTTCGCGGTTCGGATCGTCGCCTGCCCATTCGATAAGAACCCGCACAGCCGCTTCAGCTTCAGCCTGGGTACGCTTCGACCTTCGGACTCCGCTAAAGTTGTTGTCCAAACCCATTAAACGACTCGGGCCGTCACGAAATCGATCTGCATGGGCCGAAACTAGATATTCAGTTTGTTGGCTTGACGCTCGATCATTCGCGCATCTCCTAACATTATTCGGCGGGTGCTGCGTCTGTTGCGGTAACAACTGATCACCCCGATGGAAGCCCTGCTTGGGGCTATCCATCGGAGCTGACTTGCAGTGGCTCAGTTGCCGCGTTGCTCCTTGTTCAAAAGCTTGAGCCATCCCTCGACTTCGGCGCTCAACTTGCCCGTTCCCGCGAGTTTTAGCGTGGGCGCCAGCATGCCACGCTCGACGATCGGCAAGGGCAGCACGCCCTGTCCGCCCATGCCGTTATGCGCGGTGATCTGACCGTCCTTCGAATCCGCGAGCAGAATGCGGCCTACGACTTCGAGCTTATCCATGTCGATAACGATCAAGTCATTGGCGAATTTGCTCGCCACATAGGCGTAATAGCCGCCCCCCTTCTTATGTCCGAAGTTGACGCCGTGGCAGCCTGCTTCGCAGGGCAGGCTTTTCACCACCTTGTCGGTCTTCACGTCGACAATCGTGACTGTGGCGCTCAATGTGTTCGCCGTGACGACGTATTTGCCGTCCGGGCTGACCGGGGTCTGGATCGGAAGCAGGCCATAAGCCTCGCCCTTGTGCGCGCCGCTGATCGGGTCGTAATCGGCAGCGAGGTCGATGTCTTTGACCTTCTTCTTGTTGTCAATGTCGATGACCGTCAATGAGGAGAGCATGGCGGGGGGCGTGCCGAGCAGATTGGCGGCATAGCCCTTATGGTTCATGTCGCTCCAGATCGCGATCGGAATAACGCCGCCGGTCGGAATTTCCGTCGCTTTCTCGGTCGCGAGATCGACGACGGTAACGCTTCCCGCCAGCGCGTTCGGCGTCATCATATATTTGCCGTCGTCGGTGATGTGATGGCCGTGGGGGCCGGAATGCGGGCCGACATTAATGTTGCCCATCGCCGAAGGGAATTCGCCAGGCGACAGTTTCGCCACGCGGTCCTCGCCATTGATGGCGACATAGAGCATGCCGTTTACCGGGCTCGTCATCACATGAGACGGATTTTGTCCAACGACCTGCGTGTTAAGAACCTTTCCGCTCTCGCGGTCGAAGGTGGTCAGCCGTTTGTCGAACCATTCCGTCTGATAAATGTATTTATATGTCGGATCGGGCCACATATTGTGAGGGTTGTTCATATTCTGCTCGACGCCCTTGACTTTTTTCTTGAGCGTCCAATCCGCCGCGTCGATTTGCGTCGCCGTTCCGAACTTCGTCTTGCCGCTCACCCCTTCAAACTGCGTGTTGACCCAGACCTCGCCGACGCCGGGCGTCTTGGGCGTCAGCAGCGTGTTCGGCGCCGAAAGGCTGAGCGCGCTCAGATTGATCTGCGCGCCGCCGAGATTGAGTCCGAGATCGGGAAGCTTCACCTCCCACTTCGGCTGCCGATAGTCGCGCCATAGCGCCGGCGTCGTGGCGACGAAGAAGGTGCGGAGCAGCTTCTTGGCGATGTCGCTTGTCGTCGGAACTTTGGCGCCGGTCACGAGCTGCAATTCGCCGCCGATGTCCAGCCCTTCCGTCTTCGGATCGTCGACGACAACGGCGCCGAACATGTAGGGATGGACCTTGCAAGTGAAGACATAGAGCCCCGGTTTGTCGAAGGTCTGCGTAACGCTGGCGTTCGACGGCTTCTCCTGATCGACCGGGAATTTGTCCGCGCCAGGCTGCCAGGCAAGACTGGTGATGGTGTGATCCGTATTGGTGTCCGTCATCTTGATGAGCACCGCCTCGCCAGGCTTCACCACAACGAGCGAGCCGCCGCTCTTGGGATCCTTGAACCATTTGCCGGGCTCGTCGGTCATCTCCAGCACGGCCGACGGTAGGACCCCGGGGCGGCTGATGATGACGTCGTCAGATTTCACGGCGTCTTTCGCCTGCGCCGCCAGCGGCGCAGCAAGCGAGGTCGTCGCCACGGCCAACGTCAGAAAGGATACGCGGTTCATGATTGTTGCGTGGTTCATGCCTTTAACTCCCCCGTTCCGCCATTGATCATTCGATGACGCGGAAATCACCCATCATTCCAGACTGCATGTGTTGGATAACGTGACAGTGGTAGTGCCAGTCGCCGGGGCCAACACCCTCGCCGGCCTTCACGATGAACGAGGTGCGGCTGATTGGACCGATGTTGACGGTGTCAACGCCGGCGGTTGCTCCGGGCTCGATCCAGCGATGCGCATGGAGATGGAAAGTATGGAACGCGGTGCCAATCCCCATGACGTGGAAGCGAACCTTTTCGCCCAGGCGCGCGCCGACGGTCGGATTAGTCCATAACGGAATCTCCTTGCCGCCCTCGATGATATGATTGAGCTCCTGACCCCAAAAGGTCGTTTCATGCATCCAGATGATGAATTCGCGTTTCACATCGGCAAGATCAACGTCGACGATCTTGCCGTCGATGAGCGCAGGAACCTTCCCGCTCGCCGGATTGATGATGAGCGTACCGAACAGCCCCTTGTCCTCGGCTCCGAGCATCGGATTGCCGAATGCATGATCGTGATAGGCCCACGTGCCTGCCGTTCCAGGCGCGGCCGTCCATTTGTATGTGTAAGGTTTGTCTGGGAACGCAGCTTCGTCGGCGACGCCATTCAAAACCTTCATGGTGCCATCGCTGTCGATCTTGAAGTGCACGCCGTGGACATGGATGCTGACCGGCAACGCCGAGTCGGCGATGCCATGTTGAAGAGTCACCTCGGCGACGTCCCCCTCTTTCATGACGAGCGTGGGACCAGGGATGGTAGGACCGCTCGCATACCGATCCGTAAGGTCGCTTTCTTTTCCCGTGGAAGATTTGACCTTGTGACTGACCATCTCATAGGCCAGCTGACCCGACGGCATTGCGCTTGCTTTGAGCGTGATCAAATGTTGGTCGGCGGCAGAGGCTGCGCTAGCGGCGAGAAGCGCGGCTGGCCACATGAGCAAAAACGCGAACGAACGTGAAATCCCCAACTGCGCCCAGGTTCTTAGCATCGCATCACACTCCTTCGAGCGGAGAACCGGGGACAATGCCGGCGATCGATCCGATCGCGCGCGCCAACCAGTTCGATCCGATACGACTTAGATGCGACGGAACGCTGAGGTCTTACCTCGAAGGAAAAGTTTTTTCTGCGTTCACGAGTCTCAGAAGGGCGAGATAAACCTCTTCGCACTCGGGGCACTGATGCATATGGTGTTTAACCTCGGGCAATAAGGCTCCGGCGTCCTGACCGGATGCCTCAATGTCGACGTAACGTGGAAGTTCATCAAAATATTCCGTGCACAGCATCTCCTCTCCGCTCTTAGCGGCGAAGACGGTGTCAATGAGGCGGGTAAAGTCTTTGTGTTTCATGTCGGGTTCCGGCACGACTGACTATAAGATGCGTTGAACGGAGGAAGTCTTACCCTCCGAATGGAGATGGGTTCCCGATTTTGGCTCGTCAAACACGGCAATAAGATCTTTGTGCGTCACGCCTTCTTCGAGCAAAGCCTGCTTGAGCCGTTTACGCGCATCGTGGATGAGTTTGTAAAGATTATTCCGATTAGAACCCAACCATTCGGCGACCTCGTCCAAGGGCATCCCCTGAAAAGCGTGAGCGACAAGTGCGGTCCGTTGCAAGGGAGTAAGCTTGGCGCCGATAAGTCGCGCAAGTAGAGTCCACGCTTCGCGCTGCTGTAGACTGCGCTCCGGCCCCGGTTCTTGAATCGGCCAAGCCGGCAAAGTCTGTCCAAGCTGAGCGCGCTCGATCGTAGCTTCTCGCCAGCGACGGCGGCGCAGCTCTCCGAGCACGACTCTGATTGCGATTGAATAAGCCCAAGTCATAAAGCGGCTTTCGCCGCGAAAGTCTCCAAGTTTTGATTGTATAATGAGAATGGCCTCTTGTGCGCAGTCTTCAGCAAGGTGCTGCGCTTCATCTGAACGCGTTGATTCTTGCGTGGCGTAGCCTTTCGCCAAATAGGCCCGAATTGCCGCAAGCAGTCGTGCTCGAAGGTCCGCAAGCGCCAACTGTTGGTCTCGACCGCTCTCCTGAAGCGCCGTCAGCCACTCTGCATTGGATCGTTGCATAATTTCCATCACGGCTCAGGAGAAATTAACGCGGGTGCGTGACAAACGCGTACCGCAGCCAAATGTAGCAACACTTTAGGGAAATGCCATCCTCATGAACGGCTGGGATTTTTTGCGGCGCAACTAAGTCTCTGATCCGCTGCGGGCAGGGAAAGCTGCTAAACGGCGCCCGCGGCATGGACGATAGTCCTTGGAATTTCGAAGCGCCGTTATAGCTAAAGAGAACAAGACTGATTCGGGCAGTCTGGCGCCATTGAATTGCGAGCGTCTCCCCCGTTTCGCAAAAAAGATGCTATTCAACGCCGGACCGCAACGCCTTCAGGCGCTGTCGGAACGAAGATTGTCTTCACAATCTCATCCGTCTGCGTGTCGAAGATCGAGAGGCTGTTGGCTCCCGTATTGGTGATGAGGAGCCAGCGACCGTCGCCGGCGAAGCCGACGCCGTGACTACCCGCGTCCGGCGCTATGGAGATCGTTTTGATGACTTTGTTCACGGCAAGGTCGATTTTCTGCACCGTGCCCGCCCCGTCATTAGCGACATAAGCGAAGGTCTGATTTGGCGCGACCGTGACTTGCACCGGTCCCGCATCGGTCTCGATATCCGCGATCCGCCGAAGGCTTTCGGCGTCGATCACGGCGACGAGATTGGCGTTGTGACAGGCGACATAAACGCGCTTGCCGTCCTTGGTCGCGCCTTGGCCCAGCGGCCCTGTTCCGACAGCGATCGTCGCGAGCGCCTGGCGTTTTGCGCGTGAGAGCACCGTCACGTCGCCGCCGCCGAAATTGGAGACGAAAAGCCTGTCGCCTGAAGCGAGCGCGAAATGCGGCATCGCGCCGACCTTGACGACGCCAAGCGATGCACCCGCCTGCGCGTCAAAAATTTCGACCCGGTCGTCGAACTCGTTCGTAACGTATGCTTCCTTGCCATCGGCGCTGAAAAAGATGTGTCGCGGACCCTTTCCTGTTGGCAGCGCTTTGATCACGCTGTTTGCTTGCGTATCGATGATGGATAAGGTCCCCGCGTTGTTGTTCGTGACCCAAGCTTGTTTCTGATCGGGACGCAGCGTGACGTTATGATTGTGGATGCCGACTGGGATTTTCTTCTTCAGTGCGCCTGATGCGAGACCTATAACGGAAACGACGCCGCCGAACCACGAGGTCACATAGGCGGTCCCCTTGATGGGCGTCGCAGGTTCGGCGCGCAGCTGCGGCGCGCCTATTGCAAGCGCCAGGGCGCTCGTTAAGAGAACAATGCGAATGATCGCGGAAACCAAGTGCTTTCTCCTTTTGATTTTGGATGGATTCGAAGCGCCCGCCGGCCTGCGTTCAAGGCGAGGCGCAATGAGAAAGCCGCCGCGTGCTGCGCGCGCAGCTTTGCTGGCGCGACAACAGACGCTCCGGGGCACGCCGCCAAATGTAGAGCCGAGCGGTCAAGTCCATAGACAGACGTCGATATAAAGACGGCATCCGGAATCCTCGGCTTTGAAGAGCCGTCCGCGATGCTTGGGCATACCGCCTGGAATAGGGATCGCCACCCTCGCAGGCGCGATGATCCACCAATTTCCTTCGTTGTCAACGAAAGCTGCGACACGCAAGCCGCTCGGTGCGGTAATAGCAAGCAACGCCCGCTATAAAAGGGTGACGTGATTGGCGCGTGTGAGTGAACGTCGCGGCTGAGAACGGATTGCCTTTCCCGCGTGACTGTCGATGCTAAGGGGGCACCACACCGCTCGCTTCCGCAATAGCGCGAGCGAGGCTTGCGGTCCTCCGAAATCGATACCTTGGAATTCATCCTCGCGCACGGCGTTGGTCGAACGAACGCTCGCTTGGCTCAATCGCCGCTAAGGCTCTCCAGAGATCGGAGGCATCCATCGACGCATCGCCCTGGATAATCGAGATGTGAATTTGAGTCCGACTCTAAGTAAGATTTCGTCTTTTCATCACATCTAAGAGGCGTCATGCATTCGGCACGATGGGCGATCTCCGAGTCGGCGAATAACTCCAAGTAGCAGGACCCAATGGCATGAACCACGTTTTCTACCTACTTGCGCTCGCCACTTTCCTACTCACGCCTCCGCCGGCGGCAAACGCCATTGAACTACCTTGGCGATCCGACGACGTGTTCCTTAGCCGCCCCGGGGTTCCGCCTTCCGCAAATCAAGTGAACGGAACTGGCGCGAAAAGTGTTGAAAATGGCGGAATGCAAGTCGGCGTGTTTCGGTGCGGAGAGCTTGTCGGAGATGATGCACAAAATAGCGCTGCAGAAACAAAAAATGAAAGCAACCGCACTTCTGGAGCCGATTTATATGCCTGGGCGAAGAATCCCCCTGCGCAAATGATCGTGCTATCTTTGTTTTTTGCCTTTCTAGGCCTCATCATTGACATTGGAGCGATGCCGCCCTTCCAAGGGTTGATGCCCGAAGAAGCGCTCGCAAACTACAGGACGACGTGGATAGCGATCATGATCGTAGCCATACTTGGAGGAGCGCTACTGTTGCCTGTCACAACCAGTATCATACGGTATTCGATGACTCGTCTGGATCACCGAGACGTTCCGCAAGGCGCCATGTGAGGCATTCTGCGTTTCGCTAATAGTTGCCAATTGAGATTTCTTTGCATCCGACGACCCACGCGGCTTTCCGCGCTGGGACCATTAAATTATGGCGCCGAAGATCGCCGTCGGGGACGGGGCGGTTGGGCAGATCGAACAGCGTCGCATGGGCCTGCGCCAAGACGATTTCATGCTTCTTCATCGCCGGCTCCTTTGGTGCGCAATAGGGCCTTCGCGCAGCGGTCCGGCTTATCTGCGCAACTCCATCCCGAGATACCAGCGAACCTCCATCAGCGCTTTAGCGTAAGATTATGGAATGGCTCCCCCCTTTTTCGGCATAGTTGAGTTGCCGCATCAGAAATGAACGGAGGGGAATGATGAAGAATATTGCAACCCGCCGCCTCTGCCCTCCGGCGCGCCTCCCTTCGCCAGGTGAACAGTTGCTGTGGCGTAGCGCCATGTCGACGCGCGACCTGCGAGACGACCGCGTCAGGAGCCAGCGACTCCCTTCGACTGCCAGCGCCTTCTCCCCTTCGGACCACCGGCGCCGACCACCAGCTCCAGTGATCACCTCGATGCGCCGTAACCCGGAGCCGTTCGGCTCAAGCGAAAGATCAAGTCTAGACATAAGCCTTATCTCCAAATCAGGAGATCAGACTCGCCGCTTTCATCGTTCGTTTGAAGGTGGGGCCGTAACAGCACTGACCGCTGATCAGCTCCTATCGCTCTGTGATTGTGCAAGTTCCCGACTTGATATCCTGCTCCAAGGGTCCAGCTAATTGTCAGGTTGGAGAAACGATGAATAAGGCCAATCACATAGCCGCCGGCGCTAATGCAGTCGCCGTTTTTCAACAGGAGTGCGGCACTGTCGAGGCGCATGCTATTGCGGACTTGATATGTGATCTCGGTCACTTGGCGGACGACCGCGGTCTCGATTTTCTTAGCAAGGTTAAACGGGGCGTTGGACATTGGTTCGCGGAGCGCCATGCCCAAAGTTGTAACAGCCTCGGGGCGGAGGCCATCGTCGAAATAGCCATCAGTCCACTGTCAACGAATTCGGTAGCTCGATCCTCTCCGCCTTAGATGCTACTCTGCTTTGGTTCGACGCGACTGAGCGCGTCATCAGATTTGTACCTTTCTGCAAGGGCTTATTGCCTTCATGATGCCGTGCTCGAACTGTGATTGGCGGCATACGTCCGCGTTATGGCCGCTGCTCGAGAGATCCTCTACTCGTCTTGTATGAGGGGCATCGGTGTAAAAGGACGATACGCTCGCGCCAGAACGAAACCCGATGCTTAAATGGCACGCAACTAACGGCAGCGTCCTGGTTGAGCCGGGGCTGGATCGATTTTCTGAAGTCGTGGCAGCCCGGCGAGTCGAAGATGAGCGTTACCAAGGCGCTATCAGACTTATCGACCTAATTCTGGAAGCTGGACGACCATGAACGGGTCGGCGTCTGGTGATTTAATGCGCCATTGGTAGACGAGGAAATGGTTCAAATTCGACCGCTTGGTCTGCGCATTATGTTTGACGACATTGACGCCTTTTTCTAACCTGACGGTGAGCCGTCCGTCGATTTCTGCATCTGTTCCGGAAAGTTGACATGGGGCGTTAGCGTCTGGTCGAGAGCCGCCAATCACGATAGCGCCGTCGGCTTGCGGCTGAATGCAAAACACCTTCATCTCGCGTGATGGGAAACAGGACGATTGGCCTCTAGCGACCGATCGCTCCAAGAATACTGCGTAACGTCCTCGGGCAAGATATTGGGCATATCGAAAGCCTTCGTCGCGCAATTGCGCAGCGGCATGTTTAAGTCGGGCCTCCAGGCGTGCTTCCAGGAAACCCGCTCGGCAGGCCTGAATAAGAGCGGGCACGAAAATAAGAATGCCGTCGTACGAATAAAAATAGCTTCCGTCGGCGCGGATTGCGACGCTCGCATCGAATTGCTCGGGCGCAAGTGTTCGAAAAAAGTTGCGCATTCTAGCTCCGGAGGGAAGGCTTTCTTCGCGCAACTGGCAAGTTGGCGGCATCGGCCGTAGCGCTTTGGTCCCGGCGAAATGTCGGCGACCCTAATCTCGCAACTCTGTAAAGCGTTGCGATATGAAAAGGTAGCCACAAAGATCAAGATAGAGCTTGGTTATGGGGGCGGTTACGCTAATGGGGCCCTATATCCCACGTCTCCGATCGCTCGATTAAGATCTCGCTGAACCAGAAAACCTGATCGCCGTCTGGGCAGCTCAGCCATGGCGTCCCCTTTTTTCCAGCCAACGCTCTATGGAGAGGATCAATGCCACGGTTCTCCGCTTGTTCCGCTCAGCGGAAAAGTGAGTAATCAGCTCCCGCTCGCCGCGCTCCTAACGTATCCAACTCTACTTAAGCGCGACGCCACGGGAGAGGAAGGCCTGTCCCTTGACAACGCAGTCGGCTAACCAATAATAGTAATTGCTTACTATTATCCGAGCCAAGCCGCAGCATGCAGTCCAAGTATCTTCCGGCCGAGGAGCGCCGATCACTCACCGTCGAAGCAGTTGTCGTACTTTCCGGCGCGCAGAACCCCAGCGAGATCACGACAGCAGCGATCGCTAAGCACATGAACGTGACGCAGGGCGCCTTGTTTCGTCACTTCCCCACGAAGGATGCGATCTGGGAGGCGGTGATGGAGTGGGTGACCAATCGTTTGCTGGATCGCATTGATCATGCGGCAGAAGGCGCATGCTCGCCGATGGACGGATTGCGAGCGATGTTCATGAGTCATATCGAGTTCGTGATCGAATATCCTGGCGTGCCTCGAATGATGTTCGGTGAATTGCAGCGCGCCGAAGCCGCACCCGCCACGAAAATCGCACGGATGCTCATCAAGCGCTATGCCGAGCGGCTTGCAAAAAAGCTTGAGGAGGCCAAGGCGGCTGGAGAAGCAGCCAATGATCTGGACACGCATGCGGCGGCGATCCTGTTCATCGGGATGATCCAGGGTCTGGTGATGCAATCATTGCTGTCGGGCGACATCAAAGGCGTTCGCACCCATGCTCATGGAGTTCTCGGCATCTACCTCCGTGGCGTGAAGTCAGGCGCCTCCGATGCTGAGACGCTGAATGCAAGAACTCCAAGAGGAAAGATCAGGCGATGATGCGCGCAAGTTCATGGCAAGCGGGAACGAACTTGGGAGCCGCGCTGGCGTTCTAGCTCGGCATGTCGGGAGGCTCCGACGCGACATGGCGAAAACACTACCGATCAGGCCAATCGGGCTCGATCCATGCTCAACGTGACAAGGAAGTGGGAGAGCGACGCGCCACTGCCGGCCGGCATGGAACGCATTCGCACGCTGGCCGAGGGCTGGAGGATCTCCGACGTGGCGGCAATGAATGAACGATAGTCCCTCATTGGAGCGGAACTCTATGCGACCGGGAGACTGATCATGAATGAGTCCTCCGAACGATCGGCCAGGGGGCCTGACACGTCTATTGGCGAAAAGACCGGAGCCAGCCTCTTGTATGCCGCAGCGCTTCGCGGGCGTATCGCTAGATACGCCCTGGCGACCTCCGGCGTACTGTTTGCCATCGCCGTGGCTCTAATCGTTTACGCGAACCGTCCGATCGCCGTCGAGGTCGCGTCAATTGAAAAGAACGTGCCGATCCGAGTCTTTGGGCTTGGCACGGTCGAGGCCCGTGTGATGTCGAAAATCGGTTTCGAAGTGGGGGCCACGCTGGTCGAACTGCACGCGGACCACGGCGACCGCGTGACGAAGGGCCAGGTCCTCGCGCGCCTCGCCAGTAGCGAACAAGAGGCCAAGGTCGCAAAGGCGCGCGCTGCGCTCTTGATCGCCGAGACGAACATCAACCGGGCGGATGCCAATCTCGAGAGGGCGCGGGCGGTGATGGCGCAAAGACAGGAAGCCAATCGGCGCAAGCAGGCGCTTGTTGCGCGAAGCATCGTCACAAAGCAAGTCGCAGAGGAGGCTTTCAGAGACGAGGCCGTAGCCCGCGCCGATGTTGCCGTTGCAGATAGCGAGATTGCCAGCGCGAAGGCGCAACTGGCCGATGCGCGAGCTCAGTATCAGTTCGAAGAAACGATGTTGCGCCATAGGACGCTCACGGCTCCCTACGACGCCGTGATTATGGAGCGCCACAAGGAACTGGGCTCTGTCGTCAAGGCTGGCGATCCAATTTTCACGCTCATTGCGGCTGACACGTACTGGGGTCTCGCTCATGTCGACGAAGCGCGCGCGGGATTTATCCAGGAAGGGCAACATGTCGATGCACGCCTTCGCTCGCGTCCGCAGGATGCGTTCACAGGACGGGTCGCCCGCATTGGCCTCGAAAGCGATCGCATTACGGAGGAACGGCGCGTTCTCATTAAGGGCGACAATCCGCCATTCCGAGTCTATCTCGGCGAGCAGGTGGAGGTCTGGATCACCGTCGCTCAGCTTGATAGAGCGATCCTCGTTCCAGAGGCCGTCGTGCAGGGCTACGACGGACGGCAAGGCCGGGTATGGACGGTCGAGTCCGGCCGGTTGCGGAGGCGTCTGGTAAAATTCCGACATCGCACGGAGGACGCGCGTCTTGAGATCGTGGATGGCCTGCCCGGAGATGCGCGTGTCGTGGCGAACCTGGAGAGCGGCTTACGCGAAGGCCGCTTTATTTGGACGATCGAGGCCAGCAAGAAATGAACCTTGCATATCGCGACATTATGCACAATCTCGGTCGGTTCCTATTGACCTGCCTGGGACTTGGCCTCCTGCTCGGAGTCGTGCTCGCAATGATCGGCATCTATCGCGGGCTCGTCGTTGAGGCGCTGACCATCGCCCGAGCGCCGGCTGTCGATTTGTGGGTTGTGGAATCCAGTACGCGCGGTCCCTTCGCGGAGATATCTCGCATTCCAGGAGACACGCGGGAGGCGATCGCCCGCATCGCGGGCGTGGACGCCGCCGGAAGCGTCACGTATCAGACGGTAGAGAGTGAGCACATGGGCAACAAGCTCCGGCTCTACGTCATCGGTTACGAGCCGACGCGACCAGGCGGTCCGCCAGTAATCATCGAAGGTCGCGGAGTTGCTCGCAGCCACTATGAGATAGTCGCCGACCGCGCTGCCGGTCTTGTCCTCGGCGATCGGGTCGCGCTCGGCCGAAGCATGTTCACGGTGGTTGGTCTCACGCAGCACCAGGTCAGTTCGGGAGGCGACCCGGCCGTCTACGTCACGCTGCAGGACGCGCAGAAACTGCAGTTCGATCTCGCGCCGTCGGCGGCGCGACTCAAACTCGCTCGTGGCGAGGGCGGATCAACTCGGGACACCGTCAATGCGGTCGTGGCGCGTCTGCATCCGAACTCTTCTTCGGAGGCCGTCGCTAGCACAATCAAGCGGTGGAAGCATCTCGCGGCCATTACCCAGGAAGCTCAAGAGAACATTCTGACACTTTCGCTCGTTGACCGTGCGCGCCGACAAATCGCGCTTTTTACAGGCCTGCTGCTGGTCGTCTCCGCGGTGATCATCGCGCTTATTATCTACACGATGACCATGGAGAAACTGAAGCAGATCGCCACCTTGAAATTGATTGGAGCGCCCGACAGAACGATCATCGGGATGATCGTGCAGCAAGCCATGGCGCTCGGCTTCATCGGATTTGCAATCGGTGGCGCACTTATCGTCAATATTCAGGACTACTTTCCACGACGTGTGGTGCTGGAGCCGGATAATGTTGTCATTCTGGGAGCCATTGTCTTCGTAGTATGCCTTCTATCGAGCGTCCTTGGCGTCCGCGCCGCGCTCAGGGTCGATCCGGCGACCGCGCTTGGGGGCTGAGATGCAAACCACAAGCTCTGGCGCGCCGCTTGTTCGGCTGGATCGCATCTCAAAACACTTTGGCGAGGGAGAAACCCGCGTCGATGCAGTGCGCGATGTTTCGCTAGAGGTTTACCCCCGACAGGTCGTAGCGCTGCTTGGCCCCTCCGGTTCCGGCAAGACCACCCTCCTTAACATCATCGGCTGCATTTTGGATCCGTCCTCGGGGTGCATGGAGCTCGACGGCGAACTGGTCGTCCGCGATGGCCGCCGGCTTCGGGGTGATTTGCGGCGTCTCAGGCTCGACAAGATCGGGTTCATCTTCCAGTTCCACAACCTGCTGCCGTTCCTCGATGTGACCGATAACGTGGCGATCGTGTTGCAATTGGCCGGCGTCGACATTGCTAATGCGCGCAAGCGGGCCGTGGCTTTGCTCGATTATCTCGAGATCGGCCACCGCGCAAAAGCGATGCCGGCCAAGCTCTCCGGTGGCGAAGCGCAGCGGGTGGCCATCGCGCGGGCGCTAGCGAACAGCCCTCGCATCATTCTCGCGGACGAACCAACGGCCGCCCTCGACTCCAAGCGCGCCGGCATCGTCATGGACCTCTTGCGCAAGCTCGCGGTCGAGCACGACGCCGCGATCATCGCCGTAACGCATGACGAGAAGATTTTCGATCGCTTCGATCACATCCATCAGCTACGGGACGGCAGGCTGTTCGGGATGCACGACGAGCAGATCGACGTCTCAAGACTGGACTCGCCTTTGTGAGAGGCTGAGCTCTTTTGTCTCAAGCGGAGCATCCAAAACAACAACGCGTGTCGAAGCTGCGATGACACCCATCATGGTGCGTGCGTAGTAAAATACTGGAAGCGTCTTCTCGTTGGCGATGCGATACGGGCGCCCTTTTCGAGCCCCGCCATTTCATCGGTCCTGTTAACACGGATTTGTTACGCACTGCGGAAACAACCTGCCGCGGGCGAAAATAGCCAGCCTTGCTAAGATGGCTCAACCTATCTTTCATTATGCTCGACGCCTGAGCCGCCTCGGTCATCGTCAGCCATTCTGAAGATTATAGGCTTGGATACCGCGCGCGACGCACGGGAGCGCACTTGAGGTTTGCCCTTGCCGGAGGGATGACCATTCGATTGAGCGCCCCGGCGAAACGTTCGTCTGACCAGCGCCCAACCCAGTCCCTTATAATCGCCAAGGTGTTCCTGTTCATGAGATAAGCCCTCTGAGTGAGTTTTGATGAGGTCTGAGATTTCGAAGAGGAGCAGAGCCATGCTATTCTCACGTTCCGCCGATTTCATTCCAACCTGCTCCCAGGAGTCATCTTCACTCCAAGGCAGGACGCGGTGATCGCTGAGCGTATCGGCGTCTGCGGCGCGCTTTGGAGCCCAAGGCCGCGGCGCGTGCGCAGGAAAAGAGCGGAGAAGCGCATTCTGCGGCGCTCACGCGCGCCGTTAGCACGCAAGATCGCGCGGCTGTTCAGCCGGACGGCACGTGGCGGCGATTGAGCGGCGATGAGATGTAGGTCCAGCGAAAATCGACCTCCTTTAAGCTCAGGTCAGCCCCATTGTTGCCGAAGCCGAGCCTAAAGGCGTTTTGATGAACCGCTGAATCGAAGCACGCCTCTTTCGCCGCGACACGACCCTGCCTCGTCGGCTATAAAGCAACGGCACTTGATTTTGGGTGCCGGCCTTGACCCGGCGAGCGGAGGACAGGATGGCCAATCCCAGATGTGCGGACATTGTCCGTGACGGCGAAGACTTCGTTGTGGACGCGACTTTCGTTGCGCCAAAATTCGGACTCTCCGTCGAAGCCTTTCGCACGGAACTGCAGCGGGGAACAATCGTGGCGACCTGCGAGCGGGGAGAAGGCGAGGATTATGGCAAAACTCGCCTCACCTTCCGGCGCGGAATATTGCTTTGGCGCTTCGTCCTGGATGGGGACGGCGCGGTCCACGAAGACCCGCTCCTGGCTAAACGCGCCAGCTCTTCGCGACCACAATCCCGTCCATGAGCTATGGCTGCGCCGGCGCTCTTGCCAATAAATCACATCGACTCGTCTGGGCGCCTTGCAAGTACCGCCGCCGGCGCGGCGCTAATTTCCACAACTTGCTAGGCGCAGCGCTCGCCTCCCCTGCACCATGGCAAGGAATTCCTTGCGGGTGCGCGAGTGGTCGCGGTTCACGCCGAGCAGCCGGCTCATCGTCAGGAGCGAGTCCGTCGTGTTGACCCCCACAGCGTCGTGCAGCTGTGCTCCGCCTCGATGACGACGCCGACGCCCTGCGGCCGACGTGGCGAGGGCGTAGCATTGACGCGTTGCCGCGCGAGCTGCGGCCTATGGGCTCGGGCCAACGAAAAGCTGTCTGCAAACCTCTGAGGGGTCCGACTCGCCGACCTCTTCTAATTTACAGCACGAGGCGCTGCTGCTTACCATCGACCATTCCCGCCGGCTCGCAATGCGCACCACAAAAAGGACCGCGATCCTGGCCGTGCCCCGGATTCGTTCAGAATGGCGAATCTGAATTTAGCGTGTGAGATAGAGGAGAGTTTCATATAAAAAACCGATGCATTCGTCTGATTGAGAACTCAACGCGTCTTTCTTGAAATTCCACCAACACGACAGGGTCTCAATATTTGACAGGCACCTGCGATCAGAGACGTCCTTCATAAGCAGCACCTTAATGTCGACAATGCCGATTACGTCGCTCGCGCTTGCAGCGCAATTTGGACGGCTTTCAATTCTTTTGACCAGCTCCGGATTGGCTTGGAGGCAAGCTAATGTGAGGGCTTTCAATTTGTCCTCGTAAGAAACTCGGGGGTTGACCCACATCGAAAGAACCCTTTCTGTCATAGGCAGAGCCTAAGCGTCTTTGGCATCTTCTCTCGAGCCGCGCTACCCAAGTGCATCATCGATAGGCGTAGGATGGGCGATGTGAGGGACTAGGTGCGGACAAAAAAAGAGAGCGAGATGCCTTTTTCGAAAACTCTGGGCTACAGATTCATCACGCTTGTACTGCGCGTGCAAAAACGGGGCTGGCGTCGTATGTCGTCGCCAGCCGGCGGGCCGCCCATCCATCCTCGACCGACAGCGAACGGATTCGGCAATACCATCTTACTCGAGTCGGGAAAGCCGTTCGGTGGACAAGCAACGATCGATTTTAACCCAAACGGGTTGATCTTCGAACTTCGGCTTCCTCTTAAGGCTATTACTGAACGCGCATCTTCTCTGATAAATCACAAGGACGTCGGCGAGCCGAGCTAACCAAGGAAGCTCTGTCGCTGGATTTGGAACATGAACACGGCCGATTCGCGTGCGCGGGGGCAGGAACTCAGGGGACCGCGTTTGAGAAAGGACGCCGAGGGCGCATTCCAGGCAAACACCGCAACTGCCCTTCCTTCGCCTTCGGTCGATCTCGGGCGCTTTCTTCTCGCCCTTCTTATGGGCATCGCCTATCGCTCCGATTTGGGTCGTTGTCACGGCCAGACAAGCGACGATGGTCTTTGCGCCGGTATCTGGCATGCGCATGAAACAACTTTGCGCCAAAAGTTCTTCAACAATCTCATCGCACGATAGGTCGACAGTCGACGGTATGAGCACGAAATCATGCCGCTCCGAAGTTTTAGTTCAGCACCTTCACGCTTTAGTACGCTTTTCAAGTCCAATCCTATTCCGGCCAGCCACTGGCGAGAGACAATCTAGCGGAGTCCAGCTATCCGGGCGCACACCGTCCGTAGCCGACCTTCGCCGGATCAGAAAATGGTTTGGGCGTGGCGCTTGCCATGGTAGTTTGCGGCTGACAGAGTAGAGAAATGCTTCGCTGCCTTCGCCTTTTGATCTCTGTGGTTATTCTCGCTACAGCTTTAGCTGGGGCGGGCGGAGCTTTTGCCGCGAAGATGAACCATGCTTGCATCGAAATGAGCATGGACGATTGTCCCGACCACAACGGCCATGACGGCGCAGCACTCCCCGTGTGCGCTGAGATCCTCTGCGGGCCCAGTCAAGCAGCGCTTCCGCAGTTTCAACCATTCGTTGATGCCGTTCTTTGGGTGTGTGCGCCGCCGCTAATTCCCTCCGACGACATTGAGCTCGGTGGATTGCGAAGCCCGCCCGCTCTTCGGCCTCCAATCGTCTAAAGCCGAAAGTCCAATCTCGCTCACGGTTGCGCCCGGAGCAGATTTGGCGCGACCTCAAGCGGTCGCTGCGGCTAGCCGAGGGGGATCGTTATCCACGATCCCATTCCCGCAGGAACCAGCGCCGTTGTCGCATCGACGCGTGAGGCGCGATGACGTCCCTCGTCGGGATTGAGCGCGGCTGCAATCCGCCCGACGACCATGCGCATTAATGGGATACGGAGAGAATCTGATGATGCTCGTGACCTCGAGCAAGGCGCGCTTATTCGCGCTGGTCGCGCTTGCCATCCTAGGCCTAGCGCCGTTCGCCCGCGCCAATATCAACGACTACGAATTCCGACTCGTCGCAGCGCAATTCAAGACGGGGCAAGCGATCGTATCGGTACGTCTCGTCCATAAGCCCGACGACAAGCCGGCGCCAGACGCGGTGATCTTCGCGATGCGTCTCGATATGGCTCCAGATGGCATGGAGACGATGACCAGCATGATCGAACCGGCGCAAAGCCCCGATCCCGGAATTTATCGATTCAAGGTCGATCTGACTGATGCGGGAACGTGGCGGATATCACTCGCTGCAAAGGTGCAGGGCGAGAGCGGCACGGTCCAAGGCCGACTAATTCTAAAGGTGGCGCCATGAGTCGAGGACGGCGCCTTCGCGCCATCTCATTTGTGGAATCGGCGGCGGTATTGATGTGCTCAACATCGCTTTCGGCAACCGAGCGAAACTTGCCCGGCGCCAACGTCGAAAGCGTCGTCGCCCTTGCAAATCAGCTAAGCCCTGAACTAGCGGCGGCCGCGCTGGATGCCGATGCGGCAGCGCATAAAGTGGGCGCGGCAGGCGTGCTGGCCGATCCGACGGTAACGCTGCAAGCATGGGATGTGAATGGACGCGGCATCGGCCAGCGTTGGATCGGCTTCGAGCAGGAATTCAAACTTTGGGGCAAACTCGATCTGGAGCGCGGCGTCGCAGAGGCCGACGCCGAGGCTGCGAGGCATCAGAGTCGCGCCGTCGCCACAGATTTGATCGCCCGCGTCAAAGCCGCCTATGCGCAATACGGCGCCGCGCATCGGGCGATCGACCTTTCGCTTGGATTAAAGCGCCGGCTCGACGAAATTCTCGCGCTCCTGCGCTTGCGTTATGGCGCGAGCTCGGTCGACCAGCAGGAAGTGATCAAAGCCGAGATCGAGGCGGCGACGGCTGAAACAGAGGTCGCGCGCCGTCAAGGCGAGGCAAAGGCCGCCGCCGCTCGCTTAAATGCCTTGGTCGGTCGCGGCTCGCAAGAGCCACTCGCTATGCCCAAAGGCTTTCGGCCGCTGAAAACAAAGCTGACGCTCGCCGGCGTTCAGGAGCTCGCGAGAGTCGCCAATCCAGCCCTCGCCACGACCGGCGCGCAGGTCCGCGCAGCGATCGGAACTAAAGAACTCACGGACCTGAATTACTATCCGAACGTCACCGTTGGCGCGAATTTCGTGCAGCGTCCCACCGGCGACAATAGCGGCATGTTCATGCTCGGATTCAAGGTGCCGCTGCAATATGAAGCGAAAGACGCCGAACAGCGCGCCGCCAGTTCGCGGCTCGGCGCCGCGCAGATGCGCTACGACGCCATCCGAATCCGGCTCGACGGCGATGTGGCCGAAGCGTGGTTCGGGCTGGAGGCGGTGCGCAAGGCGATCCGGATCGTCGAACAACGCCAGCTCAGTCCGGCGCGGCTGTCGGTGGAGACGGCGCGAAGCGGCTTTGCGGCCGGAGCCGCCGACTTGGCGACGTCTCTGGAAGCCGAACGACGCCTGCGAGCGATCGAACTCGAAATCCTTAAGCTCAAAGTCGAAGAGCAAGCCAGATACGCGGAGCTTGAACGTCTGGCGGGAGGCTCTCTATGACTCGCCGTCACTTCGCAATTCTTTTGGGCTTTGTCGTCGTCGCGGCCAGCCTCGCTTGGCTGGCCGAGGGACGTTTCAAATGGGTCACACCTACAGGAACGCTGGGTGACGCCGGGCCTAGTATCTCGGGTAAGCCGCCTGCAACGACAGGCCCGATCATTTACTACAGGGATCCCGACGGTCGCCCAGCCTATTCCTCGACGCCCAAGAAGACATCGGCAGGCAAAGATTATCTGCCGGTGCGCGCCAGCGAGGATGTGAGTTTCGAGGACAAGCCTCCTGCAGGCTCCGCCAAGATTGGTGGCGAACGACGCGTGCGCTTCTATCGCCATCCAATGGGCCTGCCTGACACATCGCCCGTTCCCAAGAAAGACGAGATGGGAATGGATTACGTACCCGTCTACGAGGACGAGGCGGAGAACGGCACGACCATCACGATCAGCCCCGGAAAGCTGCAAAAGACCGGCGTTCGCTCCGAACCCGTCCAACGCCGGACGCTGAGCGTCCCTGTTCGAGCGACGGGCAGGATCGACTTCGACCCGCGACGTATCTCGATCGTCTCCCTGCGCTTCGAAGGCTTCATCGAATCGGTCGGGAAGTTTGCGGAGGGCGATTATGTTCGCAAGGGCCAGACGCTGATGCGCGTGTATGGGCCGAATCTTTCGAGCGCAGCCGCCGAATATGTCGCCGTCCTCAACATGCGGCGTGGCGGCGGGATCGACGCCCAGCGTCTGGAGGGAGCCAAGCGGCGGCTCGTCAATCTCGGCCTCGACGAAAGCGCCATCGCCGCGATCGGGCGCGCCCGCAGCGTTCCACGTGTGATTGCATGGCCCGCGCCGCAAGACGGCCATGTCTTGGAGCGAGCGGCAATTAACGGCATGCGCGCCGCGCCGGGCGACATGCTGTTTCGCATCGTCGATCATTCCCTAGTTTGGGTGCTGGCGGACATCGCCGAGCGGGACATCGCCTTGATCAAGCCCGGACAAAAGGTCGATGTGCGGCCACGGGCTTACCCAGATCGAGCCTTTAAGGGGCAAGTCGCTCTGATTTATCCCCATCTCAATATGGAGACACGAACGGCGCGCGTCAGAATCGAACTGCCGAACCCCGACGGGTTGCTGCGGGGAGATATGTATGCGGAGGTCGAGATCGCAGCCGGTGGAAACGAGAAGGTGCTAACGGCGCCAGAAAGCGCCATCATCGACACCGGTAAACGGCAAGTGGCGATTGTCGACAAGGGCGAAGGGCGCTTCGAGCCGCGAGAAGTAAAGATCGGCCGGCGCGGCGAAGGCTTCGTCGAAATCAAGAGCGGCGTGAGCGAAAACGAACGCGTAGTTACGACCGCGAACTTCCTCATCGACGCCGAAAGCAATTTGAAGGCGGCGTTACGAGCTCTCGACCAAGGGGAGGCGGGCAAGTGATCGCCCGTCTCATCGCCTGGTCGGCGCGCAACCTATTGCTCATATTCGTGGGCGCTGCCTTCGCGGTCGCAGGGGGCGTCTATGCCGTGCGCACACTGCCACTCGACGCCATTCCCGATCTCTCCGATGTGCAAGCGATCGTTTATACGGAATATCCGGGCCAGGCGCCGCAAGTCGTCGAGGATCAAGTCACTTATCCGCTCACCACTTCGATGTTGACCGTTCCGCGCTCCAAAGTGGTGCGCGGATTTTCATTCTTCGGCGTATCCTTCGTCTACGTCATCTTCGACGATGGCGTCGATATTTATTGGGCGCGCGCGCGCGTCCTCGAATATTTGAGCGCGGCGAGTAAGAGATTGCCGGCGGGCGTGACGCCTGTTCTTGGTCCCGATGCGACGGGCGTCGGCTGGGTCTATCAATATGCGCTCATCGCCAAGGATATGACGCTCGCCGAATTGCGCTCGATCCAGGACTGGACGATCCGCTACGGCCTCGCCAAGGCTGAAGGCGTCGCTGAGATCGCGAGCGTCGGCGGCTTCGTCAAGCAGTATAATGTCGTTGTCGATCCTAACCGACTACGCGCGCTCGGCCTTCCACTGTCGAAAGTGCGTGGCGCCATCCGCGCCAGCAATACCGATGTAGGCGGTCGCACGGTCGAACTTTCCGAATTTGAATTCATTGTGCGTGGACGAGGCTATCTGCGCAGCGTGAACGACCTGAAAAGTATTGTCCTGCGCGTCGAAAACGGCACACCACTTCTCCTGAAGGATGTCGCGCGCGTCGAGCTCGGCCCCGACGAGCGGCGTGGCGTCACCGAACTCAATGGTGAGGGCGAGGTTGCGAGCGGCATCGCGCTACAGCGTTATGGCGCCAATGCGCTCACAGTGATCGACAATGTCAAATCGACCCTTGCGCAGATGGCGACAAGCTTGCCCAAGGGCGTTGAGATCGTCTCGGTTTACGACCGCTCCCAGCTCATTCATGCAGCCGTCGAGACGCTCAGGAGCACACTCGTCGAAGAAGGCGTCATTGTTGCTCTCGTCTGCGTCGTCTTTCTAATGCATGTGCGCAGCGCACTCGTCGCCATCATCATGCTTCCCGTTGGCGTACTCATGGCGTTCGCCGCGATGAAGGCGCTGGGAATCGGCTCCAACATCATGAGTTTGGGCGGCATAGCCATCGCTATCGGCGCAATGGTGGACGCCGCCATCGTCATGATTGAGAACGCGCATAAGCATCTGGAGCGCGCGCTGCCCGACAAGCGGCGTATCGAGATATTGATCGATGCTGCGACTGAGGTTGGCCCCGCGCTGTTCTTCAGCCTGTTGATCATTACGGTTTCGTTCCTGCCCATCTTCACGCTCGAAGCGCAAGAGGGGCGTCTGTTCAGCCCGCTCGCCTTCACCAAGACGTTCGCCATGGCGGCGGCGGCGCTTCTTTCCGTGACGCTCGTGCCGGCGCTGATGGTCGTCTTCGTGCGCGGAAAAATTATTCCCGAGACGAGGAACCCCATCAATCGCGCGCTCATTTGGCTCTATCGGCCGATCATACGTCTGGTGCTCAAAGCGAAAGTCGCCACTATTCTGCTGGCGCTGGGCGCGCTAGCGCTGACCATCATTCCGGCCCGCCAGCTCGGTAGCGAATTCATGCCCACTCTCAATGAGGGTGCGCTCCTTTACATGCCGACGACGCTGCCCGGGCTCTCGGTCACCAAGGCCGCCGAGCTCCTGCAAAAGCAGGACCGTATCATCAAATCCTTCCCCGAAGTTCACACCGCGTATGGCAAGGCTGGGCGCGCCTCCACGGCGACCGATCCGGCGCCGCTCGAAATGTCAGAGACCGTCATCCAGTTGAAGCCGAAGGATCAGTGGCGTTCTGGAATAACGATCGACAAGCTCATTGGCGAAATGGACGCGGCGCTGCAATTCCCCGGCGTGTCGAATGCCTGGACCATGCCGATCCGAAACAGGATTGACATGCTGGCGACCGGGATCAGAACGCCGATCGGCGTCAAGATTTTTGGCCGCGACCTGTCGCAAATGGAGGGGCTCGCGCGCCAAGTCGAGGCCGTCTTGAAGCGCGTGCCCGGAACTTCGAGCGCCTACGCCGAACGCGTCATCGGCGGCTATTATCTCGATATTGTTCCTGATCGCGCGATGCTCGCGCGCTACGGCCTCATGATCGGCGACATGCAAGCGATAATCGCCACGGCGCTCGGCGGCGAGACCGTCACAACGACGGTTGAAGGACGCGAACGCTACGGCGTCAACATCCGCTATCCGCGCGACTTCCGCTCCGATCCGAGAGCGATCGCCAGCGAAGTGCTGATTCCCCTACCTGGCGGCGGGACGGTTCCGCTCGGCGAAGTGGCGAGTGTCGGACTCGTTCGTGGCCCGACCTCGATTCGCACCGAGAACGGCCAGCTCACAGTCTACATCTTCGTTGATATCCGCGACCGCGATCTCGGCGGCTTTGTCGAAGAAGCGCGCCAGGCGGTCGTCGATGCGATCGAGTTCCCGGCAGGCGCTTATGTCGTCTGGAGCGGTCAGTTCGAATATCTGGAGCGCGCACGAGGGCGCATGCAGATCGTGGTACCGGTGACGCTGCTCATCATCTTCCTGCTGCTCTACCTGAATTTCCGCCGCTTGACCGAGACATTGATTGTCATGCTGTCGCTGCCCTTCGCGCTGGTCGGCGGCGTGTGGCTGATGTGGCTCTTGAACTTCAATATGTCCGTCGCGGTTGCGGTCGGCTTCATCGCGCTTGCTGGCGTCGCCGCCGAGACCGGCGTCGTGATGCTGATCTATCTCGATGCGGCAATGCGCGAGGTCGCGGCCAAGCGCGTGGCCAAAGGGAAGATCTTCACTCGCGCCGATTTGCGAGAAGCGATTATGCTCGGCGCGGTCGAGCGCGTGCGGCCGAAGATGATGACGGTCGTCGCAATCATGGCGGGGCTTGTGCCGATCCTCTGGAGCACTGGCGCAGGGTCAGAAGTTATGCAGCGCATCGCCGTTCCGATGATTGGCGGGATGGTGTCTTCGACGGCTCTGACGCTCGTTGTCATTCCGGCGATCTATGCGCTGATCAAGGGGTTTGGCCTGCCTCAAAAAGGAGAGGTCAAACAGGAGTTGGGGGGAACTATCCACGCAGCTCCATAGAACAATGCACAACAATCTTCACAGGAGGAAAGACTAATGCTTAGACTCTCTATTGCCTTAGCGACGATGCTGGCCCTATCCGTTCCCGCGATGGCCCAAGAGCTCCAGGAGCACGACCCGCAGACTCACGGAATGGTCCCCGGCGGGCATGGCCGTCACATGCATCGTGATTGGAGCACTCCTGGCCAACACAGACATAATGTGTGCTGGCACCGCCATCATGGAAAATGGGTGTGGGTCTGTCGCTGATGGAGAGAGCTTCGTGATTGAACGCATATTCGATGCGAAGCTGACGTACGGTAATTGTCGTCGACAATAATGGAACGGTCCGACCATCGATTTGCTGTCGGGCCGTGTTCCTTAGGCAACAGTACGAGGCGCGGAAGGTCTCATCGGCGTGATATCATCCAAGGAGTCCGCGCCCCTCATAAACCGTCGAGCAAAATGGCGGACCGCATCCAGTGACTTGCAGTTCCGCCGTTAAACTTTGCGTTGTTGATCTTTTCGAGCGACGATACACGACGACATCGGTCGAGCGGGAGCCTCCGCAGCCAATGGTGTCGAGGCCGTGACTGAAGGAACCGCCATTTCTGGAAGCGGGGCGGCCGTATTGCCGAGTGAGCAACGACGATCGACCTTGCGCAAAGGACGCCTAGATCAATTACGATGCCGCTTCTGACGGCGCAAGGAAGGATGAACCGAGTGGCCCACGAGCATCGGCATGATCGCGCCTCGCATGAGGAATCGAAGACGGCCCGTGGCGGTGTCACAATCGAGGATGCGCATCAAGACCCATCCCATGTAGCGGACGTTATCTACACATGCCCGATGCATCCGCAGATTCGTCAGATCGGGCCCGGAAATTGTCCAATCTGCGGCATGACGCTTGAGCCACTCGTCGCTTCGACCGAAGCCGAACCGAACGCCGAACTCGTCGACATGACTAGGCGGTTCTGGATCGGGCTGGCGTTGGCGGCGCCGGTGCTCGTCTTGGAGATGGGCGGACATTTATTCAATCTCCATCACTTGCTAGCGCCGCAGGCGTCGAACTGGCTTCAGCTTATTTTGGCGACGCCGGTCGTGATTTGGGCTGGCTGGCCGTTTTTGGTTCGAGGCGCGCAATCGCTCGTGACACGTAATCTGAATATGTTCACGCTCATCGCCATGGGAACGGGCATCGCCTGGATTTACAGCGTCATCGCAACATTGGCGCCGTCGCTCTTCCCGCCGGCATTCCGCAACCTCGATGGCTCTGTCCCGATCTATTTCGAGGCGGCGGCGGTTATCACCGTCCTTGTTCTGCTTGGACAAGTTCTTGAATTGCGCGCGCGGGAACAGACCGGCGGCGCCATACGCGCGCTCCTCGATCTCGCGCCAAAAATGGCGACTCGGATTAACGCTGACGGATCCGACGAAGAAGTTGTGCTGGATCTTGTGAAGGTCGGCGAGCGCCTGCGCGTCCGTCCAGGAGAAAAGGTTCCTGTGGACGGCGAACTCGTCGAGGGCCGCAGTTCGGTCGATGAGTCCATGGTCACCGGCGAATCCATGCCGGTGACGAAGATTGCAGGCGACAGAGTCATCGGCGGCACGCTTAATCAGACTGGCGGCTTTGTGATGCGCGCGGAGAAGGTTGGCCGCGACACCGTGCTCTCAAGGATTGTCGAGATGGTCGCATCCGCGCAGAGAAGCCGCGCGCCAATACAGCGCCTCGCCGATCAAGTGGCGGGATGGTTCGTGCCCGCCGTCATTCTCATCGCCGTTATTGCATTTCTTGCCTGGGCAATCTGGGGACCGGAACCACGCATGACGTATGGCCTTGTTGCAGCGGTCTCCGTTCTCATCATCGCTTGCCCTTGCGCGCTCGGTCTTGCGACGCCGATGTCGATCATGGTCGGCGTGGGACGCGGCGCGCAGTCGGGCGTGCTGATAAAAAGCGCCGAGGCGCTGGAGCGCTTGGAAAAAATAGACACGCTGGTGGTGGACAAGACCGGGACGCTCACCGAAGGCAAGCCGCGCGTCACGGCCATCCTCGCCGTCACCGGGATCTCCGAGGAAGATCTGTTGGCGACGGCGGCGAGTCTTGAACGCGCCAGCGAGCATCCCCTGGCGTTCGCAATCGTTCAGGCCGCAGCCGAGCGCGGGCTCGCGCTCAAAGGTGCGACGGATTTCGATTCCCCCGTGGGCAAGGGCGTCATCGGTCGGGTCGAAGGCAATGTGGTCGCGATCGGCAATCGTCGATACCTTGTGGAGCTCGGCGTCGATGCGACGCCGCTCGATAGCGACGCTGAACGCCTGCGGGAAGACGGCGCGACTGCTATCTTTGTCGCCATAGACGGAAGAATTTCCGGCGTCATCGGCATCGCTGACCCAATCAAAGCGACGACGGACGCCGCGCTGAAATCGCTGCGCGAAGATGGCGTCGATGTCGTGATGCTAACCGGCGATAACTGGACAACGGCGCGGGCCGTCGCCAAACGCTTGGGAATCGGCGAGATCGAAGCTGAGATCCTCCCTGAGGACAAGAGCAAAGTCGTGACCAGCTTGCGCGAGGCGGGTCGAATCGTCGCCATGGCGGGAGACGGCGTGAATGATGCCCCTGCACTGGCCGCTGCCGATGTCGGAATCGCCATGGGAACCGGAACCGATGTCGCGATCGAAAGCGCGGGGGTGACTTTGCTGAAGGGCGATCTCGGGGGCATCGTGCGTGGTCGACGCCTCTCCAAGACGACGATGCGCAACATCCGCGAGAATCTGTTCTTTGCGTTCATTTATAATGCCGCGGGCGTGCCCATTGCCGCTGGCGCGCTCTATCCGATCTTCGGGCTACTCTTATCACCAACGATCGCCGCCGCAGCGATGACGCTGTCATCTGTAAGCGTCGTCGTCAATTCCCTGCGACTGAAGCAAGCCAGGTTGGACCCCGAGCGAAAAATTGAGATGCCGCCATATACGACCTAAGCAGAGGGCTATAGGACTATTCGGTGCGGGGGCAGTCACCACTCCCACAGCGCCGGCTGTTCTCTCACCACTTTGCCACACTCACAGCATCTGTCATTGGCGGAACTCTCGCCCGCGTTATGAGAGCAAACATTTTGGCCCGCACTCGCCGGATGAACTCTGATTTCACTGTACAATTCGTCATTTATAGCAATTTTTAGAAGGTTAGGCTCGTTGAGTGAGGCGGCGATGACGAACGCGGCGGGTGAATCGGATGGAGAGGCTCTCAGGCTCGATTTTGACCGCCGTCTAAAAGATGCAATTCGGGGTTCGGTCGTGACCTCTGATGTTGGCGTGGTCGCCTTATCGAGAACTCGACGACGCGCTTGGCCTGAGCGGCATGGCGGGCGAGACTCTTGCCGGCGCCTGCACCGGCAAGAGCATGCTCTTGGTTGGCAATTTACGGCGGTCTGGGTTAGGTCGGCTCGCCGGCTACCAGGACGTGAACGACGTGAGCGGCTTCGGCGGGCCCTGGCGTTCTGGGCGTCGGCGCCGGCGTGGTACAATTCCAAGTTCTATCCGGCGATCGACAATTTCGTCGTGGTGCCCGTTTACGCGCGCGTGGACGGCGCCTTGTTCATCAGGTTGAGCGAGAATGTCTCGGGATAGCTCAACGTCGAGAATCTGGCTGGCGCGCGGTACTATGAATCGTAGATCTGCCAGCGCGTCGCTCCGTATCGGCGAGCGATATCGGCCACGATGGCGTTCGGCGTCAGACTCTCGGCGGCGATCCGAGCTTTCTCCGCCTCAGAGCGTCGCCGACGGCCCGTGGGGCCGGCAACCACCTCAATCCGTCCCGCGTAGCCTTCTTTCGAGACGCCCATTTGGGCGTCCATTTTGACGTCTCTGGTCATTACAGCCACCCTCGAAAGCAGGGGCTTCTTCGCATGATCAGAACATTTTCGGCAGAAGGGGATCGGCTAAGCGCTTACGTACTATGTCTTCGAGCATAACAACAACAACACGCCAGGCACCCCGCGCTCGGCCTATGTGACGCTGAACGCGCGAGTTTAAGCGAGTGCCGGCCGTGCACGCGCCGACTGGATGAGCCGTAGGCATCGATAGCCAGTCATTCTCGCCTGATGTATCGGCGCAGGCTCGAAAGACCCTGCGCCGGCTCGCCGGCTCAGCCCCGACTAGAACAAAAACCCTAAGCAGCTCCGCCAACGAGCTTCACGACAACCGCAGCGATTGTGTTCTAAGGGCCGCCAAGACCTGCATAGCAAGACCACCAATAACGCCCCCGCCCACCCAGCGAACATGTGGGCGCGGGTCGTCATTCGTCTCTCATAGCGGCTCCTCTAGTTTCCGCGAGCTGCCCCCTTGCCGTCTGTCCCGGAGCTTGATGCGCTCGCACGTGTTCGGATAGGCGTGGTTTGGCTCCCGGAGTTGCAGCGTTGCTGATTCCGCTTGATGGCGCCCCCTAAAACGAGATGAAGGCGCCCACCCGTTACGGAATGATGGCGCCCCCCGATTCCGAGATGATCCCGCCCCCTGCAACGGAATGATCCCGCCCGGGTGATTTCGTGCAGTGGCTCACCGCCGCCGTTGGCCTGATCAAGTCGCTCCTTTGGCAATCCAAGGGGGAGCGATTCATGCCAGCGGAGCGGATTACGATGCGCCAGGCGCGCGAGATTATTCGGCTGAAGACCGCGTCGGTTTCAGCGCACGAGATTTCCCGGCGTCTCGGCATGCCGCGTTCGACGGTTCGGGAAGCGCTCGAACGCGCGGAGGGCGCCGGGCTCTCCTGGCCGCTGCCGGAGGGAATGAACGACGACGCGCTGGAGGCGGCGCTTTACGCCAACCGGCGCAGCAAGCGCGGTCACCGGCGCGTCGAAGAGCCGGACTGGGCAAACGTGCATCGCGAGCTGAAGCGCAAGCACGTCACCCTGACGATCCTGTGGGACGAATACATCGCCGAGAACCCCGGCGGCTATCGCTATTCGCGCTTTTGCGAGCTGTATCGCGCCTTCGAGAAAACGCTGTCGGTGACCATGCGGCAGACCCACGCCGCCGGCGAGCGCCTGTTCGTCGATTACGCCGGCGACGGCGTTCCCGTCGTCGTCGACAGGCTCACCGGCGAAGTGCGCATGGGGCAGATATTCGTCGCGGTGCTGGGCGCGTCGAGCCTCACATTCGCGAGAGCGAGCTGGACGCAGACGCTTCCTGACTGGATCGACGCCCATGTCGGCGCGCTTGAGGCGATCGGCGGCGTTCCGCAGCTCATCGTGCCGGACAACGCCAAGACCGCCATCGTCAAAGCCTGCTTCTACGATCCACAGGTCAACCGCACCTACGCCGACATGGCGGCGCATTACGGCGCCGCGCTTTTGCCGGCCCGGCCCAGAAAACCGCGCGACAAGGCGAAGGTGGAATCGGCGGTGCTGATCGTCGAACGCTGGCTGCTCGGCAGGCTGCGTCGCAAAACCTTCTACAGCCTCGCGGAGGTCAACGCCGCCATCGACGGGATGCTGAAAACTCTCAACGAGGAGCGCCCCATCCGCCGGCTCGGTGTCACCCGTCGCCAATTGTTCGACGAGATCGACCGCCCGGCATTGAAGGCGCTTCCAGTCGAGCCTTACGAATATTGCGAATGGCGCTTGCGCCGCGTCGGCATCGACTATCACGTCGAGATCGACGCGCATTATTACTCCGTGCCTTATCGCTTCGCCCGGGCGGAGGTCGAAGCGCGCCTGACCGTCCGCGGCGTCGAGATTTTCTGCAAGAGCGAGCGCATCGCCGTCCATCTGCGGATGAGCGGCAACCGCAAGCACACGACCATTCCCGAGCACATGCCGTCGAGCCACCGGCGCTATGCCGGCTGGACCGTTGAACGCATCCGCGAGGACGCCCGCAAGATCGGCCCGGCGACGGCGGCGCTCTGCGAGCAGATTCTGGAGGCGCGGCCTCATCCCGAACAGGGCTATCGCGCTTGTCTGGGCATCGTCCGCCTTGTCGGCCCCTACGGGTCCGAGCGCGTCGAGGCCGCGGCGGAGCGCGCCATCGAGATCGGCGCGAAGACCTACGGCTCGGTCAAATCCATCCTCGACAACAAGCTCGATCGGAAGCCGGCGGCAAAGCGCGCCGCGGACGCGGCTCCGATCCTTCACCCCAATATCCGCGGCCCGCGCTACTATCATTAGGAGACAGCGACTTGCTTAAACATCCCACCCTCGACCAGCTTCACGCCCTCGGCCTTTACGGAATGGCCAAGGCTTTCGCCGAACTCGCAGAGACAGATGAGGCGAAAGGGATCGACCGCAACGACTGGCTCGCGCTGCTGCTTGATCGAGAAGCGTCTCTTCGACGCGACAAGCGGCTGACGGCCAGGCTGCGCGCCGCAAAACTCCGCCAGCAGGCCAGCATCGAAGATGTCGACTACCGCGCCGCGCGCGGGCTCGACCGCGCCCTGTTCCAGAAGCTAGCCGAGGGCCAATGGATCGACGCCCACGACAATCTCGCCCTCGTCGGTCCGTCCGGCGTCGGCAAGAGCTGGCTCGCCTGCGCCATCGGCCAGAAGGCTTGCCGGGACAATCGCTCGGTCGTCTATCATCGCTGGCCGAAGCTCTGCGAAGACCTTGCACTCGCGCGCGGCGATGGGCGCCACCGCGTCTTATCAAATCCCTCGGCCGCGCCGATCTCCTGATCCTCGACTAATGTGCAGTGTGCGGATATGTGGAGCTGCGCCGCCAACTGCCGCAATCGCGCGGGTTTCCCGCCATACGACTCCACATAACTTAGCACCTTCGCACCGAGAATGACCTCCCCATTCCCAAAGGAGGGCGTCATGTTGAAGGTGCTGTTTCCGAGGTTTTTCCATCATTATGAAAGCTCGCGCTCCGGCGCTGAACTGGCGGCTTTCGCCCGATGGCTGCAGGCGACGGGATATCTTCGTGCTGTGACGCGGCGACACGTCTATCGCCTGAGGCGCGTCTTCGAGGCCTCTGCGACCCTTCAATGTGGGCAGACACTGACCGAAGCCCAATTGCGGGAAGCGTTTGCTCTTGTTCCCTGCAGTCAGCGTCACGCATCCACTGAGCGCGTGTATCGCCGCTTCCTTAAGGCGGAAGGGCGGCTGGAAGAATCAACGCCGACAGAGCATATCGGGCAGCTGCGGCTGCGATATCGGCAATATCTTCAGGATGTGAGGGGATTGGCTCCGACGACGATCGCTCAGCATCTGGAGACGATCGACGCCTTTCTGGCGACGTCTCTGGGACCAACGGGCCATCTTTCGAGGCTTACGTCCGAGCATGTTGAAACCTTCGTCCAGGCCACATCCCGTCAGGTTCGGCGCCAGACGCTTCAGCACAAAGTGGCGCGCCTGCGCGCCTTTCTGCGCTATTGCGCAGATCGCGGAGAGACTTCGCGCGGACTCGACCGCATCGATACGTCCAAGACCTATCGTGGTGAGCTGCCGCCCCGCGCGCTCAGCTGGGATTTGATTGAAAAGCTGCTGGCTTCGATCGACAGGAGCGACAATCTTGGTCGGCGCGACCACGCCATTCTGCACCTCATGGCCTATTATGGTTTGCGAGCCTCTGAAGTCGCGAGTCTGACGTTGGACGCCGTCAATTGGAAGACGGGCGCGTTGCGCGTCGACCAGCGCAAGACGCGTTCGATCCTCATCCTTCCCTTGGCTGAGCAGACGCGGCACATCCTGGAGCAATATCTCGCCAATAGGCTTTCTTGCGATCGGACACCCGTTCTGTTCCCCAAGTCGCGCAGCCCCATCGGAGGCATGACGAGCTGGGGGATATGCGACGTCTTCGCCAAGCGTGCGCGGGAAAGCGGGCTGCCGCTCGAGGGCGTATCATCCTATGCGCTGCGGCATTCGTTCGCCATGCGGTTGTTGAGGCAGGGCGTCGGTGTGAAGACGATCGGCGATCTGCTTGGTCATCACTGCCTCGAGAGCACCTGCGTATATCTCCGCATCGAAACCGACATGCTGCGCACGGTGGCCTTGCCCGTGCCTGCCGACACCGCACACTGAGGAGGATGGTCATGACAACAACCATCTCTTCGACGCCGCTCGATCAACCGGTTGCGGCGTGGCTCGCTCATCAGCGCGCCCTTGGCCGCCGCTATGATCCTGAAGAGTGGATCCTGAAATCCTTGCGGGCGTTCATCGGCCGGACTCCGGGACTGGATATCGATCAGGCGAGTTTTGATCAATGGTGCGCGGCGTTTCCGCGTCTGGCGAGCAACACGCTCCTCTATCGCCAGCGCGTTGTCCGCAGGTTTTGCCTGCATCGTCGGCGCAAGGAGCCGGCCTGCTTCGTGCCCGATCCCTTACGCTTCGCCCGGCGCGAGCCGTTCCGACGGCCCGTTATCATAGAGCCGGAACAAATAGCCAGAATGCTGACGGCCGCGGACAGCATGCCCGTCACGTCGGGATCGCCTCTGCGATCCGCTGTATATCGGATGGCAGTCATACTGTTGTACACAACCGGACTGCGCCGTGGCGAGCTGCTGCGCCTCACCCTTGCCGACTGCGAGCCCGAATCCGGCGTGTTGCGCGTTCGGGAATCGAAGTTCCACAAATCGAGGATATTGCCCCTCTCCCCCGACGCGCACGCCGAATTGCGGGGCTACCTGCAAAAGCGTCTCGCTGCGCCGTTCGGCAAGAATCCCGACACGCCCCTTCTCATCAACACAGAGGGCGGTCTTCGTCCCTATACCGGCACGGGCATCAGCGGGGGGCTCCAAGTCCTGTTCAAGGCGGCAGGTGTCGAGGACAGCGAAGGCCGGCGTCCGCGGGTTCATGATCTCAGACACAGCTTTGCGGTCGGCGCGCTTGTCCGCTGGTATCTCGAAGGCGCCGACGTGCAATCGAATCTCCCGAAGCTGGCCCTGTACATGGGCCATGTCTCCATCGCATCGACGGCGCATTACCTGCACTTCCTTCCGAAGCTGCAAGCGATCGCCAGCGACCGCTTCGAAAGCGCGTTCGGCAATCTCGTCAGGGAGGCCGTGGCATGACACAGCAGCAATCCACGGCATTGGGCCGAAGCATCACGCGCTTCTTCCAGGAATATCTTCCCGATCTTCGCGGCATGAGCCCCCACACAATCCGAAGCTACCGCGACACAATGGTATTGTTCCTGCGCTTTGCAGCGGCGAAATCCGGCAGATCGATCGAGAATCTCGTTGTCCGCGACATCAATGCAGATCGGCTTGGCGACTTTCTCACCTCCCTGGAGGTCGAGCGTGGCAACAGCGTCGCGACCCGCAACGCAAGGCTTGCGGCGATGCACAGCTTCGCCCGGTTCTTGATCGCCGAGCATCCCGAACATATGGACGCCCTGCAGCAGGTTGTCGGGCTTCCCTTCAAGCGCGGACGGCGGGCTGCGCCTGTCGAATATCTTGAGGAGCCCGAGATCAAGGGCATTCTGGAAAGCATCAACCGCGACACGACCTCAGGGCGTCGGGACTACGCGCTGTTCTCCCTGATGTTCAATACGGGGGCGCGGGTTCAGGAAATCCTGGACCTTCGCGTTTGTGACCTTCGACTTGCATCGCCCTGTCAGGTGCGGCTGCATGGCAAAGGCGCCAAAATCCGGCTTTGTCCGATCTGGCGACGCACGGCGCAGCTTCTCCAAGACCTCATCAACACGCATCCGCCCTCCGACAACCCAGCTGATCAAAGGATCTTTCTGAACGACCGCGGCACCCCGCTGACCCGGTTCGGCGTTCGGTATCTGTTGCGGAAATACGTCGATCTTACCGCCAAGGCCGCGCCTACGCTGGCGGACAAAAGAATCCACCCCCACTCGCTTCGACACTCGACCGCCATTCACCTTCTCAAGGCCGGCGTTGACATAGCCACTATCAGTCAATGGCTCGGTCACTCGGGGCTGAACGTGACAATGCGATATGCACGAGCTGACATCGACATGAAACGGCAAGCGCTCGAACAGGTCTTCCCCAACGTGGCGCCTTTTGCAAACGACAAGGTGATCGTCGGCCACGACAGCGGTCTGCTGGGCTGGCTCAGCAGCCTGTAGGCACAGTTATGTGGAGTGGCATCGTCGGAAACCCGCGCGATTGCGGCAGTTGGCGGCGCAGCTCCACATATCCGCACACTGCACATTAGTCGAGTAATGTTGTGCTCAACATTACTCGACGACTTCGGCCTCGAGCCGCTCGACGCCGGCGCCCGCCACGATCTCCTGGAAATCCTCGAAGAGCGCTATGGGCGACGATCGACGATCGTCACATCCCAACTTCCCGTGACCTCATGGCATGAGGTCATCGGCGATCCCACCTACGCCGACGCGATCTTGGACCGCCTCGTGCACAACGCGCATCGCGTAGAACTCGTCGGCGAGAGCCTGCGCCGCGCCCGCGCCAAAGGACCCAAAACGACTTGACCAAAAACAATCGGAGGTGAGACAAATCTCGTCGGTCAACGAACGCGGCGCCCGGGCGGGATCATCTCGTAAAAGGGGGGCGCCATTATCCCGGAATCCCCGGGCGGCATTATCCCGTTACAGACGGGCGCCTTCGTCGGAATCGTCAGGCAACCCGCCGACTCAAGTCTTTGTCGGCTCTTCAGCGGCGTAGGCGCATCCTTCGGCGAGCGCAGCGGCAAAGAAACACGCCCAGGCAATCGCCAGTCGCGCGCAAGACGCGTGACCAAAATTCATGCGCTAACCGACGCGTAACGCTGCCTCTCGCCTTCTGACAACCGGCGGTCAAGTCGCTGTTTACCCGGCGGGCGCGGACATTCTGGCGAAACTGCCGCCTTATGGCGTTGCGCGGGCGACGACGGTTATCGCAGCGCCATTCACCGCCACACGCGCGCCCTAACCCGAAGGGACAAACTTGCCTCCGTCTGCGTCGCTGCGATCGCCGCCAAGGGTTAGGCGAGGCGATGTTGCGTCTGGCAAATCCAACTTGGGGATAGCGTATCGTTGGTTGAGCAAGGGCATGTAGTTGGACGCTGACGGCGCGGGCATGCCCGTGACGAACGCGGCCGCTGCCAGGAGAAACTGGACGCCGCGATCCGCTTTTGGTTTGCGGAAGAAGACGAACTGGCGATCCATACCGTGGCGGCCGCAGCCTACCGCTCTCTCCGCGACCTTATGGCGCGACGCGGATTGCAGCCTTTTGGCGAATTTGTGCGCGCTGGATTTTTTTCGGCGGAGCTGCGCGACGCGCTGCCGATCGAGGCGGTCATAGACGACTGCCGCCGGCGGCAAGCTGTCTTCGGTACGGAGTGGCGTCGTGCTTAGCATACTGCGCGCGCCTGGGTTGGACGCCGGCCCGAGCAACCTGGCCTTGACCGGGCCGAACATGGCGCGAATCCGACTGTTAAGAAATCATGGAACAAAGCCACCGCAGAAAAGTTGCGGCCTCGGGCGGGCCGTGATGACAGAAAAAAACAACCAAAGAAGCGACCCGCTCGCTCGCGAACTCCAGGAATTGCCCTTCGCCGGTCTCCAGCAAATCGGCAAGGAGCTACGGATTAAGCTCACAGAGATCATCGGGGAACCGCTGCCCGACGAGTTACAAGCGCTATTGGAGAAATTGGAACAGGAGCTTGACCAAAAGTAGACGCGCAGCGGCGTGCTGACGATTGTCGTCCATCAATGGTGGCGAGCACGTAGCCTACATAGAATCCCGTCGAGTGCCGACGCCAAGGGCGTACTAACGGAGCCTAACTCCTCTGAGTTCCATGGTTCTCCTCCGAGGCCGTGCCGTCGCGACGCATCATCACGACCATGTCAGGCGCCGCCGCGATGATGGCCTCGTCCGCCATCGGCTTGTCACCCTCGATCGCCCCCGCCGCGTTGACTCCTCCCCCCAATTCGATGATCGCTTCGGCGGAAGTGCCGCGCCCGCCGATCACGGGCCGTTGGTTCTGCAGCGAGAGCTCGAAAAGGACGCGGCGCGGCGTTTCCGTCTTGGCGACGACGCCGGCCGGCGTTGGGATGTCCGGCACGGATTCACTGATGAACGGCCGGTAGCACATCCCACGCCATTAAGCCTGCTAGGATGAGATTCGGGAAAAATGCAGTTACGATATGAGCAATAATGAAGCAGTTTCGAGTCATAACCGGATGGATCGACTATTGGCCGCCTATCATCTGGTGACCTGACTTCCATGGACTCCCGCAGCGGTAGCCTGCCCTCGGGTAGAACCTTCATCTCCTCGCCCGTCAGCATCTCGAACTCGAGCACCCCATTCGCGAGCGTATCGAGTTGCCTGTGTTTTTCGGTCAAGATGCGCTTGGCCTCATCATAGGCTTCCTGCACCAGCCGCCGCACTTCGGCGTCGATCGTCTGCTACGTCGCTTTGGAGATCGTCTGGTGCCGGATCGAATAGCCGAGGAAATGTTCCTGGTGCGTATCGGCATAGGCGACCGTGCCGAGTTTGTCCGCCGGCCTTGGCGGCGGCAATGACGCGCACACACGACGCGCCGACGCCGACGAACATTTCGACGAGGTCGGAGCCCGAGATCGAGAAGAAGGGCATGCCAGCCTCGACCGCCTCGGCTACGTGCTGGCGGCCGGCGCGACGCCCATGCGGCAGGGAGCGGCTTTGGCCTTCGAGGAGCCGGGCACAGCGTCGACATAGATGCACGCCGTTTTTGGAATGCAAAGACCGTCATTGCGAGGAGCGTAAGCGACGAAGCAATCCAGGAGTCGCACTAAAAAGTGGATTGCTTCGTTGCGCTCGCGATACGATCCAGCGCGAAGACCGTTCGCTCCAAGGGAGCAAACGGTCGCCATCACGCGTGGCGGAGCTTGGTCTTTTTCGACGATCGCTTGCCGAAGACATGCGCGTACCAGCCCGCGCCCAGAGCGAGCGCTACGACGGTAGCGACGGCGACCGCAGTCCAATCGCGTAGAAACGCTTCCCCGACCGAGAAGGGGAAACGGGCGTTGTATTCCTTGCGCCCATCTTCGCTGCGCGCCCGCACGAGCGCCACATAGTCGCCTTGCTTCCTGAAGTCGTGTTCGAGCTGGATAACGCCGGTCTGGAACTGCGCGGGCGGCAGGTAGGCTTCGTTCGGCGCAGCCTCGTCGTCCCCCTTCGGGTCCGCCTCAACGATGCGGATCTCCACCATCATGTCCCGCAATTCGTCCTGCATCGTGTCGACCACGATGGTCGTCGGTCCTGTCTCAGGAATGTCCTCGCAGAACTGGCTTCGCGATTGCGTCGGCTGATAGAAGCTGAAGGTTATGATGTTAGGCCCCATCTGGGTCGCGCATTCGCGAACTTTCTGGAAAGCCTTGGCGGAATCCCTGCGCACCGCCTGTGCGTCCGCGCGGGCGATCAAGCCGATCGCCGCGAGGAGAATCAATAGGAGCCTCATCATGAGCATGCCTCCACTCGTCTTCCGGCACCGCGTCTCTAGATTCGAGAATGCCGCAATTTTTGGTCTGACGTCCATCGCCTCCCGCCGCAGAAGGCGGCGAGAGGCGACGAAATGAGCTCGATTCTGGGAGTTTTTCGCATTCCCTCCCGCGCCGCGCCGTCGTTCGTCAGGAGGTCCAAACGCGGCCGCGGCGCGAGAATCTTGAGCCTTACGCGCCGGTCAGCAGTTCGACGCCTTCCTTGCCGATGACACGATGGATGTTCAGCAGGAGTTGGATCACGACCCCGAACACGCCGAGCGCCATCCAGCCGAAGAACACGAAGCCCCAATGCAGCGGCGCAACGAACAGCTCTTCCATAAACCAGAACGTGTGGCCCCACTCATTCAGGCCAACGTTCGGAATGATCATGAAGGGTCCGATCGAGACGATCAGATAGGCAATCGAATAGCCCTTCGAGAAGTAGGGGATTCGCGTCTTCGCATGGAAGAAGCAGCCGATCGCCATGATCGAGTAGATCGGATAGCTCATGTAGAACTCGATGATGTGCGACGGGGTGAAGTCCGTGTCGCGAATCACCGTCATGTGCCACGTGCCGTCCTGCTCGGTGAAGAAAGACGCGCCCCAATAGATCGCCGCCGCATAGACGACGAGCCAGGCTGCATTGTCGGCGATGGCCTTCATCTCCTGACGCGGCGTCACGGTCGACATGTCACGCACGCGCGTCTTCCAGAGCCAGCCGGCGAGGCCGATGCCTGAGATGAGCTCCAGCGGAATTTCCGTCCACAGAATGCTCATCCAATAGGTCTGGAACTCCGGCGCGAATGAATCGAGGCCAGCCCGCCAGCCGTAAATCTGCTCGTATATGCGCACGATCAGATAGAACCCGTTCAGAACGGCGAGCCCGATCCACATTCCCCTTAGGTCGACAACTTTTTCCACTTCTGCACGGGACCGGCCCGCAACTTCTGTTGTCACACTCATTTTTCATCCTCCGATTGATCCGGGCGGTCTTGGTTCCTCCCGTGAGGGAAATGTGCTCGACCTTGAGATCGATTACAGCTAGTCTCGTTTGACAATAAGAATACCGGGCTTGCCATCGAGTTTGCCAAACTCGAGACAAAGTCTGCCAAACGTCAGGGCGTCGCAATGGATGTTGTTGTCCTTGGCTATCGCGATTGCATCGGGTCTGCGTTTCTGGGTCCCTATGACATGCTTACGATGAGTCTTCGGATGCTCACGAAGCCAGGTAGACCGCTGCCGTTTGAAGTCGTTACCGCGAGCTTTAATGGCGCGCCTTTTGATGACGGAAACCGTAGGCGGCAGGAGGTAGATAAGGGCCTTGATTCGATCAAGTCTTGCAGCGCTGTCATCGTCCCAGCTTACATATGTGATGGTAATAATCGTCTGTCACTCTCTATCGAAATTGGTGCAATCGCGGCCTGGTTGAGGCATCAACATGCGCTTGGCGCAATTGTGTGCGCCTCCTGCAACGGGGTCTTCATTCTTGGCGAGGCTGGGCTACTTGATGGTCGCCGTTGCACAACAACGTGGTGGCGGCACGATGATTTGAAGGCCAATTATCCACGCGCACAGGTCGCGTGGGGTGCGTCTCTTATTGAAGAAAATCGTGTTGTAACTGCGGGCGGGCCGCTTTCATGGATCGACCTTTCGCTCCACGTCATTCGCTCTCTTTGCGGTGGTGACGCCGCGAAAGAGGCTGCAGATTTCACGGTTGTTGACACGACGCCATCAACTCAAACCATTTATGTCCCTCCCGGACATTTGGCAGCGTCCAACCGGTTCTTGCTTGAAGCTGAGAGGGTGGTTCGCCAGGCCGGTGATGCACCGCTAACAGCCCGGCAACTCGCAGTTGCGCTCAATTCCTCAGAGAGGACGCTCCACAGACGCCTTAAAGAAACCTCAGGAGAAACTCCGAAAGGCTTCATCGATCGAGTACGTTTTGAAATCACTCGAACGCTGCTCGAGACGACTGCACATTCCGTTAAAGAGTTGTCGCAGACCTCAGGATACTCAGATCAAACTAGCTTTCGCCGCGCATTTCAGCGGTATTCTGGAATGACCCCAGGTGCCTATAGGGCATGGATAAAAGCGCGCCGAGGGACTGCGTGAAACGTGTACTCGTGATTCATTCGGTGAGGTTTGTAGTGATGATGACAGGCCCCTCTCGCCTCCCGCCGAGAGATATGACCTTATTTGCACGCGAACAAAGCAGACCGGAGCGCCCACGTCGCTAAACGAGCCCCTCTCAGCGGGCACATTGTGCTCGAGCGGAAGAAGTTCGAACATAGGCGTGGCTCATGCTGGAGGGTGACTGTGGCAGCACACGCATTCGACGCTTACGGAACTGTCTTTGACGTGCGTTCCGTGACAGTCAAGCCAGAAAAAATTGCGAATCATTAGCTGCCTCCCTCTCCGAAGCCCCGAGTCAGAAATTCGAACCGATGGGACTCTTTATGGGTCCGGAGCCTAAGTTTGTCGATTGCGACTCTGGGTACGGTAAGCCCCAGGCGTCATGCCGGAGTATCGATAAAATGCTCGTCGAAAGCTCGCTGCATCCGAATACCCAGAGCTTGCAGCCAGTTGCTTCAGCGAGCATTTTGTCGTCTCAAGTAGCATTCGAGCGGTTTCGAAGCGCACGCGATCAATAAATTGCTTTGGCGTCTCGCTGGTCGCCTCTTTTAGCCGCCGATTCAAAGTCCGACTCGACATGCCAAGTGCGCGTGCGAGGTCTTGCGCTGTCATAGGGTCCTCTCCAGCTAGCCGGACGACGTGCTCCGCTTCAAGCAAGAAGGCGTTCGCCGCAGCAAAATGACTAAGTGGAGCATATACCGAGCGCGTCGAGGGGGCCGTGTCGACGACCGCGAAATCAGCAGCTATCTTTGCAGCATCTCCACCACACAGCGAACGAATGACATGCAAACACAAGTCAACCCACGATAAAGGCCCGCCCGACGTTACTATCCTCTCGTCCTCGATGAGCGGAGCGCCCCATATAGCGTCGGCTCGCGGATAGCGGCTTTTCAATTCATCGTGACGCCACCACGTGGTTGTGCAACGGCGACCATCAAGTAACCCAGCTTCGCCAAGAATAAACACGCCGCTACACGAAGCGCATACCAAAGCACCAAGTGCATGTTGACGGCGAAGCCACGCGGCCAATGTACCAATCTGCGGCGTTGACAGGAAGTCAGCATTGTCGTCGCATAGATAGCCAGGTACCACTATCGCGCTTGACGCCTTGATCGCAGTGACGCTCTTTTCTACACTTAGAGCGCGCCCGCTACTATCTTCAAATGGCTTGCCATTAAAACTCGCCGTCAAAGTCTTGAAAGGCTGACGGTTGTCCTCTTTGCTGATCATTAGCGAGCTGAGCTTCAGCATATCGACTGAGCCAACGAATCCGGCTCCTAGGCAGCCGTTGAAGCCGAGCACGACAATTTCCATAGCCAGCCTGCTTGGGGTCAGCACAGCGCCGCCCCCGACACCAATTCCGCCTCCGGTTTACTGGTCCGGCGTTGACGCTCGTTCATTTGGTCATCGGTTGGGGAGTTTTTCAACCAAGATCTCAATTTTTTCTATTGATGGAGGCTTCTCCAGGAGATCCGGAGCGTTCGCCATTAGTGCTTTGGCTACTCCTCCAGAGAGATGGGCCTCGCGCCCCTTCTCGTCCGGAAAGGTATCGAAAATACCAAACCTTGACAGGCTCATCTGGATTGCAAACCAGCTGGCGGTATTTGGTTCTGCCTCGACGAGTGGCAGCGCGTCTCTCAAGAAGGTAGCTAATTGCTTCTCTTTTCCCACCTTGGCTTCAAGAGCAACAAACAATCCTGGCTTAGTCATTGGACTTTCTCCTTAGCTTGATCTGGATTACAGCGGTCAGCGCCGACAGGACGTGAAGCCTCCGTCACGTGACATTGCCTGTACGCCCCAAGAAACTCCCGAATCGAAAAGAAAGTGAGGACCCCGGCTGTCGCCATGGTAGAGCCAAGTAGAAAGCTATTGCCTCCGACACCGGCGCTTTCATCTGCTATAGCTGCACTTGCAACGTAAAATGCGGTGACCCATATCGCCACGATCCAGATTGCAACAGCTATCGCGTATAGGACATTTCCATTGAGCCGCTGGCTCTTAGCGCCTGTTTGCATAGTAATACTCTCACCCGCTCTCGCTCGTGATGAGCTATGTTGCACAGATTTAACGAAGGCTTGATCACCCACAGGGGGCCAAGTTTGCCAAAATTGGCTTCAAGTGTGCCATGCGCCCATGCTTGTGTTGAGCCGCCCTCTTCTGCCTCGTCATCCATAACAATCGAGGGTATGAGCGCCTTTAAGCGCCAGGCCCATGAATACTTGTCCGAGCCTTCGGGCTCGTCGAGCGAGAAGATGCGGCGAGCGTCGGTGTGCGGTTCAGGTGGGCTGACTTTTCAAAGGTCAAACAGACCGACAGCTAGGCTCAGGACCTATCAATTTTGATTGAGGCGCGATTCAAAGTCTCCGAGATGGAGGCTTTGATGAATGATTTGTTTTTTGCTCAGCGCGCGCCAGATGGCACGGATATCGCCGTATTTTCCGTTGGCGCACGGAGTGCGGCGGGTTGACGATCGTCGGGTAGTCAGCTGAATCGTCTATGTGATCAAGCATGGTCTGCAACGGATGGATGCGCCCAAAGACTGTGGGCCGCACAAGACTCTCTTCAACCGGTTCATCCGCTAGCGGCTCGGGGTCTTCGACCGCATCTTCGCGGCGGTCGTCGGCGAACGCCCCAAGTCCAAGCGCATCATGATCGACTCGACGCATCTGAAGGCGCATCGCTCCCCCGCAAGCCTTTTAAAAAAGGGTTCTTTCCCGTTGGGAAGATCAGCTTGATGCTCTGTGGACAGACCTTCTGATGTTTTGGAACGCCGACGGCACAATTGAGGCTGCGCGTGTCGAGCCCATGCCGGAACGGGGCGATGGCCTATGTCGCGCGGGACCCGTTGCAGGTGTTGCAGGCTTCCGCGCATGGCGTCGCTAATGTCGTCGCCTTCCTCGCCGATATCACCATTAACGGCGTGAACGTGCTCGCCTCTTAATGGACGAGAAGGACGTGCCTTCGATCGATCTTTACTGAGCGCCTTCGGGCGCTCCTTTTTTGTCTGCTGTGCGCGCGGCTTCTGACGCCTTGACTCGTTAGCAAAGCCGCGCTTCCCTTCCCCGATATTTGAGGGGGATCACACGCGGATCATCGCCGTTTTATTTGCGCTTCTTCCGTCGCTAGCTTTTGCCGATGACATCACGCCGGACAGCTTCGCTAACCGGCTCAAGGCCGACGCGCTGAAGCTCACCGTCAACAGCATGCTGGCGCAAAGCAATACGCTCTACATTCAAGGGACGCCCACAGGCGATCCAATTCCTATTGCCGCTCGCATTGCATACACTATTGAAAATAATTCAGGCATGCCTCTGAGCTTGGCCGTTAAGCGCAGGGGCATCTCAGCTGGTCCTTGCTCAGAGGTCGAAAGCGGCTCGGGGCTCGAACTATTCGATGACGCACTGGCGATCCAGTTGCAGCGCAACAAATCGTATCGCGATCGTGTCATGCGCTTCGTTCCCGACAAGGCGCGCGTGTCAGGAACGATCGTGATGGAAAACACGAGCTGCAAGCCGAGTGACGTTTCGGGCATGACGACCGTGCCCGTTACGATCACCGTCATGGTCGCGAACGAAAACAATTTTCTCGCGGTCCCATTGCAGACGGATGCGCGCCTAACCGTGCGCGGCAATTAGAAACGTTTCCCACCGTCGGTAGCATGACGAGCACCGATCCATACAGTATCCTCGGCGTCGCGCGATCTGCGACGGCCGTGGAGATCAAGGCGGCGTATCGGCTGCTCGCGCACGAGCGACACCCCGACAAGAAGAGCGGATCGCACGAAGCATTCGTCCAACTGACCGCAGCCTATGAGTACGCGCTCGCCCGATGCGGACGGCCGGCGGGCTCTTCCGCGAGCACTTCCCCACCGCCACGGCAGGAATCCTTTGACGAGTTCATGGCGCGCACGTATCGGCACTGGGAGCGCTCCTCCCAGGAGCGAGAGGAATATTTTCGGCGAACGCATGCACATGCGCCATTCCGGCTTTTGTGGTGGCGTCTATCTCACGACTTGCTCGCCGCCGCGCACGACCTGGCAAAGCTTCTCCGTCGTAAATCATAATAGAACGCACCGCGTCTGATCGCGACGATCCTCGACGAGGCGCGACAGGCCCCGACGAGCCATCACATGTCGTGACCTGTCGCTCACCGCTGGTTTAAAGAGGATAGTCGCGCGCAGGATCGATCCCGGCGTCCGTCAGGAATTTGCGCAGGGCGGCAATTTCGTCTTTTGGAAGGCTATGATGGACGTCGTGGAATCCATGGGAAAAGCCGCTCAGCGTCACCAATAAATGGTTGTGCCGAGTACGAGTTATTTCAGCTCCCAGCTCTTCCAACATTGACTTGACGATCTTTGGATCGATGTTGCTACTCATTGGATGCGCGAACAAGGCGTGCAGAATTGTCCGATGCTTATGGTTCATTTATTGAACTTCCCGCTCATCTCAAAGGTCTATCATTTCGCACGGTGCACGCAGCTGCGACAACGAGACTTGCCCTTTGCATCTGAACCATCCCGGGGTTCTGGTTTATTTCGCCGGAACCGGGATCGCCGAACCTTTGCCTTCCGGCGCGCTGGCGGGCAGCAGTTCGAAGGTCAGAAGTTCGACCGGAGCTGCGCCAGTGTTGCTCGATTCATGGGCGACCGAGCCGGTCTCTGCGAAACAATCGCCCGCCCTGTAAATGGTCGGCGTTCCGCCGAGCGTATAGGTCATCTCCCCGGAAAGGACGCAGCGCAGCCCCGGCCCGAGGTGAAGATGCGCATGCATGTAGCCCCCTGGGTCGATGGTCGTCTGCGTCACGCGGATACGGTACTTGCCGTTGAGCTCGGCGAGTTGGCCAAGGTCCGAGAGTTCAGCTTTGATTTTCTGGTGAAAGCCTTTGATCTCTACTTCGTCCGCCTTGGCGCTGGCCGAGGCGGCAAGGAACAAGATGGCGAAAGCGACGACGAAGTTCAACATAGACGCCTCCAAATGCGCGCGCCACAATCGTCGCGCAAAGCTCTCCTCGGTTTCAGTCTTCGGCAGCTTAACGTTGGTCGTCGCTAAGTCCGCGGCGGGCGCGTGGCTTGAAACAGCGACTGGCGGGCAGCGCCGCATCATAATTGTGGAGTCTTCGTTTTCAACACTTCAGCTTGAGCTCCGCCTTCGCAGCAATCACCCACAACGCCGTGCTTTGCTAGTCTAGATGCCCATACCCGCAGCCAATTTGTCATAAATTTTAAAAATCGGCGCTCACTTACACGCCACTGTCACTTCTTCATATTGTGGCCGCAACCCGAGCTGACCCTGAGTCTGTCATTTATGTCGCCTAAAGGTGTCAGATGGGTCAACCTCGCTTGCTCCCCCAAAAGGTCGAAGACCTAATCGGCGAACAGCTCCGCGCCATGTACGGTGACATCCTTGGTGAGCCGCTTCCAGATCGGTTTCTTGATCTCCTGGAGAGGCTAGAAACGGACAGGGTCTTGGTTTTCGGCGTCCCGGACCGCCAAAAAAAGCGCGACGCCTCAATAAATAGTCCAAAGGAGCGGGGTTTATTCAGCCGATTCGTCCGTCAACAGCTGAGGGCGGGCTAAGCGGAAAATCATGAAAGCGCTTCAGGCATAGGCCCTTTAGGCGAAAAATCGCCAGCAGAATCGACGCCGCCGAAATTCATGTGTCCGCCGAGTGTCGCTTACCGCGGCGGCGTCAATCCAGCGCCTGCTACTCGCGGGGACCTCAGAGGAGTTGCAAACTGTGCGGGTGGCGCAATCCTGCTTGTCGCAAGAAGGAATCACGACGCAGTTGCCTGAGCGCACGCGAGATTTACTCGCGTGCGAGTATTTGTCTTGCGCCCTCCAATCAGGATTGCTTCGGAGGCTGGCCGGCCTGGATTTCGATTGTCTTGGCGGCGCTAGCGGCTTCGGCAGGTTTCTTGACGGTGACGTGGAGAACGCCCTTGTCTAAATGCGCCTCCACGGCTCCGTCAGCGGGAGTGAATGGCAAGGACATTGAGCGATAGAACGAGCCGTAGCTGCGCTCCTCGACGTGCCACTCCTTCTCGTCACTTTGGCTTTCTTCTTTTTTCTCGCCGGCGATGGTGAGCCGGTTGCCTTCTAAGCCTACTTTAATGTCTTTTTCTTCGACGCCGGGAAGTTCGGCCGTCACCTCGATGGCGTTAACCGTTTCGGCGACGTTAATCGCAGGCGCTTTCGCTCCGACACTCAGGGTCGGAAGACCGGTATCGAAGATACGAAACGCATCTTCCATCTCGCGTCGGAGCGAACGAAAGGGGTCTATGTCCTGACGGGACCACAGGCTCGGCAATCTCATTGTGCTCTCCTAGGATATGCGAACGCCAATGCCCGCTCCCAAGCTGTCAATCAGCATTGAACCGGGACCCCAGATCGGCGCCGAAAAGGGACCCCTTTTCAGGCGTGCGTTTTGTGCCGTAGTCGGCGTGACGGAGGGAGGGCGTAGCCCGACCGGAGTTACGCCGACTACGGCAGCGGCCTGGGCGGCGCGTCGGCCTCAGGCGCGGTTTTCGAAGCGCCAGCTTTCGTTGCCGGTTTCGACGATGTCGCAGTGATGGGTGAGGCGGTCGAGGAGAGCGGTCGTCATCTTGGCGTCGCCGAAGACGCTGGGCCATTCGCCGAAGGCGAGATTGGTTGTGACGATCACTGAGGTGCGCTCATAGAGCCGGCTGACGAGGTGGAAGAGGAGTTGGCCAGAGCGTCGGCGGCTCCTGTCGGGAATGGTTCGCCAAGGCGCTGTCCTCCGAATGGAAGAAGGCCAAGGCGTCTCGCCTGCGCGAGGAAAGCAACGTCGGCCTTCCGGTCCGTTCCTGCGTTGCCGACCGGCCTGCGCCGCGCATGCCCCTATGCCGCCTCTACACCACGCATTCCGGCCGCCTCGCCGGATCATTCGCGGCCTGAACTTCAAGAGGGACCGCATGATAAGCGGCCGGGAAGAGATCTCGCGAACCCCACTCCCGGCCTGACCACAACGCAAACGGAGCTTCACATCATGGCTAAACTGTCTCATACACCATCGCGGCGGGCCATGCTCGCCGGCCTCGCCGCTGCGCCCGTCGCAGGGCTTCCTGCCATTGCTGGCGTCGTCGCGGACGATGATCCGCTGCTTGAGGCTCTCGCAGAATACGAGCGCCTGCACGCGATCGAACGGACTGCTTGGGAAGCCGTGGCGGACGCCGCGCCCACGAGCAATAGGCTCCCGGAAGTTGTCTTTAATGGCAATCGCGTCTTCAGCATTCTCCATCTCGAAACCATGCGCGAAAGCAGCATGGGAATGACAGACGAAGAAATAGACGACACGATTGCGCGCCTCCGCAAAGGCAACGCCACAATGCGTGCTGAAGCCGCCGGCCTTGAGCCAGAATACCAGAACGCGCGCGCCGTTCTAGAAGCCCACAACGCATATGCGCAGAATGCCGAGACGAGCGAGGTATTAGATGCGGAGTCGGCCGCGCAGAAGGCGCAAGATAATGCGAACTGAAGCGCAGCGGGCGGTCTTCGAATCCACACCGACGACGCTCGCGGGCGCCTTACGGCTGCTCCGTCGCCTCGCTGACTTTCTCGACGAAGACGACGTGGTCAATGACATGCTTGTCGGCGACATGATCGGCGACTCCGTCCGCAACGCCGTCGCGGTGTTAGAGCGGGAAGCGCAGTCATGAGCTTCGACAACGACAACGCCTCCGCGGCGCCGCTCTTTATCGAATTGCGCCCCGGCATGCGCAAGGCGCTCGCCGACGCCGTGGACGCGTTCTTGAACCTGTTGGACCAGATCGACGCCGTCCGGACCAGGCGCACTGGGCCGAAGGAGCTAGCGACGACCGCGAGGACGAAAGCGAGCTGCTTGAGCCGACCGGCGATGAGGAGCCAACGCTCGGCGCGACGACCGCCGTCAATCAGCAACATGCTTGGGCCGCGTCTCGCGTGGCCGATGCGGTCGACGAAGCCGAGCCGTCGCTCGGCTGGACGGGCCATGGGAGCGGCCATCCCGAGATGGCGCTGCGCGGCTATGACGACGATCGGGAGAGGACTACAGGGCCGCGCGACGAAGAAGAGGACGACAGCGACAAAGGAGAGCTGGACGGCGACTATATGGACTCTTGGTTCAATTCGCCGCACCTGCCAGGCGGCAATGGCACGGTGCGGAGACCATGCCGATGACTGACCTGAGCAACGTCAAGGCGCGGCCATGCGAACGTCTCGGCGCATCGTCGAGAGCGCCGAGCGCTGCGCCATCAAGGCGGACGATTTGCGGAGAAGGCTGAGGCCGTGACTTACGACCGCACCGCGATCATGCGGGACGCCCACAAGCGATTCCGAGACGGCAAGCGCCTCGGGCTCGGCTGGACGTTCGGGGCAATGCTTGGCCACGGCATGGGCGGCTTCGAAAGATCGGCGCAAGGCTCATGCCCGGGGATTTGCGGCGTAGGCTTCGAGCCCTACATCATCCCGAGCGCCGAAATTCGTCGTCGGCGCAACAGAACGCCCCGCCGTGGATGAAACGGCGGGTTTTGCTGTTTGGGTTATTTCTGCGCCGCTTCCAGATGCGTCAACGCCTCTTCGGCGTGTCCGGTCGCAGCTTTGGCGTCCTTTTTATTGCCTTCCGTAATTGACGCCTTCAGATGGGTAATTCCTTCCTTGGTGTGCTCATTCTTCTTCGCTTTTTCCGCCGCTTCAGCGTGTTTAAGCGCGGCTTCGGCGTGCGTCACCAACACATCCGCATGACCTTGTTTGCCGTGGTCGATCGCTTCCTTGGTGTGGCTAATCGCCTCGGCCAAATGATCCTCGGCGAGCGCGACGCGGGGCGCTACGAAGGCCGCGACTCCAAGACCCAGCGCGAGTACAAAAATTCTGCGGTTCATTGAAATATCCTCCCACTAGCCATTCCTCGGAAGGGAATGCCGGCAGGATCATAATCCACAATTTGCGGGAGTCGATTGTGGCGATTGACGCGGCGGCAAGATACGCGAAGGAGTATTAGAGTTCGGCATCTAGTACCCGGAATCACTGTTCCGCGAAACACGGTTTGAGGTGTTTTTGGTGGACTTCACTTTTGGTCCAGACGAACGGCCTTGCGGAATTGACCTGCCCCTGAAAAGTTCCTCCAGCTTCGATTAGAGTCCGACCCATTGCAGGGACGGACGAGATGAAGAAGAAGCGGTTCACGGAAGAGCAGATCATCGGGATTTTACGGGAGCAGGAAGCGGG